>Ga0315282_10002059_pt1 | contig 37511 bp, 39 predicted proteins | sample YL17G07_20_MG_FD_203693 | JGI IMG/M metagenome (GOLD analysis project Ga0315282, IMG submission 203693) | Sediment microbial communities from Yellowstone Lake, YNP, Wyoming, USA - YL17G07_20 | ecosystem: Environmental > Aquatic > Freshwater > Lake > Sediment | place: USA: Wyoming | collected... | reverse complement strand
TAAACGAACCCTAAAACTACCGGCAAATTTCTTGTATAAAGATGCATTTGAATATGCCGTAAAAAAGATAGAGAACCTAAAAATCTAACCCATAGTTTTCACGCAGGATTCAGGTTGAAATATTATTAAATTCTACTTCAAGACGGGAAAAAGAGAGAGACCGTATGAGAACATCAATTTTTTCACCATCGTCCTTAAGATTAAGCGTTTGAAGATATGTTTTGATATGCTTTTCTCTGTCGAGAATGGATGCGGTGATTGGCAACTTCATAAGCTCGTCGAAGGATAAAGGCGTGGGCTCTGGCTTCCCCCCTTCCTGCGGACGCTCGAAGGTGAGACCGTTTTTCCCTACCTTGGACGTGCGATCAATGAGGCGTATAAAAGCGGGTCTCAAAATGAGGATTGCAGCAATGCCTATAATGACAACAACTGAAGGCCAAATAAGGGAGTCCATATTATTCTCCTTCTATTTATTCCTACAGGTTAACGATCCCGCTGAGCTAGTGGCCGAAGGCCCACCAGTTAGAGTGATTGTCCCAGAGCAGGCATTAGCGTACGAGGAAATAATGCTAATCCGCTCGGTTCAGCAGGGTCGTTCCCCAAGCACGCAGCGATTCGGGGACGAATAAGCTCGTCGGGAGCCAGGTTTATTGGCGATCCGATGGAGCGACTTGTTAGTCCTTCTTCTACTTTGATTTAAGTATGGACTACGCTACTTTCTGGAAATCATGCGCCCAGGCATCAAGGACATTAATGAGTGAGCCAAACGCCAATACACGAAGCTGCTACCAACAATAAGTAAAAGAAAGCGCCGCTGAGTTCGCACACGACGAACAAGAGATGCTTCGGTACAATTTTGAGCCTGCACCAGGTCTCGCGAGCTTTGTGTTTCGCCGTTTTTTGGTCTGAAGGAATTGTCTTCAAATCTTCCGACAGATTGACCTTTCCCGCAGCAGAAGCAGATCGTTCAATGATTAAGTAGCCAGCGTAGAAAGAAATCAAGGTGGATATAACTCTTGCATACCATTGTTTACATTCAACCGTGCCAGACATGAGAAACCCGTTAACAGCAAGGGTCGTTGCTGTGAACCAAAAGTGTTCCTGCAAGATATCATTCTTTCTGTCCTCTTTGTCGGGCATGGCCTTCCCCTTACTGCCTGACGTTTTGGCATAAAGTAGCTACTTGTTTGATAGGCAATTTTCTACAACGAAACCGCATTGTTCACCTTTCGTTATTAACCCACCGGTCCTTCCGGAATAATTCAGTTTTTCAACAATGCCGTTTCTCAATACAAACGTCACCTCACAATACCTTTTATTCATGGTAATTACACCGCCACCGGCAGATGAACCAGTCCCCCCACCAACGTAGCCAACGCTGTCACCACCGCCAACATAGGTTAAGAATTCAAGATCCTCGACTTTCTCTGAACGGGCAGGAACACCGGCACAGGTAAGAAGTGCTTTTTTAGACATTCCAATAAGCTCCACCTGGGCTCGCTTAGCCGTATCGGCGCGATGAAGTTTTGAACAGCCAGAGAAAAGGACCGCCAAAATGATTATGGAAACTATGTATCTCATGATTGGCCTCCTTTGTACTGCCTAACGACCCCGCTGAGCTGGGGGCCGGAGGCCCGTCAGTTCGAGCGGATTCTTTCCGAGCCCGAGTTAGTTCGCGAGGGAACGATTCCATTCCGCTCGGCTTAGCGGGGACGTTCCCGAAGCGCGCAACGATTCGGCGACATTATTCTTTAGTCTTTTTCGAGGGATGTGGGCATTATAGGCGTGATTCAGGAGAGTGTCAAGCCAATTTCAACGGGGGAAAAGTCGACACGGGCTTCGGCTCTATGATTATTTTCTCTCAGAGAATACGCCAAGAATAGCTAGCGAGCCTTGCTCTGACGAAGCAACGTGGGGGAATCTGGAAAAGAGGAAGGCGGAAAAAGTTGTAAACCGACGACTTCAATCGACTCCCTTCAGAAATTCAATGGCGCTGACCGCATAAATCTGAGCCGTGAGCAGGAGATCCTCAACAGAAACCCACTCATCTTTCTGATGGGGAATCATTCGCTTTCCTGCCCCGATGGTGACGATTGGAACTTCGGCCCAAGCAGAGAGAAAAGTACCATCCGTTGCTCCCGGAACACCATCGTAAATCGGCTCTTCCCCTGTCACGATTTGATGGGCCTTCGAGACCGCCTGGACAATCGGTTCATTCTCCGCAGTTTTCGTCCAGGGCCGGTCTTCAAGGATATTTACCTTCGCCTCGAATAAGATTCCCTTCGAAAGGCCCTTCTCCAAGCTCTCACGAATCTCTTTAAGAGGTCCCGACTGAAGGCTCTCCTGCACCGACCTCTCCTCTTCTCGGACAATATCCTCCAGTTGCTTCTTCACGACCTCATGCGATTGGCCAGGAATCGTCCGAATATCCAACAGGGCTCTGCACTGGTAAGGCATCACGTTGAGCTGCGGTTCTCCTTTTAGCGGAGCCTGGAGTACTGTCGGAGTGATGCTTGGATACCCTAAGAACGGGTGCTTGCCCAATCGCTCAATTTCCTCCTCTTCCAACTGTCTCATCTTTTCAAGGATCGAGATCATCGGAGGAATGGGGTTGAGGCCACTTAAGGGCATGGCGCCATGGCTCATTTTTCCGGTGGTAGTCAACTCGGCCCTAAGGGCTCCCTTTTGTGTGATGCAGAGATGGTTATCCACAGGTTCGCAGATAATAGCCGCATCTACGCTTTTGGCCCACCCCTGACGAATAAAATGTTTTACTCCGCTCATCATGCCTTCTTCATCCACCAGAATTCCCAAGAGGATTTTTCCCGAGAAAGGAATCTGCGCCTGGTTGATTGCCTGAACTGCAAGGAGTGTCGCTGCCAAATTCCCCTTCGTATCGCAGGACCCTCTGCCGTAAATCCGGCCACCCACCCCCCTTCCTTCGAAAGGCCCGTGTTTCCATTCTGAGGCATCCCCTTCCGTGACAACATCGGTGTGACACTCGAACATCAGGCAGCGCCCTTCCCTTTCCCCTTGCAAGACGGCAATGACATTCGGCGCGTTGGGTTCCACTTCTTCCACCACTACGTCAAGCCCCATGTCCTCCAGCAGCCTGGCAACAAAAAGGGCAACCTCCTTCTCACTCCCACCCTTGTCCTGTCGCCTGACGCTTGGAATTCGGACGAGGTCTTGGGTAAGTTGGATCAGTTTCTCTTTCTTGATTCCTTTCAACACGTGATCAAAATTCAACGGTTTCCTCCTTGTTGCTGTGGTTCGGAGCTCGGAGTTAGGAGTTCAGAGCTTTTGATCTTTTTTATCATAACTCCGAACTAAACTCTCGAGAGCTTAGGATCGAGGATGTCACGCAGTCCATCTCCAAGCAGGTTGAGCCCCAAGACCGAAAGAGCGATGGCACACCCCGGAAAGATGGCCAACCATGCAGAGGTGCCCATGAAGGTTTGAGCTTCGTTAAGCATTCTGCCCCAGCTGGCGTGCGGAGGTTGAGTCCCTAATCCGAGATAGCTCAAACCGGCCTCTGCAAGAATCGCAATCGCAAATTGCACCGTCCCCTGAACGATCAGGGTAGAGAGGATGTTGGGGAGGATGTATTTCCATATGATGCTTGAATCGCTCCTCCCAATGGCCTTCGCTGAGGTGACAAAGTCTCTTTCCCAAAGAGAGAGTGATGTCGCACGGGTCACTCTGGCAAAGATGGGGATATTGAAGATTCCAATCGCGATCATGCTGTTCACAATCCCGGGTCCCAGAATCGAGGTAATTAAGATAGCACTCAGAACCGCTGGGAACCCATAAAGGACATCCGACAGTCTCATGATGACCTCGTCCATCCATCCTTTGTAGAAAGCAGCCAGTGAGCCCAGGAGGATTCCAAATCCCATTCCAATCGAGACCGCCACGAGGCCAACGATAATCGAATTTACCGATCCTTTCATCACCCGGCTAAAGATGTCCCTCCCGTACTGATCGGTTCCAAACCAAAAAGTATTGCTTGGGGCCTTGAGGCGAGCAGAAAGGTTCATCCGATTGGGATCAAACGGCGTGTGGACCGCACTCAGAACGGCAGTGAACAAGATCACCCCTGTGATGGCAAAACCGATGAAAAAGTTGATGTTACGAAAGGGTCGACGAAGGCTCATCTCTTCTTAGGAAACTCCATAGTTATTCGTAACGTATCCTCGGGTCCACATATCTGTAAGCCACATCGATTACAAAGTTCATCACCACAATCGTCGCGGCGATGAAAAGAACAACACCCTGGATGACCGGAAGGTCCCTCTGACCAATGGCCTCGAAAACGAGGCGACCAATGCCAGGGAGATAGAACACGTTCTCAATGATGACAGCTCCTGCCAAAAGATCTCCCGCCTGAAGCCCGATGATCGTGAGCACAGGGATCAGGGCGTTTCGAAAGGCATGTTTGTAGACAACCGTCCTCTCGGGGACTCCCTTACTCCGCGCTGTCCGGATATAGTCTTCCTTGAGTGTTTCGAGCATAGAAGAACGTGTCATTCGAGTGAGGACCGCTGCCCTCACGAAGCCCAGTGAAAGAGCGGGAAGAAGAAGACTCTTCAGAGCTTTCAGTGGCTCTGTTGCCCAAGACTGGAATCCTCCGGAGGGAAACCAATGGAGAACCACCGCAAACAGAAGAATCAGGAGAATTCCAGCCCAGAAGGCAGGAATGGCCAGACCGATCTGAGAAAGAACCATAACACCATAATCCCCTGGTTGATTTCTGTGTCTTGCCGAATAAGTCCCCATGGGGATCGAGATGAGAACAGCAAGAACCATGGAGAGGATCGTCAGAGGAAGGGTTACCTGAAGCCGGGACAAGATGAGAGAACTGATCGGCACGCCATAGGTGATGGACTGTCCGAGGTCACCCCTCATTACATTCCACATGTAACTCAGATACTGGATGATGGCGGGCCGGTCCAATCCCAGTTGGGCCTGCAATTGCTTCAGTGTCTCCGGCGTCGCATGAATGCCAAGGATGATTTGGGCTGGATCTCCCGGGATAAGCATCAGAACGATAAAGATGACACCTGACACGAGAATGAGAGTCGCAACAAGAATCAATATCCGCTTGAGTAAGTAGGCTTTCATTCCCGAGATCCTCTACCCTGGCGTGTAAAACAAAAAAGGTCTGAGGCTTCCCATGGACCCCTCAGACCCGCTTAGCTGCAAATCCAAATCCAGCCATGAAAGCCCAAGACAATTTCAAACTCTGTTCCTGTTGAGCCAGACAAACGTAAAGATAATGTGAAGCTCCTCGCGCACAGCGCGGGGCTTCCCGGCAATGATCTATTATCATATTGTGCCCCTTGACCCCGCCCAGAGGGTGGGGCTTGCGGGACACGCTCCGGTCAAGCTCCCCTTCAAAAATCGCCGTCCGAAGCCTTGGAGAGCGGTTTGCTCTGTTCCAGCCGCGTTGGCCAATACCGTCTTGGCTAAACAGGCACAGGATTCTGGGTTCCCTCTATTTCTGTATCCAGACCTCTGTGACGTCACAGGCGGTCATGGGATAATCCTTCCACCAGTTCATGACTTCTCTTTTCATCGTAGGAAGACTGGGAAGAGTATACAGAAATCCATTCACCGCATCTTCTGTAATCATTCTCTGGCAGGCAATGTAGAGATCTTTTCGCACCTGGGGATCTACCTCCATCTCCGCCTTCTTAAACGCCTCCTGAAACCTCGGACTATCGTATCGGAAATAGTATTTCGGGTTCGCATAAATGTTGATATCGAAGGGCTCTGCATGTCCGATGACGGTAAGGTCGAAATCCGCATTCTTGAAAACTCGATCAATCCACTGACCCCACTCGATCAATTCGATCTTCAACCGGATCCCCACCTGGGAGAACATGTCTGCAATGATTTCTCCGCTTCGCTTTGCATAGGCATACCGTTCAGGGAGTTTGATGACAGCTTCAAAACCATCGGGATAACCAGCCTCCTTGAGCAGGTCTTTGGCTTTTTGAGGATTATAAGGGTAGACGGAGGTGAGATCGACGTAGTATGGATTGCCCGGATCCATGTGGCTGCCAATGGGAACGCCATAACCTGACATGGCCCCTTCGATGAGAGCCTTCCGGTCAATGGCATAGGCCATGGCCCTCCGGACTCGGACATCGTCAAAGGGTTTTCGTGCGTTGTTGGTTGAAAGGATGACCTCCGTGGTGGTGTAGCCATTCAACACTTTAAACCGCGGATCCTTCTCGAGGAGTAAAGCGTTCTCGGGACTGACGTCATACGCGATCACGTCCACATCTCCCGCCTTGAGACTCGCAATCTGCGCACTGGGATCCCCAATAAATTTGAAGGTCACCTTGTCAAGGTAGGGAATGCCCTTTTCATGATACCCTTCAAACCGGCTCAGGGTGAGGGTGCTCCCTCGAACCCACTCATTGAACTTGAAAGGACCCGTCCCAATAGGTGCCGTCTTGAGTTTGTCCACTGTCTGACTGTTCACAATAATGGAATCGGGTCGAGCCAAGTTGAAAAGAAACATGGAATTCACATTCTTGAGTTTGATCTTTACCGTATGGCTATCCACTGTTTCAACCGAATCTATCTCTTTATAGTACTCAGGATGAACTGTGCCTGTCTTCTGGGCGTCCATCAACCTGCCAAAAGTAAACTTCACATCCTCAGCATCGAAGGGCTTCCCATCGTGGAATGTGACACCTTTCTTAAGGAAAAATGTGTATTCCTTGCCATCATTTGAGATCTTATAGTCCTTAGCTAGAGCAGTGATAATCTTTCCGCTCCGATCGATTTTGACCAGCCCCTCCACCACATTACTGTAAACGACACGAGGAATAGCCGCCGAGGTCGCCGTTGTAGGATCGAGCCCGGGCGGTTCCACAGCTTGTGCGATCGTGAGCGACCCTCCGTAGACCGGCTTCTGTTGAGCCTCTGAGATAGAGCCCATTAGAGCAACGACCATGCAAGTCAGAAATACAAAAAGGTGTTTAATCATCTTGCTCTCCTTCGCTTCAGAGATTTTTATCACTCAATCCTTTCATGGTCATTTCGATAACCAGACTGATGTGAAGCTCCCCGCCCAAAGGGCGGGGCATCCAGCCGACTTGCCCGTGGGAATTCCGAATTGTCGGAAATTATAGCTGAAACCTCAAAATTAATAAAGCGCGTTAGATCGACGACGGACGGGGTGACTCGTTCTTCAATCAATCTTCTTACCAAGGAAGGATCTCTGGTTTCTCAAGGCAAAAGATTTTTCATCAATCGCTTTCGAAACAGCGAGTATCCCTTCGAGGTGATCATACTCGTGCTGAAGCAGTTCAGACAGGCTGCCTTCTAGCATTCTCTTCTCTTCTTTCCAGTCAATGTTGAGCCACCGAATACGACAGCGCTTGTGCCTTCGCACTCTTACAAGCAGATCTGGAAAACACATGCAGTCATCCCACACTTCGATCATCTCCCTGCTTCTCTGCTCCAAGACAGGGTTGATGAAGAGGGTGGGACGATCGATGACCATATACACAAGTCGTTTCTTCACTCCAATCTGCGGAGCTGCAATGGCTCTCCCAGCTCCGTAACGTTTCTTAAAGTCCATAAGCGTGTCGTGTAGATCCTTCACGACCTCCGAAAGTCCGCTCACCTCATACTTGCGAATCGGCTGGCTTACTCGATAAAGTTCTGGGTTTCCGAGAAGAACAATGTCTTTGACTGCCATAGATCATCCCGTTCAAAGCAGCCACAGGAGAGCGAAGGGACAATCCTCCGTCCCGAGCAGAGAGATTCGCCATGGGAACGCCACTGTCCCCTCTTCCAATGCGTCCGAGGGGTGAGACGCGTCTCTTCCCAACCCGGCGAGTTGTTTAAATCCTGCGGACTCTCTTGGATTCGATCCCTCGCCTTCAGACGTTCCGCATGAGGCGATCAAATTCCTCCACAGTGACTGCCGGAGAGGTAGAGAATGATATCCCAGTGAGTTTGTGGAGGGCAACGGATGCTTTCATCGCCTGCTCCATATTAGGTAGATTCACGATGAAAACAAGATCCTTCTCTCCGAGCAGAGCGTACATGGAGATCACCTTGCCTCCATACTTCTTGATAACATCCACTGCTTTCGTCGTCCGCTTCGAGCTCATGGTTTTCATGGCCTCGGGTGAATACCTGCCAAACATGAAAAATGTTGCCATTGCCATTCCTCCTTTCTCTGAAAAAACTCAATGGTTCTGCAAAGAGACCTCGTCAAAATCTAGGCTATTTTACCATAGAATTCAGAAAAGGATTGATTTTTTCGGTAATGCCTTACCCGGGCCACCCGGTCGGCCACGGAGGTCAATCTGCTCCATCCTCGCGTTTGGACCCCTGAGATCGAGTTCACAGGTTTCCATTTCTTTCAGGAATTTTCTTCTCTCTGGAATGGTAGGCCGAGGCTGGCCGGAGCGCTTGCTCGCCTGCGAGCTGATTTCGAGTGAGTGGTGATGACTAGGATTGCGATTGTAAAGAGGTAGGGAAGCATCCGAAGGATATAGGAAGGGATGAAAGTGAACTGCCGCGCCTCGAAAAAGAACTGAAGAGCGTTGATCCCACCAAAAAATAGTGAGCCAAGGACTGCTCTTAAAGGGTTCCACAGGGCGAAAATCACCATCGCAATTGCAATCCATCCCTGACCAGAGGTCATGTTTTCTTTCCATCCAGGCGTATACGAGAGGGAAAGGTAAGCCCCTCCAAGACCAGCCAGTGATCCACCAAAAATCGTCCACAAGTAACGAATTCGAATGACTGGGATTCCAGCGGTATCTGCTGCGGTGGGGTTTTCTCCGACCGATCGTAGGCTGAGTCCAGGGCGGGTGTGGTAAAGAAAGAGCCAACCACAGGGCACCAAGAGGTAACTGAAATAGATGAAGAGATTCTGATTGAAAAAGACTGGACCCGCCAAAGGGATTTCTTGGAGCACGGGAACGGGGAAAGCAACACATCTTTCAGCCACCCTTCCAATGATAGGTCTCCCGAGAAAACTCGAAAGCCCAATCCCCAGAATGGCCAAGGCCAAACCGCAGACAACTTGGTTGGCTCGAAGGGTGATGGTAAAGAAGCCTTGGATCAAAGCCAGGATTCCTCCAACGACCATGGAGGCCAGAACGCCGAGAAAGAGGCTATGGGAATAATACGTGGCGGCAAACCCGCTGAGGGCACCCATGAGCATCATGCCCTCCACTCCCAGATTGAGGACGCCACTCCGCTCGGTAAAGATTTCTCCGATCGTAGCAAAGAGAACCGCTGTACTCGACTGAATGGCAACCGACAGAATGAAGATAAGGCTTCCAGTATCCATCACGCTTCTAATGGGAGTCTATTTGAGATGGGGTGCTTGGCATTTGAAAATGACCCTCAGTCGATATTTCGAAAGAAAATCACTTCCAAGAATAAAAAAGAGCAACGTTCCTTCAAGGACCAAACCGACGGACGACGGAAGATGCATGACCGCTTGGAGTTGATCACCTCCCACCAAAAAACTAGCGAGAAAGAAAGCAACAAAAAGGACCCCGATGGGGTGAAGTCTGGAGAGCCAAGCCACGATAATCCCGATGTATCCGTATCCGACAACCAATCCCTGCTGCAGCCGATAGTGAATTCCAGACGTTTCAGCCATGCCGGCAAGTCCTGCCAATCCTCCGCTCACAAACATCACTGCCAGCGTGTACCGGGTTAGATTGATCCTTGCGAGTCGGGCGGCTTTAGGGTTCTCCCCGATCACCCGCATTTCGTATCCCCATTGGGTTCTTGAAAAAACCCATTGAAGGACAAGGGCCAAAAGGACGCAGAGGATGAGTCCAAGATGAACACGGGTCTGAAAAAAGCGGGGCAACCAGGCCGATTCAGGAAAGATGGCTGTCCCGGGGAAACCCATGCCCATGGGATCGCGCCAAGGGCCAAAGTAAAGGTGCTCTAACCAGAAAATGGCGACGTAGTTCAAGAGGAGCGAGGTAAGAATCTCGTTGACCCCCATTTTTGCTTTCAAGACACCAGGAATTGAAGCCCAGAGTCCTCCGGCCAGAAAGCCAGCCAGGATCATCACTGGAAGCGTCAGGGCTGGTGGAAGGTGGGGGGACAGAAACAGAGCCACAGCGGCTGCACCTATTCCTCCCACCGCGAGCTGGCCCTCTCCGCCAATATTCCAGAGAAGGATCTTTGCTGAGAGTGCAACGGACAGTCCGCAGAAAATGAGCGGGATTGCTTTAACGAGAACTTCCGAGACATCGTAGAGGCTCCCGAAGGCCCCTAATCCCATGACCGCATAGGCCTTGAATGGGTTCGCACCTGCGGCGAGGAAAACAAGGGCTCCCATCAACAGGGCAAGGAGGACAGAAACAACCATACCTCGCCAGGCTGTGCCTGTGGAACCATCGGGCCTTCTCTCGAGGATGATTTTCACCTTGTCCGTTCCTGTTTCACTCCAGCCATCATCGGCCCGATGTCACTGATCCAATCTTCATCCTCGACAGAAAGGATATCCATGAGTCGCCCACGGAAGATCACGCCCACCCGGTCACTCAAGGAAAGAACTTCTCGTAAATCACCCGAGACGAGAAGGATCCCGGCTGTCTCTCTCTGTTTCAACAGTTCCAACCAGACTTCTTCTGTTGCGCCAATATCGAGACCATGGGTGGGCTGTTCAGCAATCAGGAGTCTTGGATTCTTCGAGAGTTCCCTCGCCAAAATCAGCTTTTGGAGATTTCCTCCTGAGAGCTGGCGGGCGGTGGCATGGATGCCTGGAGCCACCACATGAAATCTTGAAAGAAGGGCCTCAGTTTTCCTAGCGGCAGCCTCCCTCTGGAACACTCCCCTTCTGTGGAATGAAGGATAGGAAGTCAGGATGAGATTGTCGACGAGAGTGAGACTGGGTATCGATCCCATGCCTAAACGGTCTTCGGGGATATAACCCACCTCTCCCATGTTGAGAGATGTTGACTCCTGAAGGGGTTTGCCAAAAAGAATGATTTGGCCGCTGCTCAGGGGCCTCAGTCCCATGATCGCTTCCACAAGTTCTGTCTGTCCATTCCCAGCCACACCCACAATGGAAAGGATCTCCCCTCTTCTCACCGCAAAGGTAATGTGTTGAAAGGCTTGATGGCCTCTGTCGCCATATCCCGAACAGTCCCGAAGTTCGAGAACCGTAGTGCCAGGAATGACAGGTTCCTTCTCAACCCTGAGCACGACCTCCCGCCCAACCATGAGCCGGGCTAATTCCCTCCGGCTTTCCACTTCCTCGGTCTTAGTCTGGGCAATCACCCTTCCCTTCCTGAGAATGGTAATCTCATCAGCGATCTCCATCACTTCTTCCAGTTTATGGGTAATAAAAAGGATGGTTTTTCCACTCCTTGCGAGATCTTTCAAGGTCTTGGAAAGCTCTTCGATTTCGGAGGGCGTGAGCACAGCCGTCGGTTCATCGAGGATAAGGACCTCTACATTTCGATAGAGAAGTTTCAATATCTCCACTCTTTGCTGCTGTCCAAGAGAGAGGTCGTAGATGTAGGCTCTGGGATCGATGGAGAGTCCGTGAGCCTTTGAGAGGCGTTCAACGTCCTGTTCAATCTTTTCCCGGCGAAGAATGAAGCGGGGAGACTCCATCCCAAGGGTGATATTTTCTGCAACCGTCTGGTTGGGAATTAGCATGAAGTGTTGGTGGACCATTCCGATACCCACCTGGAGAGCGTCTTTAGGGGAATGAAACCTGACCCTCTGATGATCAACGAGGATCTCACCGTCATCGGGTCGATAACGACCCGAGAGGATGTTCATCAGGGTCGTCTTTCCTGCCCCATTCTCACCGAGAAGTGCATGAACTTTTCCAGGTTGGATTTCGAGATCAATGCGGTCATTCGCAAGGACACCAGGGAATCTCTTGGTGATGCCCTTCATGGAGATCAAGGTTTGGGCCATAAATCTTCCTGGAAGGGTTTCTTCTTGAGTGTGCCGGGGCGTCGGATGACCGGATCGGGAAGTCGAGCGAGGGGAAAGACAGGAGCCGGAAGGACACGCTTTCTCGTCCCTTCCTCTGCCACGCAATAAACACCCCTTACGGGAATGGGAGATGGCAACTTCTTCAGCCGGACCACTTGATCGAGGAGATCGATGAGTGCTGAGATCGTACCCCCCGTCGTCACTACATCGTCAATGATGATCAAGCCTCGATCCGCTTGACTCACTAGCAGGTTGATGTCCCTTTCGTAAAGAGCCACAAACTTCATTCCGCTCGTGACCGAATCTGCACCCACCTGGATGACGGGCCTTCTTGACGCTTCCATGTGCAGTTTGACCCGGTTGTAGGCCACGGCCATATCCTCGATTCCCAGCTCCGAGGCGACGACTTGGGCCAATTGAAGCGCTTTCTCTACGACGGTGACGACGCAGAGGCCTTCGAGGTTTGAAATGCTCTGTCGAACCCGCTGAGCGATGAGTTTTCCGAGATCGTTGTTCCACCGAGTCTTTCCGATCAGATTCAAGGAAACAATTCGAGTGTCGTGTTCCTCTCCGTGAAGCCACACCCAGGGAAGAACGAGGGGATATCCGAGGCCAGGGATTTCTAGAGTGTATCGTTCACCTGTTTCAAGGGAGTCAAGATAGTCTGTCATGGTTGTCCCGGTTTTGAGTTCGGAGTTAGGAGTTTGGAGTGAAGCTCCTCGCCCTAAGGGGCGGCGCTTCCCGAGAAGGTAATTTCCCTTTATATTGTGCCCCTTGACCCCGCGCCAAAGGGCGGGGCTTGCGGGGCACTTGCCGGCCAGAATACAAAACTCCGAGTTCCTAACTCCGAACCTCGGAAGGATGATCATTCGGGAATCTTGCCGACTACTCCTTCGACGAAATATTTCATGGTCAACAGTTCTTTGTCTGTCGCCCGTTTGCCAGAAGCAATCACCACTTTGCCTTCTTGATTCTTAATAGGACCCAGGAAGGAGTCGTCCTTTCCTTCCTTCATTTTTTTCAATTCCGCCAAGACCTTCTCCTGAACGGCCTTGGGGACAGAGGGATGGAAGGGAGCGATCCCGATGAGATTCTCCTTGAACCCCCAGTAAATTTCCTGAGGCTTCCAGGTCTTGTTCATGGCCCTTTTGACAGCATCCACGTAATAAGGACCCCAATTCCACACCGTGGAGATAAGAGCACAATCTGCGCCACAAAGCTTCACGTCCATCCCGTATCCTATGGCAGGAACCTTCTTATAGCACGCGGTCCGGGCAGAATCAGGCGTATCAGCCATCTGACGGATCAGATCATGTTTTTGGTTAATCAACGTTTCCGCAAGGACAACTTCATTAATGGGATCGAGCCATTTTTTGAGCCAGACCACAGTGTCGACCTTCTTGGGGTCGTGTTTGTGGTTTCCTTCCTTCAGTCCTCGCAGCAATCCCAACGTGAAGGCATTGACTCCACGAATGGGTTCAGGAATCGGCTGGGTGCCCACGGTTCCTACATTCTTAAATCCCATCAATCCCGCCATGAAGCCGGCAAGATATTCTGCCTGCTCCATTCGAGCAAAATAGTTGCCCATATTCTTGGCCATCTTATAGCCTGAACAATGCTCAAAGAGGATGTTAGGGAAGTCCTTAGCCACCATGAGCATAGGATCCATATGTTCGAAAGTGGTTCCAAAAATGACGTCATACCCGTTCTTTGCATAATTCCGGATAACCCGTTCTGTATCCGCTGCGAGAACATTCTCTGTGTAGTCAACAACGATTTGGTCTCCCATTTCTTTCTTGAGAAACTCAATCCCTTGATAGTGGGCCGTTGTCCATCCCAAGTCGTGAATCGTGGACAGAAGGGCAAAAGCCACCTTCAACTTCTTCTTGTCCTGTGTCAATCCATTAGAAACCAACACCGACATGATCAGCACGAGCACCAGCAAGATTGAAAAAATCCTCTTTCCCATTGTTGCCTCCTTTTATGGTTTTTTCCGTTTGCCCACTTTTTATGTTTGCAAACGACCATGCCGATTCGAAAGAACTCCCCTACCCTACCTCGACTGGATCTCCACCTTGGCCATTTTCTCAAAAAATGTAGCAATGGCAGAGTGGTCATTCTCTCCCTTCCCATCGATGATCAGCGATACAAGGATTTGCTGAACAAGGCTAGTCAGAGGCAATGGGACGCCCAGATCCCTGGCTGTGGTGAGGGCATTGTTCAAGTCCTTATGATGAAGTTTAATCTTGAATCCCGGCTTGAAATTCCTACCGATCATCATCGGTGCTTTCGCTTCCAGGACTGCGCTGCCAGCCAAGCCCCCGCGAATGGCTTGAAAAATCGTTTGAGGATCAAGCCCTGCCTTCACTCCAAGCGTAAAAGCCTCTCCGACGGTGGCGATGTTGAGGGCGACGATAATCTGATTAACCAGTTTTGTAAACCCTCCTGCGCCAATCGGTCCAACGTAAACGATATTTTTCCCCATCGGTTCAAAGACCTTGAAACACTCTTTAAAAATCTTCTCCTCTCCACCCACCATAATCGCCAGTGTTCCCTGAACGGCTCCAGGTTCACCTCCACTTACTGGCGCGTCTAACATGTCGACCCCTTTTTTCTTCAATTCCCTCGCTATCTCTTGACTCACGAGGGGATTGATGGAACTCATGTCGATCACCAGGGAGCCTGGTCTTACACCCTCCAAAACCCCGTCTTTCCCAAGAACGACTTGTTTCACCTCTGGAGAATCAGGGACCATGATGATGATGACTTCGGTACTCTGAGCCACGTCTCTCGAGGAGTGAGCTGAAGCCGCGCCCGCCTTGACCACATCTGCAACGGCTTCCTTATTGAGATCGTAGACCACGAGAGAGAATCCGGCTTTGAGAAGATTTTTTGCCATAGGTCTTCCCATGATTCCCAACCCGATAAATCCAATTTTCTTGTTCATGGCTTTTCTCCTTACCCTATTCTATCCTGAACGGTGGGGTTCGCGTCAACAGCAAATGTGTCAGAGCCACAGTGCTTGTGGGGCCGCGGAGTAGAGTGAAGAATAGGCAAGCCTAATTCTTGGGTCTGTTTCTATCGAAGCACAACTGGGTTCGTGCCGTTGGCACCATTTGAGTTTAGTTGGACAAGAGATAGGCCAGATTATCCAAAACATGGGTGAAGAAGACGTCCTTCACTACAAACCCTTCCGGAACTGTCACACGGGTTGGCGCAAAATTGAGGATCCCCCGTATCTCAGCCTCCACCAGCATGCTAACAACGTTCTGAGCTTCTTCCGGTGGGGTAGTGATGATTCCGATTTCTATTTTCCTTTCCTTCGCAACCTCCTTCATGCGATTGACATGAAGGATTTCGATGGGCTTCCCCAGTTTTTCTGAAACTCTTCCAATCACCTTAGGGGGATCGATGTCGAACGCTGCGACAATCTCGTAATTCTGTTTGAAAAAATCCTTGTAAGACAGAAGAGCCGAACCCAGGTTCCCGATTCCAACGACAGCCATCTTCCATTCTTTATTCAATCCCAAGATGCGCTTGATGTCTTGAAGCAGATCTTTGACGTAATAACCTACCCCCCGGATGCCGAACTCACCGAAGTAGGCCAAGTCCTTTCTCACTTGTGCCGCATTGACTGCACACTTCGTTGCAAGTTGTGCCGATGAAATGACCCTTTCGCCGAGAGCCTCAAGCTCTTCTAAGCATCTCAAATACCTCGACAATCTTCGAATGGTCGCCTCAGGCACTTTCGAATACTTCAAAATTGTGCCCCCTTTCACAAGAGTTCTTAAAAAAATTTATAAAATTCTCATTTGTTTGTCAAGTTAATACTTTACCCCCGCCTTTGATCCTGTCTCTACCAAGTAGCCCGAGAACTATCACTCTTCGGCGACCTCTGGTAAAGGGATACCGACCCTTATTCTCTTTTAATGAAAAGAATCACAATTTCTCTTAGAAAGCCTCGGTGTCCCATGGCTAACAGGATCTATAGAATTCTCTGCGCCTGCCGCCACCCGAGTCTCGACGCGAAGAGAAAGTTCTTCGAGGAATTATTCTATCCTAAGAACTCCCAGGCGATGAGGAAGATACAGAGGAGTCCAATCGCCAACATAGCGAATCCAACGAATTCAGAGAAGAGGTCCGCGGCAACACTGGGATACTTGTCACGGCAGGTTTCCAAGGTGCCCTCGGCAAGCATCCGTTCATATTGCTCACTCCGTTCCTCCACCAATTCATATTTTGGGAGCCGTCCTGTAAATATGACCGTATCAATTGGGAATTTTGAAGGTCGGAAATGGGTATTGAAGAAGTGGACTGTAAAGATAAAACCGGAGGCTAACAGGGCTTCATCCGAATGCACAATCGCTGCAATGTTCAGCACCCATCCTGGAAGAAAAAGAGCAAAAAACTCGGGGAGCCATAGCATAAGGCCGGAGAGCCCAATGGCAAACATTCCCAAAAAGACGGCAAGGAAATCGAACTTCTCCCAATAGGTCCACCGATCAAACGAGGGTTTAGGTCCCTTGTTGAGAAACCAACGAATCATTCGAACGATGTCCTCAATGTCCTTCCACCGCGGACAGAGCGAATCGGATCCGAAGAGTTTTTCCATCGAATTAAGACTGCCGCGGACTTTCTTGAACAAGAGGAAGTAGGCAATATAAGCGAGAGTTGTCGCAAAATAGCCAAAGGTGATGGCCGCGCAAATTCGATGGATCAGACCGGCCACCGCAGCTCCTCCCAAGAAATGCATCAGACCGCCCGCCCAAGGTGCGTGAGAGAACTTGAGTGGAAGCCCTGTAAGCACAAGGCCGATGAAGGTCGTCATCATCGTAAAATGCAGAACGATATCGAAGAGCCTGAATCGGCGATAGATTTGGCCAGCCTCCTCCAATGGCACATGCCGCGGGAAGAAAATTCCCTTAGCCCTCAGGTCTCTGCGCTCCCAAAAATCCTTCCTCCACCAGAGGACGGTATGAAGCCAGAACACACCAAAGACCGAGACAAGAAGACTCGTCATGAGAACGAAGGTCCAATAAAGAACGGGTTCTCGCTCTGGGTCGTTATGGGTTGCGTGAGGAAGCCATTTTACGAAGTTTACGTTCGCCCTGGAATGGCATTTCCCGCAGGTCTCCACCAGACGGGCATCGGAGGTGAGTGATTTGGGATCACTCGGTGGAAGGATGCTGTGGAATCCATGGCAATCCGCGCAGCCGGCAACCACTCCGGGATATCCTAATCCCTCGGGCTTCCCATGGTAGCTCTCGTAGTACGTTTGCGTGGCGATGAGGAAGACCTTGTTTCGTTCCATCATCTCCTTGTCTGCATGACATTTCTGGCAAACCTCGGTGTGAAATTCCTTCCGGAATTGCACCACTTTCAATTCTTCTCCTCTGAGGATGGGGACTAAATGAAGGCCGTGGCAATCTGAGCATGTTGCAGAGTCAGGGTTTCCTCCAAGAACAGATTGACCATGGACACTCTCAGAATAGCCGTCATCAGAATGGCAGGTGGTACACTTCTGGATGACCCGAGCCTTATCTCCCTTCCAAGCAGTCATTTCATGGATGTCGCTGTGGCAGTCCTTGCACTGAATCTCATGACCATAGTGGGCTCCTGCATAATGTTCCGTAGCCTCCTTCTTGTGACAACGATGGCAGGTGGCCGATTCAGGTTCCGCCTTGGCCCCTCTTGTCTTCTCATGCTGATCGATGTGGGTTACATTCTGATGGCAGCTTGTGCAGGAGTTGGTTGCATGAACGGAAGTCAGAAATTTCTTTTCATCGATTTTCTCGCCATGGCAACCCAGGCAATCGCTGTTGGGAATAAACCCCTCTAACTTTGCTTCAGGGATGGTAGTCTTTGTTTCCGATGCCACTTTCGGAGGCTCTTTTCGTGGAGTCGATTGGGTTGCGCCCTCCAAGAACGTAGGGTGGAGCAGAAGAAGGATACCAAGAATGACCAGGAGAGTTGGAAGAAATTTCTTAGGCATAAATCCCCCGTATCGCCCCAAAATCAAGAGACATGTTAACATTTAGTGAAGGTTTAAACAAAGGAAGGTTCGCGTTTTTTAACACAGCATAACATTGGGGTCAACAGGGTCAGGATAATGTGAGTGGGTGGCGTGCAATCCTAAATTTGAATTAAGGGGGCGGCGGTTCTTGACATTCGAGTTCAAATATGATTTATTTAGGAAGTTTTGCATTCGTACAATGGGGATTCGACAAGAGGTCTTGGATGAAAAGAACGTATCAGCCAAGCAATATCAAGAGAAAGAGAACTCACGGTTTTCTGGAAAGAATGAGCACAAGAGGCGGACGAAACGTTCTCAAGCGAAGGAGAATGAAAGGAAGGAAACGACTCACCGTGTAGGATCCAAGTCTCCTGATGATGGTGGACAAAAAAGAATCATTTAAGTTTCCCAAGCGAGAGCGACTCACCCATCCCCAGGAATTCCGAAGCGTGATGAAGTTTGGTAAGAAAATCCCTTCCCGAAACCTCATCCTTTTTTTCAAAGAGAATAGATCTCAGACTCATCGGCTCGGTCTTGTGGTAAGCAGGGAAGTTGGTTCAGCGGCTTACCGAAATCGTGTAAAACGATTTATACGAGAATTCTTCCGTCATCACAAGAATAGAATCCGTGGCACATTGGATATGGTGATTCTCGTCAGGAAGAACTGCACTTTGCAGTCATACCGGGAAACAAAAGAAGAGGTAGGAAGGTTGGTGGGTATCGTATGAAAAAGAGAGAGACCGGGCGTCGGATATTGGAAGAGACCATTATCGCTTTGATCCATGCGTACAAGCATACTCTGTCGCTGCTTATTGGACCCTGTTGTCGCTTCACTCCCAGTTGCTCATCCTACGCTATTCTGTCGATTAGACGATTTGGAGTTTTCCGCGGAAGTCAATACGCAGTCAAGCGACTGATAAAGTGTCATCCTTTTCATCCTGGTGGTTACGACCCGATTCCAGATAATACCCAGAATATTTAGGGAAGGAGAACTAGGGCAGGGGATATGGAAAAGAAAGCTATCCTAGCGATAATATTGACTTTTATAATAATTGTACTTTGGTCATTCATCCAAACAAAAATATTTCCTCCACCCGCTGGAAAACCTGTAACGCAAGAGACCAAGAAGGATGCAGGTCCTGCAGTTGAAAAAGCTCCTGAAAAGGCACCCAGCCAAAAGCCTTCTGAAATTGTGAAGGAAAAGAAGCCCCCCATAGCAAAAGCCACTCCCAAAAAGGAGGTATTTGTAGAAGCAGAGGATTACTCGGCAGTTTTGACTTCGGATGGGGCAAGGTTAAAGGAGTTTAGACTCAAGAAATATCTTGATAGAGTGAACGAGTCTTCTTTTGCGTGGACAATTAAGAATTGGATCGGGGGTTTATTGGGGAAAGAGAGTAGGGAACCGAAGAGCCCTGAGCCACTGAATCTTGTTAATACGAACGAGGAAGAGGGGTTTCCGTTGCGAGTGACATTTTCTAGCTCGAACGCTTCCCTTCCTTCCGGGAATTGGGAGGTAGATAAGGAACAGGTACGACTTATCGGAAAAGACGAAAAGGGAGAGGTGTCATTTTCGGGGATTCTCGAGAATGGACTTAGGGTTGTAAAGCGGTACTCCTTCCAATCTGGAAAGGAAGTTATCGGCCTGGACGTAGAGCTTGAGAATACATCCTCGCGGGAAATCTCGACTCAGGTGGGTCTGGAGTGGATTGGGCGAGTTGAGCTCAAAAAGCTTGCTGAAGATGAGATTAAGGATTTTGGCTTGAAATACTCATATCTTAAGGACAAGAAGGTTGAGCGGAAGGATCTGGGTGGAGCTACCTCTTCGGGGTGCACACCCGGGTGCAGTAGTCCAAAAACAAAAGTTGAACCTTTTGAGCTCACAGATAAAGGGAACATCGGATGGTTCTCATTTGGAGGAGAATATTTCACGGCATTATTGATCCCTCCACCATCTCAAGGAGCCGTATCATTGGCGGTTAAGGGGGATGAGAAGAATATTCTCAGGGCGGAGATCTCTGGTGGTTCGGTAACGGTTCCTCCGGGTCAGAGTGCTAAGATTCCTTTCCGTATTTATTTGGGGCCAAAAGAGAGCAGTCGTCTGAAAGAACTTGGAGTTGGCGCGGAGAAATTGGTTGATTTTGGGTACTTTTCAGTCGTTGCGCAGCCGCTGCTCTGGTTGTTAAACCTTACCCATGGTGTGACAGGAAACTATGGAATTGACATCATTATCCTCAGTATCTTAATCAAGATCATCTTTCTCCCGCTGACACAAATTAGTTTCAAATCGATGAAGGGAATGCAGAAGGTGCAGCCGGAGATGAACCGGCTTCGGGAGGTTTACAAAAACGACAAGGCAAGGCTCCAGCAAGAAATCATGTTGCTGTACAAGAGAAGAAGAATTAACCCGCTGAGCGGATGCCTTCCCATGGTGATTCAAATCCCTGTTTTTATCGCCCTCTACAATGTTTTGCAAAATACCTTCGAAATGAGACATGCTCCTTTCTTCTTGTGGATACAAGATCTCTCGGCGAAGGACCCCATCTATTTTACCCCGCTTCTCATGGGGGCAACGATGGTCATTCAACAGAAGATGACGCCTACAGCCGCGGATCCAGCCCAGGCCAAGATGTTTATGCTCATGCCCGTCATGTTCACTTTTCTGTTTTTGAGCTTTCCTTCAGGCTTGGTGCTCTATTGGCTGGTGACCAATGTCCTTTCCATTGCTCATCAATATTACTTGAATAAGAAGGCGTGAGGTCGAGAAGCTTGGAAGAGTATGCCAATATCGCCAGAGCATTGATGTTAGGCCTCTTGGAGCGGATGGATGTCAAGGCGGAAGTGGAAGGTTCTTTAAGGGATGGGAACGTCTATCTCGAGATTAAAGGGGATAAGGACGGGATTCTTATTGGAAAGCACGGCCGCACGCTCGAAGCGCTTCAGGTCCTGATGAGTCGAATGATCAACAAACAGGCGAAGGACCCAGTGAGGGTTCTTGTCGATATTGACCATTATCGAGACAGAAGGAGCGATTCTCTGGCCAGAATGGCTGGTCGTTTGGGAGAACGAGTCAAATCAACGGGCAAGCCCATCACGATTGGGCCTTACAATGCCCAAGAACGCCGGGTCATCCATGTCACCCTCAAGGAAGATCCTGCCCTCAAGACAGAGAGCCTCGGTGAAGGGACTTTCAAAAGGCTCACGATTGCCCTTCAGAAGAAGGAAGAAACAGAGATCTGATCCTTTGGATCGAGGCCTCTCATCTCGCCTGCCGAAAAACATCCTTTCTTATGAGGAAGATACTATAGCCGCTATCGCGACGCCGTTTGGAGAAAGCGGAATCGGCATCGTACGCATCAGCGGCTCTCTCGCCGAACCCATTTCAAGAAATTTGTTCAAATTCAAGAAGAATTCTCGGCGTCTCACATCTCATCACTTGAATTACGGAGAGATTGTTGACCCGGAGAGCGGTATTTCAGTTGATGAAGTGTTGCTCGTTCTCATGAAGGGCCCCAGAACCTATACTCGAGAGGACTGCCTGGAGATTCACTGTCACGGTGGGTATCTCGTTTTACAAAAGGTTTTGGAGTTGGTGTTGAAGTATGGAGCGAGGCTGGCCCAGCCTGGCGAGTTTACCAAGCGGGCCTACTTTAATGGGAGAATTGATCTTACACAGGCTGAGGCTGTGGTCGATCTCATTCGATCCAAGACCATGGTGAGTCTCGAAATCGCAAATCAACAACTACGAGGACTTTTATTTGATGAACTTTGTGGAATAAAACAAAAACTGATTGATGCATTGGCCCTGATCGAGGCTCACATCGATTTTCCCGAAGAGGACTTGGAGCCAATGTCTCATGAGTCACTGAGAGAGAATCTGGAAACCTTAGCAAAGAAGACCCGTGAAATGGTAGCCAGTTATGAAGAAGGAAAGATTCTCAGGGAAGGGATTTCATGCGCTATCATTGGCAAAGCCAATGTGGGAAAATCCAGTCTTTTGAACATCTTGCTAAAAGAGGACAGAGCTATTGTGACACCAATCCCGGGAACAACCAGGGATGTGATCGAGGAGGTTTTGAATATTCAGGGAATTCCTGTCAGATTGGTAGACACTGCTGGATTGAGAAGAACCGTGGATCTCATCGAGATGGAGGGTGTAAGAAGGACGAGACAGCGTGTGGCGGACTCTGATCTCATTCTTCTAGTCCTCGATGGGAGCCAGCCATTGAGCCATGAGGACACAGAGATCCTATGTGAGGTGGAAGCGAAAAAAAAAGTGATCGTCGTCAACAAGAAAGATCTCCCTCTGAGTATCTCAATAGATCAGATCAGGAAGTTTTCTGAGAAAGACCCCACCGTTTTCATATCCGCCTTGGAAAATACCGGGATTGATGAACTGAAGGAAACGATTCATAGATCCCTGATCCAAAGGAGCCTGAGGACATCGCCAGAATACGTTATTGTGACAAACGTTCGACACAAAAACGCTCTCTCAAGGGCAGGTGAAAGCATTGTTCATGCATTGAGTGGAGTGGAGGATGGGACTTCTCCCGAATTCATCGCTTTCGAGGTACGGTCTGCCCTGGAAGCCATTGGAGAGATCATCGGCGAAACAGCTCACGAGGATGTACTGAATCGTATCTTTCAACAATTCTGCATTGGAAAGTAATGTTTCACGTGAAACATTCATCCCCTCATGTTCTTCTCATCAACCCCTGGATCACGGACTTTGCCGCTTATAACCTGTGGGCCAAGCCCCTCGGTCTCCTCTACATCGCCAGTCTTCTAAGACAAAGTGGATTTCGAATTACACTCATTGATTGCCTTGATTCCTACGCAAATAGGAAAAAATTTGCGGACGGAAACTTTTCCAAGATCAAAATCGAAAAACCCCGAGCCCTCAAGTCAATTCCCCGAAACTACAGTCAGTACGGAATCTCCGAGGCGTCCTTTGTGGAGCGACTTCGCGCATTGGAAGAGCCCGACGTCGTCGCAATGACTTCGGGAATGACATACTGGTATCCCGGCCTCTTCAAAACCATTCAGCTCGTCAGGACACATTTCCCGAAAGTCCCCGTAATATTAGGCGGAATCTACGCAACTCTTTGCTCTGACCACGCCCGCCGGCATTCCGGAGCAGATTACATTGTGACAGGGAGAGGAGACACAGAAGCGCTCCGGCTCGTCCATGAATTGACTCGCTCAGCGGGCACCCCAACTCTTTCCAAGCAGAGCGGGGCGGTTAGCGATACCTCGCACCACTCTGCATTTCAAAGAGAATCGAGGAGCGAACCCAACCATTTCCCATACCCTTGCTTCGATCTATACTCTCAGTTCGATTTCGTCTGTATCTCAACATCCAGGGGATGCCCTTTACGCTGCTCGTACTGCGCCAGCTTTCTGCTAAGCGAACGTTTCTCAAGAAGAAACCCTTTGGATGTGATCACGGAAATAGAGTTCTGGACGCGTGAATATGGAATTGAGAACATTACCTTCTATGACGACGCTCTCCTCATAGAGCCAGGATCACACATCGTTCCGATTCTGAAAGAAATTCTTGCGAGAGACATCCGGTGCAACTTTCATGCTCCCAACGGACTCCATATCCGAGAGATTGATGAGGAACTGGCAGATCTTCTTTTCCAATGCCGATTCAAGACGATCCGTTTGGGTCTTGAAACCTCCGATGAACACAAGCAGCTTGAATCAGGTGGCAAGGTGAAAAATATCGAATTCCAAAAGACCGTACGAAATTTGAAAGGGGCAGGGTACATCGAAGAGGAGATCGGCGTTTACATCCTGGCAGGGTTGCCAGGTCAGAGGGCAACAGAAGTCCAAGAAAGCATTTCTTTTGTCAAGAAAGTGGGTGCAAAACCCATTCTCGTCGAATATTCACCCATTCCCGGAACGCCTCTCTTCCAAAAGGCTAAGCAGTGGTCTCCATTCGATATCGAAAACGAACCACTCTTTCATAATAACTCCATCCTTCCATGCCAGTGGGAGGGCTTCACTTTGCACCATTATGGAAAGATCAAAATGGGTTTGAAGGAGAATACTTGATGGAAGCTTTTGAAGTGACCAAGGGAATCTTCATGGTCGGAGGGCCCGAAATTACAGACGGCCGAGATGGCTGCGTCTATCTCTTGAACATGGGAGAACTTATCCTGATCGACTCTGGAGCCGGATGGAGTGTACATCAGATCCAGGTCAATATTGAAAGGCTGGGCTTTGATTGCTCCAACCTATCCAGGCTCATTCTCACTCACTGTCACATCGATCACATCGGTGGTGCACCCCAGCTCAAAGAAAGATTTGGTGTCACCGTTTATATCCACAAACTTGACGCACCTCCTCTCGAAACTGGAGATCCCGTTTTAACCGCGGCAACCTGGTACAACACCAAATTTCCACCCATGTCTGTGGATGTCAAATTCAATTTGCCCCAGGAAGTGATCACCATCGGGAATGAAAAACTCATCTGTCTTCACACGCCCGGGCACACCCCAGGCTCAATTTCTCTCTACATAGATAGAGAAGGAGAACGTGTTCTCTTTGCCCAAGATCTACACGGTCCCATCCTCAAGGAGTTTGGGTCTGACGTAAGTCAATGGGGCCATTCAACACAACAACTACTCGAGCTTGATGCTGACATTCTCTGCGAGGGTCACTTTGGAGTTTACAGATCGAAGAAAGAAGTCACAAACTACATTCGTTCTCTGAGAATCCAGTACAAGGTCGAATAGTTCCCCAGATTCCTCTCTCAACTCAATCCATCTCTTTCATTCCAATCTGCCCCTTTCCGATGATCCGACCGCTGAAAGCATTTCTCCCCATTTCGTTAAGAAACCCAAAGGAATGAATACCGCACTCATAGTATCGGGCCTAAAGCTCCTCCAAATGGCATCACCGAAACGCATGTTTTTCTTATCCTATACGGCGAAGTGTACATTCACTAAATACACAATTATTTCAATGCATTACACTGTTTCCACACAGCAGGCAACTCAATTTGTATAGATGAAATATCCTGGCAATTCACAAAACAAGAATCTTGAATATTATAATACTTTATTAAATTCAAATAGTTAGAGTAATTTCAGACTACTTTGCACGCCAGATGCAGAGGGTAGGGTGACCCAACAAAAGGGAGGTATGAAAAATGAAGAACCTACACAAAGCAACGACGATGGTTTTGATGGTGGCCCTGATTACTCTGATGGCTACACCCGCGTTTGCCAGGTCTATTAGACTCAAGGACGCTGGGACTGCCCTCTGGATCTTTGTGGTTATCGGAGCCGTCATTATCCTGCTCCAACTCATTCGAGCAGCTGTCCTTTTCTTCAGCTTCATTGGCACTATCACAGCTGTCGCTTTCAAAGGCGAGAAAAAGGCTGAAGAGGAAGTCGTCTTCCCGGCCACTGAGGCGGTTCCCGTTAAGAAGTAATTCCTGGAGGTTTGTGACCCATACGACCAAAGGAAAGAATCCTCTTTATCCTGTCCTCGCTGTGTATTTCAACGGTGGCGCTGACCACCGCCGGGATTGCCCATTCGGGCGGAATCAGAGGAGTGGAGCTTGCAGCGGTGACTCTGCTTCTAATGCGCATGTATTAGATCTCCAAAATCAAAAAAGCTTCCACCCAAGAACCAAAACCCCCAGAAGAAACATTAAGGGAATCAAGTGGGAAAGGGGTAATTTGATCACGTTGGGTTGAATATCCTCCCGATAGCCCCTTGCAGCGAGGGCAAACGTCACATCCTCGACCCGTGAAAAAGATCGAAAGACGATCGGCAGGACCCGGGTTTTGAGTTTCCGGAGCAGGGGCTTTGTCTGGTCGCCAAGACGCGCCCTGCACGCCAGACGAATCTCTTCAGCTTCGTCCAAAATCAGTGAGAAAAAGCGAAGCGTCAGAGACACCATCAGCCCAATCCGTCTTCCAGGAACGAAAGAAATTGGCTCAAGCAGCCACACAAGGGAGTCCCTGACTTCACGCGGACGCGTCACAGCAGTGAATAGGACTGCATAGCCAAGAATAACGCTTAAACGCCAGCACGTAAGGCTTCCAAAATAAGTTCCCTCCTTGCTGATGGGAATCCACGGAAGAATATCAATCCGTCGCCCTGGCGTGAAGAAGCCGTGATACAAAAAGAGAAGACTGATGAAGATTATCCAACCTCGAACATCACCCCACAACCGCTTCAGCGGGAGCCCAGACACCCTAAATAGCACAACAAGCACGATAGAATTCAGCACAAGCCATCCCACCCTAACTTGCAGGAGCGTTGCCGTCATCATCAGAAGGGCCAAAAATTTGCACCGTCCGTCCCACCGATGGAGAAGAGAGTGACCAGGAAAGTAGTGAAGTACTAGTCGTTGAGCCATGAAATCCTTTCTTGCCCAAGAAGAGTAGAGCAAGGAGGTCGAACGTCAAAGCGCGAAAGTTCGGCAACCAAGACCTCGGGAGGTCCCTCGGCTTTCAACTCTCCTCCCTGAATCACAACAATTCGGTTCACATGAGCGATCACTTTTTCAACATCATGGGTGGTCACCACGAGTGTACGTCCTTCACGATGTAGGCGCACCATGTGATATAAGACTTCCCGAGTGCCCGGGTAATCGAGATAGGAAAAGGGTTCGTCGAACAAAACGATCTCCGGATCCATTGCCAACACCCCTGCAATCGCAAGACGTCTTTTCTCCCCTCCTGAGAGCAGATAGCACGGCTTCTCCGATAGCCCTTCAAGTCCCATCACCCTCAAAGCCTGATCGACTCGCTGAGAAACTTTTTCTGCCGATAACCCCATGTTTTCGGGTCCAAAAGCCAGATCTTCCCCAACAGTCTCTCCAACAATTTGGGTCTCTGGATCCTGAAAAACCATCCCTACAAGACGCCGCACCTCCAGAGATTTCTTCGTCGTGTCCAGTCCATTGATCCAGACATGTCCTCCCGTGGGCTTTAACAACCCCCCCATAATCCTTGTCAGAGTGGTCTTCCCGCTTCCATTCGGACCACAGATCAGAACAAATTCACCCTTCAGGATGGTAAGGTTGATTCCTTTCAACGTGTGGGTTCCATCAGGATATCGGTGATGAAGATTCATAATCTCAATCATGACTCAAGTCCCCGCTCTGACCGCTTCAATACAGGTCGAATCGCCCGGGCCAACATCACCGCACCCGCAGCTTTGAGAATGTCACCAGCGATAAAAGGACCCATGCCTATCCATACGCTCTTCGCCCAAGACACACCCGTCATCCATTTTAGCCAGGGAATTCCAACCCCGTAGATCGCCAGTGCCCCGACAGAGACGCTTAACGTATCATGAACAATAGAACCGCGTAACCGCTCTGAAATAAAGCCAACCATCCAGGCCGCGACAGCAAAGCCCACAAGGTACCCCCCTGTAGGCCCTAAAAAATGGACGAGGCCACCCTTGCCTCCAGCAAAGACCGGTATTCCCATGGCACCAATCATCAGGTAAATGGCAACGCTGGCCAATCCCCAGCGGCTTCCCAGCAGAAGACCTGCGAGAAAGACAAACAGATTCGTCAGAACCACAGGCACCGGTCCAATGGGTACGTAGATATAGGCCCCAACAGCCGTCAATGCTGCCATCAGCGAAGCAAGAACCATTAGTCTTACTTTCTCAATAGACATAGAAGATTTTTTCTCCCAGAACCTCCCCAGAACGCCGTTCACACCGAGGTTCGTAATTGTCAACCAATATGGCTAACAAAGTTAACAAATGTCACTCATTCTGTCAATGGAACCCACAGCAACAAATTGAGATGCTAAGTTGGGTGTGCTATGTTATCTGAAACAAGCACCCGATCTGCAAACATAAAGCTTACGTCACCCTTTCTTATGTCCAAAACTACCCGCTTACAGAGTTCAACGTCCTTGGATACTAACGTGATTGCTGAACCAAGTGCGCGCTATGCCTTCTTCTTACTTGCCTCTGTAATCTTCCTTTGGGGCATCAGTTTTCCGATAATGAAGATTGCTCTTGAAGAAATTGAACCTTGGACCTTTCGGACCCTAACTCTCCTCATCGCCGGCCCCAGCCTCCTCACTCTGGGGAAGATGGCCGGATTTCGGTTAGCCATTCCCTCGCAGGAAAGAAAGCCCATTATTCTCGCCGCTCTTTTCAACATCACCGGCTGGTTTCTTTTTTCAGCCTACGGGGTTACTCATCTTCAAGCAGGGAGAGCGGCGGTGATCGGTTCCACCATGCCTCTCTGGGCAGCGATCATGGCCAGATTTGTCCTGAAGGAGCAGTTGACTTCTGAACGGCTGGCGGGACTTGGCCTTGGGCTCGTTGGATTGACCATTCTGATCTGGCCCGACATCCGAGCCATTGGCGAAGCCCCGTTCTATGCTGCATTCATGCTCGGCGCAGCCATTTCCTGGGCTGCTGGGACGATCACATTGAAGCATTTCCAGTGGACGACCCCCATCTCTGTCCTAACGGCCTGGCAGCTCATTCTTGGGGGAATCCCCATCGTGGCCGGCACCTTGCTTTTTCCCCCAGCGATCACACTCTCTCAGATTTCATTCAAAGTGATCCTTTGTTTATCCTACACCATTATCGTGGCCATTATCTTCTGCTATTGGGCCTGGTTCAAGGTCGTCAGCCTTCTCCCCACGAGTGTCGCTTCGATTGGCACACTTCCCATCCCGGTTCTCGGCGTTTTCAGCAGTGCGCTCATCCTTGGTGAACGAATCGGCCTTCGCGAGCTTGTAGCTTTAGTCTTTGTTCTTGTTGGCCTACTTATCGTGATGATCCGATCTTACGAAGTTGAAAGAGATGAATAAAATAGGTTAAATATATAAATTTGTATAAATCGACACCCTGGGGAAACCAATCCTAATAGGAGATCATTCGTCATGCAAAATTCCGTTCAGACAGCAAAATTTACCGGAGCCTCAAAGTACGTGCTCGATGAAGAGCTCGCAAAGATCGTTAATGTCTCCACTGCTTTGGAGATGCCTCTTTTGCTAAAGGGAGAGCCCGGAACCGGCAAAACCATGCTGGCCCATGCCATTGCTGAAGCCTTTGGAATGAAACTGATCGTTCTGAATGTCAAATCGAGCATGAAACTCATTGATGCCCTCTATCAGTACGACACCTTAACGCGTCTCAATGACAGTCGGTTTGGCGATTCGAAAAGGGATGTAAGCATTATCGAAGAATACATTAAGATGGGCAAGATCGGCCAGGCCTTTGTATCCAGTGAAAGGGTCGTTCTCCTCATCGACGAAATCGATAAAGCCGATACCGATTTCCAAGACGACATGCTCGACGTACTCGACCAGATGGAATTTGACATCATCGAGATTGATAAGACGATCCGGGCGGAACACAGACCCGTCATTGTGATCACTTCTAACGCCAAGAAAGATCTCTCTGACCCATTCCTGGGTCGCTGTAACTTCCATCACATCGCCTTCCCCGAACCTGACATGATGAGAAGCATTGTTCATGTCCATTTCCCCGATATCCACAAAGATCTTCTCGAAAGCACCATCAGGACATTCTACCGCCTGAGGGAGATCAAAGGGGTTGAGAAAAAACCGGCTACCAGGGAACTCATCAACTGGATCAGAGCCATGAGAATGGACTCTGATTTCAAGGTCAAAGATCTCATCAAGGGGGAAGTCCCTTACCTGGGCGTTTTGTTCAAGAAGAGCCCAGATTACGCGGTTGCCCAGAACAGCATCGCCAGATTCAAGATTTAGACGGGCCGAACATGTTCGTTGATTTTTTCTATTCACTCAAGAAAGCAGGTATCCCTGTAAGCCCCACCTCATTCTTGCGACTCCAGAAGGCATTGAGCCTGGGCCTTATCAACTCTGTTGACGACTTCTACACGAGCGCCCGTGCCATTTTAGTGAAAAGTGAACGGTACTTCGATCTCTATGATCAGATCTTTGCTCACAAATTCCAAGGCGCTGAATTCAAAGACCCAACCGAACTGGAGTTGTCAGAAGTCGCCAAGACCCTCCTTGAAGAATGGCTAAGAGATCCAAGGGGTCTTGCCCACGCGTTAGGAATCGATGAGAAGACCTTAAGCAAGTTGAGCCCCGATGAATTGATCAAATATTTCCTCGAGCGGTTGAAGGAACAGACCGAGGCGCATCATGGGGGAGGCAAGTGGATTGGCACAGGAGGAACATCTCCTGTGGGCCATTCTGGATATCATCCCGGAGGAATGAGAGTAGGGGGCATATCAAGGAATAAGTCAGCCGTCAAGGTGGCCATGGAACGTCGGTACCGTGATTACTCCCAAGAGGGGCCCCTGACAGAAGTCCAAATGAGTGAAGCACTCAAGAGACTCAGAAACATGATTCCCTTTGGCCCCAAGAACAAAGTGAATATTGACAAGACCATTTACCAGACGACAAAGAACGGAGGGGAAATAGAAATCATCTTTGACCGAAGCCTGAGAGACAGACTCAAGGTGATTCTGGCTATCGACAACGGCGGATGGTCTATGGATCCCTATATTGGAATCGTCCAGACCCTTTTCAATTATTCTCGGGCCCAGTTTAAAGACCTTAAGACCTTTTTCTTCCACAACACGATCTACGACTATCTCTGGGAAGACCCTCCAAGGCGTGCCAAACCTTTTTCAATCGATGAACTTGTTCGCCTCGCCCCAGAGACGAGGTTCATTATTGTCGGTGATGCGAGCATGGCTCCCTATGAACTCATGGCCACGGACGGTTCGATTTATGTCGAAGAACGGTCTGGAAAACCAAGCCTCGACCGGCTGAATTTTATTGCCAAGACTTTTTCTCACTCTATCTGGCTCAACCCTGTTTCCATCGACGAGTGGGGCTATACGCGCACCATCAGCGCCATCCGTGAGATTCTTCCCATGTTTGAGTTAACTCTCGATGGCCTTGAAAAAGCAGTGGCCCAATTGATGCGAAAAAATTGATTAAACTCCAAAGAGATCAGAACAGAAGATGGAGCCCCACGGGCAAACCCCTGCCGCAGGCAGGTCCCATCCAAACGCCCCTGCGGGGCGACATCCCGGCCCAAAGATGGCGCATTCCTCCTTGCCGGGATAGATCTAGCCAATGATTCTTGCCCCCTGGCTTGGTCGACACATAAAAATCCTGCTTTCTAACTTCACCTCTTTGAACCCCTCCGCCATTGCCTGCGCGATCCGTTGCCTGTTTTTTCCTGTTTTTAGGAAGGACACCATGGACGGGCCAGCACCGCTGATCGTCACCGCTAAAGCTCCTGCATCGATGGCCCGGCGTTTGACCCCATCATAACCAGGGATCAAATGTTTTCTGGCTGGCTCAACAATGACGTCATTAACACCCTGGGCAATCATTCCTACATCTCCTAAGAACATTCCTGCCACAATCATGCTCGCGTTCGACACATTGTGGACAACATTCTTTAAGGAAACTTGTTCTGGCAAGACCCCTCTGGCAAATTCCGTTTTCCTTCTTGGAACGTCCATAATCGGAAAACCCAACACCAGCACCAGATCTCTCGGTGGGCTGACGCGAATAAACCGTAGCTCTGGGCTCGTTCTCACAATGATAAATCCTCCGAGAAGAGACGGTGATACGTTATCATAATGCTTCGCCCCCGCACTGGCCAGTTCCCCCTCCACTGCAAATTTGACGAGATCACTCTTCTTCATCCTGAGATCAAACAATCGATTGAATGCCATTGCCGCTGCTGCCGCCGATGCACCGCTACTTCCCATCCCTGATCCCACAGGAACACCCTTCACGACGGTCACACGAAGGTCATCCTCAATATCAAACACCTCGGCCATCCTCTTGACCACGAGCCCTGCCGAGTTCGATTCTGCCTCGGTGGGCACCGTTTCGCTCTGTTCCCCTAGCATCTTGATCTCAATTCTTCTTGTTCTCCCAGGCCCCTTCACGATTTGAACCTTGTCCTTTAAGGGATCCAAAGCAAGTCCGAACACGTCATAACCCGGACCCAGATTGGCTGTGGAAGAGGGTGCAACAGCAGTGCATGACTTCATATCTTGCCTCCCAGAGAGAACCCCCCTGATTATTTCTGAAGGTCTTCAGTCTACCTGTAGACAGAGACGTTGTCAATGACCCAAGGCCTCTTACCCCATCCAACAACACCTACCGGCGTAATTTGACAATAGCCCAAGCTGGGTGATTGGTGCCCCTTCGGCCATAGGGACCGCGCCCAAAATAACTGAGAGCGGACAAGCCGAATGCCTTATGGACAGGCAAGGCGTTGCCATGTCGCGGGTCTTTCTGTTACCATGCTTTTATTGTACTGAAATGCTACCTTAAAAGGAGGAGAAGATGCTTATCGTCGGAGAAAGGATCAACGCCAGTAGAAAAACTATCGCGGCTGCCATCTCAGCTCAGGATGCCGCGGCCATAAAGAAAGAAGCCATAGATCAAAAGAACGCAGGCGCTCACTTCATCGACGTGAACGCAGGCATTTTTGTGGACGAAGAGGTCCGCTATCTGAAATGGATGGTTCAGACTATCCAGCAGGAGGCAGAGATCCCTCTCTGTATCGATAGCCCAAACCCCAAGGCCATCACCGAGGCCCTCGCCCTACATAAGGGAAGGGCGATGATCAACTCCATCACGGATGAGAAGGAGCGTTACCAAAGCCTCATTCCGATCATCAAGCAGTTCAAGCCTCTGGTTGTTGCCCTCTGCATGACCGATGGCGGCATGCCTCATACCTCCGACGAAAGGTTCAAGGTCGCTTCCCGACTGATAGACAAACTAACCAAGGAAGGCGTAGCACCCCAGGATATTTACATCGATCCTTTGGTCATGCCCATCAGTACAGACAAGAGCTTCGGAAACGCCGTTTTGGAGACCATCGAAAAGATCACCACCTCCTTTCCAAAGGTCAACACGATTTGCGGACTGAGTAATATCTCCTTTGGGTTACCCTCAAGGAAGCTCATCAATCAGCTCTTTCTCGTTGCCGCCATGACAAAAGGCTTAAGCGGCGTCATCTTTGATCCCCTTGATAAACGAATCATGGGAAATCTGATTACGACACGGGCTCTCTTAGGAAAAGATGACTATTGTGGTGGTTATTTGACGGCCTTCAGAGCAGGCAAGCTTGATTTTAAAGACTAAAGGATGGCTGAATCTCCCACCCCGTCGGAAGAGGGGATGGGAGATTCCATTTTGAGATACTCAGGAAACCATTTCCAAATTCAAGAACCGGCTGACAATCCTCACAAACATCTCTACACCGAAAGGCAATACGTCCTCATCCACATCGAACAGACTACTGTGGTACGGGTGAACAATCCCTTTACTTTCATTCCGACATCCTAACCGAAAAAAAGCCCCTGGAACCTTCTCAAGATAATAGGCGAAATCCTCCCCTCCCATCGAAGGTTTCAAGAGCTCCACATTCTCTTTTCCGATCCCCTCCGAGCATGCGGAAGCAACCAACTTCGACATTTCAGGATCGTTCATGAGAACAGGATATCCGTCCTGGTAATCGAATCGATAATCCATGCCCAAAGCGCCTGTGACCCCTCTTGTCACCTGCTCAAGCCTCATCTTCAATTCCTCTCTCACCTGAGCATCAAGGGATCGTACTGTACCCAGGAGCTCAACTTCATCGGGAATGATATTGAATGTTGTTCCTCCCTGTACTTTCCCGATCGTAATCACACCGCTCTCTAATGGGTTGATATTCCGACTCACAATGGAATGAATTTGACTGATAAGATGGCCCGCAGCCAGGATCGGATCTTTCGTTTCATGGGGTCTCGCTGCATGCCCCCCCCTGCCAAGGATCTTGATGGTGAATCGATCCGTGGCTGCACAGGTTACCTTCTCGCAAAACCCAATTCTCCCAACATCCAGAAAAGGGAAAACGTGCGCTCCAAAAATGGCGTCCACCTTCGGGTTCTCCAAAACCCCCTCTTCGGTCATCACCTTGGCTCCTGCTCCCCCCTCCTCTGCAGGCTGGAAAACCCACTTGATGTTACCCTTGATACGGTCTTTCAGTGGAGAAAAATACTTCGCAACTCCCAAGAGAATCGCTACGTGTGCGTCGTGGCCACAGGCATGCATCTTGCCTTTTATTCTCGACGCGTATGGAACTGAATTCGCCTCGTCCAATGGGAGCGCATCCATGTCAGCGCGGATGGCGACGGTCTTTCCTGGCCTTTTCCCCTCGAGAAGTCCTACCAATCCCGTCTTGGCCATCCCCTTCTTGACCTTCAAGCCAAATTTCTCAAGCCATTTACAAACCAAGTTCGCCGTCTCGAACTCCTCAAAGCCCAACTCCGGACGCATGTGAATCTCTCTCCGGATCTCAACCAGCCAGTCTTTCATTCCATCAATGCTTCTTCTGAGGGAATTCTGCATGGAAATCTCCTTCAATGCCTATTCTGTCAAGATGAGGGTGCACGCGGCTTTATCTTTAATCCCGCTTCCCTGGCAGCACAACTTTTCCTCTGATTTCGTCCAGCCGTCCGATTCCTCTCTCCGTAAGATACTTTCGGATGCCATCAATCAAATCAAAAACAACCCAGGGGTCTCTGAACAAGACCGTTCCTACTCCGACCGCTGTGGCCCCGGCCAGGATAAATTCGATTACATCCTCCCAGGTCAAAACGCCACCCATCCCGATAATGGGAATTCGAACCGTCTGGTACACATCCCAAACCATCTTGATCGCGACAGGCTTGATTGCCGGCCCGGATAGCCCTCCGATCACGTTTCCTAACTTCGGTCTTCGCGTGTCAATATCAATCGCCATCCCCATGAGGGTGTTAATCATCGTGATGGCATCGGCCCCATTCTTCTCAACGCTCTGAGCAATCATCCGGATGTCGGTTACGTTCGGCGAGAGCTTCGCGATGACCGGAATCCTTGTCTTTGCCTTCACCATTCGCACAATTCGTCCGGCCATCTCAGGGTCTGTGCCAAAACCACATCCTGTCTCGATATTCGGACAAGAAATATTTATTTCAATCGCTGAAATTCCTTCCTCTCGCTCCAGGATTTCTGCAATCCTAGGGAAATCATCGGCATAATTCCCGGCAATGCTGACGATCACGGGAACATTTTGTTGCCTAAGAAAGGGCAACTCGTCTTCTATGAAGTGATTCACTCCCTGGCTCTGGATGCCGATCGAGTTCAGGAGCCCACTGACACACTCAGCGATCCTCGGTGTCGGATTTCCTGCTCGCTTCTCGAGAGTCAGGCTCTTGACCGTGAACGCACCCAAAACACTTAAATCATAGAATTGGGCAAGCTCTCGTCCGTAACCGCACGTTCCCGAGGCCGTCACGATCGGATTCGCCAATTTGATTCCGCAGAGATCGACACTGAGATCAGGGTTCATCGCTCAATACAACGTGCTCAAGATCAAATACAGGCCCCTCGGTACAAATCCTCTTTTTTTCAACCACACCATCCTCGATGATATTGGCCACACAGGAGAGACAGACGCCATAACCACAACCCATTCTCTCTTCCAAGGAAACCTCCCCTTTGATTCCGGCCTTCCGGATCATGGGGAGAATGGTTTTCAGCATGGGGTTAGGACCGCACACATAGGCATGATCGATCGGGCGATTTAGGACTTTCCCCAGATGATCACTCACAAAACCCTTCAAGCCATAAGACCCGTCGTCTGTCGTCACAATCGTTTCAACGCGCAATTTCCGGAAGATGTCCTCACCGAACACCTTGTCGGAAGAACGGAACCCTAAGAGAGCAACGATCCTGTTCTTCTTCTTGGATAACTGCGCAGCTAAACCCCACAGAGGAGCAACCCCCACTCCACCTCCCACGAGGAGACAATTCGTCGATTCTTCAGGCAAGTGAAACCCTGTCCCTAAGGGTCCTATCAGATCAACCTTTTTTCCCCGGCTGAGTCCGGTCATAGTCCTCGTCCCTTGGCCGACCACGCGATAGACAATTTCGAACAAGGATTGGGCTGGTCGAGTCATGGCCACGCTGAAGGGCCGCCGGAGGAGAAGATCATCTCTTCCATCAATTCGTAGGTTAACGAACTGCCCTGGTTTTGTCGTATTGGCAAGAATATCATTCTTCAAGGTGAGGCTGTAATGCTCACTACAAAGGCGCGTATTCTTGACGACTGTCGCAGTGATGTGGAGACAAGACTTCTCTCTTTTGTCTTTCGTCATCCTTATGATCCACGCCTAACAGTTTTCAAGATTCTTACCAAATCCCTTCTCGACTGTCAACCACCATCTGTTGCTTGCCGAAAAACAACCTTCCCAAGATACAACGCGTTGTCTTGTCTTTTCCAAAATCGCTATATTTTTGTGGTTGAGCCCTTGCGCGTACTGGAAGGGTAGGGTAGATATGAATACTTGGGGATAACCTATGATCAAGAGATACTTCAAGAAACTGCTAATGAAAAACAAGGAATTCATCTTGAGTCAAGTTCTCGCGGTCAAGGGCTTGATGCAACTTCTCATGAAGAATCGAAACACCGGTGAAAAATGGACAAAGGAAGAGATAAAGGAGATTAAGTCCCATCTCAGACACATATCGAAGATGGTTCCCATCATCATCGTATTTCTGCTGCCTGGTGGCAGCTTGATGTTACCTTTTCTTGCAGAGGTGCTTGATCGCCGGAAGACGATTCGCCGAAAACTCTGATGCCAGGGTGAACTGGCATTCCCATCAATGTAGAGTGAATCTTGTTCTGAGAGACGCCGCCACCGGTGTCATCCGGAGTGATGTGAGCGACGCCATTCTTGCTATTCAGCCCGGGTTACTTCGAAATCTCCTATGACGTGGATCAGAAGAAAGAGGGCTGGAAACGAAACCCAGCCCTCTTTTTGTTCTTCAAATTACCCACCGGAGTAGTGCTTGAACCCATCCCGGAGCAAACCACCTCAATCAACGACCGATTTTAATTTTCACCTCAAAATGATCTGTTGAATGTTCTTTCCCCTCCCAGGACCGATAGTGATCCATCCTTATTTCTGTGAGTCCTTCTCTGATCATCTCGAATTTCCAGATCATGAGAACAGGCGCTCCCAGTCTTCCTGGGTGTAGAACCTTTGTCTCCTCGGATACTAATTTCAGAAGGTCTTGATCCAAGTCTTCAACGAACCACTGGTATCCCGCTGTTCCCATCGCTTCGAGCTCAACCTGAACAACCTCTCCTGTCTTCGCATCGATCTGTCTCCCACTATCCTGTTTGCTTAGCACCACCGACTTCCCATCTCCTATTCTTTCTTCAGCGAAAACGACTCCGGTAAACAAATCCCCGGTTCCCGTCAAGAGAAGCATCAGACTCCAAAGAACAAGACCCTTCAGCGTTCTATTCCGAAATCTGACAAATCTCATGATTCTTTGGAGTTTTCTGATTCAGAATGAGATATCCAACACCAATAGAATATCATTTCGCTGTTGCGAGAGCAACCACGGTGAATTCGTTCTCCTTTCTCAGGGATGGGCATGGCATGAATTTGCTGTCATCCGTAAGTAGTCGAAAACCAAGCGGACATTGCGTGTCAGCTCTCGCATCTTTTGAGCGACACTGCGGA
>Ga0315282_10002058_pt1 | contig 37515 bp, 31 predicted proteins | sample YL17G07_20_MG_FD_203693 | JGI IMG/M metagenome (GOLD analysis project Ga0315282, IMG submission 203693) | Sediment microbial communities from Yellowstone Lake, YNP, Wyoming, USA - YL17G07_20 | ecosystem: Environmental > Aquatic > Freshwater > Lake > Sediment | place: USA: Wyoming | collected... | reverse complement strand
GCCGCCACGGATCACGGTCACACCCGTTCAAACGCAGGTGCCGATGTAGTGGAAACTCTCGGCCTGAAACGCCGATTTCGACCCCGCCAGGGCGGTTCCACCCCCCGAATCCGCGAAGTCGGGTTAACGACGCGCGCGCAGATCATCGTTGTTAAGAACAGGACAGCGACTCTGCCTGCAAACACCCGTTGTACCCACGTTCCTGGCAAGGCAATCCTCTGCCTCCTATTCCGCGTCGGCACGCGCTGCGCTTCGCCTCCAAGCATAAGTCGCTGTCCTCTTAACGGAACAACACGCGACATGAGTCCCCTCGTCGGCGTGCTGGGTCAAGCTGCGCGCGGTCATAGCCGGCGAGAGGTGGGCGTAAATCATTCCTAGTGCACATGCATGTACGTTGGCGCCTGGGCGTTTGCGTCGGCGCTTGCGGTCTCGGCGCTGTCCTCGTACACGCCTGCCTGGCAGAAGGCGGAATGCTGGGTGTCGACGCCCTCATTAGCCTCAAACGAGACGCCGATGCCTGAGGCGGTCCACCCGCCGCCGCCGTCGTCCCACTCAGACTTCTCGTAGCCCCAATAGTGGCCGGAGTCCTCGATGTACACATACGCATCCTTGGTCACCGGGCCATAGGGGGGGTTGTGATCACAACTACCGTGGGCATACGCTTGGGACTGCGCCGCGCACGACTGGCCGTCCCATTCGGTCAGCGTGGCTTCCGCGTAGGCGAACACGTAGTAGCTCCAGTCGAAGTCGCCGGCCTCTGTTGTATAGGTAGACTCCCACCCCTGGCCTAGGCCATAATCAAACGGGGTATCGCCATCCGCGTAGGCCCAAACGTAGGAACACCGTTTGTTCCCACCGGCGCCGCCTTGCCCGGACCAGTTGCCTGTGGTGATGATCTCACCGAACACAACTGTCGGAACAAGAAGGACGGCGATCACACAGAAAAACCCGATAGTACATTTCAGGTTCATGCTTCGCTCCTTTCGTTTTGATGCCAATTCACAAGACAATCCATTGTGCTGCTCTGATGAGACACTTCTTAGCGCATAGGCATCACCTCCCTTGTTCGATGTTAGGGGCTTTCCTCGGCCGAGTACCCGAGCCTGCCCCAGGCTACTCTTTGCACTCGCTGCAAGTCCTTCAGTCCGTCTTCGGTCTTCGGTTGGTAGTCTTTCTCAAGTATTTCGGCGACAGGAGGAATTGTCGTCAACATGCGAGGCAGGCCCGACACGGTCTCCCGCCCCTTCCATTTCCAGTACTCCGCGTGTCCGTCCGCCATCGAGAGTGTGCTCCCATCGGTGTGGTGAATGGGAGGCGGATAGTGCCGCTCCCACCGGGGATAGAGGTAGGGGACGCAGAAGGCACCGGATGTATAGCCTTGGTCGACGAAGACCCCGCGCTGGCCTGCGCCGGGACTGACGATATCCGTGATCCGCGTCAACATCAGCACCGTACTGCCGACGCGCTTGCCGAAATTCACCGCCTCGACATTATCCGGCTCCAGGGACGAGACCACCCCTTCGGCGCCGCCGACGTTGGCTCCAGAAATAACGCCATACGTGAGGAAATGGCCGGGCCAGCCCCGCGGGCAGCGATAAACGTCGATGTCCTGCACATAGGGCCACAAGGCACCTTTGTTGGGGTTCTCGAGCAGCGCGGAGCGACTATTAGGGCGCGAAAAGGCCCAGTCCACCCAGGGCCGCAGTGTTCGCCCGCCAGTGTGGTGAGTTCCCCATGCTATTACGGTCACAAAGGGCGCACCCGAGACCAGCTTGCCGTCGTGGTCGTCGGCGTAGGCGATCCAGGCCGTGGTGAGCTGACGCAGGTTGCTCAGGCAGACGGCCCGCTGACCACGCTCGTGAGCCGCACGCGTCACCGGAATCAAGATCGCCAGCAGGACCGCAATAATCGCGATCACCACAAGCAACTCGATCAGCGTGAACGCACCAGAATTGATGCCCGATGATCGATGATTGTTCTCATTTGCGTCCATGCGCATCGCCTCCTTCCGCACCACGGTCCAGCCCTGTCGGTGGCGTGTTCCCGTCCGCCCCAGCAGGCGAGGATTCAGTAGAAGACCTTGCTGTCTCCAAGAGGGCGGCCAGCAGAAAGCTGATCTGCTCCGCCTGCAGGACTGCTCTCGGCAGGCGTCTCTCCTCGTTCCTGGCCTCGATCCTTGATTGAAAACGGCGTTTCTGGGCATCAATGTGATTAGCTACCGCGCTGCGGTAGTAGTCGGGAGCGGCAGTGCCGACACCCCAGATATGCGGCTGTAACTGGCCCAGGCTCCTCTGGGTTAGCAGGTAGTCAGGATGCTCGTTCGATGACTTCGCCTCGGAAGGTGAAGATGCAGGATGTTGCATCTGTGGCGACTGGCCGCCGCCAAGCTGACGCCAGAGATCGACGCGGGCATAGCGCAGGTCGTGCCACCGCTGCTTGATCCGGTCTATCTGGGCCTGGGAGAAGGGCTCCAAGTAAATCGGCAGGAGAGGCGCATCGATTCGCTGATAGCACTCGGCCAGATGGTCCGCCTCCGCCCTGCGTACGGCGTCGGGGTCGAGAAACGGGAATTGGGCCAGTAATGAGTTTGCGGCATAATGGAAAAGGCCCTCGTACTGACATCGCAAAGCGTGCGTGTCCTCCTCCCCGCGAAACTCGGCGCCCATCAAAGACTCTGCGTACCAGCGGATTTCGGCACAATGGACCTCGAACAGGGACCTCTCCTGATTCTTCTGAAGCGCCTGCCAATAAGGCTGAAAGCCCTTGGCCAGGATTGCCAATCGCTCGCCGTGTTGGATGCCATCCGCATGCGGCGCCACCGCCCGCCGGATCGTATCCACGTACTCGCGTTGCCAGGCATCGGGCCAGGGGGCGGGGGAGCGTGCCATGCAATCCTGAACCGTCGCAAGAGTCTGCTCCAACGGACCGGGCCCCGCGGATTCTGCCAACTCATCCGCGAGTGCCGGCGACAACAGGGCAAGCAGCATAAGTCCCCAGGAAACGCCTGACGGCCATCCGCTGTCGGCTCGCTGGCTCTCTTTCCACCTCATGGTCTTTACTCCGTTCTCCCGCTCGCCGGTCCGCGAAACGGACTCAGCACCCCGGAATCAAGACTCTATCGTCGAAGGTGTCGCCATCGATGTTGCACAGGTCTCAGCAATTGTTCATTCTGCGCCCCCCCCTGTACGCTCGTCAAGACAATTTCACGGATTCTGACAATTCTTCTCTCACGGCCTTTACAGACCCGTGCGGCGGGCGCGCAGAACAACATTGCACGCGCGCGGCGTTTCGTACGCAGCGCAGAACTACCCTGTCTCTAAGGCGTTTCTCCGATGCCCGATGTAGATACAATTCTCAAGAATCACAAAGAATTCTTCGGTCTTTCACGGCGCTCCCAAAGGTGTTGCCGTAATCTGGGTGAGACTCAACCAGGCCGAATTCTCCTTGTCATCCTGAGCGTCAGCGAAGGGTCTGGCCATCGAATGGAATACCCTATTCGCAGCGAGCCTCAGTTCTCAGCCTGGGGCGGATGCTTCGCTTCGCTCAGCATGACAGACGTGGAGTGTCTTGCTTCGTTAAGAGCAGGCCACGATCGAGCACGCCAATCTCACGTGCGCGGTGTGAAATGCGGTGCTGGTGAGCGAGTCTTCTGTTACTGGAAGTCGAACAGCGACTGCGTCTTGATCATCGTCACCTGATCGGGGTATGCGGCAAACGTGTGGATGTGCAACTCGTTGCGCCGCGCCTCGAACTCGATGTAGCAGAACGGCTGCAGGCTATCCACCTCGAGCTCGGGGAACTTGACGAACACCCCCCGGCTGCGGGCGTACCGCTCCAGGTCCGCGTGACTTTGCCGGTACAGATTCGGGCTCATCTTCTCGATCTGGAAATCGGTCATGTAGCTGACACCCCGGCTGAGCGTGCACTTGTGGGTCCGGGGCCCGCGGAACTGGAAGCGCTCGACCAGCCCACGATGCGGCAGCAGTTGCCCGGGCGTGCTGATCACTTCACTGAGGCACACTTCCCCCGCAAAAATGCTGACCACGTGCGTGCAGCCGGTAACCCAGATCAGGGCCTCATACTTCTCCGTCTTGAGCTGCCGACTGGCGTAAATCTGGAACAGTTCCGGATGCAGCGGGCGCTGGAAGAGACTGAACGTCAGTTGATCAATGGCAACATTGATTTGCGGCGATTCCATAACGAGAAACCCTGTAAACAGCGATTCTATCTATGCCGGTATTATATCGAAATCCGCCCGCCGATTCAAGTGCAATATCAGCACTGAGAACGCGTTTCCGAGCGCTTATGGGACGATTGTTCTGCAAACTCAGGAGTGCCAACGAGTAAGCACGCTACAGATTTTTCGTATGCCGGCGGGAAAAAGTTCGTGAGGTCCGGGAGAAATCACGGGCCGAAAAAAAGGATGTTCATGATAGTGGCTATAATGTCGTAGAAGGCGTGGGCCCCGGCGGTGATGCCGAATCCGCGAGCAGCAAACAGGCCGGCAAAATAGACCCCCGCCACGGTGCGAAACACGAACTCCGCCCAACTGAAAGGCGCCCCGCGTCCGAAGTGGCCGTTGATGAAGAGGACGTGATGATGGTGGGCGCTGAACAGGGCCGCCGAGATCAGCACCGACAAGATGATCGCGTTCTTGTGGTCGAAGCCGATGACATCCTGAAAGAGCACCATCAGAGCGCAGATCAGGATCAGCCGGAATACCAGCTCCTCGTAGATGCCCGCTCCGACCCCCGTCACAATGTTGGCCAGCAAAGCCCGGCCAGCCGCGGCGGCGGGAGCGGGCTGTGCAGAGAGCCGCGAGTAGCCGTGGAAAGTCGTCGCGGCGTCCACTGGCGCCGCACAGGGCTGGACAACGGCCGGCACTTGAGGCAATTGGGAGGCGCCTCGCGGGGCCACCGCCGGACTGTTGAAGAACAGGCTCATGACGATCAGCGGCACCGCCAGCGCCGCGGATTCGAGCACCATGGGCAAATAGTCAACCGGGCAGAACCACCACGGCTTGCGCGACGTGATCTGCAGGCCCAGCAGGATGATCACCACCACCACAGGCGGCGCGATCCACGCGAACCTGTCGCCGGTGCCCAGGTATTGCAGCATCTCCTGCAGCCATACGAACGCCACGACCCGCACCTGCGTACGGTTCAGTACGTCCGTGTTGATCAAAAGCGTGCCGATCTCATAGAAGATGATGAACGGCAGCAGGAACACGATGGCGTAAATCGGTCGGCTCGTCCGCTCCAGGTAGGAGTCGCGGGCAAAATTGAACAGTTGGCTTGTGGTGTAGCTGCGCGTATCGTTCTTCCGGCCGGCCATCCAGGGAACCGCCTTTCGGTCGTCTGTTGCAGAGCTTGCGAACCAGGCTGTATTTGCCACCGAGATTCCGAGTGTACTGACGGGCGGAGGAAATTACAATACCATCGGCTCGTTCAGCATGACAAGAAGCGCCGTTCCTGGCAGGAGTGATATGAGCACGACGCGAGAACAGTTGCTTGAGATCTATCGAATCCTTCTGGATTCTTTCGGGCCGCAGCATTGGTGGCCGGGCGAGACGCCGTTCGAGATCGCCGTCGGAGCGATCCTGACTCAGAACACAAGCTGGACCAATGTGGAGAAGGCGATTGCGAACCTGAAGAACGCCGGCTGCCTCGATGCGGCCAGACTGCACGCGCTCGAAATGGCCGACCTCGAAAAGCTGATCCGCCCCGCCGGCTACTTCCGCGTCAAGGCCAAGCGGCTGCGAAACTTCATCGACTGGCTCTGTGATAACTACGGCGGCGACCTGCAAAACCTCGAAGGCATCGGCACCGCGCGCCTGCGCGAGGAATTGCTCGGCATCTCCGGCATCGGCCCCGAGACCGCCGACTCGATCCTCCTGTACGCTCTGGACCGCCCCATCTTTGTCGTGGACGCCTACACCGCCCGCGTCATGGTCCGCCATGGCTTGATTTCCTCGGAAGGGCTCGACTATCACCAACTGCAAGACCTGTTCATGTCCAACCTGGAGCCCGATGTCGCCTTCCTCAACGAGTATCATGCTCTGCTCGTCCGCCTCGGCAAGGACTACTGCAAGCCCACCCCCCGCTGCTCCGTCTGCCCGCTCGAACGACTGCCCCACACAATCGACGCCGGCTGGAATCAGGACGCCTGAGCCTTGCAGAAGTCGCCCTCCTGAGAGTATGATAATGGTAAAGGAGAACTATGATCATGAAGAGACAAGTCGGCAAGAGTCGGGTAACTGTGGACGCCGAAGTCTGCGGCGGACGACCCTGCATCCGCGACACGCGAATCGAGATCGCAGTTGTCCTGGATGGACTGGCAGAGGGGCTGTCCATCGAGGACATCATCGACCACTATCCCCAACTGACCAAGGAAGATATTCTCGCTGCCCTCGCTTACGCCGCTGAACTGGCTCATGAGGGTCTGTGGAAGACGGCGGCCAACGCATGAAGCTTAAATTCGATGAGAACCTCTCCCGCCATCTCACACCGACCTTGATCGGCCTGGGCCACGACGTGCTGACGGCAGCGGATGAAGGCTTGTTGTCTCGCCTGGATATCGAGGTGGAAGCGCATGCGGCCCGCGAAGGCCGTATGCTTCCGTCACTCGACATTGAGTTCGCCGACCTCCGCAAATACCCTCCGGGGTCCCACCCTGGAATCGTATTGTTCAGACCCGTGTCCCTTGGCCCGCTCTCGGTCAATCGTTTCGTCGAGCAATTCATCCGTTCTGCCAACCTTTCGGCGTTGTCCGGATGCATAGCTGTCGTCGAGCCGCGAGGTGTCCGCGTGCGCAAACCGAAGTGAAATCACGCCGGGATGAGGTCAGCACGTGGCTCTTGGCGTAGTTCTCTTTAACGAGTACCACGCCCCGCTCGTCCGCCTCGGCAGGGAGTGCTGCAAGCCCACCGCAGGCTGGTATCCTGCAGACGACAAACGCATCGGTGCATTATCGAATTTCTTGACGCGACTGTCATGCGGATCGACAATTGGTGCGGCAGAACTGAAGTCTGTGACAGACCAGAATTTGAAAGGCTCGAGTCATGTGGAGGCACACTATTCTTCTGACCGCCATTGTGTTTGCCGTACAGGTGCAGGCATCCGACTACTTGTCCGCCGAATATGGCCAACTGTTACCGGGGACGGGAGAACGGGTGGGATTGTGGTGGGCCGCGTCGGGGTGGAAGGTGGGACGAGAGCGGGGACTGCCGACGGCTAAGGGCGACGCGATTGTCCTTCGGGCGGCGAGGAATGAGGCGGAGGTGGCACAGTTGATTGTCCGGCCGGCGACGGCGCTGAACGGGCTGACGTTCAAGGCGGGGGCCTTGACGGGGCCGGCGGGAGCGACGATAGCCGCAGCGAATGTCGAAGTGCTTGAAGTTCGGTACGTCAACGTCACGCGGCCGACGGATCGCAGCACCGTGGCGGGGTACTGGCCCGATCCGTTGCCGCCGCTGACGAAGCCGATGGACTTCGAGACAGGGAAGAATCAGCCGTTCTGGATTCGCGCGAGAGTGCCGCGCGACGCGCGGGCCGGCGTGTACGAGGGCAAGATCAGCCTGGCGGCAGAGGGGTTCAGTGCGGCTGTGCCGATCAGGGTCGAGGTGTACGATTTCACGCTGCCGGACCGCATGACGTGCACGACGGCCTTCGGATTCAGTCCGGGGCTTGTCTTTCATTACCAAAAGGTTTCGGATCCGCAGCAGAGGCGCGACGTGCTGGACAAGTACTGGGCGAGCTTCGCAGCACACCATATTTCCCCGTACGATCCTGCGCCGCTGGATTCTATCGGCGTGGCGTGGCCCGATGTCAAGCCGCCCAAGAGCAAGTGGCAGGGCGGGCAGGAAGTCACGAACGAGAAACACAGCGGCGAGCGCGCCCTGCTCATCTTCGACGACCGCGAGGACCTGAATGTGGAGGTGACTTATGAGCCACTGATCGAGATCCCCGCCGGCGGCCTGCGATTGCGGTTCTGGTACCGCACAGCCATTCCGGGACAGGTGTTCCTCGTGACGCTAAATCACCACGACGCCTCAGGCAAGTGGATCTCCGGCGGCAACAACGATATCGGGCTCGAAGGCAACGGCCAGTGGCAGGAGTTCGACCGCCCCATCCGCAAGTTCCCGCAAGGGGCAAAGTCCGTCCAACTGCATCTGCGGGCGGCCAACTGGACCGAGAGCGGCGAGCATACGGGGCTGGTCTGGTTCGACGATGTATCGCTGACCGACGCGTCGAGCGGCAAGGAACTGATCGAGGGCGGCGGGTTCGAGCCGCCGGAACTGCCGCAGGTCGAGCGGGAAAAACTCCAGGTGAAACTCGACTTTACCGCCTGGGACAAGGCCATGGAGCGGGCAATTGACGGCTGGCATTTCAATACGTTCCAACTGCACATCCCCGGCATGGGCGGCGGGACATTTCACGCCCGCCAGGAGCCCGAGCTGCTCGGCTTCGGCGAGAACACGCCGCACTACAAGGCGCTTTTCACCAGCTACTGCTCCCAAATGCAGGAGCACCTGCGGGCAAAGGGCTGGCTCGACGAGGCGTTCGTGTACTGGTTCGACGAGCCGGACCCGAAGGATTATGCATTTGTCAGCAACGGCTTTGCGAAGCTCAAGGCCGCCGCCCCCGACATCAACCGCATGCTGACCGAGCAGGTCGAGCCGGCGCTGACCGGCGGGCCCAACATCTGGTGCGCCATCTCCGACCAATACCGGCCTGAGCCCGCGGAGCAGAGGCGAGCGGCCGGCGAGAAATTCTGGTGGTACGTCTGCACCGGCCCGAAGGCCCCCTACTGCACGCTGTTCATCGACCACCCGGCGACGGAGCTTCGCGCGTGGCTCTGGCAGACGTGGCAGCGGAAAATCGCCGGCATCCTTGTCTGGGAGACGAACTACTGGACCAGCTCGGCCGCGTACCCTGAGGCAGACCACCCGCAGAATCCCTACGAGGACCCGATGGGCTGGACCTCCGGCTACAGCACTCCCGCCGGCGAGAAACGCCCCTGGGGCAACGGCGACGGGCGGTTCATCTACCCGCCTTTTGCGGCCGCCGACGCACACCCGGGCGGGCCGGTCCTCGAAGGACCCGTCGACAGCATCCGCTGGGAGATGCTCCGCGACGGCATTGAGGATTATGAATACCTTGCGACCTTGCGGCACCTGATCGAAACCAAGTCAGGAAGCCTCAGTGCGGCACAGAAGAACGAATACGCGGCATTACTCGACGTGCCCGCCGAGATTACCAAGGACATGACGACCTTCACGAAGGACCCGGCCCCGATTGAATCCCATCGAGACCGCGTGGCCCGAGCGATTGTCGCCCTCCAAGGCCTCCCGTAGGGCAAGCGCAACCCGTCCCCACATGAGACATCGCCGCATCCGCCGGGGCGTCCGGGCGGAATTTTCCTTGAGCGAACGCGATGAAGAAATATACTCCGAGGGCGTCTGTATCCATATACAGGCTCGTGGGCCTGGAGAATCATGGCTTTTTTGAAAGGCAGCCGCATGGAACCACAGGTCTCAGCACAATACGCCTCGGTTTTCATGGTCGCCGCGATGGCCATCGGCGCTCTCGTGGGCTTGATCGTCATTGCCGTCACGGTCCTGGTCTACTGCAAGATCGCCGCCAAGATGGGCTACAATTGGGCGCTGGGCCTGCTGATGCTCGTGCCCATAGCCAACATTATTCTGCTGCTGTACCTGGCCTTTGCAGATTGGCCGATCCAGAGAGAATTGCGTCAGTTGAAGCAGCGGTGCGGCGAGTCGCCGGCATAGATGAGGTTCACGTGCCAATGACAAGCGACACAGTCTACTGGCGGGAAGGGCTCCCCTCCCCCGCTTCGGCCGATGCGAACTCCCGCGCGGGCGAGAAGGCATGGCACCTGATTTTGCTGCTGGCGTGCGCCGGGGTGCTGGCCGCATCGTTCATCCTCCGGCCGAGAGAAGGAGGTCTCTCATTGTTCGGCTGGCCCTGGCCCTTCTACTGCCGGCTCCACGAGACCTTCGGCATCCGCTGTGCCCTGTGCGGCATGTCACGCTCGTTCTGCTCCCTCGCGCACGGCGACATCGGGTCAAGCTTCGGCTTCCACCGGCTCGGGCCTTCACTGTTCGCAGTCTTCTGCCTCGAGATTCCGTACCGCCTGCACGCCCTGGCCATCCAGCCGAGGCCCATGAGCCGCAGGCTGGTGAAAGGCCACGCCGGTATCATCGTTCTCCTCTGTGCCGCGATCGTGTGCAACTGGTTTGTGTACCTGGAAGGATTGATTGTATGACGCCGCGAGTGCCCTATGTGAGCGTGATTGACCCCATCGGTCCCGCCATCGAAAGGGTCAAGACGATTCTGTTCCGCCCGTTCAGCCTCGAACGCTGGTTCGTCATCGGCTTTTGCGCCTGGCTGGCGTACCTGGGACAAAGAGGCGGTGGCGGAGGAGGGGGCGGCGGGCCGCACGGCATGGGGAATACCCCCACGGACATGCACGGAGGCATAGAGAGTGCCAAAGAGTTTCTGGTCGGTAATCTGTACTGGATCGTTCCTGTCGCGGTCCTCGTCCTCGCCATCGTCATCGGCCTGGCGCTGCTGGTCGTCTGGCTGAGGAGCCGGGGCCAATTCATGTTCCTCTACTGCGTGGCCCAGAACAAGGCCGAGGTCAAGAACCCCTGGCGGCAGTTCCGCGCGCACGGCAACAGCCTCTTTGCCTTCCGCGTGGCGTTCGGGATCATTGTTTTCGTGGTCATGGCCGTACTCGCCGGGTTGGGCGGCATGGTGTTCTACGTTTCCTGGGCGCATTCCGACTTCAACGCCGCCTCGATCATCGCCATGATCGTGTGCGGCTTGCTCTTCGTGGCCGCCGGCATTGCGGCCGGCATCGTGGCGAAGTTCACGAGGGATTTCGTCGTGCCGATCATGTACCTGCACACGCCCAGCGTCGTGCAGGGCTGGCATATCCTGCTCGACCTGTTCTCCCTGAACAAGGCTCGGTTTATCGGTTATCTTCTCTTTCAGATCGTCGTCTGGCTGGCGGTTTCTTCTATCGTGGTCGCCGGAATCTGTGTGACCTGCTGTTGTGCCCTGTGCATCCTGCTGATCCCCTACATCGGGACGGTCCTGTTGCTTCCCCTGCTCGTGTTTCAGCAGGGGTACGTGCTGTACTATCTCGCCCAATACGGTCCGCCGTTCAACACGATCGCGCCCGAGGTGATTCCGCCGGCGGGCCCGCCTCCGGCGTAGGCAGCCGGTGGTTCACTTGGACAGGCGGGTCCAATCCTCGGTCCTGACGCCGTTGTAGGTCGTCAGAGTGTACTGGAATTTTCGTTCTGATCTCGGCGGCAGGAGCAGGCTGAACTTGACCGTGTCGACGTCCACCTTCTCGAACTCGTCGATCTGGCCGGACTGCTGGATCGTCCAGTAGTGCGTTCCGAAGTTCCGGCGGATCTCCACCTTCACGGGAATCTCGCGGGTGTTCTTCACCTTGACCTCGAACGTGCGGATGTCGTCCCAGCCGGCGATGTCCCGCTTGCGGTCGAACCGGTAGTTGTCCGTCCGCATCTCCATGAGCGTGGGCTCGACCACGATGTCGGCGACCGCCCCGAGATTCAGCTCGACGTCCTCATCGACCGGGATGTACTTGAATTCGGATTGGCCGACGTACGACAGGCGGGCCCGCTCGTCGGCCGTGCGGTAGACCCGCAGCATTCCGCCGGGGATCGGGGTCTGGCCCAGCTTGTGCTCCTTGTCGTTCTTGAAGCTCAGGAACCGCACGACCTCGGGGCCGTACCGCTCCTGCTCGTACTTGTAGAGATTGACGACCGGGACCGCATCGGTCTCGAAGCTCAGGAGCCGCTTCGACCAGCCGTTCGGAATCGTCTCAGTCCCCTCGATCGTGTACAGGAAGTACTCGCTCAGGCCCTCCTTGACGACCTGCTTGGGTTCGGCGGGAGCAGCCGGCGCTGCAGCGGGGACATTGAGCGCGAGTTTCTCCTCGACGCGCACCAATTCTCTTTTCCCGGCCGCGCCGAAGAAGACCGCGTGTACCGGTCCCTCGGGCCGGCCGTAGGGATAGTCGCGCCGCGCCAGCTCGGCGATCTGGTCCAGGATGTGGACCTGCCCGACGATGAGCCGGACCTGGGCGTTCTCGTAGTCTTCACCGCTGTTGTTCGTGACGCGGACGTAGCCCTGCAGCCGCATCGTCTTCTCATCCGGCGACATCGTGCCCATGTAGAACGCCCGCCAACTGAGGCCGCTAGTCAGATACGAGATTTCGACGGGGACCTTGCCGCTGGCTTCGCTGCGGACATTCCACAAGCCGAGGTTCTTCACCCGCGGCGGATAGATCAGCTCATCGATGTTGATCGCGTCGGGCCGGCCCTTGGCCAGCATCTCCAGGCTCGTCGGATCGATCAGCGTGTTCTCCCAGGAAAATTGCAGGGCATTGGCGCCTTGCTTGAGTGTCAGGGCCCGGTTCTCCCGCACGAGGGTCATATCCGCCGAGTTGTAGATCGTCAGTTGCACGGCGTCGCGCGGAGGCAACGTCACAAGATCGACCTTGGCCTTGGCCACACCCGCGATTGACGCAATTGCCAGCAAGATGCACAGATGTCTCATCGGTCATTATCCTTTCACCGGGTCGGACCCGTCGTCTGCAAACACGTGACGCTACGGAGTCCCCGGCGCACGCACGACAATTCGGAATCCGCTGTGCCCGGCGTCATTCCAACTACCGGGGCCGCCCTCGCCGCAGGGGAAGTCGCCGCCACGACCGGCAGACCGGCAGTAGGAGGCCTCGACATGCCACGCCCCGCCGCGCAAGACGTGCGCCCCAAGATTGCTCCGCGCAGGGCCCTGCGGATCGACACGCAGACTGGTCGCATAGTACTTCTGATCGCACCAATCCTGGCACCACTCCCACACGTTGCCGTGCATGTCGTAAAGGCCCCAGGCGTTGGGCTTCTTCTGGCCGACGGGGTGCGTGACGCCGCTCGAATTGCCTTCGTACCAGGCATACTCCGCTAATGCGGCCTCGCCGTCACCGAAGCAGTAATCCGTCGTGCTTCCCGCCCGGCAGGCGAATTCCCATTCGGCCTCCGTCGGTAGCCGCACTGTCTTGCCGACTTTGGCGCTCGCCGCCCGGCAAAAATCCTGGGCGTCCTTCCACGAGACCCCGTCCACCGGTCGGTCCGCCCCTTTGAAGCGGCTGGGGTCGGTCCCCATGACGGCCTGCCATTGTTCCTGCGTGACTGCATACTTTCCCATGTAGAAAGGCCGTGAGATCGTGACCTTGTGGGCGGGCTTCTCACTCTCGAATGGGCCCCTTCCGGACCCCATCGTGAACGTGTCGGCAGGAATGAGCACAGTCTCCATCTTCACCCCGCCGCCGAGGTCGAGCGTGAGGTCTTTCGGTATCCCCGCTGAGGTAGGCGCGGGCTCGGACGCATCAGTCGCGGCCTTCTGACCATGGGCGCAACAGCCCAGGGACGCCAGCACCGCGATCAAGGTGACACAAGTCGCAGCGGATGGTCCAACCCGGATCACAACTGGATTCTGCATACGGCGATCCTTTCCTCTGGCCCTCTTCACTGCCTTGATCTCTTGCTCCAATCCTCGGCGCGGACGCCTCGATAGCTTGTCAGGGTGTACTCGAATGTCTTCTTCGATTGCGGCGGCAGATCGATCGTGAATTTCACCGTATCGAGGTCCACCTTCTCAAAGCTGCCTGCATCGTCATTGCTTTGCTTGAGGTCCCAGGCAGAGGTGTCGAAGTTGCGCTGAATTTCGATTCGCACCGGCACCTCGCGTGTGTTCCTGACTTCCACTCGAAACGTCTGGACCTCGTCCCAGCCGGCGACGTTCAGGTGATTGTCGAACCGGTGGTTCTCCGTCTTGTAGTCCATCAGCTTCGGCTCGACCACCACATCGGCCACCGCCCCGAGATTCAGCTCCACTTCCTCATTCACCGGAATGTACTTGAACGAGGATTGGCCCTCATAGGACAGATGCTTCTGGTCATCCACGCCTCGATAGACCTTGAGCAATCCATCGGGAATCGGCGTCTGACCGAGCTTGTGAGCCTCATCATTCTTGAAGCTCAGGAAGCGCACGACGTTCGAGCCGTAGCGCTCCTGCTCGAATTTGTAGAGGTTGACGACCGGCACGCCCTCGATATCGAAGCTCTGGAGCCGTTTCGACCAGCCGGTAGGGATCGTTTCGGTGCCTTCAATCGTGTAGAGGAAGTACTCGCTCAGACCTTCCTTGACGATTTCCTTGGCCTTATCGGCCATCACAACGGCCCCCCGCAACCTTTGTCCTGCCGCCGGCATCTCACTTGACATTGGCCGCTTGGCAGGCAACGGGATGACCTCGCCGGGTCGGCCGTAGGGGTACTGCCGCCGGGCCAGTTCTGCGATCTGGTCGAGGATGTGGACCTTACCCACGATGAGTCTCGTTTGCGCGTTCTCATAATCTTCGCCGCTGTTGTTCGTCACGCGGACGTAGCCCTGCAGCCGCATCGTCTTCTCATCGCGCGAGAGCGTCCCCATGTAGAACGCCCGCCAGGTCAGGCCGCTGGTCAGATAGGTGATCTCCACCGGCACCTTGCCGCTAACGCCGCTCTGAATGTCCCACACACCCAGATTGTTCACCCGCGGCGGATACACCAATTCCGTGATATTGATCTTGTCCGCCTGAGCTTTGGGCAGCATTTGCAGGCTCGTCGGATCGATCAGCGTGTTCTCCCAGGAGAATTGCAGGCTGTTGCGGCCCTCCTTCAGGGTCAGGGCCCGGCTCTCGCGGACCAGTGTCATATCCGCCGAATTGTAGATCGTCAACTGCACGGTGTCCCGCGTAGGCAGCGTGACAAGATCGACTTTGGCCTGCGCCACGGTCGCGGCGGCAAGAAACGCAATGACATAGCATGAGTATCTCATATCGCTTGACCTCTACTGTCTCGATCTCCTGGTCCAGTCCTCGGCTCGCACGCCTCGGTAGCTTGTCAGGGTGTACTCGAATGTTTTCTTCGATTGCGGCGGCAATTCGATCGTGAACTTGACCGTATCGAGGTCCACCTTCTCGAAAGCCGCTACGTCATCACCGCTTCGCTTGAGATCCCAGGCAGAGGTGTCGAAGTTGCGCTGAATTTCGATTCGCACTGGCACGTCACGAGTATTCCTGACCTCCACTCGAAACGTCTGGACCTCATCCCAGCCGGCGACGTTCAGGTGATTGTCGAACCGGTGGTTCTCCGTCTTGTAGTCCATCAGCTTGGGCTCAACGACCACATCGGCCACCGCCCCGAGATTCAGCTCCACTTCCTCATTGACCGGAATGTACTTGAATGAGGACTGGCCCTCGTAGGACAGATGCTTCTGGTCATCCACGCCTCGATAGACCTTGAGCAATCCGTCAGGGATCGGCGTCTGGCCGAGCTTGTGGGCTTCATCATTCTTGAAGCTGAGGAACCGGACAACGTTCGAGCCGTAGCGCTCCTGCTCGAATTTGTAGAGGTTGACGACCGGCACGCCCTCGATATCGAAGCTCTGGAGCCGCTTCGACCAGCCCGTGGGGATCGTCTCCGTGCCCTCAATCGTGTAGAGGAAGTACTCGCTCAGACCCTCCTTGACAATTTCCCTAGGCTTGCCTGCTACGGATAACGAATCCACGCTGGCGCGCACCTCCCCCAACTGACGTTGGATGCCTTCGCGTTCCGTCAGTGCCATCTGCCTCTCCATGCCCTCGCCAGGGCGGCCGTAAGGGTACTGCCGCCGGGCCAGCTCTGCGATCTGGTCGAGGATGTGGACCTTGCCGACAATCAGCCGTGTCTGGGCATTCTCATAATCCTCGCCGCTGTTGTTCGTCACGCGGACGTAGCCCTGCAGGCGCATAGTCTTCTCATCGCGTGACAGCGTGCCCATGTAGAACGCCCGCCAGGTCAGCCCGCTCGTCAGGTATGTGATTTCGACCGGCACCTTGCCGCTGACGCCGCTTTCGATGTCCCACACGCCCAGGTTGTTCACTCGCGCCGGATACACCAATTCCGTGATATTGATCTTGTCCGCCTGAGCCTTGGGCAGCATCTGGAGGCTCGTCGGGTCGATCAGCGTGTTCTCCCAGGAGAATTGCAGGCTGTTGCGACCCTCCTTCAGGGTCAGTGCCCGACTCTCGCGGACCAGCGTCATATCCGCCGAATTGTAGATCGTCAACTGGACAGTATCCCGCGTCGGCAAGGTGACGAGATCAACCTTCGCCGCCGCGGCGCCGCCCAGGATGCAGATCGTCAGTAGTGCACTCAAAGGTTTCATGGGACTGCTCCTATCCATCCGGCGACCGGGATTACTGCTGGGGCGTGACGTTGCGGCGGTGGTAGTGCATCGTCAGCTCCTTGACCGCCGGGCCGGCCTGCGTCCGCGCGGGCAGCTCGATCTCAAACTTGAGAGTGCCTGCATCCTTTTTCTCGTACTTCGTGTTGCACTGCTCCATGTCCCACTGGCCGGGGATGTGCTGGATCATCGTCAGCACGGCCGGGCTGTCCTTGAAGTTCTCGATCTTGGCCGTGATGATCTCGTCGGTGTCATAGAGCACGACCTTCTGCGCGTCGTTCTTGCGAAGGTTGATGTGCGCATCGGTCATCTTGCGCTGCGTGACGACGATGTCCCGGCTGTCGCCGATGTACAGCTCCATCTTCTCCCCGACCGGCACGAGGGAGGCGTTGTCCTCGCCGAGAAAGATCGTGCTGCCGTGGCCGTCCTGCTGGAAGATGCGTGCCTTGCCGCCCCAGAGGGCGAATTTGCCCAGGTTGCTCTTGTCATTGTTGGTGACCTCGTAGCTGACGGGGATGCCCACGTTCTGGTTTTCGAGTTTCTCCGGGTCCCACGGCTTTGTGGCGGCGTCGAACGTCCAGATCTTGCGGATGGGGACATTGGGCTCGGTCAGGAAGAGCAACTGCTTGGTCTCCTCGTGCGCGATGCCCTGCTCGAAGGCCTCGCCGTAGTCGAGCAGGACGCGGGCCATCGCGAAATCCTCGCCGGAGAAGTTGCGCAGGATGAGGTAGCTCTTGAGATCGACCATCGTCTCGGGCTTGTTGGCGACGGCCTTGTAGGTGATCAGCCGGTCGATATTGCTGAGCAGGTAGCTGATGCGGACCGTCTCGGCATAGTCGCCGCCGCTGCTGATCTCCCAGACCAGTGCCGCCTCGCCCGGCGGGTAACTGACGCTCAGCAGCGTCACATCGTTCGGATGCTGGAGCATCGCGAGCCGAATCGAGTCCTCGTCGATCTGCACGCCCTTCCAGGAGAAGTCCACCTTGTTGAGCCCCTTCTGGAGCGTCAGGACACGCTCCTCTTCGATGAGCGTGGCGTTGGGGTTGTCGAGCCGAATGACCGTCGCCGCCCGCTCGGGCAGCGCCACGAGCTTGATCCTCGCCTGAGCCGCCACGCCGCACAGCAAAACCACGACCGTCATCAATGCAATTCGTCTTGCGTTCATAATTGATCTCCTGAATGTGTAGGGTGCGCCGTGCACACCGTTTCCACTGTCCCGATATTGTCGATGGTGAGCAGTGCCCACCCTGCCAACTGTCGTGGCATGGGCATCTTGCCCATGTGTCGCAGGGCCATCTTGGCCCTGTTCTTCACTCCTGCACGCAAGGGCGAGAAGCCCTCGCCACAAAGGAGACCATCGCCAAGGCCTTCGGCCTTGACGCTGCCACCCGGATATGCCAAATCGCCATGACTACTGTGCATTGGACAAGACCTCCCGGCGACTGCCGAGGAATGTTGTCACCGTATAGTCGAGGACGCGCTTGCTGCGGGGCTCGACGCTCAACTTGAACCTTGCATGGGTCGCATCATATTTTTCATAGGCCGGCTGCCCCTCGCCCTGCTTGAGGGTCCAGTACGCCACCTCGAAGCCGCGGGTCACCTCGATATCGACCGGCAGCGTGGAGGCGTTGGTCACCTCGACGCGCCAGGTCCGCACGTCATCCCAGCCCGCGACGTTGCCGTTGGGATCGAAGACGTGATTGGCCGTCTTGAAGTCCATCAGCGTGGGCTTGACCTCGACTAGGCGTGCGGGACCGAGGTCGAGCTCGATCTCCTCGCCGATGGGGATGTACTTCACGTCCGCGCCGCCGACGTAGGACAGATGCCCCTTCTCGTCGGTCCGGCTGTAGATGCGGACCGTGCCATCCGGCAGCGGCGTGCTGCCGAGCTTGTGCTCCTCGTCGTTGGTAAACGAGAGGAACCGGATCGCCTGACCCTCCCACCGCTCCTCGTCGTACTTGTACAGGTTCTTCACGGGGATGTCCGCGGCCTCGAACGAAAGCAGCCGTTTGCCCCACTCGTTTGGGATCGTCTCCGTCCCCTCGATCGTGTAGAGGAAATACTCGCTGAGCCCTTCCTTCTGGATTTCCTTGTGCTCCAACGACTCCATCAATTGCCCGGCGAACTTTCCGTTCGTGTCGGCCCGGTAGTAGTCCTTATCGCGGTTAAACGCTCCCCCGAAGCCTCCCATTCCGCCCGAAAGGCGAGGCGTTGGACTGCCGTAGGGATACTGACGTCTTGCCAGTTCGGCGATCTGATCGAGCAGGTGGACCCGGCCAACGATCAGGCGGGTTTGGGCGTTCTCGTAGTCCTCGCCGCTGTTGTTGCCGACGCGGACATAGGCTTCCAGGCGCATCGTCTTTTCATCTTGTGCAAGCGTGCCCATGTAGAAGGCCCGCCAGGTGAGGCCGCTGGTGAAGTACGTCAACTCGAACGGTACCTGGCCGCTCATTTGCGAGCGGATCAGCCAGCGGCCAAGCTCCCGCAGTCTCGGCGGGAAAACCAACTGCTGGACCTGCACCTGACCCTTACGCTCCAGAGGCTCAAGACTGAGCGAGGTCGGGTCGATCAGCGTATTGGCCCACATGAATTGCAGCCAATTCCAGCCCTGCTTCAACGTCAGATTGCGTCGCTCCCGCACCAAGGTCAGGTCGGCGGCGTTGTAGATTGTCAGTTGCACGTTCTCGCGGCGGGGCAGGACCACCAACTCAATCGCGCTGGCCGGTGCAAACGGCGGCTTCTCGTCGATGGACTCAGCCTTCGCCATCGACCCAGCCACGCCGGGAGCCACCCCCGCCGATCTCGGAGCAAGTGCGACGCCGAGGGCAGGGGCATTGACTTTCTTATCGGCACTCTCAGGCCGCTCAGCGGCGAACTGGTACGCGTCTCCAACCGCCGTCGGTGCGCGGGTGCCCTGCGGAGGCACTGGAGACGGAGCATTTTGCTCCGCCGCGCGACGAGGTCCTTGGTTCGGCTGCATCAAGAGCGCGATGCCCACAATCACGGCGGCGGCAACGGCCCCGAGCCAGGGCAGCCGCAGGGGCAGCAATCTCGCCCGAGGCGCGGTCGCCGCATATTCAACGGTTTTGGCCACCAGGGCGTCGGAGGCTTCAATCTCATCGCGGAGCAGGTCCAGTGCGGCGAACTTTCGCTTGAGCCCCTCCAGCCGGCTGCGGCAGGCCTCGCATCCTTCAAGGTGCGAGGCGGCCTCCCGCATTCCGGCGTCCGAGGCAAGCCTGAACGCGTAGTCGATAAGTTGTTGTTCTGTCAGATGTCCGTTCATTTTATCACGCTGATGGAATCCGGGAGCCGGCGGGCCAATGTGCCGAGCGCCCGCGACATGTGGGTCTTCACCGCGCCGACGGAGCAGCCCATAATCTCGGCCACCTCGCGGTAGCTGAGCTGCTGGTAGTAGGCCATGATCAGGGTCGCCCGCTGCTTAATGGGGAGCGATTCAATGGCCTGGCGGACCTGCTGCCGCTGCTCCTGCCGGACCATCTCGTCGGCCGGATCGACCGCGCCCTCGCAGACCGCGCCGCTCAACGGCGACGAGTTGTCCTCCTCGCAGTCGGTTTCCTGGTCCAGCGAGACGAACGCCCGCCGCTTGCGGCGCCGGCCGCTGTCGATGGCGGCACGCGTGGCAATCGTGAACAGCCAGCTCTTAAAATTCGCGCCGCGAAAAGTGTGGGCCTTCTCGTGGATCCGTTTGAAGGTTTCCTGGAAGAGGTCCTCGGCATGGTCACGATTGCCCGTCATGTGGAACAAATACCCCAACACGCCGTCCCCGTATCGCTGGACAAGCTCGCGAAACGCCGCCGGATCGCCACGAAGGTGGGCGGCTACTAAGCTCTCGTCGGTTACTCCCATCAAACGCTACGACTCCAACTACCAGTTCAGACGTGTATCGTAGCCTCGGGGTTGACAACGCGCGAAGTAAATTTCACGTAAAACGGGCGCACGACAAGATTGTGGCAGTACAAGCAAGAACTTCTGGGTGGCAGCGTCAAGCGCAACTTGGCGATGGCCTTCTTGGAATGCGGTGGAGCCATCGCCAAGGCCTGCGGCCTTGACGCTGCCACCCGGCCCGACTGCCACTTTCTTGTCGTGCACCCGTAAAACGCCTCCCTGCGATTTCGGATTGCGGATTCGCAATCGGGTGCCCTCTCAATCCGCAACCGGCCGGTCCATCGCCCAGAAGACAGCATTGATGAGCAGCTTGCGGAATTGCGGGTTCGCGAAGTCGTCGGGGTGGCCGAGCGAGGTGTAGAAGATCCGCGAGTCCTTGTAGCGGTGCGTCCAGGCGACCGGCTCAGGCTTCTCGCCCGCGATCTCACCGACCAGCAGTAATGTCGTGCCGCTGGCCAGGGGGCTTGCCTTATAGAGCGAGCCATTGGTCCGCAGGGGCAGCTCTACGCCGCGAAGGATGGTGTGATTCTCCGCACCCGGAGCGGCGGCGATCGTCGCCACCGGACCCGCGTCGTAGTGGCTGTGGTAGTTGCCGCCGAGCACTTCAGGATCGAACTTCACCCATTCATCGTGGCCTTTCGGCGCGCTGCCTCGGGAGTCGAATGCGTGACTGGCCGTGCGCAGGCCGATCAGCGGCTTGCCCCGATCGAGGAAGTCGCGCAGGTATCTCATCTGCTCGGCTTGGAACCCTCTTCGCCGGGCATAAACCACGGCGAGGTCTGCGCCGGTCAAAACTTCCATGCCGCTGATGTAGTGGCGCTCCTCGCCATCGGCCGCGGTGCTCGCTTGCACGATCTCGCAGCGCAAGCCGTGCTTGAGCTCAAGCTCGCTGGCGAAGAGAGGCAGGGTCTCGGCCGCGTCGTACTCGTTCTCGGCGGAGATGAAGACGACGTACGGCCGCTTGTCCTCCTTGAATCGGAACGGCGGCTCGCCCGTGAAGACGGTCGAGGCGATTGTCGGGCAGATGTACCTCTCGATGTGCTCGACGATCAGGTCGGTGCCGGTGAAGTGGTTGACGTGCGGCGGCTGACGCGAATTGTACATCGTGTCGGTCATGTCGCGCATCAGCACGACGTTCTTGCCCGCCTTGGAGAGGTTGCGAAGGCCGAAGGGCCGCCCCAGCACACACATGTTCACGTGCACGCCCATCAGGATCACGTTCCTGATGCCCCGCTGCTCCAGGAGGCTCCAGACCTCGACGCCCGAGTCGCTGATCGCGTCGGCGTCCTTGATCTCGATCGCGTCGATCTGTCCGGTCCAGGGCGAGCCCTCCTTGCATCGTGGCTGGCAGTCGCAGCCGCCGTCGGACTGATCGATGGGATAGACCTTCTTCTCTGCCTCGTCCTTCCACGAGCACCACGATTCGATTCCGGCCGGCAGATTCGCCGCCTTCGGCGCCGCTTTCGCTCGCTGGCGGGCAGGATGGTCCTTGTAGTGCTCGATGGTCCCGCTGGGCGAGTGAATGATGAGGACGCCCTTGTCCCGCGCCACAGAGACGACGCGATTCATCACAGGCGCCAGCTCGGACACGCGGCTCGTGGCCCCTTTGCACCAGTGCTGGTTCCACATGTCGCAGATGATGATCGCGGTCTGACGCGGGTCCCACTGCTGCGTCTCGCAGACGATATGAGCCCGGTCCGGAGTCTCCGCAGGCGCGACCCGCTTGCGAACATCCACCTTCAGCGTGTCCCCTGCCCCGGCATTGGCAAAGACCTGCGAGCCCAAAGTGACCAGGATAGCAACGCCGATGGCAACCCATAGGGTGTGCCGTGCACACCATTTGCCTCGGATCGGATTAAACCTATGTGACGCCACTTCGAGACCTCCCTTTATTATATTTTGAATGGATAAATGAAATGGCTTACACCCGGGGTCGGAAGAATGGGTTCGGCTGCTCACGGCCATTTCATTTAACTATTCAAAGGTCGATAATACAATTCATCTACACGAGCGCGGTCCAGCCGCCGTCCACGTAGAAGATTTGTCCCGTGATGAAATCGCCGGCCCCGGATGCGAGCAGCACGGCGGTCCCGATCAGGTCCTCGGGCCGGCCCCATCGGCCCAGCGGGGTCTTGGACAGCACCCACCGGCTGAACTCGGCGTCGGCCTGCAGCGGCGAAGTCAGATCGGTCGCGATGTAGCCGGGCCCGATGGCGTTGACGTTGATGCCATACTTGGCCCACTCCACCGCCATCGTCCTCGTCAGGCCCAGGACCGCCATTTTGCTGCACGCGTACGCGGCGATGGTCGGGCGGGCGGCGTGACAGGCGAGCGAGCCGATATTGATGATCCGGCCGGGCTTGCCCGCCTCCTTGCAGTGCCTGCAGAAACTCTGCGACAGCAGCAGCACGGCCGTCAGATTCACTTCCATGACGTTCTCGAACTCTTCAAGCGAGGCATCCTCCGTAGGCTCGCGAACCGTCGTCCCAGCGCAGTTGACCAGAATATCGACGCCCCCGGCGGCCTGCACGACCTGCTCAAATAGTTCCCCGATGGCGTCGATCTTCGCAAGATCGAACGGGAAGGTCCACACCCTCCGCCCGGTCTCAGTTTCGATCAGTTTCCTCGCCGCCTTGAGTTGGCCCGCCGTCCGCGCCACCAGGGCCACGTCGGCCCCGTGCTGTGCCAGTCCCCGCGCCAGCGCCAGCCCGATCCCCCGCCCCGCCCCCGTCACCAGGGCCGTCTTACCCGACAGATCGAACAAATCACTTGCCACGGCGGATAGTTAACCACAAACCGCATGATGTGACAAGCGCCTACCATTGGGACAGGGCCACGTTCCACCTCAGCAACAGTCTCTTCTCCGAGACCGCGCTCTCTTTTCGAGGATTCTCTTTGAGCTTGCATGACCAAACGGTAAGCTATTGACGGAACTTGATTGGCAAGAGTTGCGGTTCCGAATATTCCTGGCACTCCACGCGCCGTGCCAATCGACCCGAGAAACCTCTTGCCAAGAGGATCATGCAGTGGAGGAACCTGCAAATGCGAGAACAGAAGATGATTCTGGTGCTCTGGCTGCTGGGGTGGTGTCTGCTTGGTTCCTGCCTGGGAAAGGATGATCCGCCCTACTCATTCTTCCTCGATGGGCAGGCGGTCCGGCCGCGATGGTATTCCATCAATGGAGATGCCGACGCTATGCGACGTGGTGATGTCATCGTTGTCCCTAGCCCTCGAGCGGGGTGCACGGAGCAATTCCTGACCCTGGGGCAGGAAAGGACATGCCATCTCCTGACTACTCCAGAGGAAGAAGGTTGTCTGCTCTTGGAGACCGACAGTGGCTCCAGAGTGGTCGGGGTTACAGTCCGGGTCCTGAGCAAATGGGACTCAGGTAGAAGCCAAAGCACTCTCGTCAATCCGCTGGAGAAAATGTCTCCGGATGAGATCAAAGGCCTGTGGGGAATTCATCTGGCCGATTGGCCCAAGGGAATCGAGAAGGTTCTAGCTTACATCGATACGGATCGTGTGTGCCTGAGTCTGAGCGGTTCCGCCGCCCTTGGGAGCGTGGAGCTGATGGCTGGCAGAGACGACACAGGAAAGCCATTCCCCTCTCTTCCTGAGAACCTGCGCCACCTGATGGTACTGAATCCCCTTCACTCCGGCACGGCGGATTACTCGTCAATTCGCAGCCTCCGGGAACTGACTCTTCTCACGATCCAGTTCGGACCGTATGAAGGGTTCGACACGCGCATTATTTCTCGGAACGCCAACCTCCGCCACCTCAGCCTCGTCTGGTCCAATATAGCTCACCCCGAGGCAATGTCCGGACTCACCGGGCTACAGTTCCTCGACATCAGTCACGCCACTGGTGTGGAGAGCCTTGAATTCGTCAGGTCGATGCACCAACTCAAGGCGCTGAGACTCGAGGCGACGGACGTTTCCAGCTTGTCTCCCCTGGATGGTTCGCCTTCGATCCGTGAAATCCGTGCGGCAAGGACATCGGTCAAGGACCTTCCTGCCGGGGAATTGGCTTCGCTGCGAGTGCTGAATGTCCTCGGCTCCAATGTCCCAAAAGATGTCGCGGAGCGATTTGCGGCGGCTCACCCTCAGTGCGTTGTCCACTACAGTTGGACCGATTCCCTGCGACGAAGCCTGGAAGGCGCCAACCGCCTGCGTGTCAGATCGCGCCTGGCACAGGACCCGCGAAAAGACCTCTTCGAAACCAGGGACCCGAACGAGATCCGCCAGTTGGTAGCGCACTTGGAGGTCGATGAGGCGCACAGCGGTGGCCATATCATGGAGGATTCTCTTCGCATTTTGGAGTTCTATAAGGAGGATGAACTGTTGGCCAGAATCGGTTGCGTCTTTCTCAGGGCGCTTCGGTGGGACAGTGATGGGCCCTGGCCAGGCGACGGCAGACTGACCGGCAGGAGCAAGTCCTTCTTCGCGCAATGGCTGCGAGAAAGAGGAGCGAATGTAGCCTCCTGGGAGCTTTAATCACACTGGATGACAGAGCAGGCTGAGACCGAACTGCGGGAGGCGGCGTGCAGCGCGTCTTTTGCATCAGCGGCAAGGCCAGATAGACAATGGCCGGCCCGACCATTTCACGCAATCACGCTATAGCCCTTGTTGGGCCAGAAGCACTACTGCGCAACTCCTTGTCGGAAAAGAAGATGCGGATGTTGTACGGTCCGGCGATGAGGGCCCAAGGTCCGGAAAATTCGTGTTCGACAGCATGGACAGGTTGCCGGCGGGCCGGTATACTCGCGCCGATGGTGTGCGGTTTGACGGCACTGAGGAGGAGAGATAGAAGGTTCGGGGCACGCGATCGACGCAAAGTGCGTCCGGGTGGCTCTGCATGGATACTGCGTGCCTTGGTCGTAGACTCAGATTGCCGGAAAACGCACGGCAATGGCCTCGATTGAACAAAATTTTTGGACGGCACATGCGTCTATCCAATAAAAGGAGGTATCTATGGCCATATTCGTAGCAATCGCGATAGCGGCTTTTCTGATCGTCGCCGGCGGGTTCCTGTTCGGCCACGACGCCGATGGCGGCATTGACCACGACTTCGACCACGATATGGGCCACGGGGGCGGCTACGACGTCCACGGCATCATCGGCATCTTCTCGATCCGGGTGATTTTCACGTTCATCATGGGATTCGGGGCCGTGGGGGCCATCGCCCGGTATTACGGCATGAGCTACCCCATCGCCTCGCTCATCGGTATCGTGGCGGGAATGGTGCTGGCGGCCCTCATGTACGGCATTATGATGCTCTTCATCGAGCAGCAGGCGTCGTCCGTCATCCCCATGGACAACCTGCTCGGGTGCACCGGTACTGTGACCGTTCCGATCGATAAGGACAGGGCAGGAGAGGTCGGCGTCTCCGTCGGCGGCGAGTATCACACCTTTGCCGCCCGCGCGGCGGACACCGGCGCATTGTGCAAAGGGTGCACCGTGCGGATCGTCGCCATGACAGGCTCGGTGCTCACGGTGAACAAGGCCGAAGGCAATAGCGGACAATCCTGACAGGAGAGACAAAGAAAATGAACGCATTCATGCTGCAAACAAGTGTGATCGCACAGGTCGGCAAAGTCTTACTGCCGTCCATGATTCTGCTCATTGCGCTGGCCTTCATCATCGTCATCAAGGTGATGGCGAGCCGGTACAAGAAGATCCCGCCCAACGAGGTGGGCATCTTCTACGGCCGGAGGTACAGGTCCGTCGATTCGGACGGCAAAGTCTCCCATCGCGGGTTCCGCGTCGTCGCCGGCGGCGGCTCGCTCGTCTGGCCCGTGATCGAGCATTTTCAGCCGATGTCCACCTCTGTCACGCAGGTCGAGATCGACGAGCACGACATTCCCAACAAGGACAACGTCAAGATCAGCGCCAAGGGCGTTGCCACGTTCAAGATCGAGACGACGCAGGAGTCTCTCCACAATGCAGCCGCCGCCTTCCTCGGCAAAGGCGACGAGGAGCTCGCCCGCATAGTCCGGAACATCCTCCAGGGCCACCTGCGGTCGATCATTGGCAAGCTGAATATCAACGAGATCCTGAGGGACCGCGATGAGTTCAACAAAAAAGTCGTGGAGGAGTCCACGGAGGAACTCAAGCGTCTCGGCATCCAGATCATCACCCTGGTCATTCAGGAAGTGACAGACGAGTACGGGTATATCGACGCCCTGGGCAAGCAGTCGGTGGCGGAGGCCATCCGGGACGCGAACATCAAGACCGCCCAGGCCGAGGCGGAGACGAAGAAACAGGTGAGCAACGCCAACCGGGAGGCGGACATCACGGTCGCCAGCAATACGGTCAAGGTAGCGGAGGCGGAGCGGGACAGGGACGTGAAGAAGGCCCAGTTCAAGACGATTGCCGATACCGAGAAGGCGAAAGCAGACCAGGCGTTCGGCATTGCCATGGCCGAGCAGGAGAAGACTCTGAAGGTCCGGCAGGCGGAGCGCGATGCGGCCGAGAAAGAGGCACAGATCGAGGTGCAGGCCAAGGAGGCCGCACGCAAGGAGCAGGAACTGGACGCGACGGTCGTCAAGCCCGCGCAGGCCGAGCGAGCCAAGCAGGTGATCGAGGCGGAGGCCGCCAAGCAGGTGGCCGTGACCAATGCCGAGGCCGCCCGGGAAGCCGCAATCCGCAGGGCCGACGGTGAGAAGCAGGCAAGGGTCTTTGAAGGCGAGGGCCAGGCCTCCAAGACCAAGGCAATCATGCTGGCCGAAGCCGAGGGCCAGGCCGCCAAGACCAAACAGGCCATGGTCGCCGAGGCGGAGGGTGAAGCCGCGAGAAAGGGCATGGTCCTCAAGGCGGAAGCCGAGGGCACCAAGCAGCTTGCCGAAGCCCTGGCCAAGATGACCTCCGACGCAAGGATGATCCTCATCCTCGACCGGCTGCCCGGCCTGTTCGATAAGGGCGGCGACGCGATGAGCAAGGTCGCAAGCTCGGTCTTCTCCAGCGTCGCGGCGCCGCTCGGCCAGATCGACGAGGTGAGAATCATCGATGTCGGCGGCAGCGGCAGAGGGCTCGACCAGCTCAGCACCATCGTGCCGAACACCGTCTTCAAGTTCCTCGCCGGCCTCAAAGCCCAGGGCGTGGACGTCAAGGCGATCCTCAGCAAGCTGGGCATCAGCATCGACGATATCGAGCAGATGCTTGGTCAAAAGCCGGCGGAGACAAAACCGACCGGTCACAAGATCGAGAATCCTCCGGCCGATCTCGCCCGTCCAATCACGTAAGCCGATGACGCACCAGCGTTCTTGTCGCGAGTGAGTGAATCGTTTCGCGGCTGGTGTCGAAAGCAAAAAGTCTGGGATTGTTGTCTTGTCATCCTGAGCGTCAGCGAAGGATCTCTGGTCATCGAATGGATAGCTCGTTCGCAACGATGCCTGGTTTTCGGTCCGGGGTCAGATGCTTCGCTTCGCTCAGCATGACAAAACGCAGCGCGCGTTACTCTGATGGGAGGAAAGGGGCCGCCATGCCGGAGCCGGGACAGACACAGAATGTGTACGAGGCCACGCCGCAGGCCAGGCCGCAAGCCATCGTCGTCTATTGCAGCGACCCGCGATTCCAGACGGCGTTCGAGCAGTTCATCGAGAAAGACCTCGCGCTGGCCAAAGGACAGTTCATCCCTCTGGTCGTCGCGGGCGGCGCCGGCGTTCTGGCTCACCCCGAGAGCCTGCCCAAAGAGTTCAAGTTCATGAGGGACCGATTCGAGCTGTTTCGCAAGTACTACGCTTCGATCAAGCGGATCGTCCTGATCAATCACGAGGACTGTGCCTACTATAAGTCGCTGGCAGGGAGAGCTTCGGGTCTGCTTGGAAGACACGCGGAGGACCCGATCGGGCTGCCTCGCGACGATATGGAGATGATCGCCAGAATATTCGATCGTCTCCTTTCTCACCTCGGGCTTCAAGTCGAGCTCTATTACGCCCACTTCGTCGATGGCGACCAGAGCAAAGTGGCGTTCGACCGCGTGCACTGACCGTACCCAGCGGCCCCAGCGGAACACTTCAACGCCTGTCCCTCGAACTGCCACAAAGGCAGTCGCCTCGCAGGAGGTCCCGCGGAAATATTGTGCTTTCGCCGGGTTGAGGGCAGGCATATAATTTGTGGGCGGATCAAGACATTACAGGCAGGCCCGCAACGGCGGCAGTTCGGCGCGGGCAGCCGGGCAAATATTGAAAGGGAGGTTGTTATGACAAGGGCAAATCGAGCGAGGATCATCTTGGTAGGTTGTGTGATTCTGGTCGGCGCCGCCTGCGCGCTGGCGCAGGATTGGCCGCAATGGCGGGGTCAAAACCGGGACGCAAAAGTCAGTGGATTCACCGCGCCCGCCACGTGGCCCAAAGAGCTGACCCAGAAGTGGAAGGTGACCGTGGGGGCAGGCGATGCGACACCCGCCCTGGTGGGCGACAAGCTCTACGTCTTCACGCGACAGGGCGAAGAAGAAGTCACCACGTGCCTCAACGCCGCCGATGGGAAGCAAGTCTGGCAGGACAAGTACGCGGCCCAGCCGGTCAGCGGACCGGCCGCAAAGCATCCGGGGCCCAGGAGCTCGCCGGCCGTCGCTGATGGGAAAGTTGTCACACAAGGCGTCGCCGGAGTCCTCTCCTGCCTTGACGCCGCGTCGGGCAAGCTCGTCTGGCGCAAGGATGTATTCCCGAAAGCGGTGCCCAGGTTCTTCGCGGCCTCATCGCCGATCATCGTCGATGGAATGGCGATCGCGCATCTCGGCGGGCCGGGCAATGGCGGCATCGTCGCATTCGATTTTGCCAGCGGCAACCAGAAGTGGCAGTGGACGGCGGAAGGCCCCGATTATGGCTCGCCGGCCCTGATGACCGTTGGTGGCACAAAGGCGATTGTGACGCTGTCGGAAAAGAGCTTCGTAGGCGTGAATGCGGCTGACGGCAAGCTCTTGTGGCAACTGCCCTTCGCACCCACGGGGATGGCGTACAATGCCGCGACCCCGATTATCGACGGGCAGACGGTGATCTACACGGGCAAGGGCCGGGGCACCAGGGCCGTGACAATCGAAAAGCAGGGCGACAAATTTGTCGCCAAGGAGCTCTGGAGCAATCCGGACCTGGCGCCGCAGTTCAATACGCCGGTGCTGGAGGATGGACTGCTGTACGGCCTGTCCGACAAGGGCAATCTCTTCTGCATCGATGAGAAGACCGGAAAGACCGCGTGGGTCGATCCGACGGCGCGCGACCGCAGCGGCTTCGGGTCCATCGTGGATGTCGGCCAGTACCTGATGGCCATGCCCAGCAACTCCGAACTCATCGTCTTCAAGCCAAGCGCCAAACAGTACGAAGAGGCTGCCACGATCAAGGTATCCGACACGCAGACCTATGCGCACCCGGTGATCGCGGGCAATCGCGTCTTCATCAAGGACATAGAGACTGTGGCGATGTTCACGCTCTGACGGCTGGGGCGTGCACGGCTTTCAGGGAGACGTAAGAGGCTGTGTCTCTACTTCGGCGCCGGTCCCTGGCTGACGAGGACGAGACGATCCGGCCGGACCCATTTCGCAAATGCGGCCTGGACCTGTGACGCCGTCAGCTCCAGGTACCGGCGGGCTGCGATCGTCGGCTCGTTCAGCGGCAGGCCGAGATCGACTCGCCTGATGAATCCGGCGGCGATATCGTCCACGCTCGATTCCGACAGCGGAATCTCCCGGATCAGCAGGGCCCGGGCGTTCTGCAACTCACCGGCACCGGCCGGCTCACGCTGCATCTGGGCTAAATTGCGCTGCACGATCTCTCGTGCCCGCGTGACGTTCGAAGGATCGCAGGCGTATTCGACAGTGTACGTCCCACGCGTCTTGCGCACATCGAGCGACACCTCGACATTGTAGACCAGGCCCGCTTCCTCCCGCAGGTCCCGGTACAGGCGGGTGGCATAGAACCCGCCGCCCAGGACGTGACTGCCGAGCTGAAGCGCGTAGTAATTCGGATCGGAGCGTGTGAAGCCCAGGGTCTGGGCGAGCGTGACCTTGTCCTGCACGCGGCTGGCGTCGGGCACCGCCGTCACGGCCGGCGGATTGGCAGGCACCGGCGGCAGGAGTACATCCGGTTTCGGTCCGGCCGCCTGCCAGGCGCCGAAGTACTTCTCGACAATGCTGCGCGCCGCCTCGGGCGTAATCCGGCCGATGACGACAATGGTCGTCAGGTCGGGGCGGACGACCTTGCGATAGTAGTCCCGGACATCGGACATAGTGAGCGAGTTGACCGTTGCCGGTGTGGCCTCTCGCAGGGAGGGATCGTCCTTCGGATATAGGCCCTTTTCCAAGGCCCGCGTCGCCAGATAGCCGGGACTTTGGAGCATACCGGCCACCGTGGCGGCGACCTCCTGCTGGACAACGTTGAACGCCTCCTCCGGCAGAGCGGGGTGAAGCTGGTTGTCGGCGAGAAGTTGCACGCCGCGGTCGAACTGCGCGGCAAGAACGTCGAGAGAGAAATCCGTCCCGGCCGACTCGCTGGCCCCGATCTCATCGAGCGCCTGCTGGAAGGCCAGGCGGTCGAGGGACGTCGTGCCGTAGCCGAACAATTCCTCCAGCACCTGGTCCACGCCCTCTTTGCCCGGCGGGGTCTCCAGGTCAGGCTCGTTCTTCACATGTCCGTAGACGCTCACTGTATTGCTGATCGTTTCCGGCTGGACGATGAGCTTGAGGCCGCTGGGCAGCGTCGTGACGGTGGGATTCAGAGTAGAGTTGGGAACGGCGAGGCGCTCCAGCGCCTTCTTGGCCCAGTCCGGCAGCTCCACAGACTCAGTGTGCTTGGGGGTGAAGGATTCGACGCCGCCGGGCGGCTTGGAGGCGGTGGGTTTCCCGGAGGCTTGCGGCGTGAGGATGGCCGTCACCGCCGCATTCGGGTCCAGGTACCGCCGGGCTACGCGATTGACATCATTCACCGTGACTGCCTGGATGGCCTTGACGTCATCGGCCGGCGATTGACGCCCCTCCACAGCCACCGCCTGCGACCACGCCATCGCCAGGCCGAACACAGAGTTCTTCTGTAACTCCGCCTGAGTCACCTCCTGACGCTTGGCTGCCTCTACGAGGTCGGACGGGAATCCCTTCTTCAGATCATCCGCGAGGATCTTCTGCACCTCCCGGAGGAGCGACTGTGCGTCGGCGCCCGGCGGGAACGCAGCGATCGCATACCCCAGGCCCGCCTCAGGCAACGTGTTCAGACTGAACTGTGCAAGCAGGGCCTTGCCTTGCGGCACGAGCGCATAAAGGTCGCCCCGCTGGCTGCTCAGGACATCCGACAGCACCTGGCTTGCGGCGTAGTCTTCGCTCTGGTAGCCCGGCATACGAAAGGACACGGCCACGATCCCGACAGGCTGGTCTGTCTTGAGGTTGAGCGTCTCGGGTTTCACCGGTCCGAGTTTGACGGCCGGCCGGCTCGGCAGATCCTTCGAGGCAAGCGGGCCGAACAACTGCTTGACGCGATCAAGCACCTGCGGCGGCTCCACGTCGCCAACGACGACGAGGATGGCATTGTTGGGGACATACCAGGTCTCGTGGAATCTCTGGAGCATCTCGCCAGTCGTCCGGTCGAACGACTCGACGGTCCCCAGCGGCGTCTCCTCGTAGGGCGTCCCCCGGAACATCGCCGCCAGCAGCTTGGTGTAAAAGATATATTCCGGGCTGGACAAGTCCTGAGCTACCTCCTGCTCGATAGCGCCCCGCTCCTGTGCCCACAGCTTTTCGCTGTCGAGCACACCGCGCATTCGGATGACTTCGACGTGCAGGGCGACATCGAGATCGTCGGCCGGGACTGTGAAGAAGTATTGAGTCACTGCCTGTTGCGTGTCGGCGTTGAATGTGCCGCCCATGCCGGCGACGATGTCCGCCAGTTGACTGGCCGACAGGTCCGGGCTGCCGCGGAACATCATGTGCTCCTGGGCGTGTGCGGTGCCGGGGAACCCTTGCGGCGTCTCCTTTGAGCCAACCAGGTAGTTGACGACCGTGGTGGCCACGGGGGCCAGCGTGTTGCGAACGACGATGACCCGCAGGCCGTTATCGAGCGTCGCGCGCAGCGCCTCCTGCGTCTGACCCGAACTCGTCTCGCCGGCCTGCGCCGGAAGGCACAAGGCCAGGAAGATCATCAGGACCCAGGCCGCCGGTGTCCAGAGGCTCCCATCCTCACGGCACGCGCCGTGTCTGTGCGTGGCGCTCCGCCTGTTCAGACTGATACCAGCGCCGGCGTTGATCCCGACAATCCTCATGATCTCCTCCCCTCAGAAGGCTGCGCCCGCAGGGATCAGCCTGTGCACGTTCCCGGACTCATCCCTCGTCGCCGAATCCGGGCTGCACAAAGCCGCTGCCGAATCCCGGCTCCATGAATTCATTGCCGAATCCCGGCTCGGCGAACTCCTCGCCGAACTCTTCATCGGGGAATTCCCGGAACTCTCGCTCCCGGAATTCCTCACCGGGGAATGGCTGGCCAAATTCATCGCCCCGGAACCGTTCGCCGGGGAATCCCTCGCCGAACTCATCCCCGAACCCCTCATTGCCAAACTCATCGCCAAATCCCTCGCCCCGGAATCGGCGTTCGCCGAACTCATCACCCCGGAAGCCCTCATCGGGGAATCGCTCACCACGGAACCGGTCGCCGAATCCCTCACCCCGGAAGCCTCGTTCGCCGAACTCCTCGCCTCGGAAGCCCTCATCGGGGAATCGCTCACCGCGGAACCGGTCGCCGAATCCTCCACCCCGGAAGCCGCGCTCACCGAACTCTTCGCCCCGCTCACCTCTGCGGGATGCCGAACCCCCGGCGCTGGGACTAAGCGTCCCGCCGCCTTGCTGTCCCTGGGGGGACACAGCGCCGCTTCGCGCACCCATCTGACCGCCCGCGGCGGCACCCGCGCGGCCACCGGGTGCGGCAGCCGCTCCGCCGCCCCTGGCGCCGCCAACCGCTGCGCCGCCCACCGCCGCGACACGCACCAGCGGCGCCTGACAGTACGGACAACGGGCCTGCCACGTCGCCATGATCTGCGGGTGGTTCGGGCAGGTGTAGACGACGATCGGCTGCACCTCCGTCGGGGCATCCGACTGACTCTGAGCGCCGGCCTTGTACGTGGCACAAAGTAGCGCGAAACTCGCAAGTAAGACTGACGTTCTCATACGCAATCTCCTTTTGTCGACCGTTAACGGACCCTCGTCGGACAGGCATAGAATAGCACGCGTGCTGCCGCGCCAGCCGATAGGCAAAGTGCGCACTTGAGCGAGGAACATTGCTTAAACAGGGTATGCCCGAATCCGCATCACTTCGCGGCAACTTGCAGTGGAGCGACGATCCGGATGTCCGTGGAGGAAGAGCCGACGAGGATGTCAAATGCGCCTGGCTCGACGATAAAGCCATGAGTCTTTTCATCGTAGAAAGACAGCTTCTCGCCCGGCAGCTTGAAGGCCGCTGTCTTCTTTTCGCCCGGCCGCAGATTGATCCGCTCGAAGCCGCGCAGCTCCTTGGCTGGCCGCACGACGCTGCACTCGACGTCATGCACGTAGAGTTGAACGACTTCATCGCCGGTGCGGTCGCCGACGTTCTCGACATCCACGGCTACCTGCGCAACGCCACTCGGCGGAATCTGCTCCGGCGAAACTCGCAGGTTGGAATATCTGAACTGCGTGTAGCTCAGGCCGTGGCCAAAGGCAAACATCGCCTCGCCCTTGAGATACATATAGGTGAAGCCTTTGCTGATGTCGTACTCGTCCTGCGGCGGGACCTGATTGTCCGAAGCATAGACGGTATAGGGCAGGCGGCCGGCCGGATTCACTTCGCCGAAGAGAACATCCGCGATGGCGTTTCCGCCCTCTTCGCCCGCCCACCACGCCTGGAGAACCGCCGGCGCGTGCCCCTTGACCCACGGGACCGCCAGCGGTCCGGCGCTCATCAACACGACGACCGTGCGAGGGTTCGCCGCCAGAACGGCCTTCACCAACTCGTCCTGATTCCCGGGCAGGGCCAGCGTGGTGCGGTCGCGGCCCTCCGCCTCGATGTCCAGCGTCGTGCCGACATAGACGATGGCCACATCTGCCTTCGCGGCGATCTCCGCCGCTTTGCGCAATTCTTCGTCCCTATTGGAGATTGTCCCGGTCGGTTTTCTCGCGGGGGCGATTTCGCCGCCCGGAGCGAACAGGATCTGTGTCCCCCCGGCCGCATGGTTCTTGATGCCCTCCAGCGGTGTGATGGGATTCATGGCCTTGCCGCTGTATCCGCCGGCGGTAAAGATGTCCGCGCGGGGCCCGATCACGGCGATGGCCTTGAGCTTGCTCTTGTCCAGCGGAAGGAAATGGTCCTTGTTGCTCAGCAGCACGATGGATTCTCTTGCCGTCTTGAGCGCCAGTTGCCTGTGCGCGGCACTGCAGATCACGCTCGGAGAGATTCTGCTGTAAGGCACCATCGCGGGTGGGTCGAACTCGCCCAGGCGAAATCGCGCCCGCAGCACGCGGAAGAGGGCGTCATCCAGCCGTGACTCGGGGAGCAGCCCTCCGCGCACGGCGGCGGGAATGTATGTCATGAATTCCTTGTCGGAGAAATCACAGCCGGCGATCAGAGACTGGGCCACGGCATCCTCGAAGGTCATCTTGCCGCCGGCGTGTCCGTTGACCATGGTGTTGACGCCGCCCAGGTCCGACACGACAAAGCCCTGGAAGCCCCACTGCGCCTTGAGGATGCCGGTCAGCAGCGGCTTGTTGATGTTGTTCGGGACGCCGTTGATGGCGTTGTAGGAGGCCATGACCGACTGAGCCTGGCCCTCGACGATGCAGTCGCGAAAGTGCGGCAGCCAGTATTCATGGAGCATCCGCTCGCTGACGGAGGCCGAGAGTTTCTGGCGCTCCTTTTCGACGTTGTTGACGGCGTAGTGCTTGAGGGTGGCGACGAGCTTGAGGTACCTGGGATCATCGCCCTGCAGGCCCTTGACAAAAGCGACGCCGATGCGGCCGGTCAGGTACGGGTCCTCGCCGTAGCACTCGTTGATCCGGCCCCAGTACGGATTGCGGCTGATGTTGATCACCGGGGCGCGGTAGATCAGGCCCTTCTTCTCCCCTTTGAAGTTCGGGTCCTGATGCCACCCATTATAGATCGCCCGGGCCTCGTCGGAGATGGCCGTGGCGACTTCGTGGACCAGCGCCAGGTCCCACGTGGCCGCCATGGCGACGGGCACCGGGAACATCGTCGTCGGCCGGTCCCACCAGACGCCGTGCAGGCACTGATTCCACTTGTCGCAGCGGATGCCGAACCGCTCGATGTCCGGACCATTGTGGTTAAGTAATGTCGCCTTCTCCTCCAGCGTCAGACGCGAGATCAGGTCGCGCACGCGCTCTTCCACCGGCCGGTTCGGGTCCCGCCAGATCGCCGGCTCAGACGCCGTACCGGGCGCAGTAACCGCGGACCAGCACGTCGCACCGGTTACAGTCCAGACAACCAGGCCCGCCACGCGCTGCGAGAAACTCCTGAGTCCCATGTATACCCTTTCTCAAGGAAAGTGCCTTTGCCCACAGGCATAAGGGTACACAGATCGTCACGAGTTGACCAGCCCATGTATGCACGACGGAGGTGTGGCAGGGTAGGTGTAGAGTTGTGGGTGGCATCGTCAAGCGCAGCTTGGCGATGGTTTTGCCGGGATGCGCTATGACCATCGCCAAGGCCTGCGGCCTTGACGCTGCCACCCAGAGGTTGGTGACATGCTGCGAAAAACTCATGCGCAATCGGCATCATTTCGATTTGCCGCGCGACTTCCCGGCACGTGGCCGGCCACCTAGTTCCTTCACGATCAGATCGGCGCCGTAGATACTCCGCAAGGCCTCGATGATCGACGCGGAATGGACCGCGACGGCGCGGGCCTCTTTCTCCGTGTAGATGAAATCGAGCACGAGCGACTGGATGTTGCCGTCGAAAATGATCCCAACGAATTCTCCCTTGCGGTTGACTACAGGGCTTCCGGAATTGCCGCCGATGATGTCGGCGGTCGAGACGAAGTTGAAGGGCGTCTTCAGGTTGAGCTTGCTCTTCTGCTTGATCCACCGCGGGGGCATCTCGAACGGGTACTGGTTGCCCTGGTCCTGAGCGCGTCGGTAGAGGCCGGCGAAGGTCGTCCATGGCGGGACCTGCTTGCCTTGTTCCGTGTAGCCCTTGACCGGACCGAAGGCCAGGCGCAACGTGAACGTCGCGTCGGGGTAGACATCCGTCCCGTAGATCACGAAACGCGCATTGGCGAGCTTCGCATAAGCCTGGCGCAGCGGCTCTTCAACCTGCTCCTCATACGTCTTGCGCAGGCTCCGCGACGGGGCGTCCACGAGGATCGCCAGTTGAATCATCGGGTCTTTCGACTGGCGAATCGCCTCAGGCTTCTCGCCGGCCAGCTCTTTGCGGAACGCGACGTCCCTGAGCTTCGTGCCGTTGACCAACTCCGCGGCCCGATCCTGCGGCGACTTGCCGGCGAGCACATCCTTGACCAGGGGGTTATCCACCCTCTTCATCTCCACGAACATGGTCAGCGAGTCGGTCAGCGTGACCGTCTCCAGATCGTTGTAGATCGGGGCCTCGGAGAACAGCTCGAACTTGAGCGATTCGAGGTTCGACTCGCGGTACTCGCGGAGTCGCTCGGCGTTCGGCTTGGCCGACTCATCGGCCAGCCGCACCAGTGTTCGCGCGATGCCGAACAAGCGGGAATTGAAGGCGGAACCCTGCTCCAGCAGGTCCCAATCGTAGTAGATCCCGTCCCAGATTTTGATCGTTGAGGCCACGTCGGCCCAGGGATCACCGATGGGCTCTTTGAGTGACGATGCTTTTTCCTGGACAGTCTGGCGGAACTTTTCTTCGTCGGCGCGTTTGCGGTCCATGATCGCAGGGTCCAGGAGTCCGGCGAGCGTACCTATCCTGGCCTTGCGGCTGTTCTGGACGCCGAACAGGTCGTCCTGCGCCCGGCGGGCATTCTCCCGGCTCTCGGCACTGTAGGCAGCCAGGATGACCTCCTCGCGAAAGAGCCATTGCAGCCTGTACGGCATGACCTTGTCGCGGAGGAAGTCGATGTGGGTCATCGTGTCGAGCCGGTCGGTCCGGCCGGGATTGCCCGAGACGAACACCAGCTCGTTGTCGCCCGCACCTTTGGGACTCCACCTCAGGTAGTCCTGGATCTTGGCCGGCTTGCCATCCTCGTAACCGTTCACGGCTCTGCATCAATATAACAGAGAAGGGGCGGTTTCTTTTCGGAAGTGGGCATTGATGGCGTTGCAGAAGAACTGGAAGACGCGGCGGTTCTGTTGG
>Ga0315282_10002057_pt1 | contig 37519 bp, 20 predicted proteins | sample YL17G07_20_MG_FD_203693 | JGI IMG/M metagenome (GOLD analysis project Ga0315282, IMG submission 203693) | Sediment microbial communities from Yellowstone Lake, YNP, Wyoming, USA - YL17G07_20 | ecosystem: Environmental > Aquatic > Freshwater > Lake > Sediment | place: USA: Wyoming | collected... | reverse complement strand
ATCGAGAACGAGCCGACGACGATCGGCAGCGACTTGATGATGCCGAAGATGCCCGCGGTGGCGATGGCGCCGACGCCGACATAGCGCACGTAGTTGCTGAAGATCTGCGCGGCGCTCATCCCGCCGATCGGCGTCGTGCCGGGGTACACCGAGACGTTCGTGTCGCTGCTGCCGATCATCCAGATGAGGGGCACCAGCACGAAGTTCGACAGCAGGCCGCCCGCGACCAGCAGCATCGACGACCGCAGCCCCATCACGTAGCCGAGGCCGAGGATGAAGATCTGCGCGTCGAACGCGCTGGCGATCTTCGCCTTCTGCGCGAGATCCCTGATCGGCGCCAGGAACTGCAGGTCCACGTTCTCCTTCCACACCTGGAACGTCGTCAGGAAGAAGTCGTAGACGCCGGCGATGGCGGTCGCCTTCAGCAGCAGCTTCGCCTGCGATCCCCCCTTCTCGCCGGTCACCAGCACCTCGGTGATCGCCGTGGCCTCCGGGTACGGCAGCTCGCCGTGCATCTCGCGCACGAAGTAGCGGCGCAGCGGAATCAGGAACAGGACGCCCAGGCAGCCGCCCGCGAGGCAGATGAGGATCGTCTGCAGCGGGTGCGGATCGAGCTTCAGGATGTAGAGCGCCGGCAGCGTGAAGATCGCGCCGGCGACGACGGAGCCGGAGGTGCCGCCGATGCCGCTGAGGATCACGTTTTCGAGCACGGTCGAGCGGCGCTTGTAGACCCGCGCGAGGCCGATCGCCAGAATCGAGATCGGGATCGCCGCCTCCATCACCTGTCCGACCTTCAGGCCCGAGTAGGCGGACGCGAGCGTGAAGAGGATGCACAGGGCCAGGCCCCAGCCGACCGACCGGAACGTCGCTTCCGGAATGGTCGCGTCCGCCGGCACCGGCGGCTGATACCGCTCGCCCTTCTGCAGCGGCTTGTAGGCGTTGGCCGGCAGCGTCACCTTCTCAATCGTGGCTGTCGTCCGGGCAGTGCTCATGCTGTCCTCGCGAGGGCTCGCAGATTCACGCTCTCACCCACTTGAACATCTGCGCGAACGTCGGCGCCTTCCCCTGCATCAGCAGGCCGGTCCGGAAGATCCGGCCGGATGCCCAGACGACCGCCAGCGTCGTCGCCGCCGTGGTGACGATCGACAGAAGCACCTGCCACAGCGGCGCCGGCGGGTTGAGCCCCGACCGCATGAGCATGATGTAGGGCGTCGAGAACGGAAAGAAGGACGCCCCAACCGCGAACAGGCTGTCGGGCGTCTTCAGGATCGGGCCGAGCATCATCATCGGAAAGATCGTGACGAGCATCACGGGCATCATGAGGCTCTGGGCGTCCCTGAACGTGCTGCAGGCCGAACCGATGGCCAGGTAGAGCGATCCGAACAGCAGCAGCGCGAGGGCCAGGAAGACGCCGAACTCCACCAGCAGCCCGGCGGAGACGATGCCGGCCAGCCCGAAGTAGGCTGCCGCGGCGTACGCGCCGCCGGTGTAGGTGAACGCGATGACGATCGACACGCCGCCCGCCCCCAGCAGCTTGCCAAGCATCAGATCGAACGGCGTGACGGAGCCGAGCAGCACCTCGCTGATACGGCTCATCTTCTCTTCGATGACGTTGTTCATCAGCTGCGGCGTGATCGTCATCACGGGCATGAACACGAGGAACATGAGGATCACCGGCACCACCGCGCTGCGCAGCCGGTCCACCCGCTCGGCGGGCTTCACGCCCCCGTGAGCGTCGCGCTGCACGAGGCCCAGTTGGTCCATGCGCACGGGCCGCGTCAGCCTGTCCACGGTCGCGCGGTCGATCGACGACTGCCGGAACCGCTCGCTGATGACGATGGCGCTCACCGTCGTCTGCAGCCAGCGCGGCAGCGTGTCGTCGCCCGGGTGGTTGGAGTAGTAGCGAACGCGCGCCGGCGTCGCCGGGTCCGTCACCCCCGCCGGAATCTCGACGAACGCGAAGAGCCGGCCGCTCGTCACCTCCTCGGAAAGGCGCACGCGATCCTCGTCGGTCAACGGCGACGTGCGCTGTTCGGCCAGGAACCGCGGCCCTGTCTGCTTGCCTGCCGGTCCGACCACGCCGGCGTTCCATTCCGCCGCGGCTCTGTCGATCGCACCGGCCAGCGTGCCCGTCTCGTCGACGACGGCGAACCGGTGATCGGCCGTATCGACCCGCTCCATCAACGCGTTCTGGCCGACCATGGTGAGAACCATCAGGATGGGCACGAGCAGCATGCTGATGATGAACGCCTTCGTTCGCACCGAGTTGCCGAATTCGGCCGCCGCGACAATGAACGTCTTACGCATGGGCGATTGTCTCGTCCTGTTCCGGCCGCGCGATGCGCACGAAGATGTCGTGCAGCGACGGCCGGACGATTTCGAACTGGTGCACGACGGTGCGGGAGACGAGCATGCGCAGGAATTCCTGCGCGTCGATGGTGATTCGCACCTCCTGCACGTTGCCGTAGTCGCTGACCGCCTCGACGCCGGGCAGGCCCACGACGGACGCCACGCCGTCCGAGGTGCGCACCCGAATCGTGTCGAACCCGTAGGTGGCCTGGATCTCGTCGAGCGTGCCGTCGAGCACCTTGCGACCGCGGAAGATCATGAAGATCCGATCGCACATCTTCTCGGCCGTCGCCATGTCGTGCGTGCTGAACACGACCGTGGCGCCGCGACGCCGGAGTTCGAGCACCGACTCGCGCAGCACCTCGGCGTTGACGGGATCGAGCCCCGAGAACGGCTCGTCGAGGATCAGCAGTTCCGGGCTGCCGACGATCGCCGCGATGAACTGCGCCTTCTGGGACATCCCCTTCGACAGCGTCTCGATCTTCCGGTCGGCCCACTGAACCAGGTCGAGGCGCGTCAGCCATTCGCCGATCGACCGATCGACGTCGGCGAGCGGCCGCCCCTTCAACCGGCCGTAATAGCGCAGCAGCCGGCGCAGCGTCATGCTCTTGTAGAGGCCGCGTTCCTCGGGCAGATAGCCCACCCGGTCGCGGGCGGCGAGGGTCGCGGAGTCGCCAAGGACCGTGATGTGCCCCCTGTCCGGCAGCAGTATCCGCATGATCATCCGCAGCGTCGTCGTCTTGCCGGAGCCATTCGGGCCGATGAAGCCGTAAATGCACCCGGCCGGCACGGCGAGCGACAGATCGTCTACCGCGGTGACGTTGGCGAAACGTTTGGTCACGCCGTCCAGCTCGATGACGTTCATAGGGGATCGCGACCCGGGGGACACAACGCGCGAAATTGTGTGGCGGAACGGGATGCGGGAGCAAGGGCAAAACGCAGGCGCACGGGAACGACGGGTGCTGAGTGCTGCGTGCTTGGTGCTCCGTGCCGGGTGCTGAGTGCTGTGTGCTCGGTGCCGTGCTCAGTGCCTGGTGCTCCATGGCTGAGCGCTGCGCCGGCTCGGCAACCGCAGCACTCGGCACTTGGCACCGCACTTGGCACACAGCACCAAGCACCAAGCACTCGTGATCACCTCTTCCGCTTCTCGATGACCTCGTGCGCCCGCCGGCACGCGCGTTCGAAGCGTGCCGAAAGCGCAGCGGCCACCTCGGGCGGCAGCGGGCCGAGAGCCGCCCAGGCGGCCTGCGCGTCGCGCAGCGTGGTGGCGGCCGCCTTCCATCTCGCGTCCGCCTCGGCGACCGCGACACCGCCGATGGTATTGGCGGCGAGCGCCTCTCGCAGGCGTGCGGCGAGCATCTCGGCGGGCGACACCTCTGCGGGCGGCTCCGGCTCGGAAGGCGCGATGTCCTCGACGCGGGCGCACAGATCTTCCGCCCGGCGGCGAACGGCGTCCAGATCCAGATCGGTGCCGCGGAACGCGTCGGGAAAGGCCGAGGCCGCGCGTGCGAGCGCGCCGGTGAAGCGGGTGGTGAATCCGGCGAGCACCTCGCGCGGCATCAACGTGGGCGCCTGCTGCCAGCGTGCGCGCAGCGCCGCGACCTGCGGTGCCAGGGTTTCGGGAACGCCGGCGGGTTGCGCGCCGGCGGCGGGCAGCAGCGCTTCCAGCTCCTGGCACATCGCCTCGCGCGCGGCGACGTTCGCCTCCACCTGGATGTGATCGCGCTGCTGGTATCGTTCGAAGAACCGATCGCAGGCGGCGCGAAAGCGCTGCCACACGTCCTCGGACCGCTTCTTGCGCACCGGCCCCACCGACTTCCACTCGGCCTGCAGGCGCTTGATTTCTTCGACGGCCCGATCCCAGTCGGCGGTCGTCTCCTCCAGCGCCACGGCCCGGTCGATCAGGGCCTCCTTGCGCGCGAGGTTCGCCGTCCACTCCTCCTTGCGATGGGCCAGGTCCTCGCGCCGCCGCGTGAAGAAACGGTCGCAGGCGGCACGGAAGCGCTCCCACACCGCCTTCTCGTGGCCCCGCGGAACCGGTCCGATCGCCCTCCACTCGGTCTGCAGCTGCTTGATCGCCTCGGCCGTCCTGATCCAGTCGGTCGACTCGGCCAGCGCCTCGGCCCGCTGGCAGAGCGCCTCCTTGCGCGCCAGGTTTGCCGCGTGCTCGGTCGCTTCCCGGGCGAAATGCACGTCGGCGCGCGCGCGCACCTCGTCACCCGCCTGCTTGAAGCGCTCCCACAGCTCGCGCGCCCGGTCGCGCGGCACCGCGGCGGCCTGCTTCCACTGCTGCTGCAGATCGCGCAGTCGCCGCGCGGCCTCGGCCGGATCCGCCACGTCGCGCAGCGCCTCCGCCTGCCGGCACAGATCCTCCTGGATGCCGACGTTGGCCCATCGCACCCACTCGTCGCTCTCGCGCAACTCCTGGACGCGCGGGAAAAGCGCCGACTGGATGGCTTTCAGCCGTTCGGCGATTTCCGCGCGATCCTTCTTGGCCAGCGATCCGGTTGCCTCGAGCGCCGCCCGCAGATCGCGCAGGCCGCGGTCGCCGTCCTTGAGCGCAAGGTCCTCGGCCTTCGCGAGCGTGTCGAACCGCTCGCACGCCTGTTGCAGCCGCTGCAGCATCTCGCGTTGCCGCTGCTGTTCCTGCTCGCGCGCCTCGGCCTCTCGCCGCGCGATCGTCGACTGCGCCGCGTCGAACCGCGCGGCGAGGGCGTCGCTGGCGGCCCGGGCACCACCCAGGTCGATCCACTCCTGTTTGACGGCCTGCCAGAGGGCGCGATCGGCCGTGGCGGCGGCCACCAGCGTTTCCGCCTGCTGCACCAGTTCGGTCAGCCGGCCGCGCCGCGCCTCGAGCGCGCGCGCAAGTTCCGCCTCGCGCTGGCACGCCACGCAGGCCCGCTCGAAGCGCCGCTCGAGCCGTTCCATTTCGTCGGCCGACACGAGCGGGGTAACCAGCGCGGTCCACGCCTGGCGCGCACCCTCGATGTGCGCCGGAACCTGATCGAGCGCGATGACCTCGCCCGCGACGTCACCGCCCGCAGCGCGGCGGCCGATGAGCGTCCCCCACGCCTCGAGACGCTCGCACGCCGCCACGCGGTCGGCGCGCTGATGCGCGATCTGCTCGGCGTGCTCGGCCCGCGCCGCTTCCTGCTGCTTGATCCGCGCCGCCACCTGCCGGGCGCGTTCGCACGCTGTCGCGAACCGGCTGGCCCGCTCCGCCTCGGCCGCGGCCGCCGCGTCGCGGTCGATCTGAGCCCACCGCGTCTCGGCCGCGGCGAGCCGGTTCTCGATGGCACGCCAGTCGTGTTCGCCGGCCGCCTCCTCGACGCTCCGGCACAGCTTGTCGCGCTCGACCGTCCAGTCGGGCGCCGGCGGCGCCGGGGCCACAGCGGCGGCAGAGACGGCCCGTGCGGCCTGGTCGGCCTCCTCGAGCGCCCGCACGAGCGTGCGGGCGCGCCGCGCGACCGGCTTCAGGGTTGCCCGGGCCGCGACGGCTCTCAGATGTTCGACGTTGCTCACGCGCTCCACGGCGGCCAGCGCGACGTCGCGGTGCTCGCTCTTCAGCGCAATCGCGAAGATCTCCTCGACCTCGTCCACGCGCGCGAGCGCTTCCAGACGGGTCGAAGCGTGGTCGGACCGCCGGGCGACGCTGCCGATCGCCTTCACGTCCGTGAGGCGCGCGAGGGCCGCGAGGCTCACGGCTTCGGCGCTGGCGCTCTTCGCGACGGTGGCCAGGTGCCGTGCCTCGTCGAGGTGATCGAGCGCCTTCAGGCTCTCGGATTCGGTGCTGTCCTCGAACGCGCCGATGGCCAGATCCAGCAGCACGTTGCCCGCCTCCTCGCGCACGTCGCTCTCGGCATCGCGCCCGGCCACCTCCCTCAGCACGGCCGGGTCGTAGACCTTGCGCACGGCGGCGCGGCGGACCCGCGCGTCGGGATCCTCGCGGGCCAGCGTGGCCAGCACGCCCTGCTCGTCGAGGCCAATTTCCTCCACGCCCGCGAGACGAATCGCCACGTCGGCGTGTTTCCATTTCGGTTGCGCACGAAAGCGATCGAACAGCCCCATGGTGCTTCCTCTCCGGGCGCACGCCGGCCTGCACCCGGTCGTAGCAACGAAACCGCGCCTGCCGCCGGAAGGCACGCCGATCGAAGCTTCGTTGCTAGGGAATGATTGCGAGCGGGCGGACGGCGCCACCGCCTCGCGGCGCGTCCGTGCCCATTTCTAGTCTACAGGAAGTGGCGATGGCAGAATCGGCGAGTTACGGCGCGTTGCGGCTCAGCCGCGCTGCAGGCGTCCCCACCGCGCCCCTCGACGCTGCTCGGGGCGCCTCGAGCGGCAGTCGAAAGGCGGTGGGAACCCCCGCCGGAAAAAGGCGCAGCGACCACTGCCTCGCTTCGGCTCGAGGTCTTCCGACACATCCGGTCGCGGCCCAGGAGGTGCTTGTCTATGACAAATTACTGCTTCCCCGCCTCGGCCGGCGGCAGGTCGCTGTTCCACATGCTGTATTCGCACCGCCACTGGCCGCCGGTGTTGCGCAGGACGAACAGGTACTTGCCCCGATCGCGGCGCTGGCCTCCATTGTTCCCTTTCAACGTCATCGAATACGTGCCGTCGGCGTACGCCACGGGCCCCTCGCCGCCGACGTCCCTCGGCTCCATCGTCACGTCCGCCATGCCGGCCTCGACGAGCGTCTGGTAGTAGAGCTGCACCGAATCGCGGCCGTGCATGGTTGCTTCGTTGGGCGGCATGAAGGTCGCCGTTGCAGCGTAGAACTCCGCCGCCTTGCTCGCGTTCTTTGCGTTGAGCGCCGCGACCAGCTCCTGTGTCCGCTGCTTGATCGAATCGCTGTCTGCCTTGCTGAAAGTCCTGCTCTGGGTCCCGCCGCACGCCACGAGCATCAGCCCGAGGGCGGCCACTGCGACAGTTCGTCGTGTCATAACGTGGTCCTGTTGTTTTGTTCCGAACACGAGTGCTCCGTGCTTTGTGCCTGGTGCCGTGTGCTGTGCCCTGTGCCTGGTGCTTCTGTCCCCGGCACGTGGCACCAAGCACAGCACGCAGCACCAAGCACCAGCACCCGGCACCCGTTGGGCCGTGGAAGCATAACGACTGGCGTCGCGGAACACAACCGCGCCGCGAGCAGAAGCCGCGAGCAGAAGCGGCTCGGGGCGCTCGCGCCATCTGCGGGCCGCCCCTCTCCCTTTTGAGTTATAGTTCCTCCTCCCGCTCCAGGAGCGCGCCCGAGTGATCGGACGGCACGCTCCTGGTAGGCCGGCTTCGCCGGCCAGATTCTTCGGGTTTTCCGCGCGAAGCGCGTTACTACGAGCCCGTTCGCAATTGCTCAGACGGGCTCGTAGAAAGGACGAGATCGACCATGTTGCCACGCCGTGCGCTGCCTGCGGTCGTCGCCGCTGTCCTGTTGTCTGCCCCGTTTGCGCCGATCACGATGCGTGCGCAAGCGCCTGCCGCCCAGCCAGCCGCTTCGCTGCAGACCCCGGAGCAGTTCCTCGGGTTCAAGGTCGGAGCCGACACGAAGCTCGCGCGCTGGGACAAGATCGTCCAGTACATGCAGATGGTCGCCGGCGCTTCCGACCGCGTGCGCGTGCGGGAGCTCGGCAAGACGACCAACGGCAACCCGTTCATCGCGGTGGAGATCAGCGCGCCCGACACGCTGAAGAACGGGGACCGCTTCAAGCAGCTCGAACGCAAGCTCTATTTCCAGGGCGGAGCCCCGACCGACGCCGAGCGGGACGAAATCTTCCGCTCCGGCAAGGCTGTGGTCGTTGTCACGTGCAATCTTCACTCGACCGAGATTGGCTCCTCGCAGATGGCCATCGAGCTGGTGTACCGGCTCGCCACCGAGAACTCGCCGCTCGTCCGCAAGATCCTCGACAACGTCATCTTCCTGCTCGTTCCCAGCGCGAACCCGGACGGGCAGATCATGGTGACCGACTGGTACAACAAGAACCTCGGTACCGAGTTCGAGAACAGCTCGATGCCCTGGCTGTACCATCCGTATGTCGGGCACGACGACAACCGCGACTTCTACATGCTGACGCAGAAAGAGAGCCAGATGGTGGCCAGGCTGATCTGGCGCGACTGGTTCCCGTCGATCTGGCTCGACGAACACCAGCAGGGCAACTCGGGTTCGCGCATCTTCGTGATGCCGGCCACCGATCCGATCAACCCCAACGTGCATCCGCTCATCTACCGCTGGAACACGATCCTCGGGCAGGCGCAGGCGGCGGCGCTCGAAGCCGCAGGCAAGGAAGGGATCATCTACAACGCCACCTACACCAACTACTGGGAAGGCGCGGCGGCGTGGGCCGGGTGGTGGCACAACGAGATCGGCCTGCTGACGGAAGTCGCCAGCGTCCGGATCGCGTCGCCGACCGAGCAGCAACGGGCGCAGCTCGGGCAGCCGCCGCCGGCGGCGGCCGAAGGACGTGGCGGCGGCGGGCGTGGAGGTGGCGGTCGCGGCGATGGCTCGGGCGTTCTGCCGCCGCCCCGCGACGTGATGCCGCGCACGGAGTACCCGCGGCCCTGGCTCGGCGGCCGCTGGACGCTGCGCGACATCGTCGACTACGAACTGATCGCGACGATGGGACTGCTCGAAACGGCGGCGGATCGGCGCGAGACGCTTCTGCGCCAGATCTACGAGGTCAACCGGGCGACGATCGAGAACGGCAGCACGGGCGACGTGAAGGCAATCCTGGTTCCCATCGAGGGCCGGCAGGATCCGCGACAGGCCGCGCACCTGGTCGACAAGCTCCAGCAGGGCGGCGTCGAGATCTACCGCGCCGAGGCGTCGTTCGAGGCGGACGGCAGCAACTATGCGGCCGGCACGTTGGTCATCCCGATGACGCAGGTCTTCGCGCGTTACGCGAAGGACATGCTCGAGAAGCAGACGTACCCCGAAGTGCGGCGGACGCCCACGTCCCCGCCCGAGGCGCCTTACGACGTATCTGCCTGGTCGCTCGGCATGCTGATGGGCGTCGACAGCGTGTTCGTGAAGAAGCCGCTCGCCGACACCGTTCGGCTGCAGAAGCTCGACACGATCCCGTTGCCGAAGGGCGAGGTCACGGGCAACGGCCAGGCCTTCACGTTCGACTACAAGGGTCCCGACACCGCGATTGCCATCAACCGCCTGTTGAAGGACGGCGCACGGGTGACGCTGGCGCCGGCCGCGTCGCGCGTGCAGGTCACGGGGGTGCCACGAAAGCGCGTCGAGACGGTTGCGGCGGATTTCGGTTTGAAGGTGCAGGCGATCGAGGCAGGCAGGGCTGCGGTCGCCGGTACGGGGATCAAGGCGCCTCGTGTCGGGCTGTACCAGTCGTGGACCGCCAACATGGACGAGGGGTGGACGCGCTGGGTGCTCGAGCAGTACGAATTCGCGCCCAAGACGCTTCACAACGAGGACGTCCGCGCCGGCAGGCTGCACGACAAGTTCGACGTGATCGTGCTGCCCGACCAGCAGCCGCGCGACATCCTCGACGGCAACACCTCGCGCAGCACGCGCAAGGAGTACCAGGGCGGCATCGGCAGCGAGGGCCTGGCCGCGCTGAAGGCATTCGTCGCCGACGGGGGCACGCTGGTGACGCTCGGGGCGAGCTCGGATTTCGCGATCGAGAACTGGCCGCTGCCACTGCGCGACCTGAAGCGCGGCCTCACGCGCGACCAGCACTACGCGCCCGGCACGATCGTCCGCGTGCAGACCGACACGTCGAGTCCGCTCGCCTGCGGCGTTTTGGCCGACACCTTCGGCTTCTACAACAACAGCCCGTTCTTCTCGGTCGTCGACGGCTTCCCGTCGCAAAAGACGTCGGTGCTCGTCCGATATCCGAACCGCGACATCGTCGCGTCGGGCTGGCTGAAGGGCGAGGAACTGATGGCAGGCCAGGCAGCGGTGGTGATGGTGGAAACCGGTCCCGGGCGGATCGTGCTGTTCGGCCTGAGGCCGCAGCACCGCGCGCAGACGCAGGCCACCTTCCCGCTGCTGTTCAACGCGCTGTACTTGTCGACGGCGGGGAAAGGGACGACGTAACGGGGATCACGGGTGCTGAGTGCTTAGTGCTCGGCGCTGCGTGGTAAGTGCGGCGCAGCGTGCGCCACGGCACCATGCACTGAGCACCGCACCCAGCACCAAGCACCGAGCACTAAGCACCCGTGGGTTGCGTGCCCAGGTACTGCTCGAAGTCCATCTCGCTTGCCGCGGGCAGCGTGTCGGGGTCGACGTCCGGAATCGAATACTGCTTCTTCAGCCTCGCCAGCACGTCGAGCGCGGTCTGCAGGTGTTCCCGCGTGTGGCCGCGCATCACGCTCGTGCGAATCAGCGCGTGACCCATCGGGACCGCCGGGTAGATGGCCGGCGTCGTGAAGACGCCCAGATCGAGCGCCTCGCGGCACATCTTGAACGCCATCATCTCCGAGCCGACGAACAACGGCACGATCGGCGTGGTGCTGTCGAGCGTGTGGTAGCCGATCGCGTTGATGCCGTTGCGGAAGAACGACACCTTGCTCCACAACTCGTCGAACAGCGAGTTGTCGCGCTTCATCAGGCGAAGCGCCGTGAGCGCCACGGCCGCGCACGACGGCGGCAGCGCGGCCGAGAAGATGAGCGTCCGCGTCTTGTGGCGCATGTAGTCGATGACCGGCGCCTCGCCGGCCACGAACCCGCCGACGCTCGCGAATGCCTTGCTGAAAGTGCCGAAGACGACGTCGATGTCGCCGTCGACGCCCTGGCTGACCGCGGTGCCGCGCCCGTTGGGGCCCAGCACGCCGAAGCCGTGCGCATCGTCCAGGTAGAGGCGGAAGCCGTACTGTCGCTTCAACTCCGCTATCCCCTTCAGATTGGCGACGCGCCCGGTCATCGAGAAGACACCGTCGGTGACGACCAGCGCGTTCGGCCACGACGGCTGCTGGGCGAGCAACCGTCGCAGATCGTTGAGGTCGTGATAGATGCGCGAGCGCCGGCACCTCGCCATTCGCGTCCCGTCGATCAGGCTCGCGTGGTTCTCGTCGGCCGAGAAGAGCGTGACGTCGCTGCCGCTGCCGAGGAGGCCGACGGCGCCCAGGTTCGCGAGGAACCCGGATGAGAAGATGAGCGCCGCCTGCTTGCCGGTGAACTCCGCGAGTTCGACCTCCAGCGCCTCGTGCAGATCCAGGTTGCCGTTCATGAACCGCGACCCGGTGCAGCTGGTGCCGTAGCGATCCAGCGCGTCGTGCGCCGCCCGGAGAACGTCCGGGTGGTGTGTCAGGCTCAGGTAGTTGTTCGACCCGAGCATGACGACGCGTCGTCCTTCGATGGTCACGACGGGTCCTTCAGACGCCGAGAGCGTGTGGAAGTACGGGTAGATACCGGCGGCTTTAACCAGACCCGGCTCGTGGTACGCAAAGCACGGCGCGAAGATGTCCATTTCGTTGTGTGTACGGGGACCTGCCGTAACGACGGCCGGAAAGAACGCCGTATTATAGGCACGGTCGCGGTGAGACCCCAACAGTTTTCGCTGTTCCAGCGAAACGAGAGGCGAAACGGTCTGCCGCAGACTCACGCAGACCTCACCGAACCGCAGATTCTCGCACATTCTCGCAGATCTGGACAGGGCAGGTGGGACGGGTAGGGCGGGCGGGGGCCCGCCCTGATTTCCGGCTTTTCCAGAGAGGTCCTCATGGCGGACGGAGCGCACAGGCAGGGCTTGCGCGTGCTGGTGACAGGCGCCGGGACGGGAATCGGCCAGGCGATTGCCGAGCGGTTGGCGGATGCCGGCTGCAACGTCGTGGGGACGGTACGGAACGCGGAGCGTGCCGCCCGGCGAACGCAGGCGGCGGCTCCTGTCGGCCGGTCGCTCCGCTACGTTGCACTGGAACTGACCGACGCCGGTCAGATTGCGGATGTCGCCGCCCGGATTCTTGCCGACGGCGGCGTGGACGCCCTCATTCACAACGCGGGTTTCGGGGTGTTCGGGGCCATCGAGGACGTGGACGGCGCCGTCACCGAGCGCCAGTTCGCGGTCAACGTATTCGGCCCCCTCGCCCTGACACGCGCGCTGCTGCCCTCTCTTCGCGCGCGACGCGGGCGCATCGTGTGGATTGGCTCGCTTGCCGGCCGCATGACGCTTCCCTTCCAGGGCCACTACTCGGCGACGAAGGCGGCCATTGCGAGTCTCAGCGACGCGTTGCGGATGGAACTGGCGCCCCACGGCGTGCGCGTCACCTGCGTGGAGCCGAGCGACTTCGCCACCGGATTCACCGACGCGCGCTGTATGGCGCGATCGCAGGACTCGCCGTACGCCGCGGCGTTCGACCGATGCCTGAGGGAAGTCGAGAGGCAGGAACGCGGCGCGCCATCGCCGGAGCGGGTTGCCAGCGTCGTGCAGGCGCTGCTCGAAACGCCCGCCCCGCCGGCGCGCCGCCCTGTTGGTGGCAACGCCCGGCTGATCTGCCTGTTGCACCGGCTGATGCCTGCACGGCTGGCCGAGCGGATGGTGCGGTCGCACTATCGCGTGTGACCGCGCTCTGCGTTCGCCCGGTCGCACTACTCGCCGGCGAACAGATCCTTTACGGCAGGCTTCGACACCTTTCCCATCGCGTTTCGCGGCAGGTCGCGGACGACGAGCAGGCGCGCGGGCAGCTTGTAACGCGCCAGCCGCGGGCGAGCCCAGTCGCGAAGCGGTTCCAGGTCGAGCGCCCGGTCACCGCGCGTGACGACCGCCACGGCGATCCGCTCGCCCCACTCGGGATCGTCGATGCCCACGACGGCGCACTCGCCTATGGCCGGATGCTCGCGCAGCACCTCCTCGATCTCGAGCGTCGAGATCTTGTAGCCGCCGCTCTTGATGATGTCCACCGACTGCCGGCCAAGCAGGCGGTACATCCCGCGCTCGAAGATCGCCACGTCCCCGGTTCGGAACCACCCGTTGCGAAATGCGGCCGCCGTCGCTTCCGGCCGGCCCCAGTACTCGCAAAACACTCCAGGGCCCCGCACTTCCAGTTCGCCCGCGCACCCCGGCGCCACTTCGGCGCCCTCCTCGTCGACGATCTGCACGCCGACGCCCGGCAGCGGTGTGCCGACGAAACCCGGCCGGCGCTCGCCGTTCAGCGGGTTCGACAGGGCCATTCCGATCTCGGTCATCCCGTAACGCTCGAGCAGCACGTGCCCGCTGATCTCGCGCCATCGCTCCAGCACGCGCACGGGCAGCGCCGCCGATCCCGACACCATCAGGCGCATCGCGCGCGAGCCGAGCGACAGCGTCCGCCGTCGCTCGGGTGTCGCCTTTTCCCAGGCCGCGATCAGCCGGGAATAGATGGTCGGCACCGCCATGAAGAGCGTCAGGCGACCGGTGGCGATCGCATCCCATGTGGCATCGGCGTCGAACTTCGGCAGCATCTCGCATGTCGCGCCGGCCCACAGCGCGCACGTCAGCACGTTGACAATGCCGTGCACGTGATTGAGCGGCAGGACGTGCAGGATGCGGTCGGCTGCGCGCCATTCCCAGGCAGCCGCGAGGCAGCGGACCTGCGCCTCGATGTTCGCGTGCGTCAGCACGACACCTTTCGGCTTCCCCGTCGTGCCGCTCGTGTAGAGAATTAGCGCCCCCTCCGAATCCCAGTCGTTGCGCGGGGACGAATCCCACTCGCCGAACGAGTGGGCGGTCAAATCTCCGATCGTCACGACCTTCGCGTACGTGGCGCAGGGCTTCAGCCCCGTGCTCTGCATGGCTTCCGTGTTCAGTCCCGTGCTCCCGGTCGTTCCCGCTGCGGCCGCGAGCATGACATCGACCAGGCCGGGCTCGACGATGACGGCGCTCGCCTGCGAGTCCGTAATCACGTAGGCCCATTCGGCCCGCGCCTGCGCAGCCGAGAGCGGGACGCCGATTGCCTTCGCGCCCCATATCCCCCACTGCACGGCGACGTGTTCGAAGCCCGGCGACACGAGGTAGGCGACGCGTTCCCCGGCACGTCCTCCAGTCAGTGCGGCCAGTGCGTGCGCGATCTCCGTCGATCTTGCAAGCAGATCCCGGTACGTGAACGTGCCACGCGCATCGACGATGGCCGGGCGGGCACCATGCGCCGACGCGCGCTCGAACAGCTCGATACTCTGCATGCCTCCCACGCGCCCCAGTTTACTCGCCTCGGAACAGCGCGTCTGCACGCTCGGGCAGATCACGTACGGATCCGCAGATTACGCCGATTTACGCAGATTGGCCGCGTCGGTGCGCTTCGACGGCAGGCCGCGAAGCGGTCTCGCCCGCGACGCAGGTGCGGCAGCCGTTCACGAAAGCCGCTTGATCATTGGGCTCCCGTGAACGGTTGTCGTACCTGCGTCGCAAGCCGCCTTCGGCGGCTGTCGAAGCGCACCTCCGGCATCCTTGCGGCCCTCGCGCCAGTCGTGCGCATCTTCTCAATCGGTGCAATCCGTGTATCCCGCTCCGCTGCGCGTTCCACAGTTGCGCAGCTGCAGCGAGGCCACGCCGTAGCTCTCGGCCGCTGCAGGCGAGCGAAGGCGGGTCGCTTGATAAATTTGAATCTGCGTGAATTCGTGTGAATCTGCGGATCGGTACTTCTGCGTGAATCTGCGGATCTACTTCAGCTTCGCCGACGCGGTCCCCACCCGGTCCGCGTCGCAGTTGTACGCGATCACCTTCACGTGCTTGGGATCGCCATGCAGACGCACGCGGGCGACGTACGGCACGACCAGCTGGGGCAGGCCTTGCCAGGTCTCCTCCCTGAGCTTGAGATCGATGTTCTGCGACATCTCGCCTACCGGCTTGCCGGCCACGTCGCCGCAGAACACCGTGATGTCCAGCCTTGCCACGTGACGATCGCCTTCGAGTGTGAAAGAAGTCGCGGGTAGCGACCCGATGGCCACTTCGAGGGCGAGCTCGCGCGCCTTCGCGTCGCCGCGAACCGACATCGACGTGATCGTCACCTCGATGTCACGGATGTCGGCCCCGGAGCCTGCCGCCGCGCCAATTCGCTGCTGTGTAAGCAACGACCGGCGGTCGATCGGCACGAAACGATCGCGCGCGAAATAACCGCCGCGACAGGAAACGGTAACCCCGGGCCGATTCACTTTCACGACGATGCGCCGGTAGTCGCCGTCGCGGGCGGGGTTCGTGGGGGAATAGCCAAGCAGGTACTCGAAGCTTGTTGCCTCGGCCAGACGACGGAAGGCCGAAGCGCCCGAGGTGAATGCGGCCACCTGCCCGCCCGTCATCTGCGCGATCTCGCGCAGCCCCTGGACCCTGGCGATCTGTTCGAAGATCATCCTGGAAGTTGGCATGCCTTCCTGCTCTGCCCGGGGGTTCGGGATCTGCGACGCGGTGGCACCGCCGGCGCGGGCGAATTCCGATGCGGGCGGCGGTGCGCCCACGACGCCGCCCGTGTAGAGGATATCGATGGCGACGCGGGAATCGCTCGCCGCCGCCGCCACGCTCCTGTCGTTTTCCACGCGCGGCAGGAAGAGCCCCGATGGGGTGACGAAGACCAGGTGCTTCTCGCCTTCGATCGCCCGGAGGTACTCCACCCCGCGGTAGATGTTCCCGAGGTCGAACATCGCCAACTTGCTCTTCGACACGTACTCGTCGAACGGCATGCCGACGAGATCGGCTGTCACCGTTGCGGTCGGATCCGGAAGCCCGGCGAACGCCCCCGTCCGGTCCGCGAGCAGCTCGGCTCGCTGCAACTCGGTCATCTGCCGGCGCGTGTCCTCCGAAATCCGGGACGCGTCGGTACCCGCGCCAGGCAGCTCGCGCGGGCGAGGCGCGCGTGGAGCCCGGAAGATCTCGTCGATGAGCGTTTGAATGGCGGGCGGGATGCCGTCGCTTCCGTACGCGGCCTGCAGGCCGCTGAAATGTTGCGCCATCAGCGCGTGGATCTTCTCATGCCGCGTCCTGAACCGCTCGATCGTCGCTGCCGCCCTCTCGTGATCGATTGTGAAATCGGTCGCCCGATTGAATGCAGTGACCGCCACGAAGTCCCGTGGCAGCAGTCGCTGGCGAGTGAACTCCAACAGCGCATCCAGTTCCTTCGACGGGCCGGTCAGCCGTCCGAGGCCCAGAACGATCAGAAAGATGCGCTGGTTCTGCGGCGCCACCTCCGGCCGCCCTGCCCTCGCCGTCGGTTCGGCCGGCTGCGCCGCTGCACCCTCCGCGTTCTGAACCTTCAACGCAGAGGAGAAGAAATGCGTGACCGGCTGTGCCACGCCGTTCTCGAGGACCGTAAAGTCCTGCTGCCGGAGATCGGTGACCGGCCGGCCGCTGCGATCCAGCACGCGGACGTCAACTGGAACGACGGTGACATTACCGCGAAACCGTGGGGCCGGTTGCTGCGGTGCCTGCTGGCGCGCGGCGATGGGCATGATCAGGCAGGCCAGCACGACCGCGATCGTCGCGGTGATGCGTCTCATGGGTTCACCTCATCACCGGACCCCGAATCGTACATCCCTTCGCGCCGAGTCCTTGCCCGCCGCCGCTTCGATCGTCAACAGGTGCGGACCGGGCTTCAGCTGGGCGATCGGCAGATCCACGGGGTATTCCGCGGCACGGGCGTTTGCGAACTGATCCGCCCCGAGGTCCGCAGTCTGCTCGAACACCACCTCGTCGGCGGTGTTGCGAATCCGCGTCGTGATCCGGGTGCGCCTGATCGGGTCGGACCCGCCCTGGTAGACGCGCACGAACGCCGTCACGTGCTGGTCGGCGTCGAAGCTCCGCAGGGACGTCGGCACGACGGGAAGCACGGGTGCCAGCAACTCCTTTCGCGCCGCGGTCGCCCCAGGCGTGGCGCTGAGGACGACGCCGGACAGAGACAGCGCGCTGCGGTGAAAGTCGGGAACGTCCAGGTCGCAGTAGACGCTGCCGCTCTTGTGCTCGATCGAACTCTCCGCCGCGATGCGAAGCTGATAGTGCCCGGGCGCGAGATCCACGCGCGACAGCAGTTCGAAGACCACCTCGCCGCCCGTGCCCGCGCGCAACACGATTCGGCCCGTCAATGTGTCGCTGGCGCGCTGCTTTCCGCCGTCATCGTACGCGTTCACCCGCAACGCCACTTCATCGATCACGCGCTCGGCGTTTTGCGGCACCGTCTGCCGCACCGCAACAGCGATCGCGACGGCGGCTTCCTTGCGTCCGCCGAGCGCGAAGGGCGCGGCGGTGGCCTGCAGGGCCAGCTCCGTCACCGGCATGATCGCGCCAAGCGCCTTCTCCAGCGCCGGCGGCCGATCCTTCTCCTTTGCGGCCTTCGTCGTATCCGGCTCGTAGTAGCCGGTCCGCGCGCGCACGGTGAGGTCCGGACGGTTCACCCGGACGTCCACGCGCCGAAACCGTCCGGGGACGTGCGGGCTCGGCGGCTCGTAGCCAAGCAGGTAATACGACGCATTCTCGCGGAAAATCTGCGTGATTCCCTGATCGACGGCGTTGGTGTCGGCGATCGTGAACCCGCCGGTGTTGGCCGCCAGGGCGTACAGGAAATCGCGGTTCAGCGTGCCCGGGCTCGACGCCAGCTCGCCGGATCCTGCAAACGCGTCGTAGCGACCGGCCGGCGCGCGCAGACCGCCGGGGTCCAGGCTGTAGATGTTGACGTTCGCGCGTTGTGCCGCGGCGAACGTTTTCTCCAGCCCGTTGAACAGCGCCTGCGCTCCGCCCGCGATGTCGGCGTTCATGGTCTCGCCCGAGATCAACGTCGGCTTTGCGGCATCGACATCGAGCGGAAGACCCACGCTGGCGAAGATGAGCGCCTTGCGTCGTTCGGGAAGGTCCGCCAGGTACTCGCCCAGCGTCCGCAGGGTGCCGACCACCGAGGAATACAGCGACAGCGAAGTCGGATCGAACTGGTCGAACTGGACGGTCCGGGCAGTCTGCTGCAGCGGATCCGGATTGTACGGGCCTGGCGCGACCTGCTTGTCGAGGCCGCCGTTGAACCTGGCGACCGCCGCCAGCAGCCGCGTCCGATCCGTCGTGAAGTCCTGTCCCGCCCGCTTGTTGAACGTGTACACGACCGCCGCGAGATCCTCCGGAGCCAGCCGCTCGACGACGCGCCGCGCCATCGTCTTCACGCGCGGCACGTCCTCGGCCGGCATTGGCGTGGAGTCGTCCAGCACCAGCACGACAATGCGGCGCTCCGACAGGGTGTCGTTCCTGGTGACATCCGGCCGAACGTCGCGGACCCACCCAACGGGCGTCTCTTCGACGACATCGGGGAGGTCGACCGGCGTGAAGGCCTTGATGGGTTGCGGCCGGCCGTTCTCGAGGACGGTGAAGTCGTCGGCCGTGAGGCCGCGCACGGGGCGGCGGTCGGCGTCGAGGACGGAGACGTCGAGAACGACGAGATCGACGCCGCTCACAAAGCGAGGCACGGGCCGGGGCGCCTGCTGCTGGCCCTCAAGAGGCACCATGAGGCAGGCGAACACGACGACCACCGCGGCGACACGTTTCATGGGCTCCCCTGCCTCCGTGCTGCAGTCACCGGAGCGGAGGCAAGCTCCGCGCTACCGTGGCGGAGGCAAGCCCCGCCCCTACGATCACCGAACGTTGAAGCGCACATCGCGGCGCGCCATTTTACCGCCGGCTTTGACCTCAATGGTCAGCAGGTACGAGCCCGGCTCGAGCGTGGCGATCGGCACATCCAGCGAGTACCCGGCCGCGCGATCCTTCGCAAAGCGCTCAGGGCCCAGCGCTTCCTTCGTCTCGAACGCATTTACGTCGTTCGCGTTGACGATGCGTGCATCCAACGTGATCGGCACGAGCGCGTTCTTGCCGCCCTGGTACGCGCGCAGGAACGCGGTTACCTTATCCTCCCGCGTGAACTCGCGCAACGTCGTCGGTACGACCGGTACGATCGAGGCGAGCGCGTCTTTCGGTCCCGACACGACGCCGGGCGTGACACTCAGCACGACGCCAGACAGTGACAGCGCGTCGTTGAGAAAGTCGGGCACGTCAAGATCGCAGTAGACGCTGCCACTTCTGCTGGCCGTGCCCTCGCCCGGTGCTATCAGACCCGCCGCCGGTGCACCCGGCGCCAGTTGGATGCCGTGCAGCCGGGTTTCGGCCGCGACCCGCACATAGTAGCGGCCGGGCGCGAGATCCAGGTGTGACAGCAGTTCATACCCCGTCGTCCCGCCGGCGCCCGGGATGTTCAGCGTCACGGGCACCGTCAGCCGCTCGGAGGCGTGCTGTCGTCCGTCCGGGCTGTGCACGAGAATCCGCAGGTCGACGTTCTGCACGACGCGTGTCGCCCGGGCGGGCGCCAGCTGGCGCACGCCCAGCGCGATCGCCACCGAGCCCTCGCGCCGTCCGGGTTTCGCGAAGGGCGCCGCGGTCACCTGCATGTCGAGATCGGATTTCGGGGCGACACCCGTCAGTGCCTTGTCGACGGCCGAGGCGGCCGCAGCAGGCTTCGGGCGCCTGGCGGACGTCGGCTCGAAGTAACCGCTGCGCGCGCGCACCACGACGTCAGGGCGTGTCACGCGCACCTCGGTCTTGCGGAACCTGCCCTCTGCGCGGGGGTTCGGAGATGCGTAGCCAAGCAGGTAATACGAGCCGTTCTCGCGAAACACCTGTCTGACGCCCGCGACGGGATCGTTGATGTCGACGATCGCGAATCCGCCGGAGCTTGCAGAAATGCCTGTGAGAAAGTCAATGTTGAGTTTGCCCGGCGTCACTGCCATCGTCGTCGTGCCGGTCAGGTTGTCGGTGCGTGGAGATGGCGCCCGCAGGCCGCCAGGACTCAGACCGTAAATCGTGACGTTTGCGCGCTGGGCTGCAGCGAGAAGTTCGCGAGCCGACTTGACGACGGTTTGGACGACGCCGGACCTGGTTGCGCTGCCGGGCTCCGTCAGCGAGATCATGCCCGCCTGCGCCGCGTCCCAGTCGACTGGCACGCCGATGCTCACCCAGACCAGCGCCTTCCGCCGATCGGGAAGATCAACCAGATAGTCGGCGGCAACACGCAGGGTGTCCACCGCCGCCAGGTACATCGACAACGCACTCGTGTCGAAGGAATAGAACGGCTGGATGTCGATCCCGCCGTTGAACCGATCAACGGAGGCGAGCAACCGCGCGCGGTCCTGCGTGAATTCCTGGCCAGCTCGCTTGTTGAAAGCGTAGACGACCGCCGCCATGTCGTTGGGACCGAGGTAATCGATCGTTCGCCGCGCCAGTTCCTTCGCACGCGGTACCTCCGCCGCCGGCATCGGCGTCGCGTCGTCGAGCGCGATGATCACGATGCGCCGGTCGTTGAAATCCGAGTTGCGCCGGACATCCGGGGCCACGTTGCGCATCCAGGCGGCCTGCATCGGCGTTTCGACATCGACGTCAGGAAGTTCGATCGCGCTGAAAGCGGTAATCGGCTGGGGCCGGCCGTTTTCGAGCACCGTGAAGTCCGCAGCGGTGAGACCGTGAATGGGACGCCGGTCGCGATCGAGGACGGAGACGTCGAGGACGACGAGATCGACGCCGCTGCGGAAACGCGGCACCGGTTGAGGGGTCTGCGCTGCGAGCGTGGGGAGGATGAACCACGCGAGGAAAATTGCCGCAACGACGCCAACGACTCGGTTCATGCGGTGCTCCTGAGGGCCCGGGGGTCACTGGCGTGCGCGTTCAAGCTCGGCCATACGCAAGACCGGCTCCACAACCTCCTCGCCGCGTCATTTCACGAAAACGCACCTGTGTCCGTGGTTTTCTGCCGATCACGGTGGTGATTGCGATCGCGCGCTCAGGCGCCTGCCGGCCGACTGTCCGTTGGGTGAGACGGCCAATGACCTCACCGGGCGGCAGACGGGCCATGAGTCCTGACCCTCAAGCCTTTTTCACGGTGCGCCGGGGAATGCTCAGGCTCTGCCACCTGTGACCCGCGAAATGCTTTGCAGGGAGAATAATCTGGCCGGCGTGCGACGCGGTGTGCGTGAGGTTGCGCGCGAGCGCCTGCACGACGGTGTGCGACTTGCCGCGGATGATGACGGTCCGCATCAGATCGTCTCATGGCAACCTCCTTGAGGAAGAGCCTGCGAAGCATCGGAATTGTCTCTCCCGCGCGCCGCTTCGTCTATAGTACGAAACTCGGACCTCGGGACGTTTCGGACCCTCGGACTTTCGCCGTTGGACCGGCTCACGGCGCCCTGAGCCTGCCGAAGGGCGGATTTCGCCATCGCGAGGTGCCTTCGTGCTGTCCGGCTTCGCAGCTGCTGTCGATTTCCTCAACCGCATCGTCTGGGGTCCGTGGCCGACGCCGGTCGGCGAGGTGCCGGGCCCGCTGTTCATTCTGCTTTTCGGCGTCGGCATCTTCCTGACGGCGCGCCTGCGCTTCGTGCAGATCGCGCGGCTGCCGCAGGCAATCCGCCTCGCCTTCTCCAGCCGGCCCTCGTCCGGGGGCGGCGTCCTGACGCCGTTCCAGGCGTTCGCCACGGCGCTGGCCGCCTCGATCGGCACCGGGAACATTGCGGGCGTCGCCACCGCCGTCGTCTCCGGCGGCCCCGGCGCGGTCTTCTGGATCTGGTGCTACGGGCTGTTCGCCGCCGCGACGAAGTTCACCGAGGCGGTTCTCGGCATCACGTACCGCCACGCGGAGGCGAAGCCGCTCTCAGCCGGCCCGCCCTGGGTGCTGCGCGACGGCATGGGCATGCGACGGCTCGCGTGGGCCTACGCGTTCATCGCCGGGATCGCAGCGCTCGTCACGACGCCAATCACGCAGCCCAACTCGATCTCGGTCGTCTTCCAGAGCCAGTTCCACATCCCCGGCTGGACCACCGGAGTGATCGTGGCAGTGCTCGTCTGGCTGGTCATCATCGGCGGCATCCAGTCGATCGGCCGCGCGATGCAGGTGCTGGCCCCGGTGAAGGTGTTCCTGTATCTGGCCGGCGGCCTCATCGTGATCCTCGCCTATGCCGGCAACATCCCGGCCGTCCTGCACACGATCGTGCGCGATGGTTTCTCGTTCAAGGCGGCCACGGGCGGCAGCGCCGGCGTCGCGATCATGGTGTCGATGCGTTATGGCCTCGCCCGCGGGGTGTACGCGAACGAAGCGGGCTACGGGACAGCGTCGGTGGTCTACGGCACGGCGCGAAGCGAGCAGCCGGGCCAGCAGGGGCTGAACGCGGTGATCGAGGTGTTCATCATCTCGTTCGTCACCTCGAGCATCAGCGCGCTGTCCATCCTCGTGACCGGTGTGTGGCGGCTGGGACAGACCAGCACCGCGGTCGTCGCACAGGCGTTCGACACGGCTATTCCCGGCGGCGGATACCTGCTCGCGGTCTGCGCGTTCCTGTTCGGCTACACCGCGCTGATTGGCTGGTCGTATTACGGCGAGCAGTTCCTGCAGTACATCCTCGGTCCCCGCGTCGTCCTCCCCTACCGCTGGCTCTACTGCCTGCTGATTCCGCTCGGCGCCACGTCGCGGGTCGACGCGGTGTGGAGCTGGGGCGACCTGATGAACGGCCTGCAGGTCTTCCCGAACGTCGTCGGGCTGGTTGGTCTGAGCGGCGTGGCGCTTGCCGCCGCGCGGACGCTCAAAAGACAGACAAAGTAGCCAGTAGACTCGCGCGATTGCGGGGCATCTCGTGTCGCGATCGCTCCGCCTACTGTCCACTGGCGACTGTCTACTGGCTACTGCCTGCCGCCCACCCGCCGGTTCACCTTCTTGACTAATGGCATCCGTACATCTACATTTATAGATGTGCATGATGCGGTCGCCCTCTATCGGCTCCTCGGCGACGACGTGCGCCTGCGGTTGTTGCGCCTGCTCGCGGCCGAGCGGCTGAACGTCACCGAGCTCACGGCGATCCTCGGCATCGCCCAATCGGGCGTGTCGCGGCACCTCGGCTTGCTGAAGGATGCGGGGCTCCTGCGCGAAGAGCGTGAGGCGGGATTCGTCTACTATCGGGCAGACGCCGATCGTGGAGTGACAGCACCGAAGTCCGGTGCCACGGGAGAGCAGCGAGATCGGCAACTCGCGCTGTGGGCGTTGCTGGAAGCCCAGTTCGCGGAAATGGCCCGGACGTCCGCCGCCGCGGAAGACGAGGCGCGGCTGCAGGAAGTGCTGCGCCTGCGCAAGGAGAACTTCCAGGCGCACGGCACCCTCGCCGGCCAGCTCGTGCCGGGCCGCAGCTGGGCCGCCTGGGCGCGGGCCCTGGGCCTGCTGTTGCCGCCGCTGAAAGTCGCCGACATCGGGTGCGGCGAGGGGTATCTGACGATCGAGGTTGCACGCTGGGCGAAACGCGTCATCGCCGTCGATCGCTCCGCCGAGGTCCTGCGCCGCGCGCGCGACCTCGCCCGCCGGCGCCGCGCCGCCAACATCATCTGGAAGCGCGGCGAGATCGAGCGCCTGCCCATCCCGGACGAATCGGTCGACCTCGCTCTTCTCTCGCAGGCGCTGCACCACGCCGCCTCCCCTGCCGCGGCCCTTGCCGAGGCCGCGCGCATCCTCGCGCCGGGCGGACGCGTGCTGGTGCTCGATCTGCGCACGCACGAAGAAGCCTGGGTGAAAACGCGGCTCGACGATCGATGGCCCGGTTTCGACGACGCCTGCCTGCGCGAGTTGCTGTGTGGCGCCGGGCTGGAACATGTGCAGGTGCGCGTCGGTGCGCGCAAGACCGGCGATCCGTTCACGGTCTTGATCGCGTCGGGGACCAAGGAGGCGGGCTTGCCAGGCCGAAGCGCATTCGACGACGCCCGCGCGAAGGCTGGTGGGGCGGGTAAGGCTGATGGGGCGGGTGGGGCGCGTAAGGCAGGTCGGGCGAGTAGGGATCGAGGCAAAGATGAGTGACGGTGACCGGCAACGCCTGCTCGAGCAACTTTCCGCCGCGCGCATCCTCGTCCTGGACGGCGCGATGGGGACGATGCTGCAGCGGCACAGGCTGCAGGAACAGGATTATCGCGGCGAACGGTTCGCGCGGCATCCGCGCGACCTGCGCGGCGACCACGACGTCCTCGTCCTCACGCGCCCGGACGTCGTCGAGGGCGTGCACGGCCAGTACTTCGAAGCCGGCGCCGACATCGTCGAAACCAACACGTTCAGCGGCACCGCCGTCGCGCAGGCCGACTACGGCCTCGAGCCGCTCACCTACGAGATGAACGCGGAGGCGGCGCGCCTGGCCCGGCGCGTGGCCGATCGGTGGACCGCGCGCACTCCCGACAAGCCGCGCTTCGTGGCCGGCTCGATCGGCCCCACCAACAAGACGCTGTCGATGTCGCCCGACGTCAACGACCCGGCCTTCCGGGCGATCGACTTCGACACGCTGCGCGAGGCCTACGCCGGGCAGATGCGCGGCCTGCTGGACGGCGGCTGCGACCTGTTGCTCATCGAGACGATCTTCGACACGCTGAACGCGAAGGCGGCGATCGTGGCGGTCGAAGAGGTCTTCGAGCAGCGCGGCCGGCGCGTGCCGGTGATGCTGTCGGTGACGATCACCGACCGCAGCGGGCGCACGCTGTCGGGCCAGACGATCGAGGCCTTCTGGGTGTCGGTGGCGCACGCGCGGCCGTTCAGCGTCGGCATCAACTGCGCGCTCGGCGCCCGGCAGATGCGGCCGTACCTGGTGGATCTCGCCGCGCTCGCCCCCACCCGCATCAGCTGCTACCCGAACGCCGGCCTGCCGAATGCGTTTGGCGAATACGACGAACAGGCGGAGGAAACGGCGGCGCTGGTCGGCGAATTCGCCCGCGCGGGCCTGGTGAACATCGTCGGCGGCTGCTGCGGCACGACGCCAGAGCACATCCGCGCCATCGCGCGAGCGGTGGAAGGCGTCACGCCGCGCGCAATTCCCGGCGGACTGCTCGGCTTGCCGCCGCTCGCGCTTGCCTCGCCGAGGCGAGGGGAGGAACGCGGCGTGCCGGACGCTCGCGAAGGCGGGTACACCCAATACGCCGGCCTCGAGCCGCTGACGATCCGCCCCGACAGCAACTTCATCATGATCGGCGAGCGGACCAACGTCACCGGCTCGAAGAAGTTCCGGCGCCTGATCGAAGCCGGCGACTTCGCCCGCGCCGCCGACGTGGCGCTCGACCAGGTGCGCGGCGGCGCGAACCTCCTCGACGTCAACATGGACGAGGGGATGCTCGACTCCGAGCAGGCGATGGCGCACTTCCTGCGCCTCGTCGGCAGCGAGCCGGAAATCGCCCGCCTGCCCGTCATGATCGACAGCTCGAAATGGACGGTCATCGAGGCAGGGCTGAAGTCGATCCAGGGAAAGCCGGTCGTCAACTCGATCAGCCTGAAGGAAGGCGAAGAGGAATTCCTGCGCCGGGCGCGGGCGATTCGGCGTCACGGCGCCGGCGTCGTCGTGATGGCGTTCGACGAGAAGGGCCAGGCCACGACCGTCGACGACCGCGTCGCGGTGCTCCAGCGCGCTTACCGGCTGCTGACGGAACGGGCCGGGTTCGACCCGCTGGACATCGTGCTGGACGCAAACGTGCTGGCCATCGGTACCGGCCTCGAGGAGCACAACAATTACGCGCGCGATTTCATCGAGGCGGTCCGCATCCTGAAGGCCACCTGCCCCGGCGCGAAGACGAGCGGCGGCATCAGCAACCTGTCGTTCGCGTTCCGCGGCAACGAACCGGTGCGCCAGGCCATCCACGCGGCGTTTCTCTACCACGCCATCCAGGCCGGCCTCGACATGGGAATCGTCAACGCCGGCCAGCTGGTCGTGTACGAGGACATTCCTCCCGACCTGCTCGCGCGCGTGGAAGACCTGCTCTTCAACCGCCGGCCCGATGCGACCGAGCGCCTGGTGCAGTTTGCCGGGACGCTGACCACCGAGGCGAAGACCGAGGCAGTTGTGCAGGCCTGGCGCGAAAGCTCCGTCGAAGACCGCCTGGCCCACGCGCTGGTGCACGGCGTCCTCGACTTTCTCGAGCAGGACGTCGAGGAGGCGCGGCGGAAGTACCCGCGGCCGCTGGACGTGATCGAAGGGCCGCTGATGGGCGGCATGAAGATCGTCGGCGACCTGTTCGGCGCCGGCAAGATGTTCCTGCCACAGGTCGTCAAGAGCGCTCGGGCGATGAAGCAGGCGGTCGCGTACCTGCTGCCGTACCTGGAGGCCGAGAAGCAGGCGGAAGGCGGAGGGCGGGAAGCGGACGGGGGAAAGCAGCAGGCGGAAGGCGGGCCTGCCCCGCCGAAGCCGCGAAGCGGCGAAGGCGGGGGACCGGACGCGGGCTTGCCCCGCCGAAGCCGCGAAGCGGCGAAGGCGGGTCGAATCGTGCTCGCCACCGTCAAGGGCGACGTCCACGACATTGGCAAGAACATCGTCGGCGTCGTGCTCGGCTGCAACAACTACGAAGTGATCGATCTGGGCGTCATGGCGCCCCTCGACCGGATCCTCGACACCGCGTCCGAGAAGCGGGCGGACATCGTCGGCCTCAGCGGCCTCATCACGCCCTCGCTCGACGAGATGGTGCACGTGGCACAGGAGATGGAGCGCCGCGGCCTGCGCGTCCCGCTGCTCATCGGCGGCGCGACGACCAGCGTGCAGCACACGGCCGTCAGGATTGCGCCCGCCTACAGCGGCCCGACCGTCTATGTGCCCGACGCGTCGCGCGTGGGCGACGTCGTCTCGAGCCTGCTGAACGAAAGGCAGAGACCGGTCTTCGAACAGGCGAACCGCGAACGCCAGGCCGAGCTGCGCGCGCGCCATCAGCAACGCACCCGCGTGCTCGCTCCGTATCCCGAGGCGCTGAAGCGGCGGGCAACGTTCGAGTGGAATCAGGCGGACATCGCGGTGCCCTGCTTCACCGGCCGGCGCGCCCTCGAGGAGGTGCCGCTCGCGGAGATCATTCCGTTCATCGACTGGACGTTCTTCTTCACCGCGTGGGAACTGAAGGGGCGCTTTCCGGCGATTCTCGAACACCCGCGCTACGGGGAGGCCGCGCGCGAGCTCTACGACCGGGCGCGCGTGATGCTCGACGAACTCGTCGCGCGCCCGACGATTCGGGCGGCCGGCGTGTACGGTTTCTGGCCCGCCAACAGCGAGGGCGACGACATCGTGTTGTTCGAAGACGTGTCCCGCACGCGCGAGATCCAGCGCTTCAACATGCTTCGACAGCAGGAAGTCAACGACGAGAGCCGGCCCCTGCGGTCGCTCGCCGATTTCGTCGCGCCGATCGGGTCAGGGGTGACCGACTACGCGGGCGCGTTTGCGGTCACCGCGGGACTCGGCGTCGATCAGGCGGTCGCGCGCTTCCAGTCGCAGAACGACGAGTACCACGCGATCATGGTCAAGGCGCTGGCGGACCGCCTCGCGGAGGCGTCGGCGGAGTGGCTGCATGCACGCGTGCGCCGCGAGTGGGGCTACGCGCCCGACGAGAAACTGTCGCTGGAGGATTTGATCGCGGAGAAGTACCGCGGCATTCGCCCGGCGTTCGGCTACCCCGCCTGCCCCGATCACAGCGAGAAGCGGAAGTTGGTCGACCTGCTCGAGGCGCGCCGCGTCGGCATCGAGCTGACCGAGACCTGCATGATGACGCCGGCGGCGAGCGTGAGCGGTCTCTACTTCGCTCACCCCGAAGCCGGCTACTTCACCGTCGGCCACATCGGCCGCGACCAGCTCGAGGACTACGCGCAGCGCAAGCAGATGCCGATCGAAGAAGCCGAGCGCTGGCTGGGGCCGAATCTCGCGTGAAAATGGCCTTGGGCCTCAGACCTTGGGCCTTGGCAGGCCAAAGGCCAGACAAGCCCAAAGGCCCAAGGTCCAAGGCCTAAGGCCTTCCCTGCGTCCCGGCCGCGAACGCCCCGAGCGCCTGCTCGACGTCCGCAAGAATATCGGCCGGCTCTTCGATCCCCACGGACAACCGCACGAAGCCGTCGCCAATCCCGAGGCGATGACGCTCTTCGGGCGTCAGCGCGCGGTGCGACGACATGGCCGGGTACAGCACCTGGCTGTAGATGTCGCCGACCGTCGTGCCCGTGCAGCACAGTTGAAGCGCGTCCATGAACCGGAACACCTCGGTCCTGCCCGCGCCGCGCAGCGCGAACGAGACGACCGCCCCCGCCAGGCCGTCGCGCAGCAGCTTGCCGGCAATCGCGTGGTCCGGGTGCGACGGCAGCCCCGGGTAGTGCACCCGCTCGATCGCGGGGTGCTTCTGCAGCCGCCCGGCGATCTGGCGCGCGCTCTCGCACTGGCGCGGCATGCGCAGCGCCAGCGTCTTCACGCCTCGCAGCGTCAGATACGCTTCGAACGGCCCGAGGATCGCGCCAAGCAGCTTCGACAGTTGCCTCAACGTCGCAACCGAGTCGCTGCTGGCGCAGACGACGATGCCGCCGGTTGCGTCGCCGTGGCCGTTCAGATACTTGGTCGTGCTGTGCACGACGAAGTCGGTCCCGAAATCCAGCGGCGTCAGCAGGCGCGGCGAGGCGAACGTCGAATCGACGATCGTCTGCGCGCCCACCTCGTGCGCGACGGCCACGATGGCGGGCATGTCGACGACGCGCAGCAGGGGGTTCGAGATCGCCTCGACGTAGACGATGCGCGGACGAGTGGTGCGAACCAGTTCCTCGAACCGGGCGAAATCCGTCGCCGCCCCATATCGCGTCTCGACGCCGAGCGGCGTCAGCACATCGCGGAACAGCGCGTGCGTGGCGCCGTAGATGTCCTGGCTCGACACCACTCGATCGCCGCTCTTGAGGCCGGTTGTGAGCAGCGTCGCGTGAATCGCGGCCATTCCGGAGGAAAACGCGATTGCCCCTGCGCCATGCTCGAGCTTCGTGATCGTCTCTTCGAGCGCCGCGAGCGTAGGGTTGCCGTAGCGCGTGTAGCAGTAGCCGGGTTCCGTTGCTCCGAGCACCGCGTCGAGCCTCTCGGTCGATGGCGCCTCAAACGCGACGCTGCTGTAGATCGGCGTCGTCACCGGCTTCGTGTCGAACTCCGGGAGCCGTTCGCCCGCGTGGACGGCAATCGAGGAAAACCCGAGACGCTCCGGATGCGGGAGCGGGCGCGATGCTTTGGGCGAAGCCATTGATTCCTCCGCAGCCGACTATAACAAAAAACGGTACACCGCGACGCCCACGCCGAGAGCGTTGCGATGAAACTGGTCCGATTGGTGGCGCGAAGAGGCAGATTGGCGAAATCCTCACAGCTGTCTCAACGCCACGTTCGGATCGACTCCGGCCGCCCGCCGCGCAGGCAGGTAGCACGCCACGAGCGCCGCAATGACGAAGGGGATGGGAAGCAGCGAGAACGTGAGCGGATCGACGGCCGGCATCACCCGAGTGATCAATGGCTGCAGCGCGGCAGCCGCCAGGGCCGCCAGCCCAAGGCCCACGGCAATCCCCTCCAGCACCGGTCGCATGCCGTCGTAGAGGACAGCACCGAGGATTCGCGGTCGCGTCGCTCCGAGCGCCATGCGTACTCCCACTTCCCTGGTTCGGCCGGCGACGATGTAGGAGAGCACGCCGTAAAGGCCGGCCATCGCGAGCGCCAGCGCGAGCACGGCAAGGACAGCGGCGAGCGCCGCAATGATCTTCGGGAAGACAGAGCGGGCCCGGCTCAGCGCCACACCGGTTCCCGCGTCAAGAATCGCCAGCTCGCGATCGACGCGCAACGACAGATCGCGCACTCTGCGGACCATCCCGGCCGCATCCGGCCGCTTCGCACGCGCGACAATCGTTATGCGCGGAGCATAGTGCTGCGTAAACGGCACGTACACCACGCCGGGCCCTGCCTGGCCTCCCCTGTCGCCGGCGTCGGCCGCAACCCCGACAATCGTCGCCGTCTCGCCGCCCCATTTCCCGTCGCTTGTGCGATGAACGTCCACCAGCACGGTGCGCCCGACCGGGTCCGCGCCCCCGCATACCTCGCGTGCCGCCCGCTCGCTCAGGACGACCACACGTCCCGATTCCGCTGTGTCCCGTGCGTCGAACGGCCGCCCGCGCAGGACGCGCACGCCGAGCGCACGGAAGATGTCGGGCGTCGCCGAGATCAGCTCCGGCAGCGGCCCGCGAGTCCCTCCTTTTTCCGACGGCCGATCGGGCAACGCGAGAGACGTGCTTTCGCCTTCGCTGGCGGACGGCACACCCGATGAGATCGCGGCTGCGTCGACGCCCGGTTCGTGCGATACGAGTTCCAGAATCCGCCCGAGTGTCTGCCGGCTCCGGGTCTCGTCGTAGCCCTGCATCTGGAGATCGAGGCGCACGAGCGCAATGCGGTCGAGGTCGAGACCCACGTCGCGCAGCGAGGACAGGACGACATCGTGCGCGTAGATCCCGGCAACGGCCAGCAGCGCCACCGAAACGGCCACCTGTCCGGCTATCAGGTTCCCGCGCCCGCGCCACCGGGGGACGGCGACATTGGCGGTGTCCGCAGAAAGCGCGGAGCGGATATCGGTCCGCGTCAGCTGGACGGCCGGCGCCAGGCCGAACACGAGCAGCGCAAGCACCGTGGCGCCGACGGCCACGATGGCGACCGACAGGTTGAAACCCGGCGCGACGTGCAGGCCGAAGCCGGGCACCAACGGGAGCGTCGTGTTCCCGACCCACGTCATGATCGCGCGCGCAACGATGACGGCGCCACAGCCGCCCAGCAAGGCAACGACGCCGCTTTCGACGACCTGTTCTCCGACCAGCCGCCAGCGGGAGGCGCCGAGCGCGAGGCGCACGGCCAGTTCCTGCCGCCGGGCGGCGCCGCGCGCCAGCATCAGGTTCGCGAGGTTCGTGCACGCAACGAGGAGCACCAATCCAACGGCGGCCATGACCGCCCCCGCAAACGGCAGCACGAAGGCATCGACACTCTCGTGAACGTGAACATCCGCCGCGGGCGTCACGACCCACGAGCGCGTGGCCGCGGGCGTCCAGCGATACCGGAGCGGCACGTCGCGACCGATCGGATACGCTGCATCGAGCCGGCGCGCGATGGTCTTCACTTCCGCCGACGCGTCCGCAATCGTGCGACCCTGCCGGAGAAACCCTTTCACGAAGAGCCACCGGTTCTCGCGGTCGCGCACACTCTCACCCTTCGCCCAGGGAACGAGGAGGCCGGCGTGTTGCAACGGCACCCAGACGGCTGTCGGGATGACGCTGGGGCTGAAGACGCCACGAAACGACGCGGCCGCCACGCCCACCACCTCGAACACGTGGCCGTTCATCCGCACGGTCTTTCCCACCACCGCCGGATCGCTCGCAAACCGTCGTCGCCACAGGTCGTGACTCAGCACGGCGACCGCGGCCGCGTCGGGACGATCGTCGGCCGGCTGCAGCACGCGCCCGAGGCGCGGCAGCGCGCCGACCACCTCGAAGTAATCCCCGCTGACCAGTTCGCCCACCACCGTTTCCCCCGCGCCGTTCGCGACCAGCGTCTGCTGGAACTCCGTCCAGCCGGCCAGATGGCTGAACACCGTCTGCGAGGCGCGCAGATCCTCGTAGTCGGAAAGCGAGAAGGTCATGTAGGAACGACCTCCCTGGCGCGGGTTCGAGTGGTACAGGTTCACGACGTAGTCGATGTGCCGGATGTCGGGCGGCGTGAGAATGGCGGCGTCGATGACCGAGTAGATCGCGATGGTGACGCCGATGCCGAGCGCCAGCGTGACGGCAGCGAACGCCGTGAAGCCGGGCGCCGCGCGCAGGCGCCTCAGGGTGAACCGCAATTCCTGCCCGAGCTGCTCGAGTTGCCACCTCCATGACGGCATCGCCAGACGTGGTGCCGACGCCTCGTCGGCCCGGCCGGTCTCCGGCTCGATCGCCAGCCACCTCGTGCCTGGCCCGAAAGTCCGCCCTTCGACAGGTTCAGGGCGCGGTGAGCTTGTCGAACCGCAGGTGTCCGAAAGTCCGAGGGTCCGACCTTCGGACATCCGGACCTTCGGACCTTCGAACTTCTGTTCGTCGCCCCGCGCCCAGCCCGTCAGACCCAGGCTCTGTATCTCCTGCTCGTCGTCGAACACCGGCATGCGGTCGTGGCGGAACAGCAGCAACTGCGAGGAGAGGAAGCGAGCGACGATCAAGACGAACAGGCCCGCCCACGCGACGAACAGATCCGGGTTCCGAATCCAGACGCGTTCGATCTCGGGCGGAATGTAGACGAAGAGGAGGTACCCGAAAATGTAGAACGGCAGGCGCAGGCTGAGGACCGTCCGCGCGGGCGCGAAGGCCGAGACGAACGGAATGCGGTCCGAGCGCCGGAACAGCACGTCAAGGAGCACCAGCGCGAGTACGGTGCCGCACGCAAAATGCACGAGCGCCGCGTACCAGCCCCACAGCGCGACGTGCAGCGGCACCAGCAACACCAGCAGCGGCACGACACCGAGCAGCACGAAAGCCCAGCGCGTGCCGGCCTGATAGCGGCGCAGCGCCGGCGTCACTCGCATCCGAAATGCCCAGGCGGCATCCAGGTCCGCGGGAAAGCCCGCGGCCACCCGGACGCCGACGAGCAGGAAGAACACGAGGTTCGTCTGGGCCGCGAAGGCCATCGACGTCAGGTCGAGCTGGCTGCGGTTGACGATGATGCCGAAACGCGCCGCCAGGATCGAAGCGGCCACGCACGCGAGGCCGAGGCCCATGTATCCGGCGATGCAGAGGCGATGGCGTGCGCTGCGCGCAAGCGTCTGAGCGGTAAAGAGAAATGTGGCCCGCGTCAGCGCGTCCGGGGCGACGAGGGTCGCAATCCGGCGCAGAACGCCGGACAGCAACGGCGCCGTCGAACGGACGGCGACCGGCGTCAGGCTCCCGAAGCGTCGTTGGTGGGCCAGGAACGTGGCCAGATATGCGGAGGCGGCGACGACCATCACGATCGCGAACGCGCCGGCCGCCATGTGCGCCAACCCGAGGAATACCATCTCGGGCCGACCGATGAGCATTTCCTCGAGACCGAGAAACCAGAGTGGAGGCCAAAAGTAAACCGCGTGGGAGCCGGCTTCAATCGCCAGCCGCGTCTTCGTCGCCAGCAGCGGCAACATCAGGAGGAGCGTCAGCAGCGCGAGCAACAGCGCGAATTGCAAGGCCGGCAGCAGCCGCCGTGCGGCGCGCTCGGGTAGCGCGAGCACCAGCGCCATCCTCACCGATGCGAGAGCCGCAAAGGTGAACGCGCATCCGGCGATGCCGGCCATGGAATGCGCCACCATCCATCGCAAGCCATAGGCGAGGCCGACGGGCGCTTTCGCGAGCGCTACGACCGGGAACAAGACGGCCGGAAGCGCATTGATGGCGATGGCGGCGACCGCCACAAACACGGCGAGGGCGGCGGTCTTGGAGATGAGCAAGACCGTCGGGCGAATCGGCAGCGGCCCGAGGATCGCGAAGTCACGGCTGTCGAGCGACAGCGCATCCCAGGCGAGCACCGTGGCCAGCGCCATGACGATCATCCCGCCACCCAGGAGCAGGGTCTTGTCGTCAAGGGCCAGGCCCAGCTTCTCGGCGAGGGTCTGGGGCTGGTACGGGTTGTACTTGAAGTAGAACGCCAGCGCGACGGTCGCCGAGACGATGAGGAGGGCAGCGACGACGCCCGCGACGGACGTGTGCAGATCGGTGTCGGGCGCGACGAGATCGTTGTCGAGGAATCGCCGCAGGAAGTGCCGGGTGAGCAGCCGAACCTGACCCCGGCCCTGGGCCATCGCAACCTCCCGGATCCGTTCGACACCGAAACACGTGCCCCGGTCCACGATTGCCGACCAGGGTCAGCGCAATTATACGCGCCGGTGTGCTCGGGCGCGTCACGTACGGATCCGCAGATTACGCCGATTTACGCAGATTGGGCGCGTCGGTGCGCTTCGACGGCAGGCCGCCAAGCGCACCTCCGGCATCTTTGCGGCCCTCGCGCCAGTCGTGCGGATCTTCTCAATCGGTGCAATCCGTGTATCCGCCTCCGCTGCGCGTTCCACAGTTGCCCAGCTACAGCGAGGCCAGGCCGTAGCTCGCGGCTGCTGCAGGCGAGCGAAGGCGGGTCGGTTGATGAATTTGAATCTGCGTGAATTCGTGTAAATCTGTGGATCGGTTCCTATCTGCGAAAATCCGTGGATCGGTAACTTCTGCGTGAATCTGTGGACCGCTCTGTGGCATCTTGTAGATATGCCCAACTTGAAGATTGGCGACCCTGCCCCGCCGTTCGACCTGCCGGGGTCCGACGGCAGACACCACAGGCTCGCCGACCACCTCGGCAAGCGCGCCGTGGTGCTCGCGTGGTTTCCGAAGGCGTTCACAGGAGGTTGAACCGCCGAAGTGAAGTCGCTCCGGGAGAGCGGCGACACGCTGCGCCGGTTCGACGTCGCGTACTACGCGGCCAGCACCGACGCGCCCGAAAAGAACAGCAGATTTGCCGAATCGCTGAACGCGGACTTTCCGATTCTCAGCGACCCCGACGGCAAGGTGGCCGAGGCCTACGGCGTGCGGATGCCGCTCATCGGCACCGCCTCCCGCTGGACGTTCTACATCGGCAAGGACGGGCGGATCCTGGAGATCGACAAGAACGTGAAGGCAGCCACGCACGGCGAGACGGTCGCGAAGCGGCTGGCAGAGCTGGGCGTGCCGCTTCACGGGGATCGATAGGGACCGAGCCTGCCTCGGCCCGGTAGAGCGAAGAAGAGGGAACGTAGAAGCATGTACCCGGTCCTGCTGACGACACATTCGATCGTGCGCTGGCTGGTGATTGCCGCCGGCGTCGTCGCCGCCGTCCACGCCTGGCGCGCCTCGTCCTGGCGCACGCCCGCAAGGGCGTCGGCCGCGGGCCTGTTCTTCACCGTGTTCTTCGATGTTCAGCTCCTGCTCGGCCTCGTCCTCTATTTCCTCTTCAGCCCGATCACGACCGTCGCCATCCATCACGCCGGGGCCGCGATGTCGAACGACGTCATCCGGTTCTGGCTCGTCGAGCATCCGTTCGGCATGATTATGGCGCTCGTCCTGGCGCATGTCGGCCGCGCGAAATCACGGCGCGCCGCCGAGCATCAGCGCGAGCGCCGGCACGCCGCCATCTACTTCACCCTCGCCGTCCTCATCGTGCTCGTCGCGACGCCGTGGCCGTTCATGGCCTACGGACGGCCGCTGCTCTGGTAGAGGCCGAGCCCGATTCACTGCGATCGCCGGGCGCCGGTCGGTATACGATCGGCGCATGCTGCCGACTCCCACTGCCCTGCGATACGGCTTGATGCTCGTCGCCATCTGCGTGGGCGCCGCGATCCTCGGCGCCCAGTCATCGGCCCGCTCCTTCGACATCGTGATTTCCGGCGGCCGTATCGTGGACGGCACCGGGGATCCGTGGTACCGCGGCGACGTCGCCATTTCGGGCGACCGTATCGCCGCCATCGGTGATCTCTCCGGCGCTTCCGCGACCACGCGAATCGACGCGGCCAACCTCGTCGTCAGCCCGGGCTTCATCGACATGCTCGGTCAGTCCGAGTTCAACGTGCTGGTGGACAACCGCGCGGCCAGCAAGATCACGCAGGGCGTCACGACCGAAGTGACCGGCGAAGGGAGCTCGATCGCGCCGGTCAACGATCGGATGCTCGCCGACGCCGCGGCGCCCTACAAGCACTATGGCGTGGTCGCCGACTGGCGCACGCTCGGCCAATACTTCAAACGGCTGGACGAGCGGACGCACCCGGCGATCAACCTCGCCACGTTCGTCGGCGCCGGCGGAGTGCGGGATTACGTCATCGGCCGCGAAGACCGCCGCGCGACGCCGGCTGAACTGGAGCAGATGAAGACGCTGGTCGCGCGGGCGATGGAGGAAGGAGCCCTCGGCCTCAGCTCGTCGCTGCAGTACGTCCCCGATCGCTTCGCCAGCACCGACGAGCTCGTGGAACTCGCGCGGATCGCCCGGCGCTACGGCGGCATCTACATCACGCACCAGCGCTCCGAAGGGCTCCAGCTGTTCGAGTCGCTCGACGAAGTGTTCACAATCGCCGAACGGGCCAACATCGCCGCCGAGATCTATCACCTCAAAACCGCCTACAAGCCGAACTGGGGCAAGATGCCCGAGGTGCTGCGGCGCATCGAGGCGGCGCGCGCCCGGGGCCTCGACATCACGGCCGACCAGTACCCGTACACGCGCGCCTCGAACAACCTGGACGCGTGCCTGCCGGTCTGGGTCCGTGAAGGCGGTGCCGACAAGATGGTGGCGAGGCTGAAGGATCCCGCGCAGCGCGCGCGCATCAGGAACGAGATGGCGGATGCAGCCGCCACCACCTGGGAGAACCAGTGGGCCGGGGCGGGCGGCGGCGCCGGCATCCTGTTGACCGCGGTGCTGAATCCGGACCTGAAGAAGTACGAAGGGATGACGCTCGACGAGATCGGCAAGCAGATGGCCAAGGATCCGCGCGACGCGCTGATGGACATCGTCATCGCGGATCGCGGCGAGAGCGCCTGCATCACGTCGATCATGAGCGAAGACGACGTGCGAACGGCGCTCAAGAGCCCGCTGGTCTCGGTGGGAACGGACTCGGGCGCGAAGGCGATTGACGGACCGCTGTCGGAATCGAAGTCGCATCCGCGCGGCTGGGGCTCGTTTCCGCGAATCCTCGGCCGCTACGTGCGCGACGAGCGCCTGCTCACGCTCGAAGAGGCGATCCGCAAGATGACGTCGCAGCCGGCGGCGCGCGTGCACCTCGACGACCGCGGCATCCTGCGACCGGGCATGGCCGCCGACATCACCGTCTTCGATCCGGCGACCATCCGCGACCTTTCGACTTTCGAGCAGCCCGCGCAATATTCGCAGGGCATCAAGTACGTACTGGTCAACGGCCGAGCGGTCGTTTTCAACGGGCAGATCGCGTCGGAGCGGCCGGGTCGAGCACTTCGAGGGCCTGGGTATCGCCAGTAGCGTCAATGCCTTTCGGAAATTCGCGGGGGCGGTCCGCTGCAGCCAGCAGCCCGTCCCTTCGCGTGCCGGGCTCCGCGCTCCGGAAAACGTCGCACCGTCCGCGCTGTTTTTCGGCTCGACCGTCGGCCTGGCCCGTGTACGCGCTGGATCTACCGCTACGGGCTGCGGCCGGAAAAACAGCGCTGCCTGCGCTCCGTTTTCGGTGCCTTGCGCATCGGAGCGCTCCGCACGGCCCGCTTCGGGACAGGCCGCTGCCTGCGCTACACCACCAATCCCAATTTCCGACAGGCATTGCCACTAGCGTCATAATGGAGCGAGGGCGCTTCTTATGACATCCCGGTCACTTGCAACGGTGGCGGTGGTTTCACTAGCCGCCGTCCACCTGCTCGGCCTGCCGCGGCCTGTGACCAACGACTCCCGACCAACGACCAACGACTCCCGACCAACGAC
>Ga0315282_10002056_pt1 | contig 37520 bp, 23 predicted proteins | sample YL17G07_20_MG_FD_203693 | JGI IMG/M metagenome (GOLD analysis project Ga0315282, IMG submission 203693) | Sediment microbial communities from Yellowstone Lake, YNP, Wyoming, USA - YL17G07_20 | ecosystem: Environmental > Aquatic > Freshwater > Lake > Sediment | place: USA: Wyoming | collected... | reverse complement strand
ATCCTCCAATCGCCGCATCCGGGACAGGCTTTTTTCCACTGGCATGCTCCTTTTTGACCTTCAACCTAACAGGAAATAGGCCTATTGTTCAGCAACACAAAACGGGACAGCAACAGGAAACGGGACGTCCCCATAAAATAATTCTCCCCCCAAATAGAGCTGGGTGTCTATACCCCATTTCAGCATGTATTCACGTCAGTCTATTGCCCCGACCTTAGACGCGCATCAAGCCGGTCAAGCATATATTGCAATGAGCGGTTTTTACTCCGTTCCCGATTGAGTCGAATAGCAATCCTTGTTACCGCATTCGCCGACCTCATTCCCACCATGTCTGCCACCTCCTTGAGAGACAAAGGGGTGGCATTCTTAAGGGCATACGAAAGAAGCTTGCGCCTCAGCCTGGGGTCATCCGTAAGGTCGGAAATCCTACCCTCAATGGACGCCTTCAAGCTGGACCCCGGCTTGCGAAGTTCAGCCCATTTGGCCATAGCGGGAGGGCGCACCCGCGGTATCTTTTCTTTCCTCAGCCAATCCATGAATGCCTCACTTCCCACCACTACCCCTCCCTTTGCCGAAGCGGGGCTGTAGTCTGGAGTATCCTCGTCTGTCGTGAACTTCCTTAGCTGCCTTATGCGTTCCTCGTATTTACCATGGAAATACGCCAGAAGGTGCGAGGTGTCTGCTATTCCGGGCGTCCCCTTGCCAAGGTACTCGCGATAGCTGGACCATTCGTATTGCTGGGGGTGCTCCGCCAGCCCCGCCTTCACCGGATTAAGGTGTATGTACCTCGAGACGGCAAGGGCATAAGCGTCGTCCTGGATTAGAAGGGCCTTGTACCGGCCTGCGAAAAGCGGGCCGATCCGCCCGCATCGAATGTTGTAGTACTTGCTGTAGTCCCCATTCAGCTCCTTCATGAACCTGCTCAGGTTGGCCAAGGAAGTGCGCAACAGCAGGTGGTAGTGGTTCGGTAACACGCAATATGCGAGGATGTCTACCTTGAAACGCTCCCTCAGGGCTGCGCACAGCGCAAGGAACCGTTCGTAGTCGGCGGGAATCGCGAATATCGTCCTGCGCTCTATTCCCCTGTCGATTACGTGATAATAAGCCCCGCTGTATTCAATCCTCGGTGGCCTCGCCATTGGCCGCCCATTCTACCTAAAAAGTCATTTGTCCGTACCTGACACCGAAACTCCGGGCTATTTGTATCGCGAGCCGGGCGGGAAGGTCTTCCGCATTAAAGGCCTTCCTGATTTCGGGGTCCCGCAGGTCTTCCCGAAGCCTGTCTTTCAAGGTTCGCCGTCCGTTTTTCATGTCTCTCCTCCATGCCAACTGAGCCAGTCCGCCCTTGCCTTCATTGAACTGGAATCATCGGGCCCTTACTGGATTCTGCGGCCAGGAAAAGGTTCCAGATGTAATTTAAGGATGGACCGACACCCTGAGGTTGAAGGCATGCAGGATGTTACTGACGGTACGGAAACCGGGGTTCCCGTTTCCGGCGAAGACCTTGTAAAGGCCGACACGGCTTACCCGTGATTTCCGGGCAATCCTGGATATGTTGCCCTTGGCCTCGGCCACCTTGCGGAGTGCCTTCAGGAAAAGGTCGGGGTCATCTGCCCGGAGCGCTGCGTTGAGGTAGGCGGAAGCCATCCGGGGATCTTTCAGTTTCCTTAGTAGGTATTTGTTGTAACTAGTTGTTAGTGCCATTTTGCCTTCCTCCTGTTTCCGTAATCCTTCCAGTATTCCCTTGCCCTTGCGATGTCCTTTCGCTGGGTCGACTTGTCGCCACCGCAGAGCAGGATAACGACGACGGGACCATTGAATCCGAGGTAGACCCGGTACCCGGGGCCGTGATGTATCCTCACCTCGTGGACGCCACCACCGACCGGTTTAACATGGCCGAGGTTGCCGCTTTCAATGCGTTCCAACGCGATCATTATCTCGGCTCCCGCATCCCTGTTCCGGAAGGAATCGAGCCAATCCTGAAACGGAGCCTTTCCCGACGCAGTCCTATACACCTCGATTTGCCTTGGAGATGCATCCACGAAAGCAGTGTATACCGCAGTATACATACTGTCAAGCAGTCATGCGGTAAAGGAACGGTTGTCGGTATTTGCGTTGGTAGTCCTCACACCCAAGAAGCGTCCACCTGATTCTTATTACTGGCCTCAACCGTAACGATGGGTACAATGCCAACCTCCAGCCCCCAGTCAAGCACGAACTACCTATCGCACGAATGGCCAATTCATTTGACACCACCACACCCCCCCAATAGACTGAAACTCCATGAGCTCGGCAAAGCGGATATTCCAGACTGAAGAGCCATTCCTAAGCCTCGTCGGAGGCGGGCACTGGGAGGGCCGGGGGAAGTGGCCGGCCCATTGGGTCTCCTGCCCCGGTGCCGGCGAGCCTCCGTTCGTAACGGCCTACCGGTTGATGCTGGACCTCCCCTCGCTCCTAACCACCCGCGTCTATGTGACCGCCGACGAACGGTATGAGCTCTTCCTTGACGGCGCCCGCGTCGGGCGCGGCCCCGAACGCGGCGAAGGCGAGCGCTGGTTTTTTGAAACCTACGAACTATCTCTCGAGGCCGGCAAGCACGCGCTCGTGGCCAAGACCTGGTCGCTGGGCGAATGCGCCCCTTTCGCCCAGATGTCCGTGAAACCAGGCTTCCTACTCTGCCCCGCCGACGACAAGCTGGTGAAAACCCTGGCGACGGGCTTCGCCAAGTGGGAAACCCGGGTGGTGCCCGGCTACAAGTGGCATTCGCCAGAGGCCGCCTTCGGCGTTGGCCACAAGGCCGATTTGGACGGCTCTTCCTATCCCTGGGGCGTCGAAAGGGGTGAAGGGGACGGCTGGGGCCCGGTAATCCCCATGCACCAGGGCGCCTCCAGCGAGTGGCGTAACGAATATATGGAACTGCACCGGCTCCGGCCGGCCATGCTTCCCACCATGCTGGAGGAGCCCCGGCAAATCGGCACGGTCAAGCTGGCCGCCGCGTTCACGGACGACCATCGCCGCACCCCGGTCCGGGCCGCCGACAACATCGTTGCCGAGGCGGATTCATGGCAGAAACTGCTGGATGCCAAGGGCAGCCTGACCATTCCCGCCGGGACCGCCCGGCGAGTCCTCATCGACCTCGGCGACTACTTCTGCGCCTACCCGGAAATTACCGTTTCCGGCGGGCACGGAAGTGAAATCCATCTCCTTTGGGACGAGGCGCTCTACGAAGGCGCGCCCGGTGATTACTCTGAGACCCGCGACCGACCCAAGGGAAACCGCGGCGAGGTCGAGGGCAAGTATTTCGTTGGAATCGGCGACTCCTTCAAGGCCGACGGGGGCGACAAGCGCGTCTTCTCGCCGCCCTGGTGGGGCGCCGGCCGCTACCTCCAGGTGGTCGTCCGCACCGCCGGAGAACCGTTCACCATCAACGGCTTCCGGTTGCTGGAAACCGGCTACCCAATGAAGATGGAATCCTCCTTCGAGGCCTCCGACCCCCGGCTGGCGCGGACCATCCCGATACTCTTCCGGGGCGTCCGGATGTGCTCCCACGAGACCTATATGGACTGCCCCTACTACGAGCAGTTGATGTATGCGGGCGACACCCGCCACGAGGCGCGGGTGACGCTTGTTTCCACGCGCGATGACAGGCTTCCCCGAAAGGCCGTCGCCCTATTCGACGCGTCCCGCGTTAACTGGGGCCTTACCCAGTCGCGGTATCCCAGCCGGGTGCGGCAGATGATTCCCCCCTTCGCGCTGTGGTGGATAGGAATGGTCCACGACCTCGCGGCGTGGCGCGGCGAAAAGGCGTTCATCGCGACCCTGATGCCGGGCGTCCGGGCGGTTTTGGACTACTTCCGGACCACCCTGAACAAGGAAGGGCTGGTGGAGGCACCCAATGGCTGGAATTTCGTTGATTGGGTGCCCGGCTGGAAAGACGGCTCGCCCCCGGAGGGGCAGGACGGAGTCAACTCCATCATCAACTGGCAGTTCGTGCTGGCACTCGGCAATGCGGCAGAACTTGAGGAATTCATGGGCGAGCTGCTGATGGCGGAGAGGAACCGCACCCTGGCGGCAAAACTCTCCAAGCGCATCGTCGGGATATTTTTTTACAGGAAGCGCTCCCTGCTGGCCGACGACCTGGCCCACAAGCACTTCTCCGAACACTCACAGAGCCTTGCCATCATGAGCGGACTCCTGGACGGGAAACTCCGCAACCGGTTGGGCGCCGCACTGCTCTCGGACCCCGGATTGGACCGGACCACCGTTTACTTCAGCCATTACCTGTTCGAGGCCCTACGACTAATGGGCCGCATGGACGCCATCCTGGAACGGATGAAGTTGTGGTTCGACCTGGAAGGGCTGGGATTCAAGACGACTCTCGAGGCGCCCGAGCCAAGCCGCTCGGACTGCCACGGCTGGGGCGGCCACCCGCTTTTCCACTACTTCGCCTCGATACTGGGCATCAGGCCGGCGGGATTGGGGACCGGAAGGTTCGCCATCTCGCCCCAGTTGGGAACGCTGGAGTGGGCGAAAGGGAAGCTGGCCCATCCGGCCGGTGACATCGAAATGGAGGTCCGCCGGGCCGGAAAGGGAATTTCAGGGTTTGTAATCCTTCCCAAGGGAATATCAGGAACCATCTCCCACGGGAAATCATCCAAGCCGCTCTCCGCGGGCAAGCAGGAATTCAAGCTGAAATAGTACCGGCACCAAAACTCAGGAGTTCAAAAAAGACATTATTGGGCCTCGAGGCTCGGGGCGGTCTTCTTCGACACGCGCATCGCGCCCCACCGTGGCGCGATGCGCTCCGTTGCCGACCTCGCCCTCACGCCATCCGCAAAGCGGATGGCGTACCATGGCCGGGCGTTTTCCGTCGCACGCCCATCGAATCACTTTCACTCACCTAGGGCGGCGACTCCAAATCGGTCGGCAAAGGGTCTCCGAAGCCCACCCACTCGCCTCCATTCCATTCCTAAAAAACACTGCAGGCGCAAAAAGCCTATCGTCCCTTTCCCTTCTCCAGAGCCTCTTCTACATCGTGCCGTGCTCCCGCGAGCCGTTCCGGCCAGCCCCGGTAAACCTCTTCCGCCCGCTTGAGCGCGGCCAGCGCCTCCTTGCGGTGTCCGGTCCGCGCCGCCACCACCGCCAGGTTGATGAGGTTGCGGTCGTCCACCACACCGTCGGCGGCCGCCCGGGACAGCAGGCCATAGGCCTTTTCCAGCTTGCCCATATTCAGGAGCGAATTGCCCAGGCACGCATCAAGCCATGCCACGGAGGGAGTGATGGAGCGCCACAGCCCCCACCAGTTTGCCGCGCTCACCGGGTCGCCCCACTGGTCGGCCATCACCCCGTTGGTGAACGCGGCCTCGGCGCCCGGCAGGAACAGGATGCGCGCGGCGGCCGGACGCGGGCGGTCCGATATGCCGATGAGCCACGACGACCCCCAATGGGGGCCGGAGAGGCCGCAGAAAGCCAGGACCGATGTCCGCTTCCGGCAGAATTCCTCGTAGTTCCTTAGCTGGCGCTCAGTCCATTTGTAGGGCCGCTGGTCGTGGGCCATCAAAATGGCCAGCGGCTGGTTGTAGAGCATCCAGCGGACTCCTTCCTGCCGGAACCGAATCGCTATCCGGCGCTCGTCCGGCGCGTCCAGCGAGGCGGTCCAGGCCAGCTGGGGCTCGAAAACCTGCATGCGCACCCTGAGCGGCATGTCCCACAGCGCCAGTTCCCCGATGGCCAGCAGGTTCCCCCGCCTGCCCCGGAGTTCACGGAGCGCCGGCTCGATTGCTCCCCGCTCGGGCAGGCACCGCCAGCGGTAGCCGTCAGTCCCCGCCCGCCCGGAAACCCAGTCCGCGCCCCCCGTCCCGTCGATATGGGACGGAAGCCGGAGAAGGCCCGTCGCGGCCAGCAGCGCCACGGCGGCGGCCGCGAAAGGCCGGGGCCCCTCCCGGAACAGCGCCGCCAGTCCGGACGCGGCGAGGACCGCCAGCGTCCCGTAGGCGTAGCGCTCCACCGTCCCGAAATCACCGCGCAATCCGAACACCCCCGCTACGACGGCAAAGGCCGCGGCCCATACCAGCTTCCCCTCGCCCGCCCGGAGCGCCGCCACCAGCGGCAGGGCCGCCAGCAGGGGGAAACAATCCTGGAGGAGGATGCGCCCGACCATGGGCAACGCCGCCGAGCCGTGCCGGGGGTCGACCACATGCTGTTCCAGCAGGACCGCCCGGACGCCCGAGGTTCCCCGGTCACCCATCAGGAAGGACAGGAGCGATGAACCGATTGGATAAAACGGGTCCCCCAGACACAGGAAGCCCTTGGCCACCCAAGGGGCGAGCGGAACCGCGGCGCCCGCCGCCACTAGCGCGGCCAGCCGGAGCCGTCTCCCCTTTCCCGCGAAAAAGAGCGATGCAACCGCCAGGCCGCCCGCGAAGGGAGCCAAAACATACTTGGCCGCCACCGCCGCGCCAAGCAGGACCCCGGCCGCCGCCGCATGGCCCGCCCGGGGACACCGGCGCGCCAATGCCCCGCTTTCCAAAAGCAGCGCAACGGAAGCCAGCAGGAGCCCGGCCGCATACGCGTCGTTCTTGGCGGTCAGGACGAACCAGGGCTGGGCGGTGACAACCAGCGCGGCGACCGCGATGAACCCGGACAGGCGGCCCGTCCCGAGGGCGCGCGCGACCGCCAGCCCCCCGGCCAGGAGCAGTCCCATGCCGAGCCAGCGCGCGGCGGCGTCCGCACCCGCCATGACCGCGAGCGCGTAGGGCATTTCCGCGGGCAACGGAAACAGCCAGTGCGAATACCCGTCCACCCCAAACAGGCGATGGGTCACGAGAAGCTGCTGGGGGAAGGCGAGGTCGTAGGCGACGGCGTCCGGATTGACCTCCGGAAGGAAAAGAACCGGCAGGCAGAGCGCGGCCGCCACCGCCAGGATTACCCGCGCGGCGGCCGGAATCCCCGCCCAGGCCCCCGCGCAACCGGCCAGCCAATCCCGGCCAACCCGGGTCAAACTGCGGACCCCCGCCAATACATAAAGGGCCGTGACCGCCAGCAGGACGCCGGGAGTGAAAAGCCCCAGCGCCGCCACGCCGAGGAACGAGAGCGAAAGCGCGAAATATCCCCAGAGCGGCGCCAGCATCCGCGCGGCTCCGCCGGGATTCCCGCCGAACCACCAAGCCGTAATGCCCAATCCCGTAGAGTCGCAAAACAGGAGGAGGCATCCCGCGAGGGCGAGGGATTTCGCCGCGTACGGGAGGTTCGCCGGCAGGTGCGGCCCCAGCGGGAGGAGGCCGCCGGCCAGCACCCCCATCCAAGACGCTTCGCCGCGGGAAAGTCCGGCGATGTTCCAGGCCGCGCCAGCGAGGAAAACGGCGACTGGCCAGCCGGAGGAAAACCTAATTGTTTTCATGGAACTACCCCCGGACTGGAACGGTTCGAGCGTAATTCAAGGCCCTCGACCTGGAAGTCTCCCCTCCTCACCCCTCCCTCTCCTCCCCGCATACCCTTCGACAAGCTCAGGGCATGGTGCGGGGAGGAGAGGGTTAGGGAGAGGAGGGGTCCCCCTCGATAAGTGCATTTAAATTGGGGTTCGAGCATTTACTCATGATACGGCTCTTTTGGTTTCAGGTCGTGGTGGCTTCCAAAATCGGACGTTTATTTAACCAGAGGCTCTGCTTCCCTCACCCTCTTTTCCCATGACTCCCTCTCCCCTTCGGGGAGAGGGAGCTTCCTGGCATTCCGCCTAGAACTTCTTGAGGGGCTGCTGCTGGGCCTTGGCTAGCGCCTCCATGCGAAGCCGCTTGCGGTGTTCCCACTCGACCAGGATGGGGCTGGCGACGAACCAGGAGGAGTAGGTCCCGATGCAGACGCCGGCGGCCAGGACCGTGGCGAAGTCGAAGGTAACCTGGCTCCCGTAGGCTATGATGGCGATGAGCGGGATGAGGACGGTGAGCGAAGTCACGAAGGTCCGGCTCAGTATCTCGTTGATGGACTTGTTGACGATGGTGTTGAAATCCTGGCGGTGCATCAGCCGCAGGTTCTCCCGGATGCGGTCGAACACCACCACCGTATCCGTCAACGAATAACCCGCCAGCGTCAGGATGGCGGTGACGATGAGCATCGTGAAGTCCTTCCCCGTCAGCCAGGTGAAGCCTATCATCACGACGACATCATGGGCCGTGGCGATGGCCGCGGCCACCCCGAACCGGTACTCAAACCGCCACCATATGTATATCGTTATGAGGACGAGGGCCCAGAAGATGGCGTAGGCGGCCTGTTCGCGAAGTTTCGCCCCAACGGACGGCCCCACCTCGGTGACGCCCTCCACCGTGACCGTGGCGCCCTGCGCCAGCCCCAGCAGGAGCTGGTGGACTTCCTTGTCCTGGCCCACCGTGCGCAGCTTTATCAGGAGGTGCTGGCCGGCCACGCCCTGGATCTGCTGGATCTCCGCGTCGCGCAGTCCGCCGGAGGCGAAGGCCTTGCGGATGTCGTCGAGCGGAACCTGCTTTTCCATCAGGATGTTCATGGACAGCCCGCCGGCGAAGTCGATGCCCAGCTTGGCCTGGCCGCGAACCAGCTGGATTATCGCAACCAGCCCGACTGCCAGCATGACTCCGGAGAACGCGAACGCAATGTATCGCGCCCCCACGAAGTCCCAGTCCCTTTTCTTCCAGCCGAACACCTCGAACATGTCAGATGCTCAGCGAAACGTATTGTTTGCGCATTTCGAATACCGCCCTTGTTATGACTATCGCCGTTACCAGGCTCAGGCTGACGCCCCAAAACAGGGTGACGGCGAATCCCCTGATGGGGCCGGACCCAAGGAAAAAGAGTATGGCCGCGGTGATGAGGGTGGTCACGTGGGAGTCGATGATGGTCGCGAGCGCGCGCGCATAGCCGTTGTCGATGGCGACCCGCACCGTCTTGCCGGCCCGCAACTCCTCGCGGATGCGCTCCAGTATCAGGACGTTCCCGTCCACCGCCATCCCCATCGTCAGCGCGATGCCCGCGATGCCGGGCAGGGTGAGCGTCGCCTTGAGCCCGGCAAGGATGGCCAGCAGGTAGAGGAAGTTGGCCATAAGCGCCGCGTCCGCGATGACCCCCGACAGCCGGTAGTAGAAACCCATGAACACCATTATCAGGATGGTGCCGACCAGCGCCGCCTTGAGGCCGCGGTCAATCGAGTCCTTCCCCAGGCTGGGCCCGACGACCTCCTTGTTGATGATTTTCACAGGCGCGGGAAGCGCGCCGGCCCGCAGTACGAGCGCCAGGTTCTTGGCCTCGTCCCAGGAGAAACGTCCGGTTATCTGTCCGGAACCGCCGCCGATTCGCGAGCGGATGACCGGGGCGGAAAACACCTTTCCATCGAGGATGATGGCCAATTGGCGCCCCACATGGTCGCCGGTTATTTTCCCGAAGGCCCGGCCGCCCTCCGGGGTCATCTTGAAGTCCACGACCGGCTCCCCCATCTCCCCCGTCCCCACCGTGGCCGTGGCAAGCGAGGCGCCGGTCAGCAACTGGTTCGTCTCGATGAGGTACCGTTCCGCTATTTCCTTGCCGGGCAGGACCTCCAAATCCTTCGTCAGCTTCTTCTTGTCCACGGCGCCGTCCTTGTCCAGGACTTCATCGAGGTTCTTCTGGCTGGCCAGCTTGAACTCGAGGAGGGCCGTCTGGCCGATGAGGTCGATGGCACGCTGGGGGTCCTTGATTCCGGGGAGCTGGACGACAATCCAGGATTCGCCCTGCTTCTGGATTACCGGCTCCGCCACGCCGATGGCGTCCACGCGGTTCCTGATGATTTCTATGGCCCGTTCCACCGCGTCCTGAACCGTGGTGCCTTTGACCAGCTTGTCGGCCTCCACCTCGAGCATCATCTGCATCCCGCCCTGGAGGTCGAGGCCGAGGTTTATCTTCTTGTTGAGGGGAAACACCGCCCACGCCGCCACCAGGGCCAGCGCGACCACGATTGCCAGTATGGCGTCCCGGTAGCGGGCTATCACGGCTGGGGCGGTTTCGCGCCGGGCGCCGGCGCAGCCTCCCGGGTCACTCCCGTCACCGCGCTGCGGGAGACGTCCACCCGGACGTTGGGCGCGACCTGGATGACCACTATCTTCTCGGCTTCCTTGATGTCGGTGATTATGCCGTGCAGGCCGCCCGACGTGACCACGCGGTCACCCCGCTTGAGCGCCTTCAGCATCTTCTCGGTCTCCTTCTGCTGCTTCCGCTGGGGAGCGATGATTAGGAAATAGAAGATCAGGAATATGAGGATGAACGGCGTCATGGGGCCGAGCAGGGCAAGCGGACCCGGCGCCGGAGCGCCCGCCGCGCCGCCGCCGGACGCCGGCCCCCCGGGCATACCCGCCATCACCCGCATGCACAAATCGTTGCAGAAGAGGTTCATCATGGAAAAAGCCCGTTTACTTTACAGGAAATCCCGCCAACCCGGCAAGCCCCCAGGAAGCATTAAAGAAACTTTCTCCCTGTAACACCATCCTCCTTTCCCATTCGACAATCCCAAGGCAGGGCTCTCTCTCCTCCCAGCCCATGCGGGGAAGGTGAGGGATTTTGCGAAGGCCCTTTCGAGGTGCTCCACTACCCTCACCCTCCCCTCTCCCCTTCGGGGAGAGGGTAATAGTGGCCAAATGCCTTATCCCCTCGCCCATTTTTCAAGGGAGAGGGCTGGGGAGAGGAGGGGCAACTACCAATGCTAACGCCTTAAAAGGCCTGCGGGCTCTTTACCTGAAAAGCGCCAGGACGCGTGGCTGGTAGGGTTTCAAGTCCAGCTTCAGCTGGCCGCCGACCGCCACCGCGAACTCCTCGCCCGTGGCCAAATCCGTGGCCGTTGTCGCGTCCTTGATTACCAGCAGCGCTTCACGCGCCATGCTCGAGAAATTGATGACGAACAGCGCCCTCCCGCCTGATTTGCCCTCCAACTCGCCGACGCGCACCGGGGCGAAGGTGTCCAGGTCGATGCCGCTGCGGGCCAGGAAAACGAGCTCCGCCCGTGACAGCTGGGGGAACCCGGTCTGCGATTCCCTGACCATCTTGTCGCTGTGCTCCACTTCCTCGCGCGGAATACCGTTCTGCAACATCCAGCGCGCCTGCGCATCGAGGAATCCGGGCGATATCGGAGCTTCCACCAGCGTTACGCGCGGCATGGCTCCCGCGTGCTCGAGCAGCTTGCGCAGCATGATGGCGCAGGAAATGCCGTTGTACGCCCGGTACTGCCGGGCCAGCTGGAGGCCGCGGAGTTCCGGCCTTGGCAGGCGCGCGGCTTCCATTTCGGCCAGCACCTCGGGCCAGTGCCGCACGCGCGGGAACAGGAGAGCCCGGCCTTTCCCCGCCTTCCGCGCGGTCACGGCGGGATATTCCTTTGCCCCCGAGTAGACGGAAAGAACCTCGGTCCCCTTCCGCGCATTCACCCGGTAGCCGCCGTTGAAATAGCTCAGGCTGAACGGAATGATGAAACCGTATTCCTTGAAGGCCGGCAGTGGCGAAACCCCGATGAGGCCTTCGTCCGAATTCTTTCCACCCTCCGGGTCGACACCGAACAGCGCGTTCAATTCCCACGGGAGGACTCCGCGGAAGCGCCCGTTGGCGTCGCGCGAGGCGATGTAGGTGTCGGCCACCAGGGTTCCGCCCCGCTCCACGAAGGCCTGGAGCGCCCCGGCGGCCTTCTTCGTCATCCTGGTGGCGTAGGGCGCGAACAGGACCTCGAACGGGACCCTTCCTTCGCTTCCCAGCGCCTCCTCCGGGACGAGCGCCACGTCGTGGAGCCCGCCCAGCGCCAGCGCGTTCATCACCGCCAGGAGGTGGTTCGCCTGCGGGTCGTCGTTCAGGAGCGAGGTCCAGGAATAGATGACGCCGTAGCGCGGAACCGCTGGAGAAGCCCCGGCCAGCCAGGGGGCCAGGGCCTTCAGGAGCTGGGCCGTCCTCGCGACGGCCAGCCCCTCATCCGAAAGGGTTATCGCCCCGGTCCCCTTGCGGCCCGGGAATGCGAAGGAAGACGTGCCCGGCTTTGCAGACAAACCCCGGAAGAAGAACCCGCGGGCGCCGCCCAGCACCGCGGAAAGCACGTAGGGTCCGACGTAGGGCGGGGCCAGGAGGTCGATGGGCCCCTCGCCGCCGAGGAGTTCGCCCCGGCGGAAACTGTAGTCCGTCAGCCATATCGGGGCGCCCTTTCCCGCCGCCGCCGTGGCGGCAAGCGTCACGTCCTGGTACCGCGAAAGGAGCGGGAACGGGATGGCGTCCGTGATCATCTCGACCGCCATCGGGTTGCGCAGCGCGTCGCCGAACGCGTCGGCCGCCAGGCCGTCCGGGTCCAGCGGACCGGTTACGCCGAAGGGAAGCAGGCGCGGAACGGCGGGGACGCCGGATTTCGCGCTGAGCAGCCCGGCCGCCCGGCGCAATCCGCCGGCCAGAGCGGAAGCGCGGAAGCGGAGCCAGTCCGCCGCCCTCACCGGGGAACGCCCGTACCTCTTTTGAGGGTCGGTCTCCCCGGTCGCGAAATCCCTCCCGTCAGGAGGCATGGCGCCCGCGAAGGAGGAGGGAGCGCCCTCGCCCCACGCCGCGGCCAGGCGGTCCACCGACCCGTATTTGGACTCGAGCCAGCTCCGCCAGGCCTTCAAGTAGGGCTCGTTCCAGCCGAGCAGGCCCGGCTTCGTGATGTTCCGCAGGTCGTCGGGCCCCTGGCCGAACCGGGGCCGGTCCCCGACGAACCATCCGCCCAGCCCCTTCCTTCCGCGGAAGCGGTCCGCCAGCGCGGACAGCCCGTCCTCCCACGCAGCCTGCCAGGCCGGCACCGGGAGCAGCTTGCCGGGGTCAAGGAAGGCGAATTCCCAGAAAAGCCCGCTGCAGCCGTGGATGGATTCCCCCGAGGAATTCTTGAGGGCGGCCCCGGGATACTTGTCCATGAACCACCCCACGGGGCTCGACAGGGACGCCTTCCCGTCCGCCGTACGGCCCGGCGTCAGCGGAGCCTTCGGCCCGCATATCGGGAAAAGCTTGACGCCATGCGCCTCGGCCGCGGCCATGATGGCTTCCATGCCGCTGAAGTCGAATTTACCCTCGCCCGGCTCCCAAAGTGGCCAGGGGAAATCCACAGACGCCTCGCTGAACCCGAAATCCGCGGCGCAGGCCATCAGGGCGTCCCACTCGGTCGCCCCCGCCGGCTGGCGCACGACCAGGTTTATCCCCAGCGGGAAAGGCGCCGATTCGGCCGCCGGAAGCGGGTTTGGCCGTCCCGTCCCGTCCCTCACCTTCTGGTCGGCCCGCTTCAACGCCTCGGCGGCGTCAACGAGGTGTCCCCAGCCCCGCCTCGGCCAGCCGGCCGCAAGGTCGCGCCTGCCCACCGAAGCGAGGACCCGCGCCTCGCCAAGCGCGCAGGAAGCGGACTGCCAGAACCAGCCGTTCTTGCGCATCGCCCCGACGGCCTCGTCGATGCGGGCCGCCTCCGCCTCGAAGGCCGCCTTGAAATCGTCCTCGGGCTTTCCCTTGCGTTTCTTGACCATCGCCTTGAGCGCGTCATTGCGCAGGGTGCCGTCCGTGACCTCCGGCCCGCCGGCCAGGGGAAACCCGATGGAATCCAGCCACGACTTCGTGATGCGGTGCAAGCCCAGGTCCTCGAACCAGGCCGAGCCGGCCACGTAGTCCGCCCGGCAGATGATGTAGGCATGCGTCGCCCCCTCGGGCGGCCGGACCTTGAACGCGGTCATGACCCAGTCGCCTGCCGTCGGCCCGGTGGAACCGGACACCGCAGTGCCGAACACCTCGCCGAGGACGCCCTCATCGCCGACGAACCGCACCGAAATCCGGATCTCCCCCGACGCCTGGCTCCCGGAAAGGAACCCCAGCAGGACGTATTCGCGGTCGGGCGAAACCGGGATGGGATTCTCCGACATGTATCCGCCGCGGCTGGACATGTTGTCGATGCGCGCGGCATAGACGCTGTTATGGTTCATGAAGCGGCGGCCGGCGTAGTTGTCCCACATGAACAGCCCCGACGTGGCGCCGTCGGACCACCTCACCCACTCGGCGGGATTGACGCCCCCCGAGCCCTTCTCGAACGACGGGTTCGGTATCAGGTTCGGGCCCAGGCCCGCCTGGGCGAGGGTCGCCAGCAGCATCGCCGCGATTTTCAGCATTCCGTTTACCCCTTTTCCGCGTCGGGCGGTCCGGCCCGCCATGCGGCACTCCGTTCACGCCTGAACGCCTCGAATCCGCCCGCGCGGATGGCCGAGCGGGCGTCCTCCATCATATCGCGCATGAAGGCAAGGTTGTGAAGGGTCAGGAGCCTCATGCCGGCTATCTCCCGGGCGTGAATCAGGTGGCGCAAATAGGCCCGGCCATAGCGGCGGCAGGCCAGGCAGGAGCAGCCCGGGTCGAGCGGGCCGTCTTCGCCCGCGGCGGGGGCGTTGCGGACGACCAGCCGCCCCTGGCGGGTCAGGGCCAGCCCGTTGCGGGCAACCCTGGTGGGAAAGACGCAGTCGAACAGGTCGATTCCGGCCGCCACCGCCTCGATTACGTCGCCCGGCTCGCCGACGCCCATCAGGTAACGCGGCGCCTCCCGGGGCAGGAGCCCGGCGGTCAGCGCAAGCGTCCGCAGGGTAGCCTCCTTTTCCTCCCCCACGGAAAGCCCGCCGATGGCGTAGCCTTCGAATCCCAGCCCGGTTATTTCCCCGGCCGAGCGCCTCCGCAGTACCTCGTCCACCCCCCCCTGCACTATCCCGAACAGCCCGCCGGGCAGCTTCTGGCGGGCCGCGACGGACCGGCGCGCCCATTCGGTCGTCCGCACTACGGCCCGCTCCACCTCGGCCGGGGGGGCGCCCGCCGGCGGGCAGACATCGAGGCACATCGCCAGGTCGGAACCGAACGTCTCCTGCATGGCGACAACCCCCTCCGGGGTGAACTCATGCAGGCTCCCGTCGAGGTGCGAGCGGAACGCCACGCCGTTCTCCGTCACCTCGCGCAGTTTCGCCAGGCTGAAAACCTGGAATCCCCCGCTGTCGGTCGCGATAAGCCCAGGCCAGGAGATGAACTTGTGCAGGCCGCCCAGCCTGCCGATGGCCTCGATGCCGGGGCGCAGTGACAGGTGGTAGGTGTTCGCCATGATGAGCCCGAAACCCATCCCCTCCAGCTCCTCGTGCGTCAGGGCCTTGACCGCGCCCTGGGTGGCCACCGGCATGAACGCCGGCGTCTCCACCTTCCCTCGGGGAGTCTCCAGTACACCCGCCCGGGCCTTCCCGCTTTCCGCCGTGACCTTGAATGAAAGCATCAGGCTATGAACATCGCGTCGCCATAAGAATGGCACAAAAACAGGACATGGTCACTTCCCTTACTGAAGGGAGACCGGCCGGTAAGGGCGGGGGTTGAGGCGGAGCTCGGCCAGCCGCTCCGTAATCGCCGCGTTCGCCGGCCGGCGGAGGCGCGCAGCGGCCTTGCCGCGTCAGCGCCGGAGCCGGCGTTCTTCGGCGAACGCGAGCGATGGAGGACGTCCCAGGAGGACGAGGCCGGCCGCGCAGGTCGGCGCAAACATGGGTAGAGGCGCCGACCGGTCCGCCGATACCCCCGCCCGACCGATTGGTAAGTATACGATTCCGAGTTGGCGATAATTAGCTGCATCAGATGATGAGCATCGCATCGCCATAGGAGAGGAAGCGGTATTTCTCCCTGATGGCCTCGGCGTACGCCTTCCTAATCAGGTCCAACCCCGCCAGCGCGGCGACGAGTATGTAGGGAGTGGACTTCGGGAGGTGGAAATTCGTCAGCATCGCCCCGGTGAGCCTGAACTGGAAACCCGGTGATATGAACAGCGCCGTTTCGCCGGACGCGCCGCCCGCCGCGGCCCCGAGCGAAGGCGCCATCGTTTCCAGCACCCGGACGGAGGAGGTTCCGACCGCGACGATGCGCTTCCCCGCGGCATGCGCCTCCCGCACCTTGGCGGCGTTCCTCGCGTCAATCTCATACGACTCCGGCTCCATCCTATGCTTCTCCACCTCTCCGTCCGCGACTGGCCCGAAGGTGCCCAGCCCGATGTGCAGGATGCAGCGGGCGATTCCCGCGCCGGCCTGGCCGGCCCTCGCGAGTGTGCCGTCAGTGAAATGCAGGCCCGCCGTGGGCGCCGCGACCGAGCCGGGCACCCGCGCGAAGACCGTCTGGTAGCGCTCGCGGTCAAGCGCGCGCAGGGCCGGGTCGCCGTCCCTGTGTATGTACGGCGGCAGGGGCGTTTCGCCCTCGACACCACCGTCCGGGAGGCTGACCAGCCACTTGCCCCCGCCCGACCGCTTTTCGAGGCGCAGGACCGCCCTTCCCGGTGAATCCGGCCGCTCCAGCTCCATCCCCTCGCGGAACCGCGCTGACGGCTTGACCAGCGCCTCCCATTTTCCCCCCCCGCTTTGCCGAAGCAGGAGAACCTCGGCCTTCCCGCCCGTGCCCTGCTTGGCCAGCCGCAGGCGCGCCGGGATGACCCGGGATTCGTTCAACACCAGCAGGTCGCCGGGGGCAAGCAGCGAGGGGAAGTCGCCGAACGAGCGGTGGGCGACCGAACCGGAACGGCGGTCGAGGACGAGGAGCCGGGACTCCTCGCGAAGGCGCGCGGGCACCTGCGCGATGAGTTCCAGGGGAAGGTCGTAGTCAAACTCGGAAAGCAGCAAGACGGGGGCAACTCCGGGGGGACACGCCTGGGGCGCCTCCCCTATTTCGCCGGTTCGGCGTTTTCCTCGCCGGCGAACCTGTCGTAGAGGGCGTCGAAAATCGAGACGGCGGTGAATCCGCCGCCGAATACCAGCAGGATGAACTTGAAGACCTGCCTGATTACCTCGTCCATCTCGCCGAATTTGACGACTCCCGACACCACGCAATCGATGTATACCGCGATGCACAGGACCACCAGGAACCCCCAGAAAATGAGGTTCACGTAGAGGTATTCCTGGAACTTTGAAGACGGGGCTTTCACGGGCTGCGGCCCCTTCGGCTTCTGCTTCATATCCCGTGGATTCGCCGGCTGAACCATGACGGTCAGATTCTAGCAGACCGCGGCAGGAAAACACAATTGGGCCGGCACCCCCTCATTTATGGCCCCCGCCGTGGCCGCCGCCACCACCGCCGCCGCCTTCCTGCCGGGCCGCCAGGGTTTCCTGGGGAGGCCCGAACACGCCCACCTGCGTCTCCAGGTCCGTCTCGTAGACGCCGAAGCGTTCCGACGGCCATATATGGAACCGCCAGAAGCGGTCGGACGCCGCGAACACCATGCTCCGGCCGTCGGGCGTGAAGGCCGGGGAGGAAACCCACCGGGTCAGCGGCATTACCGGCTTGACGGACGTTTCGTCGGGAGCCTCCCGGACGAGCAGGAGGCGCCTGGCCGGGAACGGGGCGAGCTTCGACCCCCTTTCCTCCACCACCAGTATGCGGTTCTTGAACCAGGACCAGCTCATCTCGGTCAGGCGTCCGGAGGTCGAATAGAGCGCGCGCTCTTCCCCGCCGTTTCCGTCCATGAACAGGAGCTCCTCGCCGCCCCCCTTGAGCCTGACGGTGCAAAGGAGCCATTTCCCGTTGGGCGAAACGGTCACGTGACGGACGGCCGAATAATCGGACCACCGGAAAACGGGAATCCCCCTCCGGGGAAGGCGGATGAGCGGCTCTGACGGCCAAAACGCCGGCAGCTTGGCCTTCCAACCGAACACCCTGAACGCCCGTTGAAGCCCGCCGTGCAAATAATTAAGCCCGGTATGGAGCCGGTCACGCCACCGCCCAAGGAAATCCAGCACCGCCTGTCCCTCCATGGAGGGCTCGAAAATGACCGGAAGCTCGGAGATATAGGGTTGCGGCCGTATCCAGGTGACATCCCCGGTGTCGGTTGATATCTCCGCCAGGCCCGGCTCCTTCATCCCGGAAGCTCCGCAATAAATCCGCTTCCCGTCCCGCGTGAGCGACGGCCAGGACAGCCTCCTCTCCACCCTCGCCACCCGCGTGGCGTCACCCGTTGAACGGCCAAGCCGCCACACCGACGAGGAGCTTCCCGAAAGGGTAACGATGTAGAGGGAATCGCCCGAGGAACCCCAGCAAGGCTGGCTTCCCGGGACCGGTGTTCCGGGAACCCGCGAACGCCACTTCTGTTTCCCTTCGAGGCTGAGAAGCTCCACCTGCGTGTCGTTCCCCCTCCGGTAGCACAACGAGACCGCCGTCGAATCATACGGGAAGGTGGGCGTCACCTCGCCCCAGGGCACCGATATTTCCCTGGTTTTCCAGGCCGCGGAAGTGCCGTCCAGCAGGATGACCTTCCAGTCGCCCTTGCCGGGGACCACGTAGGCCGCCCGCAAGCCGTCCTCCGACCAAGTGAACTTTCCGGGCGGTGTTGTAAGGTTCCTGGCAAGGGGGGTGGTGGCATTCATGCGAAAACCGGCCGCTCCCCAGGTCAGCGCGACGAAAGCCAGCGGGGGCAGGAGCGCGCACACCTCGAAGGCGAAAAGACAGGTGCCCCAGGCCAGCTTGAACCCGTGCCAGCGGCCCTGCCGCAGGCCCTGCAGGCTTGAGCCAAAGAACATCGCCCCCGCGATGCTGGCCAACAGCGTGGGCAGGAGGAGGCCTGGCCCCCACCAAAGCCACATGCTCGCGGCGGACAGCGCGAACCCCGTCCCCATCCAGAAGGCATCACGCCGCAGGTTCCACTCATGGCTGCCTATCCGGACCAGGTGGATGAAAAACCATAGCGCGGCGAGGACAAGGGATGGTTTCCAAAGGATGCTCCACGCCATGGTCGACATCTTCTGTAGCGACTGCAGCCCAAACAGGATTCCGAGTACCAGCACCCCCGCCGCGGCCGTCCGCAGGGGCCCGATGCGCCAGGCATGCCGCTCGCCCATCGCCTTCCACCGGAACGACCTGCACAGGAGGGCAGCGGCCAGCAGGAAGGCCGATAGGGCGAGGCCGGCGGCGTTTTCCCCGAACCCCGGGTCGGACCAGTTCAGCGGCAGTTCCGCCACGGGAGGCTCATATTTTTCCGGGATTACGAACTTTCCCCAGGTCGTCAGCGGAACCGACTCGCGGCCCAGCTTGAAGACGCCCCCGTCCGCGGCCGCATACATATCGCCGCCCTGCCACTTGACGGCGGTCACCTCGTGGCCCGGGAAAACCGCGCTTCCCGTGCCGTCCGGCAGCCCGGATATGCGGAGGAGACGCCCCTTACGCGTGATGACAAAGGGGGCACCGGCCGGGGAGGAGGCGACCGCCACCGGGGAATCCTTTGCCGGCAGGCCGGATACCCGCGCCTGCTCCCATCCCGCCATCGTTACCATAAACAGTCCGGAGTCAGTCAGCGCGAGAACCGCGTCGGAGGAAAGCGGGGCCAGCCCGCGCACGGCCTTCCCCTTCAGCCTTTCCGGCGTCCGCACCCTCTCCCAGGAACCCCCATCGGTCCGGATGATTTCCCCGGAAAAGGATGAAACCCACATTTTCCCGCGGCCAGCCGGGGCAAGGGCGGTGACGTAAGGGCTGGGTAATTCATCCTTGAACTGCCGCCAGGTCTTCCCTTCCAGCAGGAACAGCCCGTCCTTCGCGGTTCCCGCCCAAAGCCTCCCTGACCGGTCAATCGCCAGGCTGGTCACATGCGCGGACCGCAATGGTTCGCGCCGCTTCATTGCCCTTATCCTCTTCCCGTCATGCCATACCAGGCCGCGTGAAGTTGCTATCCAGGTAATCCCGGAGACGGAGCAAATTGCCGTCACCGTTGGCGAGGGCAATTGTCCCGTGACATCCTTGAACGGGAAAAACCTCCGGTCCGGCCTGACCATCACCAACTCCTGCGAGCCCGCCACCCACACCAGCTCCTTGGGGCCGAATTCAAACGCCGCCACGGATTCAAAAGTCTTGGGCCGCGGCGGGGCGAAGTTACCGAAGGTCGGCCACTCCCCCATCAAGTTGTACCAGGTGGCCAGGCCAACCCAGCACGACGCCATCAGGGAGAGGATTTCCAGCGTGAGGAAAATCCGGCGGCGCGAAAACAACGACTCCTTGGGGGGAGGCGGGGGAGGTGCGGCGACGACACGTAACCGCGGCGAGCGCGGAAGGGCTCCCGTCCGCGCACCCGTTGCGCCCGGGACGGGGGCGGATGGAGCCGCCGCCTCCGGAGCCGCCACGGGTGCGGGAGCCGCCGCCGCCCCGGCGGGCTTCTTCCCGAAGAGCCCCTTCCCGAGGAATCCCGGAAGTTTCATCTCTACTGCTTGGCTGGCATGGGAGGCTGCGCGGGCGCCGGTGAAGGCGGCGCAGCCGGCGCCTGCGGGGAAGCCGGTTCCGCGGGCGGGGTATAAACCGGAGGCGCGGCTTTCGGCGCGGCGGGAGCCGCCGTTTCAGCCTGCGCCGGTGCCGCAATCCCCCTGGCGGGAGCCTTCTTCGAGCCCTTGACGGGCTTCGTCGGTGCCGCCTCCGGGGAAGGGGCCGCGCGCGAGGGAACCGCCGCCGGGGCCGCCGTCCGCGGAACCGGCTTGAGGTCGGCGAGCACGCTTACTCCCGAATCAGTCCCGAACCATTTGCGGCCCTTGAAGTCCACGGCGATTGAGTATACGAAATTGCTGGCCAGGCCCTGCGACGCCGCGTAGGAAGTCCAGCGCGAGTTGTCCCACATGGCCGCACCGCCGCCCCAGGTGGAGACCCATACGTTGCCCTCGGTGTCCACCGTGATGGAAGTGATGTAGTCGGTGCCGAGGCCGTCCCGGCGCGTGTACGTGGTCCAATTGGTGCCGTCGAACCTCGCGATGCCGCCCCCCTGCGTCCCGAACCAGACTCGCCCGCCCTTGTCGACCGCTATCGCGCGAACCGTCTGCTCGGGAAGGCCGTCGGCCGGCGTGTAGGAGGTCCACTTCTGCCCGTCATACTGGGAAACGCCCCGGTCGGTCCCCACCCATAGCGCACCCTTGCGGTCCTGGGAGACGGAAAGCACGGAATCGCTCAGGAGGCCGTCCGCCTTCCGGAAGGTCTGCCACTTGCCTTCCCAGTACATGTTGAGCCCGTCGCTGGTGCCGGCCCATATCTTCCCGGTGAGGTCGGCAAAAACGCAGTGGACGTCGTTGTTGGCCCAGCCCTGGCCGGTCTTCCGCAGGACCCACTCGCTCTCCCCCATCTCCACCGCCCCCTGCGGCGTCCCCACCCAGACGTGCCCGGCCGGGTCCACCGCGATGGAATTGACGTCGTCGGAAGGGAGGCCCTGCGCGGCGGTCACCATGGACCACTTCCCGGCGATGAACATCAGCACCCCCATGTCGGTACCGCAATATATGACCTCCCGTCCGGGCACCGTTGCCACCGCCCGCGCGTTGTTATGCGGAAGGGACGACGCCAGCGGCTTAACGTCGAACTTCTCCCCGTCCCAGGACGCCAATCCGCCCCGCGTCCCGACCCACAGCGGTCCATCGCCCTCCGCCAGCAGGGAAAGGACGTCGTCGGAGGGAAGGCCGCTGACGGTCGTGAAGTATTTCCACGCCGAGCCGTCGAACATGGCCAGTCCCTGCGCCGTCCCGGCCCAGAGCCTCCGGCTGGAATCGACGCCAACGGCGTTCACGGGCAGTCCGGCGAACCGCGGGGGCAGGGGGAAACTCGTCCAGACCATCCCGTCAAAGCGGGAGACCCCCTCGTCGGTTCCCGCCCAGACGCTCCCGTCCTCGTCCACATTGAGGTCGCGCACCTCGCTGCCTATGATGCCGTCCTCCTTGTTCAGGAGGCGCCACCGCGCCCCGTCAAACTCGGCCACCCCGTCACGGGTTCCCACCCAAAGGCTGCGGGGCCCCGGGGCAAGGCAGAGGACGTCGTTGGTCTTCCAGCCGCGCCCCGTCTGGTAGGACGTCCAGGAAGAACCGTCAAACCGGGCGATTCCCAGCGCGGTGCCGCACCACTTGACGCCGGCTCCGTCCACCACGATGGCCCGGATGTAGTTGCTCGGCAGCCCGTTGGCCGTGCTGAACGCCGCCCACTTCCGGTTGTCAAAGGAACAGACGCCCATGGGGGTGGCCACCCACAGGGTCCCCGCCTTGTCCATTGCGATGTCGTGGATGGTGTTGTGCATCAGGCCCTCGCTCTGGGTGTAGACGATGTACTGCCCCGTTCGCATACTGTAGCGCACAACCCCTCCGCCCCGCGTTCCCAGCCAGACGGTGCCGCCGTCACGCAGGACGCACGTAACCTGGCTGATATTCCGGAAGGTGCGCCAGCCGGCTCGGGGAATCCTCTGTATCTCCGGGTTGGCCACGGACTGCCGCAACTCGCGCGGCGGCTCGCAGCCCGCCCAGGCGAATACCACCGAGGCGGCGAATGCTGCCCCCGCGAATCGCAATATCCTGCCCCTAACGGGCCGAGGGGCAAGCCTTGCGCGCCCTGTTCGGCCTCCTGGCCGTATTTGCGCTGGCGGCGAAGCCGCAATAGATAATCCCAAACCGCTACGCACGCCGACTCCCGTCGGCCAGCGCGAATGCGCATCGCGACCCCGTTCGACTCGGCCTTTGGCCTCGCTCATGGGGAGTCGAAGGGTCACTGCCGCAACTTCGCCGCGGCGGCAGGATTGAATTGAAGGATGACCCCGCGGTCACCCACGGCCCAGCCGGATTCCGGGTTGTGGAAGAACAGCCCGGTGTAGTCGGTCTGCACCGGGGGGTTGTCGTTGACCCACGTCTCCCCGCCGTCCCACGTCTTCATGAGGACGCCTCGCTCGCCGGCTATCCAGCCCAGCGTGCGATCGGCGAACCAGACTGCCCGGAGGGCCGACCCGCCTCCCAGCCTCAATTCGCGCCAGGTCCTCCCGGAATCGCGCGTGCTTAAAATCGTCCCGCCGTCACCGACCACCCAACCGTAATCGTCGTCTGTGAAATGGATGGAGCGCAGGATCTCGCCGCCGCTCGAAGCCGGCTTGGCTTCCCAGCGGCGGCCGCCCGTCTCCGTGTAATAAATCATCCCGTCATCCCCGGCGACCATCCCGTGGGCCGGGGAGGTGAACCACACCGCGTGCAGGTTGCGCTCGATGCCGGTCTTCATCTTCTCCCAGAATTCGCCCTCATCGGTCGTAAACACGATTGTCCCCCCGGTTCCGACCGCCCAGCCGCGCCTGTTGTCGAAGAAATAGACGTCGTTCATCACGGAAACCCGGCGCTCGCTGCGGCGCATCGCCAATTCCTCCTGGGACAGGTCCCGGTATACGCGCCGCCACGAAAGGCCTCCGTCATCGGTCTTGACGATGATGTCCTCCCCGGTCGCGAAGGCAAGGCTCCTGGAAACGCAGAAAATCGAGGTAAGGTCGCCCCTGATGCCGCCCGGCGACTGCTGTGACCAGGTCACTCCCCCGTCGCGGGTGCCCCATAACATGCCGGCGCCGCCGGACCGGCCGACTATCCAGCCGAAGGACGGGTCAACGAACGCCACGGAGTTGTAGGTGGGCAGGTTCTCCAGGCTGTAGGCCGCCCAAGTCGCCCCCCCGTCAATCGTCGAATAAAGGGTGTTCTCCGCCCCGACCGCCCATCCCGTCTTGCCGGCCAGGGCGACACCGGTCAGGTCCTCGCGGCATATCGCCTCCCGCTTCTGCCAGGACATGCCCGAATCGCCGGACAGCCATATGTTCCCGTCCGCCCCGACCACGCAGGGAATGTCGCCTTTTTCCCCGCCGGCGGAATAAAGCGCCACCGGAGACCCGGGAAGCGGGATTTCGTCCCACCTGTTCATCATGTAACGCAGGACCAGCCCGTCGCGCCCGGTAATCCACCCCATGCCGTTTCCGGCGAACCAGACCGAGAATAGCCACTTCTTCGACTCGTGCCGCTGTGCCACCCATGTCCGGCAGGCGTCAACCGAATGCAGCATGATGCCGCGCTCCCCTACTATCCACCCCTCGGTAGGGCTGACCATGCAGGCCCCAAAGAAAGACTCCCCGTATCCGGCGTCCTTCTTCAACCAGCTCTTTCCTCCGTCGTATGTCACCAGGAGGGTGCCCTTCAACCCGGCGGCCACGCCGGTCTCGCGGTTCCCGAAGCTTACCGCGCGCAGGTCCTCCGTTACCCCGGATTTCTGGACCATCCAATGGTCCCCGTTGTCGTCAGTGGTGGCAATCAATCCGCCTGCGCCGACCGCGCACCCCCAGCCCGACTCCGGGAAGGAAACGGCATAGAGGTCCTTATCGGTGAACGGCTTCAGCTTCCGCCACAGCTTTCCGTCCGCCGAGGCGAATACCGCCCCGTTGCAACCGACCGCCCAGAACTGCCCGAAGGTCGAGGTGATGGCGGTCAACTTGGTCGCCTCGCGCTTGATGCTGAGAATCCACGATGTCTGGACCGCCGCGATGGCCGCCGCGGATAGGACAAGCGCGGCCAGACACGGGACCCAAAGAGCCCTGCTGAAGCGGTTCATTCTGCGGGGGAAGCCGGTCCGGGGAGTAGCCTCATCGTGAACGTTACCCTTGATATATTCGATGAGAGCGCGCCCCAAAACGCATAGGAATAGTCGACGTTGTATTCGAAGGGCTCGATGGAGAAACGAAGTCCCGCTCCCGCCGAGGGGGAATGTATGTCACTTCCCATCCTGACCGTGTAGCCGCCGCGGAGCGCCAGCACCTCGGCAAGCCACCACTCCACTCCAAAGCCGAAGTTGAACCTGTTCTGGGTGGGCCCCTTGATGGAAACCTTCCATGCCTCCGCTATCCCCCCCTCGGGGAAGACGAGGCGGTAGCGGGTATCCACCGGCAGGGCGATGTCGAACGTCCCCAGTATGCGCATCCATTCGTCCCGGTATGCCCGCCAGCCCAGCCCGAACCTGGCCCAGAACGGCGTGGGGGCGTCGGCGTCCCTGAACTTCATGCGCGGCCCCATGTTCTGGAGCGCCAGCCCCCCCGACACCGCCGGGTCGTCGATGGAATACTTGAATCCCGCGTCGATGAGCGCCCCCGATGCCGCTGATTCGGGGCTCCCCGCCTGCTTGATGTCAGTTGACAGGAGGCGCGCTCCCGCGCCGATGGAAAGGTGGTCGGTTATCGCCCAGGCGTACGAGGCGCCCACGGCGTAGTCCGACATGTCCACGGGCGGCTCAACGTCCTCCGGAACATTGGCAATGCGGGGGACGTGGAACGCGAACACGGTGGCCGCAAGAACGTGGCCCGGCACCACCGGCCCGCCCAGGGAAACCGTCGAGTAGGCGGTGTCGGCGAACCAGGCTGCATAGGAGATGTTCGCCTGCAGTGACGAAAGGCTCGCCAGCCCGGCCGGATTCCACGTGACGCCGGAAAGGTCGTCCGCGACCCCCGTAAAGGCCTCCCCCATGGCGGCCGGCCTTGCCCCATTGGCAATCATGAGGAATGCCCCAGCCTGGGTGCCGTTGGTAACCGCCCCGGCCGCACCGGCCAGCGCGCAGGCAAGAACCGCCCCTCCCAGGGCACGGATGAGACTTTTTCCCATCATTTTCATGATAACCGTTTCAGCGGATGACCGCCACACGCCTGACCTTCACCGCTCCCGGCACCTCCGCCGATATGAAATAAATGCCCGGGGCAACGGTCTCCCCCCGCTCGTTGTGGCCGTCCCAAACCACGAAGGCCGCCTGGGCGGGCAGGTCGTCGTCCAGGAGCAGTTTCACCGCCTGGCCCGCCGCATCATGCACCCGGACCGTGACATGGCCGGCCTGGTCCACGCGGACTTGCCCCTGAACCCTTTGCCCCGCTTTCGGCCTTATGGCGTTCCGGTCGAGTTCCAGGACCTGCGGAAGGGGTTCCCAGGTCACCTGCCATCCCTCCAGCGTGGGCCGTTTCGAGCAATCGGCGGGGTCGCTGACCAGCAATGCCCGGAGCTTTATGGAATGGTAACGGTAGGCGTCCAGTGAGGCGAGCGAGGCGCCGGATTTCACGTTGGCGAGAAGGACGCTGCCGTCCGCCGACAGGACATCCACAGTGACCGTCTCCGCCGGCGTCCTGGAAACCACGTAAGTCAGGGTCTTCCACTTCCCCACCGATGTCGGGGTTATCGGCCTCGAAACGACTTGCGCCGCGCACGCGTAGTAGTGGACCTCGATGCGCCTCACCACCGGCGTGAACCCGCCGAAATACACGGAGGAACTGAGGGAAGGATGAAGGCTTAGCGGGGACAGCGAATTGTCGACCTCGGCGGCGGTGCTCCGGCTGTGCAGGATGAGCCGGTATTGGAGATAACGGCCGGACAGCGATCCCGCCACCCCGGTCGAGTCGGACATCCCGGTGCCCGTATGCAACAGGGTGTAGTCGTTGTATGGCGGCGCGAGCACGTGCGGGGGGATGTCATCCTCCCAGTTGAAGTGGTTGACCTTCCATCGCGTCGCCGCCGGATTTTCCACCGGCTTGGCGCCGGTGTTGTCCACCCCCCACTCAAGCTCGGACGGCGTCATGGCGGTCGCCCCCATCAGGCGGACGCATTGGTTCAATACGCAATACTGCGGATCAAACCCCTTGCCGGAATTGGTTGTCCCTGCATGCATGTACTCGAATCCTCCGATTCCCCCCTTGCCATCGTCGGCGATAATACTTTTCCCGATATCGCCATACTCCTGTGACTGGTTCTGCGTCCAGCTTATACTGACCCATCTCGTCTTATCCGACAGCGTGTCGAATACCGGCGAGGTATATGTTCCCTGGTCGGCCGCCACGATAATGGGACCAAGCCGGGTGCAATGACTGTGGCACAAGTCGGATACATCGGAGATTGCGCGAAAATCATAGGCCCCCGCCCCAAGTCCCGGGTCATGGATGGTAAACGGAGTGTATCTACCATAATCAGTTTCAGTGACATTCATTGTATTGTAGATGTAGTTGGCTTCGCCCATGCCGGTGAAAGCATAGCCGGTTTTCGTCGTCAGGTTGTAGAATTCGAAACCGATATACGTCGGGGAATTGGTATGGGGGGAGGGGCAACCGCCCGGCACATCCGCCAGGTTGAACAACCCGGAGATAAATGTCGCGTTATATCCCTGGTTGGGAACAATCTGGTTTTCCACAATTCCGCTGAGCAAGGGTAGCCCATAATACGAAGCGATACATCCCGTTTTTTGTGGGTATCCAACAATAGAAGGCAACACCGACATAACTCCAATGCAACAATCCGCTTTACCAGCAGTTCCCCAGCCCCAGATGACAAGGTCCGACCCGGTAACCGTGCCGCTGTAGGACGCGAGCGGTATGCCTCTGATAGCGTTACTCCCTTCCAACAACATGCCGTTGACTTGGTATTTCAGGGTGTGGGGCGGCAATGCGCACGACTGGGCATCAGTGAATTCGCATTGATAGGGGAACCCAAGCCGGGTGACTTCATATTGCTTGCGCCACAGCCGGATTTCCTCCAACGCCGAGTTCGGATTGCTGACCACGAGGCCAGAACCCACGTCGCCCATCGTGAAACTTTCGCTGATTTGCGAGGAGCTGTTCGGCTGGGTCCAAACCTGGAGCGCAGTGCTTACCGTTATGCCGGTGGGATAAGCCTGTGACGCCTGCTGGTTTCTGGTGAGGCCGGATAGGTCCGAGAAATCGTCCTTCCAGGACCCGCCAAAGACGTCCATCGTCACCCCCGCGGACGCCGGGACCCTGGCAAGCAGGAAAAGCGCCGCGATGAGCGCGAACCTCATTTCTCGACCCTGACCTTGCGGGTTCCCGCCCCGCGTGCCGTAATGGCGGTGATGAAATAGGTCCCCGGCTTCACCGCCGCGCCGTCCCTACCGCGCCCGTTCCAGCGGAACAACACGGCTTCCGCGCTCGCCTCGGCCTCCAGCGGCGTGGCCACCACGTTCCCCTTCGCGTCGCGAACCCGCACGCGGACCTGTCCGCGCGATTCGACCGAAACGATTCCGCGCACCCACTCGCCTGCTTCCACCGAGATCGAGGCGCGGTCCAGGATCAGCCGCCCTTGAAGCGGCTCCCAGGTCACCCGCCACGAGGAAATGGAGGGGCGGTTTTCCGGCGACGCCGGATCGGCGATGAGGTCGGCGCGCAGGTAGACGGCCGCGTGGCTGAACGGATCCAGGGAACCCCCGAAATCGAACCCTGACGGGACGTCCTCGAAGAGCGGCGTTCCGTCAGCCGCGAGGACGTCAACCCGGACGCGGGAGCCGCCGGGAGCCTGGCCCGCATGGAACACCCTGCCCCACTTCCTGATCGAAGCCGGGGCGATTCGCGCGCTTACCGCGCGGGCGGCCTGCGGACGGTAGCGCACGGAAAGCTTCTTCACCAGCGGAAGCCATCCCGCAAAATGCCGGTGCGGATCACGCGGCGCCAGCGGCCTCGACACGTTCCCCGCCGTGTCGCGGCCGTGCAGGGCGACTGAAAACTGGAAATAGCGCCCGGCCGCTTCCGCCGGAAACGCGCAATCCGATATGTCCTGCGTCGGGAACGGCGCCGACTGCGCGGTCAGCGGCGAGGGGTTGTCGGATACCCCGAACCTCACCACGGCGGGGGTTATCGGGTTTCCCGGCGTGGCGCATCCGCAGGCAGGATCCGCCGTCGCATAGTTCTGGTCGAGTTCCCATTCGACCTTCTCCCAGACCGTCCGCTGTGAAAGGGAATCGAAAACCGGGGAGGAATAATTCCCCTCCTGCGCCGTGACATACACCGGCCCGAGAAAGGTGCAATGATCCTCAGCCACCGCCCGCGAAACCGCACGGACATCCCAGGCCGAACCGGGAACGGCCGGAGCCGGGTTAAGCATCACCGAAAATCCCGCCATGGAGGAAAACGCGGGCGTTTCCGGCCCGGCAAAGTCGTTCTCCGCCGCCGTCCATGAACCATGGGTCTTTCCGCCCGCCTGTTCCACCCATTCAAAGGCCAGGTAGGGCGATTCGTCGCCGTCATGGCGGACTGACGAGGTGAAACTGGCCGTGTAAAAGGTTCCCGGGGCGATTCCCGCCAGCGCGCCTCCCCACAGGACCGGATGGCCGTTGAAGGGGGAAATCCCCCCCAGCGCGCCGGAACGGCACTTCGGCGAACTTGCCTCCGTATCCCAGCCGACCGCATTCGCGGCGCCGCCCGGCAGCCCCGGAAAACCGGTGAACCCCTCCCGCGCCCGCGTCGCGGGATTGTCCCTGTAAAGAATCCCGTTACGCACGCCCCCCGCCGTCGTATGCCGGGCCCAGGAAAGCTCGCGGCCCGGCTGCAGTATCCTTTGCCACAGCGTCACTTCCTCCCTCCCCGTGCCCCGCCCGAGCACTTCCAGCCCCGGCGTCAGGGTCCCCGCCGAGAACCGCGCGTCCGCCGGAATGTGCCAGTTCTGGACCGCCGGGGTAAGCGTAACCCCGCCCCCCTTTCGCGGGACCAGGTGCCGGGAAAAGGACAGCCGGGAAATGCTGGAGAAATCGTCCTTCCAGGCTGATGTCGTGAGCGCCGCACCCCCGGCCTCCCCGGCGGCGCATTGAAGAAGAATCGCGCAGGCGAGAAGCCTCCCCATGCACTAACGCGCTACCGCTACGCGTTTCGTTTGCCGGCCGGAGGGAGTCGTGGCGGTGATGAAATAGACCCCCGGAGCCACCCGGGCCCCCCGCGAGTCCGTGCCATCCCACCTCATCATGTATACTTTCCCTCCCTCCAGCTCGCCCCGGAACAGCACCTTTACCGACTGGCCAGCCGCGTCGTGCGCCTTGACCTCGACCAGCCCGGAATCGGCCACCGTGACATGCAATGCGCATTCGTCCTTCCGGGAAAGACGCAGCGAATTGCAGTCCACCGTCAGCAAATCCTCCTGTTTTTCGTATTCCACCCTTAACCAAAAGAGCTTCGGAATCGCCGCGGGATGGCCATCCCTGTTCAGCGTTACCCGCACGCGCACCGCAGGATACTTCCCCGCATCGATTTCGCGCAGCAGCGATGCGCCGCTGGCCACGTTAGCCATGATTACGTTGTTGTTGTCGTCCAGTATGTCCACCAGGACGGACCCGCCCCCGTCGGACTTCTCGTAGGTGACGGTCTTCCACGCCCGCAATTTCGGCGGCTTTATCGATTTCGTAATAAGCTGGCCGGCGGCCGGCGTGTAAATCACGCTTATCCTCTTCAACTGGGGAGACCGGGCCCCATCGTGGGCCGGGAAGTACCTGAAGCACGACTTGTATCCCGCCCAGGCCCCCCCCGCTCCCGTGGGCGGAAGCGGCGGCGGCGAAAGGAGGAACTCGTCCCAGGTGGACAGCGTTGCCTCGTATTGGAAATACCTCCCTTCCGCCGGAGCACCCATGTAATCGAGCGCAACGGGAGCCGGAGCGGTGTCCGGAAGCCCCTTGTTCGTGAAGGGGACGGCCGGAAATGGGACCGCGGCGTGAAACATGTTCCCACCCCCGCCAGTCCACCCCAGGCCCGCCCACGGATTGGCTGTATTACCGAACCTCCACTTCAGTTTTACGGGCGTCCTGACGTTCACCCCGGCGGCGTCACGATACTGGTCCAGTTCCCACTCGATGCCCTGCCACAGCGTGTCCGGACTCAGGCTGTCGAACACCGGACTGTCGTAGGTGCCCCCGGTTTCATGCGCCAGAATCCCCAGGTCCCCCAAGTTGGCGATGCGCACCCCGGCAGCCCGAAGCATCAGCCCGTCGATGTAGAGCGAGGCGCTCGCCGAATCGTTGGTCTTGCAGGAGACCCCGCAGGGGCAGGTGGGGGGCGAGCATGTTTCGATTATATTCAGCCGGAAATTCCATGAGCCGGACGGCACCGGGTCGCACCACGCCCCCACCGGGGTCGGGTTCTTGTTGCCGGCGCAATCAAAGCAGCTCGGGGCAAGGCCGGACGACTGTAAATCGCCCACGCAAAAGCTGGCGCTGAACGGGGTATACGGGGCAATGCCGCCCGAATTCTGGTACAGCGTCACCGCGCCGCCCTCCATCCCGGTTGTTCTCAGCCGCACCGGGCACCCCGTGCTTCGCTTGGCACAACCCAGGGCGATATCCGGCTCGACGCACACAGCCGTGGCCCCCCCAAAGAAGTCCCCCCCGGTAAACTCGATTTCAATCCGCGCCAACCGGTCATTGTTGGGGGGAGAAGCGGCGCCCGCCACAGTGCCGGGTGACCGGACGAACCACACGGCGTTATACATGGAACCGGGAACCAGGATTTCCTTGAACTGGGACTGCGGCTTGACCAGCTCGACCAATATCCCGTCACGGGAGGCGCTCGGACAGCCCTTGGCGCCCGCCTGTATGCAACTGGCATAGGCCGCCACGCTCGGGGCAAGGAGGACCTGGTTCGACCGGGCGCCAAGCGTCACCTCGTTTGGCAATGCGTTTATCGGATAAACGAAGCAATTCGTACGGCCCGCGCCCGTCGTGCAATCGTTTATCCACGACATGTCGCCTACCGCGCTGAACCAATGGCCGGTCAACTCAACCTTCTCGCCATACGCCCCTCCGGGGAGGACATCAGTGAATGACGTCCCCGAACCCGGCGAGGAGAACAATATCCCGGTGGATTGGTTGTTGCCTGACGGAACCGCGGGCTGGGTCAAGGTCCACTGGCCGGGAATGACCAGGCATGTATCGCCCGCGTCCCGCGCGAGCGCCTGGATAAGGGAGAGGTCCACGGCGTCCTTGCAATCCTCGTAATAATATCCTCCCCGGGTGTTTATGGTTCCCCTGGCCCATCCCGTTTGGCCGGCCAGGAGCAGGAGCGCCACGGCAATGGCCGCCGGCGGAAGCGAAAGGCCCGGTCGGGGGAAGCGGCTGGCGGAAACGGCGGGAGCCTGCGGCACCCGGAGCTTCAGAGGGAGTACCGCAGCCGCGGACCGGAGCCCCGGTTCGGTGACAAGGCCTGGGCCGGACCCAGCAGGACGCTGGAGAACATGTCCCACCAGTTTGATTCCTTGCGCCGCTTCTCGGAAACGACGGAAGGACGCCCCCCCGTTCCCAGCATCTCCCCGGCGGCATCGATGGCGTCGTCCAGTCCGCCCATCTCGTCCACGAGCCCTGCGAACTCGGCCTGCCGCCCCGAGAAAACCCGGCCGTCCGATATCGACCTTATGAACGCGCGCGCCGCCCGGTCGGTCGGCTTGGGAGCCCCCTTCCCGCGCTCCCGGGCCAGCGCCTCCTTGACCTTGGCGGTCCGCGCCGTCGCCACCGCATCAAGGAACTGCTCGTAAACGTCGTCGATGGTCGACTGGAGCAGGGCCAACTCCTCGGGATCCATCTTCCGCGCGAAATTGCCGATGTCCTTGAAGCGGCCGCTCTTCACCACCGAGTAGCGCACTCCCACTTTTTTCATAAGGTCCTCGGCGTCCACGAATTCCATCTTCACCCCTATGGAACCGGTGAGCGTTCCGGGATTGGAGAATATGCGGTCCGCCGCGCAGGCAAGATAATATCCGCCGGAAGCGGCCACGCCGCCGAAGGAGGCGACGATGATGCGCCCCGGCTTCGCCTCCTTGTACCTGAGCAGTTCGTCGTAGATCTCCTGTACGGCGCCGACGTCGCCCCCCGGACTCTCCACGCGAAGTATGATGCCCTTTACCAGGGGATTGCGGTCCAACTTGCGCACCTGCCGGACATAGGGAGCGGGGTCCATGATATCGCCCCAGACCTCGATCAGCCCCACCTGGGCGAAGGACGGGAGGTTGAACCAGTGGCGGGTTTTCGCCTTCGTGGGGGCCGCCGCGCCGCCGGTAACCGGCATGAAAAGGCACGCCAGCAGGAGGGCGAAAGCCGGCGCCATGATGCGGCTTGTCATACCTTTGCCCCTCATTTCAAGCCAATTTTATCATGTTTTCGGCCTTCCCCTCAACACTCCAGCCTGTTGCGGCGCCCCCCCCGGCTATGTTGAAATGGTCGACATGCCCACGGTAATCGTCCGCACCATCGGCGTAACCCGCCGTTACCAAATGGGGGGCGAGATTGTCGAAGCCCTCAAGGGGATAGACCTCGAGATATTCGCCGGCGAATACCTCTCCATCATGGGGCCGTCCGGCTCCGGGAAAACCACGCTGTTCAACATGATTGGCGGCCTCGACAAGCCCTCGGGCGGACAGGTCTATATCGACGACGTGGACATGGCCCAGCTGGACGCCTACGAGCTGGCCTGGCTGCGGTGCCGCAAGATCGGCTACATCTTCCAGACCTTCAACCTGATTCCCGTCATGACCGCCCTGGAGAACGTGAAACTCCCCATGGTCTTCGCGGGCATGAACAACGACGAGTCGCACGAGAAGGCCGCCGCGCTGCTGACGCGGGTCGGACTGGGGGGCCGCCTCTTCCACAAGCCCAACGAGTGCTCGGGAGGCCAGCAGCAGCGCATCGCCATCGCGCGCGCCATGGCCAACGACCCCGCCATCATCCTCGCGGACGAGCCGACCGGAAACCTCGACCTCTCCACCGGGAAGGAAATCATCGAATTGCTCAAGGCGCTCCAGAAGGAGCGTGGCGTGACCATCATCTCGGCCACCCACGACATGAAGATGCTCGACGCCTCCGACCGCATCGTCTGGATTCGCGACGGCAAGGTGGAACGCATCGAGGAGCGGAGCAAGCTTTCCATCGCCGTCGGGACGATAGACGGCAGCACAAATTAGGGCCTGGTGGGGGCTGGGCCCCCTTTCCTGCCGTCCCCTCTGCATAAACCGCTAGAATAAACCGATGGCTCTACCTGCCCGCACCCAGCCGTTGAGGAATGTGGGGTTCCGGCTTTCCGCCGAGGGGACCGCCCGCATCCTCAACTTCCTCCTTTCCGTCATCGGCGCGCGTATCCTCGGCGCGGCACGCTGGGGCATCTACTGGACTGGGTTCAGCTGGGCGTCGGTCGCCGTGCTGGCGACCGACCTGGGCGGCCACCTAACGCTGTCCCGCGCGGTCGCACGCGTTCCCGGCAACGCCAGGGCGGCGCTGGGAATCTCGCTCTCCCTGAAATTGGTTCTTTCTGCCGCCGTTTTCGCGGTCTGGGCGCTCGTGGGCGGGTTCCCCGGCCTCCCGCTTTCCCTGCAAGCAACCCTGCTTGGAGCCGCGCTTTGCCTTTCCTTCATCGAATGGCTGGGTTTCCACCTGCGCGGGTTCGGCCGCGTCCCCGCCGAGTCGCTCCTGCTGGCGGCCGACTGCGCGGCCGCCTTCGGCGCGGGCGTTTTCGCGCTCTTCCGCGGGTGCGGACCGCTCGGCCTGGCCGTCTCGCAGCTCGCGGCGCACGGAGCCGTTCTTGCGGCGGCGGCCGGCATCCTGTCCCGCCATCCCGCCTTCAGGCCGCGGCTCCCCAGTATGGCGCGCGTCCGCGGTTTCCTGCGCGAATCGGCTCCCACCGGGCTTTACCTTTTCGCCTCGTTGGGGTCATGGCGGCTCGGCATCATGTGGCTGGCCGCCACGCCGGCCTTCGGGGCCGCCGCCGCCGGCCTCTTCGCCGCCACCCACCGCATACTGGAAGCCGCCAGGTTCTTCCCCGCCGCCGCGGCAGCCGCGCTCTTCCCCTCTTTCGCCCGCCCGAAACCGGAGGAGCATCCGCGCCGGGTCCTCCTGGCGGCCCTTCCCCCGGTCATCATCGGCACCATGCTGGTATCGCTCCCCTCCTTTTCCGGCGGCGTGGTCCGCCTCCTCTTCGGACCCGCCTTCGTGACGGCCGGCCCCCTCTTGTCCGTTCTCGCGTGGGCCTTCCCCTTCATGACCGTGAACTGGGTCCTTTCCCACTGGCTCATCGCCCGCGGCCGAGAAAAGGCCAACGCCTCCCTCGCCGTTCTCCAGTTTATCGTCCACGCCACTTCCCTCTTCCTTCTTGTCCCTTCCCACGGCGCGCTCGGCGCCGCCTCTTCCCTTGTTATTTCCGAGGCCTCCTTCTCCGTTTCCGCATTTGTCTTCCTGCTGTTTAGATAATATATTTTTCATTGACCCACCTTCGCACCCTGTGTTAAAGTCATTCCATTCGCAAGTCTGGCTGCGGCAACGGCGCCGCGAAGGAAGTGTGCCATGGCAACGAAAGGCGAAGGAGATTTGACTGCTGACATCCTCGTGCGGTTCCTCAAGAAGGAAAGATACGCTTTCAACCGCGAAGATATTGTCAAATTCGTAAAGGCCCGTGAAATCCGGACGCTCAACCTGAACTACATCGGGGGCGACGGCAGGCTAAAGACCCTCAGTTTCGCCATAAGAAGCGAGCGTCACATGCGGGAGCTCCTCGACTCCGGAGAGAGGGTGGATGGTTCCAGCCTTTTCCGTTATATAGATACGGCGAACAGCGACCTTTACATCATCCCGCGCTTCTCGACCGCCTTCCTCAACCCCTTCACGCCGGAACCGACCCTAAACATCCTGTGCGCCTACTTCGACTCCGCCGGCCGCCCGATGGAAGTCGCCCCCGAACATACGGTTCGCCGGGCCCACGAGGAATTCAAGAAAAAGACCAGGCTGGAGCTCTACACGCTGGGCGAACTTGAATACTACGCATTTCTGCCGCCCGGCTCTTCCACCCTGTATCCGCCCACGCCGCAGCGTAATTACCATGAGAGCACCCCGTTCGTGAAGTGCAAGCACATGAACGAGGAAGCCCTGCGGGTACTGGCCACCATGGGCGTCCGTTCCAAATACGGGCACGCCGAGGTCGGCGCAATTCCCGCCGCGGATGGGGCATCCATCGAGCAGTTTGAAATCGAATTCGAGCTGGAGCCGATCGAGGAAACGGCGGACCATATCGTCCTCGGAAAGTGGGTGCTGAGGAACGTCGCCGCCAAGCACGGGGTTACGGTCACGTTCTCCCCCAAGCTCGGGATAGGCCACGCGGGCAGCGGCATGCACATCCACATATCCGCCATGAAAAACGGGAAAAGCATGATGGCGGACGACCATGATGAATTGAACGACACGGCGAAGAAAATCATCGGAGGCCTGACGAGGCTCGCCCCGAGCCTGACCGCCTTCGGGAACACCATACCGGTGTCCTACCTGCGGCTGGTTCCCCACCAGGAGGCTCCAACCTGCATCTGCTGGGGCGGCCAGAACCGGTCGGTGCTCGTCCGGGTCCCGCTTGGCTGGCGGCATCTCGGGAACCTGTCCGCCGAGGTGAATCCCACTGCCAAGGACAGCGACCGCCCGCGCAAGCGTTACCAGACCGTGGAGATACGGTCGCCGGACGGCTCCGCGAATTCGCATCTCCTGTGCGCGGGAATCGGGGTTGCGGCGCGCCACGGGCTCACGCACCCGGCTGCGCTCGAGTGGGCCAAGGAAACCGCCGTCACCGTCAACATTTTCAAGGAAGAGAACCGGCATATCCGGGACAAACTCCGGCAACTTCCCGCGTCGTGCGACGAATCCGCCGACCAGCTGCTCGAGCAGGGGCCCATCTACGAGGAGAATGGAGTTTTCAGCCACAGGCTCATCGAGGGCGTCGCCGGCCAATTGAAGGCCTTCAAAGACCGCACGCTGTGCGACGAGCTAAGAAAGGACAAGGCGGCCGCGGAAGCCTACGCCAAGGATTTCATCCACACAGGCTGAAGTCCTGAGTTTTCCATTCTGACAAAGCGGGCCGGTTCCCCCTGGGACCGGCCCGCTTACGTTCCTGCCACCGATTATTTCCGTCCGTCATCCAGAGTTCTTTTTTATTCCTCCTGCCCCCCCTTAGGGGGGGGAAGGAGGTTTGACCGAGGAGGGGTACCCACCTTGTGGGTCGACGGCATCGCGTTCGGCGATAGCCGCCTAAATAATGCTTCGACTGCTACGCGCGCCGTGTCCCCACGGCCCGGAAATGCCCGACGCCCGGGAGGGCGTCGGGCCAGGAGAAAGGGGGGGCGCTTCCTCCCCCCACCGGGACGCGGGATTATCCGGGGCGAAGGGGTCGCACTTCGCAGGACCTCTGCCAACCGTTATTTGGTTGCGCACGCATTCCGGCGTGCGCAACCAAATGGCCGGCCATGGTGCCCCGTCCGCCTTGCGGACGGGGCGAGGCCCCGGTTGGCAGGGGAGGTCGCTGCGCCGCGGTGGGGCGCGGCGACCGGTCCGGAGAAGTGCGACCCCGAGCCCCGGGGCTATTTCTTCTGTTTCGCCTTGAAGCTGGCGATGGCGTTCTCGTAAGCCGTTCTCCTTTATTCCTCCTGCCCCCCCTTAGGGGGGGACGCTTTTTCTCCTCCCCGGGACGCTGGATGGTAGGGGCGACGGGGCGGGACTTCGAGCGGCGTATGCCGATCGTTTTGGAGTCGCGGCACGTTCCGGACGGCGGAGGCGCGTAGCGGCCTTGCCGCGTTAGCGCCGGAGCCGGCGTTCTGAGGAACGTGCCAGCGACGGAAAACGTGCGGCCATGGAGCCGAGCCCCGAAGGGGCGAGGCGTTCGTCCTCGCGCCGGCTCCTGCCGGCTGCACGAGATCGGCATCTGAGCGAGCCCCGCACGGCGGGTGGGGCGAGCGTACGCGAGAAGTCCCGCCCCGAGCCCGGAGTTATTTCTTCTGCTTCGTCTTGAAGCTGGCGATGGCGTTCTCGTAGTTCCCAATCATCTTTTTGGCCATCGCGGCGTCCGACCATTCCTTGGCGTATTCGAACGCTTCCTTCTTTTTCGCCTCGTACAAGTCCTTGTCCGTCAGGTATTTCCGGACGGCCGCCGTGAATTCTTCTTCATCTAGCTTCACCCGCGTGCC
>Ga0315282_10002055_pt1 | contig 37521 bp, 24 predicted proteins | sample YL17G07_20_MG_FD_203693 | JGI IMG/M metagenome (GOLD analysis project Ga0315282, IMG submission 203693) | Sediment microbial communities from Yellowstone Lake, YNP, Wyoming, USA - YL17G07_20 | ecosystem: Environmental > Aquatic > Freshwater > Lake > Sediment | place: USA: Wyoming | collected... | reverse complement strand
CCCCGCAGCCACCGGTATCGCATTACCCCTTTGGGTGCCCACATGGCCGTCCTCTACGTACGCGTCTACGCGCGCGGCTTCCGGCCCGCCGCCTCCCTCCCGTCACCCGGGACACGCCGCGGCCCCTGATAAATTCGACTCAAGTACTCAGAATTCACCCGGTCAAGGCGTCTAGAATGTGCCGCATGAGGCACTTCACCCTGCGCGCACGGCGGCACTTCATCGCCTGTGTCGTCCCGGTCGTCGCCGCGTTGCTGCCGCTGGCCCCCGTGTGCCCCTCGCAGAGCGTCACGAATCAGTCGTCAGAGGATGGCGACCCGTTCCAGCTGCACCTGTCGGCGCCGATTGGCACGTGGGACGACGCGGTGCCGCTCGGCAACGGGCTGACCGGCGGGCTGCTGTGGGGCGAGGGCGCCACCATCCGGCTGTCGCTCGACCGCGCCGACCTGTGGGACTTGCGCACGCCGCAGATCTATCTCGAGGACGACTGGAACTACGCGACCGTCCAGCGACTCGTGCAGGCGCGCAACCAGCGTGAACTGGTGCGACGCTTCGACGCGCCGTTCGAGGAGATCCCGTATCCGACGAAGCTGCCCGGCGCGCGGCTGGAGATGACGCTGGCGGACGGACGGCAGCTGCGTGAGTTCGCGCTCGACATGCGACGCGCCGTCGGCCGGGCGTCTTTCGATGGCGGGGACGTCGAAGTGTTCTTCAGCGCCGTCGAACGCGTGGCGATGCTGCGCGTGCGCGGAACGACGCCAACGGTGCGCCTCGTCGCCCCCGCATCGCTCGGCAAGCTCGGCTACGCGGCGGCGAAGATCGGACAGGACGCGAGCGGCGCCTGGCTGATGCAGCAGGCGGCGTCGGGACTCGTGTACGCGGTTCACGTGGCCAGCCGGCGCGCCGGCGACCGGACCGAACTGGCCGTCGCCATCACGTCGAATCGCGAGCGATCCGACCCGCTGGCGCTCGCGAGGGCGCGCACCGCGTCGGCGCTCTCGCGCGGCTTCGACGCGCTGCTCGCGCCTCACCTGCAATGGTGGCGCGCGTTCTGGGCGACCTCGTCCATCGAGCTGCCCGACGCCGCCATCCGGCGGCACTACGCCCTGGCGCAGTACTTCTACGGCGCCGCCTCGCGCCGCGGCGCGCCGCCGATGCCGCTGCAGGGCGTGTGGACGGCGGACGCAGGCGCCCTGCCGCCATGGAAGGGCGACTTTCATTTCGATCTGAACGTGGAAATGAGTTATTGGGCATACCTGCAGGCGGGGCATTTCGACGAGGGCGCCGCCTATCTCGATTTCATGTGGTCGCTCGTGCCAGCCCACCGCAGGTTCGCCGCGCGCTTCTTCGACACGCCCGGCATCGTCGTCCCCGGCGTCATGGCGCTCGACGGCCAGCCGCTTGCCGGCTGGGGACAGTACTCCCTGTCTCCGGTACAGGGCGCCTGGGTGGCCGACGCCTTCTACCGGCACTGGCGCTACATCGCGGATGCACGCTTTCTGGCCGACCGCGCATATCCGTACTGCACGCTCGTCGCCGACGGCCTCGTCGCGTTGTTGAAGCCCGACGCGCAAGGCAGGTTGAAACTGCCGCTGTCGAGCTCGCCCGAGATCCACGACAACTCGCTGGCCGCCTGGATGACGCCCCTCACCAATTACGACCTTTCGCTGATTCGATCGCTCTTCGGTTCGCTGGCCGAGATGGCAACCTCGCTCGGCCGGCGAGCCGACGTCGTGAAGTGGTCGCGCCTGCTCGATCGACTCGATCCGCTCGCCGTGGACGGGGCGACGGGCGTGCTCAAAGTCTCGCCCACCGAATCGCTCGCGGAATCCCACCGTCACCTGTCACACCTGATGGCGATTCACCCTCTCGGCCTGCTGACCATCGCCGGCGGCGACGGGGACCGGCGCGTGATCGCCGCCTCGCTCGATCGGCTGGCGGCGCTCGGGACGTCGAACTGGGTCGGGTACAGCTTTGCCTGGGCTGCCTGCATGGAGGCGCGGGCCGGGCGTGCGGACGACGCGGAACGGTACCTGTCCACCTTCGTTCGAGCCTTCCTGCTGCGAAACGGGTTTCACGCCAACGGCGATCAGACGCGTTCCGGCATCACGCGAGCCACCTACCGCCCGTTCACCCTGGAGGGAAACTTCGCGGCGGCGCAGGCGGTGCACGAAATGCTGCTCCAGAGCTGGGGCGGGGTCGTACGAGTGTTTCCCGCGATTCCCGCCAGATGGCGTGATGCGGCCTTCACCGATCTGCGTGCCGAGGGTGGTTACAAGGTGAGCGCCCGCCGCTCGGACGGGCGGACGATCGAAGTCCGTGTCGAAGCCACGCGGGACGGAGCCGTGAAACTGCGAGACCCGTTCGAGGGACGCGACGCGACGTGGACGGCGGTCCGCACCCGCGGCCGCCTGTCCACGTTGGCGCGCGCGACGCCGGCTCGTGCCGCCCGGCATGACGGCGTCGCCCAATTCGAGTTCGCCGTCCGCGCGGGCGACACGATCACCGGCCGCCTGGCGGTGCGATAGGCGTCGCGTTCACTGTCCCTTCGCCTGCGGGATGAACTGTTCGACGACCGCCTTCCTGAGGAGATCCATCGGCAGCAGCCCCTGGTCGAGGATGAAGTCGTGGAACTTCTGCTGGTCGAACTTCGGCCCGAGCACGCGTTCCGTCTCCTGGCGCAGCGCGAGCAGTTTCGAGAAGCCGTAGTAGTAGGACGGCGCCTGCCCGGGCGCCCAGAACGTGTACCGCTCCACCTCTTCGTTTGCCAACGCATCCGACAGCACCACGTCGCGCGTGAGGATCGTGCGGGCCTGGTCCGGGGTGATCTTCCCCATCTGCAGCTCGGGGTCGAGAAAGGCGCGCACCGCCCGCATCAGCCGGTGCTGCAACGAGATCAGCTTGCCGTCATCGGGCATGTACGGGTAGAGCAACCACTCCGAGTAGAGGCCCCAGCCTTCCGCGTTCGTGCTGTTGAGCGCGAACACCGCGCGTGCGATCGAGACACCGCGTTCGACCATCGTGTCGAACTGCAGTTCGTGGCCGGGCCGTCCCTCGTGCGCCGTGAGCGTCCACGACGCGGCATCGAAGGTGAAATCGTCGAACTTCTGCTCCCCTTTCTGCCCGGGCGCCGCCGGGATCTTCAGCGGCAGCACGAAGGCGCCCTTCTGCCCGGTGTTGTTGATCAGCTGCGGAATGTCCATGTGCGGTGCGGGCGTCGCCGCGCTCTCCGCCTCGCTGGCGAAGCGGAAGATCATCGGCCGCTCGGGCAGCGTGACGAGGTGATGCTCGCGGATGATCTGCTCGATCGCCGCGATGCGCGTGTGGTAGAGGGCCATGATCGCATCGCCCCCCACCTGGTCCTTCTTCAGCGCGAGGATCACCTGGCGATAATCGGCCGCCTGGATCCCCTTCTCGCGCGCGACCTTCGGCGCCAGCGCCTGCATCTGTTTCTGGATTTCGTCGAACGCCGCGTGCCCCATCGCCGCCAGATCCTCCGCCGAGGCGTCGATGCCCGCGTCCTCGAGTCTCGCCGCATAGATGGGCGGCGGCAGCCGGAAGTCGGCGCGCGCCCGCGGCAGGATTTGCCGGCGCACGAACGCGTCGTATCCCGCCAGTTGCTCCTTCAGCTTCGCGAACGCCGGTTCGTAGCCCGTCATCGCGTACTTCGCAAACAGCTTGTCGATGCCCTGCACGAAGTACTGGCCCTGGCCGAGGTTCTTCTCGACCTCACCCTTGAACGGGCCCATCAGGCCGGGCTGTTTCAAGTGTTCGCGGACGTAGCTCTCGGCCAGCTGCACGACCGGTTGTGTGCTCGCCTCCATGCCGGCATAACGCCGCAGGCGCACGAGGGCTGCGGGACGACGCGCGGCCGCAACCTGATCGTCGAGCAGGCTGCGGATGCCGAAAAAGACGGTCTGCGACAGGTCGAAATACGGCAGGAGGTACTTCTGCTCCAGTTCGTTCTGCCTGATCGCGCGCCCGGCCGCGTCGATCATGATCTGCAGGTCCTGGCTGACGAAGGGATCCTTCTCGCGCGCGCGATCGGCCTGCAGCGTCGCGCTGGCCTTCTGCAGGTCGGCGCGCGTCCGTTCGTTGAATCCCGGCTGCAGGTCGATGACCTGCTCGTCGAAGAGGGTGACGCCGAACCGGCTCGCCATTTCCGGGAGGTGCTTCGCGAGGACCTCGAGCAGCGTCTGCGCGTACTGGTTGCTGCGCGGCACCCACTCCGCGGGAGACGCAGGAGAATCAGCCGGTTTCTGTTCAGAGGCAGATGTGAGGGCAGCGAGAACGAGCGCCGGCACAGCCAGCATGGGTAACCAGTGCAGCTCCATCACCAGTCCTTTCGACGATAGTCGGGTCTCTTTTCATCATACGGTATCGACCGGCGACCGGTTTCGCGGCGTGTCACGGCTCAGTCGGCGCCGCGCTACAATCGGTGATTGCAGTGGCGGCCAGGCTCGCAGGAGCACGCCTGGCCCGTGAAGCAAGGAGGAGTGATGGCGCGCTCGGATTGTCGATGCGAAGCGTTCGTGCGGCGGGCGCGACGGGCCCGCCCGTTCCCGGTTTTCCTGTCGTTCGCTCTCCTTGCTGCTTGTGCCGTCCTCGCCGCGCAGGCGGGCAGGACGGCCGCCACGGTTCCCGAGTCGCGATTCTCGGCGCTCCACTGGCGCCTCATCGGCCCGTTTCGCGGCGGCTGGGCGACCGCGGTCGCCGGCGTTCCCGGCAACCCCGCGACCTTCTACTTCGGCGGTGCCGACGGCGGCGTATGGCGGACGACGGATGCGGGGGTGACCTGGCGGCCGGTCTTCAACAACTACGGCAGCGCGTCGATCGCCACCATCGGGGTGGCGCCGGGCAATCCGCGCGTGCTGTGGGCCGGCACCGGCCAGATCAACCAGCGCTGGGACATCGTCGACGGCGATGGCGTCTACCGCTCGACCGACGCCGGCGAGACCTGGACGCACGTGGGCCTCGCCGAGACGCGTCACATCGGTTGCATCTGGGTCGACCCGCGCAATCCCGACGTCGCGCTCGTTGCGGCCCTCGGCCACGTCTTCGGGCCGAACGAGCAGCGCGGAATCTTCCGCACGGAAGATGGCGGCCGAACGTGGACGAAGGTGCTGTACCGCGACGCGGATACCGGCGCGGTGGACATCGCCGGCGACGCGTCGGTTCCCGACGTGCTGTACGCGTCGCTCTGGCAGGTGCGGCGCCACCCGTGGCTCGATTACTGGCAACCGACCGTGGGCCCTGGCAGCGGCATCTACAAGTCCACGGATGCCGGACGCACGTGGTCGCCAGTCGGCGGCGCCGGCCTGCCGAACGCTCCGCTCAGCCGCATCGAACTCGGAGTGGCGCCGCGCACGTCCGGACGTCGCGTATGGGCGCTTGTCGTGGCGGAGAATGTCGGCGGCTTCTTCCGCTCTGACGACGGTGGCGCGAGTTGGACGCGTGTGAACAGCGACCCGGAGCTCGGCTCCGATTACCTGAGTGAAGTCGTTCCCGATCCGCGCAACGCCGACATCGTGTGGACGATGGGGAGATCGCTGCACCGGTCGCAGGACGGCGGCAAGAGTTTCACGATCGTCAAGGGATCGCCCGGCGGCGACGACTATCACTGCCTCTGGATCGATCCGACCGACCCGCAGCGCATGATCACGGGCGCCGACCAGGGCGCGGTCGTCACGCTGAACGGCGGCCGCACCTGGAGTTCCTGGTACAACCAGCCGACCGGCCAGTTCTATCGTCTCGCGACCGACAATCGCTTCCCGTACTGGATCTACAGCGGCCAGCAGGACAGCGGCACCGTCGCGATCGCGAGCCGCAGCGACTACGGGCAGATCACCTTTCGCGACTGGCACCCGGTCGGCGGCGACGAGCGCGACGGTGATGTGCCCGATCCCGCCAACCCCGACATCGTCTACGGCGCCGGGCTCGGCGGCAGGCTCTCGAAGTGGTTCGCGCCGACGGGCCAGGTGCAGAACGTGACGCCCTGGCCGGTTTCCAGCTACGGCGAGCGCCCCGGAACCGCGCGCTATCGCTATTCGTGGATTACGCCGCTCGCCATCTCGCCGCGTCCGCCACACCCGATCTTCATGGCCGCGCAGGTGCTGTTCCAATCGAGCGATGGCGGGCAGTCGTGGAAGACGATCAGCCCGGACCTGACCGGAGCGATCGCCGGCGCGAAAGGCTGCGAGGGTGATGTCCCGGTCGAGCGCGCGACCGCCTGCGGCTTCGGCGTCATCTTCGCGATTGCGCCTTCGGCCGCCGCGGACGGCCTCGTGTGGATCGGCACCGACAACGGGCGCGTGCAGGTGACGCGCAACGGCGGCACGTCGTGGGCCGACGTCACGCCGCCAGGGATGCGCGACTGGACGAAGGTGAACATCATCGACGCGTCGTCGACCGATCCCGCGACGGCCTACGTCGCTGCCGATCGCCATCGCCTGGACGACTTCCACCCGCTCGCCTGGCGCACGCACGATTTCGGCAAAACATGGACCGAGATCGGTCACGGGCTGCCGGACGGCGCGTGGGTGGGCGTGGTACGCGAGGATCCGAAGCGGCGAGGGCTGCTCTTTGCCGGCACCAGCCGGGGCATTCACGTCTCGTTCGACGACGGGGATCATTGGCAGAGCGTGCAGTTGAACCTGCCGCGCACCGGCATCAACGATCTGCTGGTCCACGGCGATGATGTCGTCATCGCCACGCAGGGACGCGGCATCTGGTCGCTGGACGACATCGAGCCGTTGCGTCACGCGACCGACGTGGCGACGTCGGACGGACCCGTGCTGGTTCCTCCCGCGACCGCGTACCGGCTGCGCGCGAACGACAACAAGGACACGCCGCTGCCGCCCGAGGAGCCGCGCGGGAAGAATCCGCCGGTCGGCGCGATCATCGATTACGTGCTCCCGCAGGCGCCCGCCTCGCCGGTGGTCATCGAGATCCTCGACGCAACCGGTGCCATCGTGCAGCGCTTCGCGAGCGACGACAAGCCGGCCCGTCCGTCCGCCGATGTCTACTTTGCGGATGTGTGGCTCGCGCCGCCTGCCATTCCAACCGCACACGCCGGCCACAACCGGTTCGTGTGGGACCTGCGTTACCGTCCTCCTCGCGCGCTCCAATACGAGTACTCAATCGCCGCGGTGCCTGGCGGCGCGAAGACGACGCCGGAGGGTTCGTTCGTCATGCCCGGAAAGTATGAGGTGCGGCTCACGGTTGACGGGAAGCCGCAACGCCGACCGTTGACGGTGGTGATGGACCCGCGCGTCAGCACGCCGGAGAAGGACCTGGCCGCGCTGCTGGCGTTCCAGCGTGAGGTGGCCGGCGTGATGTCGGCATCCGCGGACCTGGCGGAAACCATCGGCGCCGCGCGCAAGCCACTGGAAGCGGCCCGCGACGCCGCGAAGGACGCGGATGCGCGCGCCGCGGCCGAACGCGCCCTCGCTGAATTCGAACGCAGGGTCAATGCTGTTCCGGAGGAAAATCCGGCGACGGTCAACGCGGTGCTCGCCTCGCTGGCGCGAGATCTGGAAAGCGTCGATCTGCCGCCGACGCGGCCACAACGGGAGTTGCTCGACCAGTACCGCCAGGCACTCGATCGCTTCGCAGCGCGATGGAAGGGCTACCAGGGGCGGTGAAACTCGTTGGGATCAGGGATTGGGGGGCCCAGATCCCTGCAGCAACCCGACGCGCAGAACAGGCGGCGGCCCGCAGGTGATTTCCGTCCACGCGCCCGTCGCCGGATGCGACAGGCCGAGAAGCGCCGCGTGCAGGTGGTAGCCGCCCTCGCCCGGCAGCGCGGTGCAGTCCCCGGCCGGGACACCGCCGGCCCCATAGAGCCGGTCGCCGACGAGCGGATGGCCGGCGGCCGCCAGGTGGATCCGAATCTGGTGCGGCCGGCCGGTCAGGATGCGGACTTCGACCAGCGCGCAGCCGTCGCGGCGTTCCAGCACCGTGACGTCGCTGCGCGCCGACTTCCCCCCGTCGGACGCGGCATGGATGGTCCCCAGCACCGGGTGTGGAACCGACCCAATCGGCGCCTCGACCGGGAACTGGTCTGCGAGCGGACACCCCGCGACGAGCGCGCGATAGATCTTGAGAACCTCGCCGCGGCGCCACTGCCCGGCGATCGCGGAAAACACGCGTGACGCGGTCGCGAACAGCACGACGCCCGACGTCGCGCGACCCAGGCGGTGCAGCGGACTTGCTTTGGGAAACCGGCGTCGAACGAGCGACAGCAGCGTGTGATTGACGAAGCTGCCGCCGCCCGGCACGGTGGGAAGTCCCGACGGCTTTGCCACGGCCAGCACGTCCGCGTTCCGATACAGGATCGCGAACGACAGCGGAACGTCGGGCTCCCTCCAGGGAGGACGGGCCCAGACAAGCAGCTGTCCCGCTCGCAGGATCGCGTCCCCGCGCGCCGGCTCTTCGTCGACGAGCACGCGGCCCGACTCGATGCGCCGCCGCCACTCGTCGCGCGAGAACTTCGAATAGGATCGCGCGAGATAGTCGAGAAGTTCGACGCCGTGCGCCTCGGCGCCAAGACGCGCCCGATACTCGAACCCGTCGTTCACCACTGTGGGGTCAGGTCTGGAACAGTCGGTTTCTTCACGCCTGGCACCGGCGACGACGCCGCTGGGGTCGCCATGAGGCGAAACGCGCTGACGAGGCCGACGCGCGCGCACCACCCCATGTTGAACGGTTCGGTATCCGTCGTGTTCGCCGGCGTGTCGCCCACCGAATGATAGAACGCGTCGCCGTCCACGGTCACGGTCCCGGGCTTCTCGTCGCGGTACCAGTTCAACGGCGGGAAGCCTTCGGTCACCGGCCGCGCCCGCTCCCGGTCCCACGCCGACGTGTAAAGGGTCACCGCCGGGTAAAGTGTCGCGCCCGGCGTTCTGGAATTCTGGAAGACGTACGAGTCGGTGCCTCCCGTGTTCATGATGCTGGCCGCATGCTCGGGAAAGCCCGTGGCGCCAAGATGGTCCTTCATGACGTCGCGGACAATCGTCACGAGCGGGCGGTTGACCGGCTCATCGTCGGGCTCGACGTACAGCGCATCCTTCGACGACCCGAAGCCGGACTGGTCGTAGTTGAACACCGCCTGCAACCGCGACGAGTCCTTGTCCATCGTCGCCAGATACTCGCGCGCCGAACTCATCTCGCCGCCCCACGCGGCGAAACGCAAGTCCCAGGCCGGCTGCGGAATCGCGTGCGATTTGATGGCTGCTGCCGCCGCCCGCGCCGTCTCCAGCACGATCGCGACGCCCGACGCGTTGTCGTTGGCTCCCGGCCCGCCGGAATCCGAGTCGCCGTGCGCGCAGAACAGCACGTACTTCGAGTGGTCCCGGCCCGGCAGCGTCGCGATGACGGTGTGCGCAACGTCCTTGCCCGTCTTCGCCTCGACCGCGAACGCCACGCGCAGCTTCTCGCCCGCGGCCAGCCGCTCGCGCAACACGGTCGCCTCGCGCGCCGAGACGGCGAAGACCGGAATGGTCCACGTGCCGCGCAGCCGGTTGACACCCGGCCAGCCGGAAGGGGATGCCCGGCCCTCGAACAGCACGGCCGCGCAGCCGGTGGTCGTCTCTGGAGTCGGGCTGCGGGAGGTCAGGCAGACAGCACCGGGAGCCGCATCCAGCGACAGCGGCCCCTCACCTTTCGCCGACGGCGAGCCGGAGCTTGGCCACGTGGTCTTCAGGACGAGCGTCGCGGCCCCGCCCGCTTCTCCGATGGCCCGAACCTCCCACGAGACCGGCTGATACCAGTCTCGGGCCGCATCCTGACGCACCGTCACCTCGAGGCCTGCTTCGCGGAATGCCGACGCGAGCCAGGCGGCTGCGTCGTGGTTCGACGGGCTGCCGTACATGCGCGGGCCGAAGCCCACCAGGCGGCGAACGGTCTCCACCATCCGCGTTTCGGAGACCGTCGCCGCGACCTTCCGCTCGACGGCCAGGTCGGGCGCCGCCAGGGCATCGGGCGTCGCCGGCCGGAAGATCGCGACAATCAGGAGGAAACAGGCAGGGAGAACCAGCAGGGCGCGACGGCTCATACGACATCCACCTTTCGGAGGCCTGCCCGGCACGCGAGCAGGGGTGTATTGTCGCAGAACCACGGCAAGTGCGCACGCCGCTCGTTGCAAGGCGCCAGCCCCGGGCGATGCGCGATCTCTATCGCTTCTGCTGGTCGCGCGTCAGCCTCTTGAGTTCTTCCGCGAAGTTCACGACCACCACTATCCGTCGGGAGACGTTGTCCTGGGCGAGATCCTTCACCATCAGGAATCGCTGCCCGTCGCTGCTGACGTCGTAGTTGGCCTCGGTCGTTCCGGGAGGGCCGCAGGAGGAATTCAGACCGTGCGAATAGTGACCCTCCCACAGGACTCGAGGCTTCGAAGCCTGGAAGGTCGGCTGGGTCGTCACGGCGACGACCATCATCTTGTCGCCGTTGCGATAGAACAGTTCCTTGCCGTCGTGGCTCCAGATGGGATCGGTGCCGCCTTCCGACGAAACCTGGATTCTGGCGCCCGGTCCCGGCCACGGCTGGACGAAGACCTCGCTTTTGCCGGGTTCGTTGGTGCAGTAGGCGACCCACCTGCCGTCGGACGAGAATCTCGCCGAGCCCTCCATGAACCTGGTCCTGACGAACGGCTTCGGGGTGCGGTCGCCCTCCATGGGAAGAACCCAGATGTGGTTGCCCGTGCCCATCGTCGCCATGTTTGCGTCGCCGCCCATTGCCATGCTTCCACCGCCCGCCATCCCCATGCTTCCGCTGTCGGTCATCCCCATGCTTCCGCCGCCCGCCATCCCATTGCCGGGGCCGTCTCCCATCCCGCCGGTTGCGGTGCTGCCGACGTCCATCTGGTCGAACAGGGCATAGCGTCCGTCAGGAGAAAAGGAGGCGAGGCTCTGCCGTTCGCCGATCTCGGTCAGACGCTCTTCGGGTGCGCTGCGGTCTGCCGGCATCCACCACATCGTCATCGTTCCGGCTTTCCACGAACGGAACGCAATCCGTTTCCCGTCCGGAGTCCACACGGGAGCGTGGCTCATGCCATCGGTCGTCATCTTCGACACGACATCACGGGCGGGATCGTAGGTGTAGAGGTCGTGGTTGACGCCTTCGACCTCGTAGGCCAGTTGCCTGCCGTCCGGCGAGATCCGCGGAAACACATACGAGCGCGGCGGAAGCGGCAACGGCGTCGCGTTGCCCTGGCGGTCGACCCAGACCAGCGTGCGTTCGCCCCCCTCGGCCCTGCCCTGCAGGTATGCGAGTGCACCGGTCCTGGAGATGTCGAAATTCGCCGCGCCGGAGTTGGTGCTCATGAAGACGTCGTTGACGACCTTGACTGGCAACCCGGTGACTTCGACGCGCGCGGCATCGAAAGGAACGGCGTACAGGCTGCCGGCACGCGCATAGACGAGATGTCCGGAGGGCGAGTAGCGCGCGCTGAATCCGCCCTGCACCAGCGTCCTGCGTTTCTTCGTGTCGAGCGTGAACGCGTCGATCCGCGCGTCGTCGAACGAATCGATGCCGCCATACGACACGGTAAAGATGATCGCCTTGCCGCCCGGCAGCATCTTGACGTGGCGATGCGTCCGTTCCTGCTTCGCCAGGTCGAGCTCGGTGACCGGTTCCGATTTGCCGCCAGCGACGGGAGTGCGGACGATCGGACCGAAGTAGTGGGTGGTCCAGTAGTAGTAGTTGTCCAAAGCCCAATCCCCGCGGAAGCACATGTCGGCGCGCGCGATATCGACGGCGGCACCCCCGGTCACCGACGCCTTCCTTATGGCCTGCCGCATGCCTTCCATCAGAATCAGGGATTGGCCGTCAGGCGAGAAGACGGGGATCGACATGCCGGGGGCGTCTGTCAGCTGCCTGGTTTCGAGTTCGTCGAGCCGCCGGAGAAACGTCGCGGGGAGGCCGTCGGCGATGCGGTGCGAAAACGCCAGCGTCTCTCCGTCCGGGGAAAACGCGACTTGCGAATTCCATGTCGGGTTGAACGCCTGGTCCTGAGGGACATCGATCGTAAGGCGGACGACCGACGCCGGTGGCGTGGATGGCGCACGGCCCCACATCCAGGCAGCGGTGCCGATGGCGGCCAGGAAGAGCGCGGCGAGCACCAGCGGCACCGTGAGCCAGCTGCGCGCCGGTGGCGGCGCCGACGCGGCGGGGAGCCTGCCCGCCAGTGTCTCCTCCAGTTCGATGCGCGCGTCGCCAATGCTATGCAGCCGGGCGCGCGGAGCCTTCTGCAGGCAGCGCCGCACCAACTGCTTGATGTTCTCGGGCACGGCCACCCGCGCCAGCGGCCGCCAGTCCGGTTCCCGCTCGAGGATCCCAGCCAGCACTTCGGTCATCGTCGTGCCGTCGAAAACACGCACGCCCGTCAGCATTTCATAGAGCACGCAGCCGAACGACCAGATGTCGGTGCGGGCATCAAGCGGCTTGCCGCACGCCTGCTCGGGGCTCATGTACGGGGCCGTGCCGAGGATGACCCCTTTCGACATCGTCGCGCCCTGCGTCACCGTCGCGGTGAGGGTCGAGGCCGATTCAGCCTCGAGCGCCTTCGCCAGGCCGAAGTCGAGGACCTTCACCTGGCCCTGGTCGGTCACCTTGATGTTCGCAGGCTTCAGATCGCGATGAATGATCCCCCGCTCGTGCGCCGCTTCCAACGCCTCAGCGATCTGCGCCGCCAGCGCGATGGCCTCGCGTGGCGGGAGCGGGCCGCGCGTCAGACGCTCGGCCAGCGTGCTGCCGGGCACGTATTCCAACGCGAGGAAGGCGATGCCATCGGCTTGTTCCAGGCCGTGAATGGCCGCGATGTTGGCGTGGTTGAGGGAGGCGAGCAGGCGTGCCTCGCGGTCGAAGCGCGCGGCGCGTTCATGATCGTGAGCGAACTCCTCGCGCAGCACCTTGATTGCAACCGGGCGTCCGAGGTTCGTGTCGGTCGCCCTGTAGACCACCCCCATGCCGCCCGCGCCGAGTTGCTCCTCGACCCGGTAATGACCCAGAGTCTTTCCGACCATGGCAGCCCCCGTCCTTGGAAGCAGAGAGCCGATCTTCCGGAGCGCGCAACGCCCAAGTGCGGTTCGCACACGAACCGCGGGCGGCCGACGCTGGACCACAGATTGTTGACAGAGACGCGCCAGACTACGAAGGTTTGGCGCGCGTGTCAAGGCGGGCTGCGCATGAGCCGGGTCAAAGTACGGCAATCGTCGAAGGATGAGCTGCATCGCGGTCGAGGGATGAGCTGCACCGTGAATTCGCAGATAATCACGGCGATTCGTCCAGGCAGGACGCGAGGCCACGGGGTACGGACCGCGCTCGAGGATCGCGTCCTGCGGAACGAATTCGTGGGCTGCGACACATACGCCGCCAAACTCAGAGCCAGGCTGATTCCCGGCATGTGGTGGATTCACTGAAGCGCGCTCCGTTCGCGCGTCGCAGCAAAGGAGGTCGCCATGCTGTCTCGACGCCGGTTCCTCTCGCTGGGTCCCATTGCCGCGGGATTGACGCTGGGTCGGCCGCGCTCCGAGCTGAAGCTCGAGGCTCGCGCTGCAGCCCGGCATGACCTTCAGCGACGAGCCGGGCATCTACATCCGCGGCGAGTTCGGCGTGCGGCTGGAAGACGACATGCTGATCACGTCTGCGGGCGCGGAACTGCTGACACCGCAGAGCCCGTCGATCGAGCAGCCGTTTCCGAACGTGGGATGAGGGTGCTGCGTGCTACGTGCTGCGTGCGGTGCTGAGTGCTACGTGCTTGCTGCGTGCTTCGTGCTTCCCGGTGCCGGGTGCTACGTGCGGTGGTGACTGCGTCGTGCCGTCGTGGCTGAGCACCCGGCACTAAGCACTGAGCACCGCACCAAGCACTAAGCACTACCGTGTTTGATGCAGGTCACGAGCGAAAAGATCCGCGGCACGTTCACCTTCTGGATCGACACCGGCTTCAATCCCGCCTGCGCCAGGAACCCCGGCAGGTCGAGATCCGCCTTGAACCCGATGTGCACGGTGAGCGGCGAGATGAGCCGTTCGATGCGGGAGAGAACCAGGTTCGGGCTGCGGAAGTGATTCAGGAAGATGATCTTTCCGCCGGGCCGGCACACGCGGCACATCTCGTTGGCGACGCGCACCGGATCCGGCACCACGCTCATCAGATACGGCGCGTAGACGATGTCGAACGAATTGTCCGGAAACTTCATGTCGGCCGCGTCCATCTCGAGCAGGCGAACGTCGCTTCTCCCCTTCCTCATGGCGCGCTCCCGCGCTTTCTCGAGCATCGGCCCCGACAGATCCACTCCCGTGATGGCACAGTCACGGGGGTAAAGAGCGATGTTGATGCCGGTGCCCACACCCACTTCGAGGATGCGGTCGCCGGACGCGATCCCCATGCGTTGGATCGCCTGGATGCGGCCAGGATGAAGGCTGGGGCCGAAGGTGAGATCGTAGACCGATGCGAGTTTTTCGTAGACGCCGGCGACGAAATCGTTCTCCACAGCCGTGACCGAAAGTGCACGGCTTGCCGCGTCTGACGATGCGACGATTTCGCCGTCGCGGCTTGAAACATTGCGATCGAACAAAGGCATGAAGCCCCTCCACGGGCGAAGGCACTCGAGACCAGGGCAGAATCGCGCAATGAACGTGCCCCGGGGACGGGGCGAGGACTCTCGAGCTCGAAAAGTGGACTATATCCCCTGTCGAGCCCCCCGGCAAGGTTTTACGACCCGCCTGCGCTCGCGCCCATCCGGGCGCGAGCTATGCCTGGCCACGCCATGGCTGCCGCGGACCTCGACGCAGCAGCGGCGGCGGGCTTAGCGCACGGCGTCCTCCATGAGGGCGAGCACGGCGTCGAGACGGCCGGATGGCGCCGAAATCTGCACGCCCTGCACGCGCCCGTCGAGTGCCTGCACGGTTTCGCGCGCGATCGCGATCCCCTCGGCCAGCGCTGCCTCCGGCGTGTCGGCGGCGCGCATGCGCCGGATGACGTCGGAGGTCACCTTCACGCCCGGCAACTCGTTGGCGAGAAACTCCGCCTGCCTGAGGCTTTCGAGCGGCCAGATGCCGGCAATGACGGGAACGTGGAGGTGCGCGATGCGCTTCATGAACGTGTCGAACGCGTCGAGGTCGAAGACGAGTTGCGTGACCGCGAACTCCGCGCCCGCTTCGACCTTGTACTCGAGGCGGCGCAGCTCACGATCGAGGTCGAGTGCCGTCGGGTTGACGGCCACGCCGATGTGGTAGGACGTCGGACAGCCGATTGGCTGCCCGCCGATGTCGACGCCGCGATTGAGCCGGGCGACGACGTTGGTCAGGCCGATCGAGTCGACGTCGAAGACACTGGTGGCGACCGGGTAGTCGCCTGATTGGGGCGTGTCGCCCGTGACGATCAGCAGGTTGCGGATCCCCATGGCGTGCGCGCCGAGCAGGTCCGATTGCATGCCGAGCAGGTTGCGGTCGCGACACGCGTAGTGAAGGAGAGTCTCGATGCCCGCCTGCTGCTCGACGAGAACCGCGGTGGCGACCGCGCTCATGCGCGCGGCGCCCAGCGGGCCGTCGGGAACGTTGACGGCATCGACGCCCCGGATGCGCAGCGCGCGCGCCCGCTCGACGATCCGGGCGCTCTCGTAGCCGCGCGGCGGCAGGATCTCGACGATCACCGCGAACTTCCCGCGCGCCAGCGCGTGCGCCAGGCGCGATTTCTCGGCCCGCGGCGTCGGCTGCGCGGTGACGCCTTCGGGCAGGACGGCCGGCGCCGCAGACGCCGCCGCCAGGCCGCGCGCCCGATCGCGGCCCGGCTCGATGGCGCGCACCGCCGCGGCAATCTGGCGGATGTGCTCCGGCGTCGTGCCGCAGCAGCCGCCTACCAGCCGGACGCCGTGCGCGATGAACCGCCGCGCGTAGGACGCGAAGTACTCGGGCGACGCCAGGTAGATCGTGCGGCCCTCGACGTCGCGCGGTTTGCCGCCGTTCGGCTGGGCGGACAATCGCGCGTCCGTCACCGCCGACAATCTCTCGATCGTCTCCAGCATCGGCCCCGGACCGACGCTGCAGTTGACGCCAATCACGTCCGCGCCACGGCGCTCCAGCTCGGGCGCGAACTGCTCCGGCGGCGTGCCGTCCAGGCTGTTCCCGTCCTCCTCGGTCGTCATCTGCGCGACGATCGGCAGCTGACACAGGCTGCGCACGGCGCGCATCGCCGCCCCGATCTCGTTCAGATCGCGGAATGTCTCGAGGATGAACAGGTCGACGCCGCCTTCGAGCAGCGCCTTCACCTGCTCGCCGAAGTACTCCTCGGCCTCCTCGATGCTGGTCTTGCCCCACGGCTCGATGCGGATGCCGAGCGGCCCGATGGCGCCCGCGACGTAGGCCTGCTCGCGCGCCGCGTGTCGTCCGATCTGCACCGCCCGGACGTTGATCGCGTGCAGCTTGTCGGCGAGCCCGAACGTGCTGAGCTTGATGCGGTTGGCGCCGAAGGTATTCGTTTCGACGACGTTCGCGCCGGCGTGGACATAGGCCTGGTGCACCTCGACCACCAGGTCGGGCTGGGTCAGGTTGAGCGCATCGAAGCAGCGGTTGATGAAGACGCCTTTCGAGTAGAGCATCGTCCCCATCGCGCCGTCGCACACGAGCACGCGATCGTCGAGTTCGTCCAGGAAGGGGCGCATTGAGCTAATGGTAGCAGTAGTAGTCAGTAGCAGCGTGCATGCGTTCGGGCATGCTGCTACCCCGGGAACGCGCCCGCATGCTGCGGATCGGCGGCGCCAGGACTGAGCGGGGACGTGGACAGGGGGACGAGCAGATCCTGCTTGTCCCAGATGAAGTTGTCCTTGCTGTAGACGGCCAGCTCGTAATCCTTGCCCATGAAGATCGCGGAAACCGGGCACGCCTCTTCGCAATAGCCGCAGAAGATGCAGCGCATCTTGTTGATCTGATATACCTTCGCGTAGCGGGGCCCCGCCATGACCGTCCCGTCGTTCTCGGCCGCCTCGAGGTAAATGGCGTCGGACGGGCACGCGACGGCACAGAGGCCGCAGGCGACGCACTTCTCGAGTCCGTCCTCGTCGCGCATCAACACCTGCTTGCCACGGAACTTCGGAAACACCGGCACCTTCTCAGCCGGGTAGTTGACCGTGACGGGGTTGCGGAACAGGTGCTTGAAGGTCGTCGCGAAACCGACGAGCAACGGGCGAATCACCGCCATCTGGAACGCCTCCCAAAGCGTTTTATCATAACACTTTCATTGATAAGCTCGTTTGACACGATCCGGCACGGCCGTTATATTCGTGCGGAAACGATACCAGGTGCAGGAACCCAGAATTCTCTCCGCCGATCAGTTTCTCCTGACGACCCTCGTCGTCAAGATCGCGGTGATGGCGGTCCTGGCAATCATGCTGGTCCGCTATCACCGGTTCCGCCGGATTCTGCTCACCGAGCGCCGCGCCTGGCCCGACCGGCTGGTGTTCGCCTTCAGCCTCGGCATCCCGATAACGTGCGGCGTCATCGCCCGACTGCTGCTGCAGTACAACGCGGCCGACCTCACGCTCGAAGGATCGTTTCTCGCGGGCCTGATTGCCGGCCCCTACGCCGGCGCGATCGTCGGCCTCATGGCGGCGACCCCGCCGACGGTTGCCGGAGAATGGATCGCGCTGCCTTTCGCCGTGGGCGTCGGCTTTGCGGGCGGCGGACTGCGCGAGATGTGCCCGAAGAAGGACATCTGGCACTTCTCGCCGTTCGTCTTCACGAGCCTGCCGAAGCGCGCCTGGCGCCTCGTCCGAACGCTGAAGGTCGACTGGCAGGTCGTTCTCGTCCTGGCGCCCGTCGCGCTCGAGGTCGTCCGCGTCACGCTCGGACATCGGTTCGGCCTCAACCGCATCTTCTACCTCGACTCGGACAAGTTGTGGTTGTCGGCGGTCGTTCTGCTGGCCACCGTGCTGGGCGTCGGGACGCCCATCAAGATCTGGAACAGCGCGCGCATCGAGCATCAGCTGGCCGAACAGGAGAAACTGCTGATGACGGCCAGGATCGAGGCGCTGGCCGGCCAGATCAACCCGCACTTCCTCTTCAACACGCTGGCCTCGATCTCCTCTCTGGTGCGCACGCAGCCGGAAACGGCGCGCACGGTCATCGTCAAGCTGTCGAACCTGCTCCGCCGGTTGCTCAAGAGCCGCGATCATTTCAGCACGCTGCGGGATGAACTGGCGTCGATCGACGAGTACCTCGACATCGAAGCGGTGCGCTTCGGGTCCCAGCTGCGCATCAACAAGGAGATCGCGGAGGAGACGCTGGACACGGTGATTCCGAGCATGATCCTCCAGCCGCTGGTCGAGAACTCCATCAAGCACGGCATCTCGCCCAAGGTGGGCGGCGGCAGCATCACGATTCGCAGCCGCCACGCCGACGGCCACACCATCGTCGAAGTCGAGGATGACGGCCTGGGAATGCCCGAAGAGGTGCTGAAGACCGCACTCTTCGGGGGGATCGGACTGAGCAACGTCAACGAGCGGCTCAAGGTCATCTACGGATCCGGATTTCGCCTGACGCTGACGAGTGAGGTCGGGAAAGGAACCTGCGCTTCATTGGAGATACCGGAGATGTCGGCCGAAGGCGCCCAGGCGGTGCAAGGATGAACCTTCGTGCTGTCGTGGTGGACGACGAGCAGCTCGCACGGGAAGATCTCTGCTTCCTGCTCGAGCAGCTGGGCGGCATCGACGTCGTCGGACAGGCCGGCAACGGGCTGGAAGGCCTGACGATGATCGAAACGATGGCGCCGGACGTCGTGTTTCTGGACGTCCAGATGCCGGGCATGTCGGGGTTCGAAGTGGCGCGGCAGATGCTCGAGAAGGAATCACCGAGCCAGGTGGTCTTCGTGACCGCCTACGATCAGTACGCGATCGAGGCCTTCGAGGTGAACGCGGTCGACTACCTGCTGAAGCCGATCGAGCAGGCGCGCCTCGAGCAGGCGCTGCATCGGGTGGCGCGGCGGATCTCGTCAGACCACCCGCTGAACGAACAGTTGGCGAAGATCCTGCAGCTCGTCGGTGGGCGGCAGGCGCGGCGCGACCAGATGGCGGTCAAGGTAGCCGACCGATACCTTCTGGTGCATGCCGACGATATTATCTTCGCCTCCCTGACAGGCGATACAATCAACGTCGTAACAAACAGCCTGTCGGGGACGTCTAACTATAGGACGCTCGACGAGCTGCAGGCCCGGCTGGACCCGGACGTTTTCTGGCGGGTCCACCGTTCGCACCTCGTAAATATCACGAAAATCAAGGAGATAGTGCCCTGGTTCAGCAGGAATTACATCCTCAGGATGAACGATTCGAAGGCGACGGAAATCCCGGTGAGCCGGTCGCAGACCAAGCGGCTGCGGGAGTACCTGAAGTTGTAGCGCCGCTGGCGGACCCGCAGCCAGCCGATCCGCGCTTCGAGGCGCCGACGTCGGATTCGCGTTTCGAGAGTCCCGCGTCGGCATGGGACGGCGGTTCGGGCGCGGTGGCGACCCAGCCGACGCTGCCCTACCCGGGTGTGCCGCCGATTCTGGACTCGGCCGAGCGCGAACGGCGCCGGCAGCGGCGCGCCGAGCAGATGGCCTTCCTGCGCGACGAGTTCTTCGCGTGGTTCCGGACCGTCTTCTCAGCGGCTATCTACGCGACCCTCATCGTCACGTTCGGCTTCCAGGTGGCGCGGGTCGAGGGTCAGAGCATGGCACCGACCCTGGCGGATCAGGATCGGCTGATCGTCGACAAGCTGATCTATCGGTGGCGGGCGCCTGCGCGCGGCGACATCGTCATGCTGTATTACCCGGTGAACCCGGACAAGTCGTTCGTCAAGCGGGTGATCGCCGAGGAGTTCGACCGCGTACAGATCCTGGATGGCCGCGTGTACGTGAACGACGTGCCGATCAAGGATGACTACGTGCCGCCGGACTACCGGGATCACGGCGACTGGGGCCCGCAGGTCGTGCCCGAAGGCTACTACTTCGTCATGGGCGACCACCGGAACAACAGTTCCGACAGCCGGCACTGGGGCTTCGTTCCGAAGAAATACATCATCGGGAAGGTCCAGGTGCGGTGGTGGCCGCTGCCCACGGCAAGGGTCTTCTGAACGTACTCACGGGTGCTTCGTGCTGGGTGCTGAGTGCCTGGTGCGGTGCCAGGTGCTTCGTGCCAGGTACCGGTGCTTGGTGCTGAGTGCCCGGCGGGTACCTCGCGCAGCACTTAGCACAGCACCGAGCACCTGGCACTTCGCACCGCACGAAGCACCTGGCACGTAGCACTCAGCACTTGTCTACCGCTTCGGGGCCGCCGCGGCCCCGATCCTCTCCCGCTTCCCTTTCGCGAACTCCTCGGTAAAGAATTGCACGCGTCACTCGGCAATTCTTTGCTAGTACCCGAGCGTCTTGTCGACCACGTTGAACAGCGGCTCGCCGCGGTCGAACCGCCGCAGGTTGTCGGCGAACATGTCGCCGACCGCGTCCCAGTAGCGCTCGAAGAAGCCCGAGGTGTGAGGCGTGATGATGACGTTCGGCAGGTCCCACAACGGGCTGCGGGGATCGAGCGGCTCGTGTTCGAACACGTCGAGCCCCGCGCCGGCGATCGTGCCCTTCGCCAGCTCCTCGGCGAGCTCGCGCTCCCGCACGAGCTTGCCGCGCGCGACGTTGATCAGGAAGGCCGTCCGCTTCATCAGGCGCAGCTCGCGCGCGCTGATGAGCCCGGTGGTTTCGGCCGTGAGCGGTGCCGCGAGCACCACGTAATCCGAAGCCGCAAGCAGCGCGTGGAGTTGCTCGTGGCCGAACACCTGTTCGACGCCCTCGGGTGCGCCCGACTCCGGATGCCGGCGAACCGCGATGACGTGCATCCCGAATGCAACGCCCAGGCGCGCAACTGCCGAGCCGATCGCGCCCAGGCCGACGATCCCCAGGTAGTGGCCGTGCAGCACGCGCACCTGCCCGATCTCATCCTTCGCGAAGCGATGTTCCGGCTGCCGCCGGATGGCTACCTGGAACTGGCGCGACAACGCGATGGCGAGGCCGAACACGTGCTCGGCGACCGGGTTGGCGTGCAGGCCGCTGGAGTTCGTCAGCACCACGTCGCTCGCGCGCATCTCGGGGAACAGCAGGCGTCCGACGCCCGCGGCGGGACTGTGAATCCAGCGAAGGCGTTTCGCCGCGCCGAACAGCGCAGGGGTGATCGTCGAACTCAACGCGATGTCGGCGTCCGCGATCTCGCGCATCGCCTCGGCCTCGTCCACCGCGTTGACCAACGTGTGATGGGGAAACAGGCGCTGCAGGCGCTCGACCTGCGACGGTGGGATCGTCCAGACCGGTTCGCCCGCCACGTACGCCAGGATTTTCACAGGTGCTCTGTGCTTGGTGCTTGGTGCTTCGTGCGGTGCCTTGTGCCTCGTGCTTCGAGCGTCGCCGCCAGCGCGCTGCCTACTGTCTAACCTGCTCGCTACCCACTACTCGCTACTCACTACTTCACTCGATAGTCCCCCGAGCGGCCGCCGCGCTTCGAGACGAGCCGGATCTCGCCGATCACCATTCCCCGGTCCACCGCCTTCACCATGTCGTAGATCGTCAGCGCGGCCACGCTGACCGCCGTGAGCGCCTCCATTTCCACGCCCGTCTGCGCGCTGGTGCGGACCGTGGCGCGGATGTCGTACCCGTTCGGGAGCGGCGCGATCTCGACATCGACGTGCGACAGCGGCAGCGGGTGGCAGAGGGGAACCAGGTCAGCGGTGCGCTTGGCGGCCATGATGCCCGCCAGCCGTGCCGCCTGCAGCGGATCGCCCTTGACGAGGCGGCCGGCGCGGATCTGCGCCAGCGCGGCGTCGCTGATCCTGATGCGGCCCGACGCCGTCGCTTCCCGATCGGTCACCGGTTTGGCGCCGACATCGACCATGCGGATCCGGCCTTCCGCATCCACGTGAGACAGACCCGTCTCGTCCGGTGCCCGGTGTGCGGAGTCCGGCGTCGACTTTCGGACCTTCGGACCTCCGGACCTCCGGACTTTCCTATTCTCTCGTTTCGCCATTGCCGCGCGCCAGATAGAAGGAAAGGCTCTCGAGCGACACCGTCAGGTCCGCGTTCTTCAGTTTGACGCCGGGCGGCACGCGCAGGGTGCCGGGCGAGAAGTTCAGGATCGCCTTGACGCCGGTCGAGACGATGCTGTTGGCTACCAGCTGCGCCGCGCTGGCCGGCACCGCGACGACAACGATCCTGATCTTGTCGCGCGACACCACCCGCCGCAATTCCCTGGCGTGGTGAATCGGGACGCCGCCGCGCGACCGCTTGCCGACCTTTTCGGGCAGCGTGTCGAACAGCGCCACGATGTTGAACCCCTCCTGGCGGAACCCCGGATAGTCTGCCAGGGCCAGCCCCAGGTTGCCCGCACCCACGATCGCCACGTTGATCTGCCGGTCGAGGCCGAGGATCTTGCGCAGGTGCCGCTTCAGCTCGACGACCGAGTACCCGACGCCCCGCACGCCGAATTCGCCGAAGTACGCCAGATCCTTGCGGATCTGCGCCGCGTTCAAGTGGAACTGGTGCGCCAGGGCGGAGGACGAGACGGTCAGGACGCCCGCCGCGTCGAGCAGCGTCAGGCAGCGCAGGTAGACGGACAGGCGGCTGGCGATGAGGTCGGACACCTGTTCGGTCGGGGCGCGGCGCTTGGTAGATGGGCTCACAGGATCGGCCGATTGTAGGGCGCGGCCAAAAAACGCGTCAAGAAGAACCGGCACGAAACGCAAAGCGCCATGCTAAGATTCGGCGCCATGAAGCAACCTACTCCTACCCAGGAACCGGCCTTCCGTTCCCTGGTGCCCGACAACTCGACGATGTCCGAGTTCACCCTGCGGGCGCTCGTCCTCGGCCTCATCATGTGCGTGATCCTCGGCGCGGCCAACGCCTACCTCGGCCTGCGCGCCGGCATGACGATCGCGGCCACCTATCCGGCGGCCGTCATCGGCATGGCCGTCCTGCGGCTGATGAAAGGGAGCCTCCTCGAGGAGAACCTCGCTCGAACCGTCGGGTCCATCGGCGAATCCGTGGCGGCGGGAGCGGCCTTCACGATCCCGGCATTCGTGATCCTCGGCTACTGGGACTTCACGTCCGGCTCGCTGTGGCGTGAATACCTGCTGGCCTCCTCGCTGATGATCCTCGGCGGCATTCTTGGCATCCTGTTCGTCACGGTCATGCGCCGGGTGATGGTCGAGGATCCGGGGCTGCCCTTCCCTGAATCGGTCGCCGCCAGCGAAATCCACAAAGCGGGCCAGCGCGGCGCGGAAGCGGCCATGCAGCTGTTCCGGGCGATGGGCGTGGGCGCGCTGATCAAAATCCTCGGGCGCTCCGACGTGGAGACGTTCGACGGGCTCGGCGTTTACTACGCCATCAATCGCTTCCAGGTGTGGATCGGCAAGGCAACCGGCGGGTTCGTGCGGCTCTCGAGCGACCACACCGTAACCGCGGGTGGCATGACGACGTTCACCGCGCCGGGTGCGACGCCTGCGTACCTGGGCGTGGGATACATCATCGGCCCGGAACTGGGCGCGCTGAACTTCGCGGGCGGTCTGCTCGCATGGGGCCTGTTCGTCCCACTACTGGTCTACTTCCTCGGGCCGCAACTGATCGCAGCGTACGGCGGCGACACGCCGGCGAACTGGGCGGCCGTCACCGGGCACATCTACCTCAGAATCGTGCGTCCGATTGCCGTCGGCGGCATGCTGATGGGCGCGTGCTTCACGCTATGGAAGATGCGCAAGAACCTGATCCTCGGCATCCGGCGCGGCATCGCCGACGTCCGCAAGACGGCCGCGTCCGACGTCGCGACCAGCCGCACGCAGCGGGATCTGTCCTTCAAGGTCGTCCTGCTCGGCATCGCGTGCGTGTTCGTGCTGATCGCCGCGCTCTACTCGTACTTCACGGGTTCGATAGGCCCGGCGGTCGCAGCCGCGCTCGTCATGCTGGTCACCGGGTTCTTCTTCGCCGCCGTTTCGGGCAACCTGGTGGGCATCATCGGGTCGTCGAACAACCCCGTTTCGGGCTTGACGCTCGCAACCACCGTCGTCGCCGCCCTCACCCTCGTCATCGTCGGCATGACGGGCCCGCGGGGGATCATGGCCGCGCTTGGCGTCGCGGCGATCGGTTGCGTCTCGGCGGCCGTCGCCGGTGAGATGCTGCAGGACCTGAAGGTCGGACACATCCTCGGCGGCACGCCGTGGAAGATGCAGGTTGGCGACATCATCGGCGTCGTGGCGGCCGGCCTGGTGCTCTTCTGGCCGCTCTACCTGATGCACACCTCGGACGTCGCGGCCCACGCGGGCGCCACCGGCTTCGGGTTCGGCGGGCCGAACTATCCCGCGCCCCAGGCGGGACTGATGGCGGCGTTGTCTTCAGGTATCGTGGGCGGCGAGATGGCGTGGCCGCTCGTGCTGGTCGGCATCGCGCTGGGAATTGCGGCGATTCTCGTCAAGGTACGCAGTCCGATGCTGTTTGCAGTCGGCATGTACCTGCCGCTCGAAACCACGTTCGCGATCTTCGTCGGCGGCGTGATCCGGGGAATTGTGGATCGCATCAAGCAGAAACGCGGGTACAACGCGGCCCAGAAAGCGCGCGTGGAGAATGCCGGCATCCTGGCGGCCTCGGGTCTGATCGCCGGCGAGGCGCTCATCGGCCTGTTGATTGCCGGTGTCATCGGAGCGCGCGCCGACAAGAGGTTCCCGGTGATTCCGGGATTCGAAGGGGTGGCCGCCTACCTGGCGATCGTCGTGTTCGCGATTCTCGCCGCCTACCTGATCCTCGTGCCGCTGGGCAGGGCCGGGCGAGCTGACGAACCGGCGCCACCGACGGCGGTCATGTAGCGCCGTCGGGCTGGTAGTCCGTAGTCGGTAGTCCGTAGCCGGCCTGTCCCGGACAGGCGGTCTGCCGTCTACCAACTACGGACTGCCGCATTTTTCCCCCTTGCCTCGCCGCCCTTCCGGGCCTACCTTGAGAGTATGAGCCCCCCGCCACGCCGTAGTTGGGCCGTCGATCGACGGCAGCGGAGGCGGGCGTTGCGCGTCGCGCGCGCCGCATCTGCCGTTCTCGCCGCCGTCGTGGTGTGCGGCATCACTCCAGGCGGCGCGGCCGCACAGACGCTGCCTCAGGCTGCGAACCTCGCGGCGCTCGCCGCCTATCCCGACTTCTACGTCGACCGCACCGTCGTCGTGCGCGGGCAATTGCACGCCCTGGACGGACGACTGTCGCTCGAAGACGGCCAGGGACACCGTGTCGCCACGGTCTGGAAGTCGCAGGCGCGGCCGGATTCGACGGCGGACGTCACCGGCGTGCTGCGGGACCTCGGGCGGATGAAGGAGGACGATCCCCGGCTGAGCGGCTATGACCTGACGCCGTTTGTCGGCGCGGGCGGGCAGGAATGGCCGCGGCCCGGTCAGGTGTTCGTGTTTGCCGCCGCCAGGTTCGTACCCGCCGAAGCGGGCGCCTCGACGACCGCCACGATTCGGTCGCTGGTACTCGACGGCTCGCGCGTCGACGGCCGGCAAGTGACCGTCGTCGGCCAGTTCGCGGGGCGCAACCTGTTCGGCGACCTGCCGCGCTCGCCGGGACTCGGTCGCTGGGATTTCGTCATCCGGTCGGCGGGCGCCGCGATCTGGGTGAGCGGCATGCAGCCGCGCGGCAGGGATTTCGATTTCGACCCCGACACGCGCATCGACTCGAACCGCTGGCTGCAGGTGAGCGGAACCGTCCACGAGCAGCATGGCCTGATGGTGATCGAAGCCACGAAGTTGGCGTTGTCGAAGGCCGATGCGACCACGCCCGCCGTGGCACAGGCCAAAGCCATTCCGCCGGCGGCGCCGCCGGCCGTGCTGTTCACGGTGCCGGTCGAGGGCGAGACGGACGTCGCCACGACCGTCGTCGTCCGCATTCAGCTGTCGCGGACGCTGGATCGCGCCTCGCTCGTCAACCACGTTGGGGTCGGCTACGTGCCACCGGCGGGCGGGCAGATGGTGGGCATCAAATCGATTGCGGATCTCGAGGATCGCGACGACGCGCCGGGCGGTGCGGTCGCGGTACTCCGTATCCGCTTCGCGCAACCACTGGAGCGCTTTCGCAGGGTCCGCGTGGAACTGCTGGAGGGGATCAAGGCCCCCGACGGCCAGCCGCTGAAGCCATTTCAGCTGACGTTCACGGTGGGCGGGGCGCTGCCGTGACGCAATCCGCCTGAAGGCGGATCGCACATCCCTACTCGCTACTCGCCACTCGTTCCTCACTACTTCTTCACGGCACAATCCGGATGGCTGTGAGTGCCGTCTCGGTCTTCTCTCCTCGCCGCCCGGTCACCTCGATCACGTAATCTCCCGGCGCGAGCGGCGCGAGCACGACCTCGGCGGTGATGAACGCCATTCCGCCCTCCTCCCGCCGCGTCGTCGCCACCGGCACCGGCAGCGCCTGCCCCTTGCGATCGAGCAACTCCCCGGCGATTGAATCCGTCGCGCCGGCCACCGGCACGTCGAGACGGATGCGCTCCGCCTTCCGGAACCGGAGATCGGCGGTCGGCTGATAGCCGGCGCCCGTGTAGGGCCCGCGGCGGAACACGATGGGCTGCCCCAGCACGCCGGACGTCGCGGAAACGTCAGGCACCTCGATGCGCACCTGCTCGGTCGTGGTCAGCACGGACCATTGCGCCTTCACACGGGCGAAGTAAGTGCCGGGAGGCAGTGGAGAATCGGTGAACCGGATCAGACAACTGCGCGAGGTTGGCGAGACGGTCGCCGTGCTGGAGGCGAGCGTGCGTCCGTCGGGATCGACGAGCGAGGCCGCGAGTTGTCCGCCGCCGGCCCATCCCGGTGCGCGGGCCGCTGCCGCATCGAGCTCGACGACGACCGACAGGACAGCGTCGGGCGACGCGGCGGGCCGTTCGCGCCACGTGTAGCCGCCGCGCAGGAGGAGCACCTGATTCGGCCGGCCGAGATCGAGCGTGCCCAGGGCCGACTCCAACGCCACGACACGGGAATCCGGCGGCGGCGCGCTGGCGGCCTCGGCCGCCTTCACCTCCGCCTCGGTGGGCGCCAGGTAACCACGCCGCGCGCGCACGCTGACGCCAGGCCGTTTCACGCGCACGGTGATCTTGCGGAACTTGCCGTTGAATTTCGTGTTCGTCGAGTTGTACCCGAGCAGGTAGTAGCTGCTCAAGTCGTCGCTGATGCGACGCAGATTCTTTGCGAAGTCGTTGCTGTTGACGATGGCGACGCCGTCGGTGTTGACAGCGAGGGTCTGCAGCGACTCCAGGTTGCCGCGCAGCAGCGCGCGATCCGTAGCAGCCGAACGGAGGGCCGTGGGAATCGCGGTATCGAAAACGGGCAGACCACGGGGATCGATCGGGTAGAAGCTCGCGTTCGATCGATTCGCCTCGTCCAGCAGGTCGCGAAACTCGAGGCGGTCGTCGATCCCCGCCAGCACCGTCCGATCGCCGTCACAGGCAGCGAAAGGAACGCCGTCGCGCTGATCCCCGATCGTGGGCTGTCCACCGGCGATGCCGATTTGCGGTCGACGGATCAGGTCCGTGCGACCCAACAGGCTGTCGTCGGGACCGAACAGGCGCCAGCCCTCGCTCACGACGAGGATGGCCTTTCGCTCTTCACGGAGCGTCTGCAGGTGCCGCACGATGTTCCGGAGGGCGCTGAGAACCATGCGTTCGCGTCGCCGGGCGATCATCTCGTAGGCCACATCCGGCACGCGCGCGTAGCATGCGACATACCGCTTCTCGGTCTGGTCCAGATCGTCCGGTGAGTACCAGTCATCGGCGACCGGCCGGCGCTGCCACGCGGCACCTTCGAGAAGCACAGTCTCGAACGACGAAGGCCGGCGCGTGAAGCTGAGCGATTCAACCGGCAGCTCGGGCCGCGTGACGGCAATCAGATCGTCGGGCCCGATCAACCGTCCGAGGAAGGTTGCGAGCGCCCGACCGATGCGGCTGTTCGGCGTTTCGGATTGTGCACGTGGCTTGCCGCCCTGGGGACCAACGTCGGTCGTGACTCTGGTCCGCGAGGCGTCGATGGTCGTGTGATAGCTGTCGAGAAAGAGCACGAACAAGCGGTTGCGCGAATCGGCGGCCGCCTGGTTCCCCTGCTCGGCCGAGCGCGGCTCCGCCCGCTCCGCCTCGGGTCCCGGCGCTCGAATGACGACACGCTCGAACGTCTCGATGCGCTGCGGCACGCCGTCCTCGAGCACCTCGAATTCGTCCTTCCTGAGGTCGGAAACGATCTGCCCGTTGACGCTCGGGTACACGTCGACGCGGACGAAGCTGACGCCCGCCTTGAAGGTCGGCTGCTGCGGGGCGGCGGGCTTCTGCGGCACCTGCGCGGCAGGGAATGCGCCCAGGCACACGGCGAGGGCGGATGCAACGATGCCGGCACGGAGGATTCTCATCATGTCGCCCTGAGCCATGAGCCACCAGTCCTGAACCGACAAGCCCTTGAGCCGTGAGCCCTTCTCTACGGCACAATCCGAAACGCCGCCAGGACCTTCTCCGTCTTCTCGCCGCGCCGCACCGATACCTCGACGAGATAGTCTGCCGGCGCGAGCGGCGCGAGGGTGACTTCCGCCGTCAGGAAACGCCGGGCGCCGTCGTCGCGCTGCCCCGTCGTGACCGGGATCGGCAACGCCTTCCCGTTTCGATCGAGCAACTGCGCCGCGATCGAGTCGAAGGCGGCGCCGACTGCCAGGTCCACGCGGATCCGTTCGGCCTTGCGGAACCGCAGGTCCGCAGTCGGCTGGTAGCCGGCGCCCGTGTAGGGCCCCCGGCGGAACAGCATCGGCTGACCGAGGGCGCTCGCGCCGCTGGCAGACAGGTCCGGAACCCTCACGCGAAGCTGTCCCCCTAAGTCCGCCGAACCGCCCGCCTTTGACTGCAGGCTCACTTTGACCAGGTAGTCGCCGGCCTTCAATCGCGGGTCAGAGACTTGCGTGCTGAAACGGGGAGCGGTCGCGGTGATCGTCGCATGTTCGGTCGCAACTGGCTGCCCGTCCCCTCCGGAGACCACGATCGTCGCTTCTCCTCCGCCGCTCCACTCCATCGTCCGCGCCGCCGCCAGATCCAGTTCGCCGATCACCCACAAGACCGGGCGGCGCCCCTGCTCGTCTGGCGATGCTGCGACGAGGCCGTAGCCGGCCGTGATGCGGAACGGCCGATCCGGCCGCTCGGTCCCAAGCGACGACAGCGCGATGCTGCGGAGTTCCTCCTCCGGATCCCGCGGCGCCTCCGCCTTTGCGCGCGCGGCAACTTCGGCTTCGGTGGGCGCCGTGTACCCGGGCCGCGCCCGCACGGCTACACCCGGCCGCTTCACGCGCACGCTGATCGCCCGGAACTTGCCGTCGAATTTGGCGTTCGTCGAGTTGTAGCCGAGCAGGTAGTACGACGAGAGATCGTCGCGGATCCGTTTGAGGCCCGGCGCGAAATCGTTGCTGCCGGTGACCGGTACCCCGTCGGTGGCGGTGGCGAGGGTAATCAGCGAGTCAGGCCTGCGGTTGAAGGTGGACTGCACCGTCAGGCCCTGTGGATCGACCGGGTAGAACGTCACGTTGGCACGGTTGGCGTCCTGAAGCATCTGCCGGAATTCCTTCTCATCGTCGATCCGTGCCAGCATCAGCCGATCCCGTTCGCACTCACGCATCGTCGCGAACTCGTTCGGGTTCCCGAGAACCGGCTGGCCACCCTTGATGCCGATGGGCGGCCCGCCCGGCATCTGACCGCGCAACGTCCGCTCGAGGCTCCTGTCCGGCGTGAACAGCGTCCACCCCTCGCTGATGACGATGACCGCCTTGCGACCCTCCCGGAGGTTCTGGAGATGCGTCACCAGGCTGCGGAGGCCGTCGACCATCAGCAGTTCGCGCCGCCTGGCGATCATCTTCGGCGCGATGTCACCGACCTCCGGATCCTCGCGCGGATAGCAGAGCGTGTAGTTGCGTTCCGTCTCGTCTGCCTCGAACTGGAGGAATCGCTTCTGCAAGTCGCCGCCCGACTCCAGGAACGCCGCGAACGACGACGGGCGCCGCGTGAAGAGGAGCGTATCCACCGGCGTTTCGGGGCGCATGAGGCCGACGAGATCGTCGGGGCCGATCAGGTCGTCGAGGAACTTCGCGAGCGCCCGGCCGACCGTCCGTGGATCGTAATCGATCGGCCCGACCCTGCCGTCCGGCCGGCTGGTACCTGCCATGTGCAACGTGTCGAAGAACAGCACGAACAGCCGGTTGCGCGGGTCCGCGGCCGCCTCGTTCGACTCTTCCTGGCTGCGCGGCTCTGCCCGCTCCGCCTCGATCCCCGGCGCACGGGCCACGATGTGCTCGAACGTCTCGATGCGCTGCGGAACCCCGTCTTCGAGCACCTCGAACTCGTCCTGCTTGAGGTCGCCGACGATCTGGCCGTTGACGCTTGGATAGACATCCACGCGAACAAAGCTGACGCCCGCCTTGAACGTGGGTTGCTGGGGCGCCGGTTTCTGGGGCGACTGCGCGGCGAGCGCAGCGGCGAGGGCGACGGCCAGACACGCAGGAATCGCAAAACGCATGACGGCCTTTCTCGTGTCCGGGGCCGAAGCCCCGAACCTACGGCGGACCTGAAGGTCCGCCCTGCACTCGCCACTCGCCACTCGCCACTCGTCACTCGTCACTCGTCACTCGCCACTCGCCACTTCTTCAGGGCACCACCCGAAACGCGACGTACACCTTCGTCTCGGCCTTCTCGGACGCGGCGATCTCAAGCACGTACTCGCCCGGCGCGACATTCGACAGGACGATCGTCGTCGTGATCACACGGCCCCCGCTTCGCTCGGTGACCGTCCCCGGAATCGGGCTGCCAAGCGGCTTTCCCTGGCGGTCAACCAGGCGGATGACGGGCGCATCGAGGGCGCCGGCAACCGGAACCTCGAGTCGGAGAATCTCTCGCCGATTGAAGCGCTGGTCCGCGGTTGGCTGGAACTCGCTGCGCGGCACGTTCAGCCGGCGCGACAGGAGCGGCTGGCCCAGCAAAGGCTCCCTGCCGGCTCCAACGGCCGCCGGCACGGCGACCGGCGTTCGCTCGTCGAAAACCGTCTCGTCGGTCGCGTGCGCCTTCGCCCGCACCTCGTACTCGCCCGCGGTCGCAACACCCGACGGCGGCCACACCATCGAGAACGACGCACGCCCGGCCTTCACCGACACGGTTTCGGTTCCCGCGGCCTTTCCTTCGCCCGTCGTGACCGTCACGTCCGCGCGCCAGCCGCTCCGCCACTCTGCCGCGCGCGCCCGTTCGCTGTCGACCTCCCCGACGATGCGCAGTCGCCAGCCGGCGGCCGCCGAGTCCCATTCGGGACTTACGGCCAGGTGAAACGGCACGTCCGAACGGAGCCGAGCCAGCGGCGCAAGGGCCGCGGTCACCGCCGGCGGCACCGGGTCCGGGCGGCTGGCCAGCTCCGCGGCCTCCAGTTCGGCCGGAATCACGGCACGGTATCCCGGACGCGCCCGCACCGTGACGCCCTTGCGTTTCACGTTCACGGTGAGCCGGCGGAACGTGCCGTCGCGTTTCGTGTTGGTCGAGTAGTAGCCGAGCAGGTAGTAGGACGACAGCGTGTCGCCGATGTCCTTGAGGCCGTTCTCGAAATCAGCCGCGGTGAGGATGGCGCGGCCGTTGGTGTCCTTGGCCAGGTGCGTCAGCGCGTCGTGCCACATGTTGCGGTCGTGGAGGATGGCGGGAAAGCCTTCGTGCAGCATCGGCTCGCCGCCGAAACTTTCACCCTGCGCCTCGCCCCATTGCCGCTGGAACCGAGTGGTGTCCTCGTCGATGTCCGCGCCCTTCCGCTGGTAGGTGACCAGCGGATGCGCGTAGATCGAGTAAAAGGCGACGTTCGAGCGCTTCGCGTCGTTGATGATCGACCGCAGCCACATGTCGAAGTCCCGGTCGGCCAGGGCCACGCGCTCCGCATGGCAGACGGTGGGGTCCTCGCCGATGATGCCCCATCGCGGGTCCTGGTAGTTGAGGATGCGGGGCGGCGGGTCCCAGCCGCGCGTCACCAGGAGCAGCGCCTTGCGGTCGTCGCGCACCAGTTCGAGGTTGGCCACGAGTTCCTGGAGCGCGATGAAGGTGCGGTACATCCGGTATCGCACCCGCATCTCGAATTCGACGTTCGGCCCCTCGGGAAAACACGCCTCGAACCGGTTCAACTCGGGCGGGCGCTGGCCGGTCATGTAGGGCTTGAACGGCCGCGTCCCGAGCTCCTCGACGGCCGCCTTCTTGTCCATGAAGGAGAGCGAGGCGGCCCACATGTCCGGTGTCAGCACCGCGACGCGGTCGTCGTCGTTCATGACGCGGGTGACGACTTCCTTCAACGCATTCCGGAACATGTCGTCGTTCGGAATGGGCGGCGGCAGGACCACCGGAAAGCGCATCGGCTCCATCTGCCAGTTCGGCACGCTTCGCTCACGGTGTTCCAGACGGTCGCGATCCACCCAGGGCAGGTGGTAGGTGTCCACGAAGAGCACGAACAGCCGGCCGCGAGTCTCGGGCTCGCCGGGCGCGCGACCGACCTCCACCTGTCCCTTGCGGATGTACTCGAACGTCTCGACCTTCTGCCTGACGTTGTCCTCCAGCACGTCGAAGTCGTCGGACCGCAGATCCTCGACCGGCCGGTCCTTGGCGGTGACATAGGCGTCGACGCGAACCAGGTTGGCCTCGGCACGGAACCGCGGGATCTGCTGCTGCGGCGGCGGCGGCGGAGGTTTCTGCTGCGGGGGAGGCGGCGGTTGCTGCTGGCCGTGAAGGACGGTCAGGCAGGCAAGCAGGATTGCGGCAGGAGCCAGCAGGCACGAAGCGCCACGTCCGGCCCGACTCGAAACCCGGACGACGAACCGGCTTCGTGCGGACGCGGACATGGTCCCCCCGGCATTGGAGCGCTGGCAACGCCAGTGTAGATCAGGTGGACGAATTCTGCACGGGGCCCTCGGCGAGCAACGCCTCGATGCGGGCGCGGACCTCGGACACGAGCCGGTCGCGATCGTCGATCGTCATGCCGCGGGTCTCGACCGGGGGGGCAATCCGCACGCTCACGGTAACGGGCCGGATGATGGCGCTCCCTTTCCGCATGGCATCGCGGGCACCCGTAATGGCGACCGGCACAACCGGTGCCTGCGCGAGGATCGCCATGATGAACCCGCCCTTCTTGAACGGCAGCAACTCGCCCGTCCGGCTGCGCGTCCCCTCTGCGAAGACCAGGAACGCGAGGCCTTGCCGCACGAAGCCCGCCGCCCGCTCGATTGCCTCGGCGGCCCGCTGCCGATTGCGGCGATCGATGCCGACGTAGTGCGCCGTTTGAACGGCCTGCGCCAGGATCGGAATCCGATCGACCTCGATCTTGTAGAGCATGTGCAGGCGGCGGTGCAGCGTCAGGAACAGCACCGGGGGGTCGACGTTGCTCTGATGGTTGGAGCAGAAGATCACGCCGGTCGCCGGCGCGTGATCGCGGCCGACCACCCGAAAGCGGATGCCGACCAGGGCCAGCGCCAACCGGATCCCCAGGCGCCCGGGAACGAACAGGAACTCGCTGGAGCGGAAGGCGAGAGCGAGCAGAATGGCGACCGGGCCGGCAACGATGATGTAGATTGCGACGACCAGGTAGGCGACGATCGAGCGAACCAGCGCGACTGAGGTCAGGATCGGAGTGCCGTGCGTCGGGAAGGATTCGGTGGCGGCGTCGCTCACGGCATCCTGAGCCTGTGGACGTCCGAAGGTCCGAAGGTCGACCTTCGGACCCTTGGACCTCCGGACTTCCGGACTTCTCGTGGGTTAGGACGCGCGTACGGCGCGCCGCGGCGGCATCGGCCGGCTTGCGGCGGCGACGCGGACGCCCTTGGCGCGGGCGATGGCCTTGTTGCGCAGCATCAGCGAACGATCGAGCGCCCGATCGAGGCGTACTTCGACCGGTTCGTTCTTCTCGCGCACCACCTCCGACACCTCGGAGATGATCAGGAACCGCGCGCGGTCGAGCATCCGCTTCTCGCGGAACGACAGGCTCTTGGACTTGCTGAGGAACGTGAGGCTTTTCAGCACTTCCGCGACGTCGTAGATCGATCCGGAGCGCATGCGATCGGAATTGTCCTTGAAGCGCCCCTTCCAGTTCTGCTGGCTGTCGATCTTCCCGTCACTGAGCAACTCGAACAGTCGCTCCACTTCGCTGTGGTCGATCGCCCGTCGGAGCCCGACGCCGTCGGCGTTTGTCAACGGCACGAGCACCGTCGTGTCGTTGGACGCCATGTGAAGATGGTAGAAGCCGCACGTCGTGCCGAGAATCGTTTTCTCCTCGATGCGTTCGATCACACCGAGGCCATGGTTTGGGTAAATGACCTTGTCACCGACCTGGAATGTCACGTGTCCCCCGTTTGTGCAGGAAGGTTGGGTGGTCAGGAGGCGCGGCGACTCGCAAAGACGACCCTCCAATTCTAGCGAAACGTGCGGCCAAATGCAAGAAAATCCGCAATATTTCGTTGTGTTTCGCCGTTTTTTTGCTCTTCCGTAACGGGACTTTCACCTGGTGCGGCAAGCACGGCATGCCGATGACGTTGCTGTAAGTGCCGACGCACAGGCTGGTTAGCAGACAACGGTACACGGTCTCCAGACCGGTGGAAGGAACGGGGCGAAAGTCGCGTGGCGCGTTGGGCGCTGTGGCCGGGTTCGCGGATGCCCCGTGCTATACTTGCCGGCACCCCGTGCCGGAGTGGCGGAACTGGCAGACGCGCGGGACTCAAAATCCCGTGGGGTTCACCCCCCGTGTGGGTTCGATTCCCTCCTCCGGCACCATCAGCCACTGGTCCGCGCCCTGCGCCGAATCGGTGTTAGAGCCGATAAGAGGACCGCTGGTTGCGTCGTCAAACAGGTGAGCAGGTGTCGTCGAAAATACCACCGATCAAAAGCGAAGGTCGCCTGGGCGAGACGCTCGTCCGCGAGGGGTTGATCACGGAGGCCCAGCTCGCCGATGCGTTACGGGAACAACAGAGCCGCGACACGTACGTTCCGCTCGGTCACATCCTGATCGAACAGAAGCTGGTCACGCGGCGGCAGCTGAACCTGCTGCTCGAAAGCACCGAGAAGCGCCCGCGGATCGGCGAGTTGCTGGTGCGAAGCGGCGCCATCACCCCCGCGCAACTTGCCCACGCGCTCGATCGCCAGCGGTCAATGCACATGCCGCTGGGCCAGGTTCTGATTCGTCTCGGCTATGTCACCGACGAGACGATGCGCCTGGCGCTGGCGCTCCAGCTCAACATTCCGTTCGTCGATCTCGACCAGGTCAACATCGATCGCAGCCTCACCCGGCTCATCAACCGCAGCTACGCGCGCCGCCATTCGCTGGTCCCGGTCGCCTGTGTCGGCCAGACGCTGACAATCTGCATGAACGACCCCACCGACCAGCAGGCGGTCGAGGAGCTGAGCCGTTCGACCGGCCTGCTGGTGACCGTCCTCACCTCGTCGCACGACGCGATTACCCATGCATTCCAGCGCCTGTACGGCGATGCCCCGCAGGAAGCGTCCACCGACGAACACCTGGAGCTGACGGCCGAAGAGGAAACCGAGGGTACGCTCGGCAGCCGCTACGTTGAGGACATGCGCGAGGTGAAGAAGGCCGACGCGCTGGTACGGCAGCTGCTCGCGGTCGCGCTCAGCCGGCGCGCAACCGACATTCACCTGGAGACGCTGGCCAACGCCCTTCACGTCCGCTTCCGCATCGACGGCGTGCTGCAGGAACTGGCGATGGGCCAGCTGCAGGACTCGTGCAACGACCGGGTGCGCGAGATCGTGTCGCGCCTGAAGGTGCTGGGAAAACTGGACATCGCCGAGCGGCGGCGCCCGCAGGACGGCAGCTTCCGCATGAGGGTGGAGCGCGGGGGCGAACAGGCGAGCGTCGATTTCCGGATCTCGGTCGTGCCCGGCTATTACGGCGAGAGCGTCGTGCTGCGCGTCCTCGATCGCAAGTCGGTCCCGAAGTCGCTCGACGAACTCGGCTTCTCGGCGCAAATCACCGAGCGGCTGCGCGAAATGCTCAAGCGCCCGGCCGGCATTCTGCTCATCACGGGCCCGACCGGCTCGGGCAAGAGTTCGACGCTTTACGCCAGCCTGATGACGCTCTACAGGCCCCAGATCCGGATCCTGACGGCGGAAGATCCGATCGAGTACGTGTACGAGCAGTTCAGCCAGTCGGAAGTCAACGAGCGCATCGGCAACACGTTTGCCAGCTACCTGCGGGCGTTCCTTCGCCACGACCCCGAGGTCATCATGGTGGGCGAGATCCGCGACGAGGAGACCGCCGAGATGGCGTTCCGCGCCGCGCAGACCGGCCACCTGCTGCTGACGACCCTTCACACCAACGACGCGCTGAGCGCCGTGACCCGGCTGCGCGACCTGAAGGTCGATCCGAACCTGCTCGCCTCGTCGCTGCTGGGTGTGCTCGCGCAGCGCCTGGTTCGCGTCGTCTGCCCGCAGTGCAAGACCGAGTACTCGCCGTCTCCCGAGCTGCTGAAAGAGTTCTTCGACACGGCGCCCCCGGACATGACCTGGTACAAGGGCAAGGGCTGCACCCACTGCAACTTCTCGGGGTACCGCCACCGGCTCGCCATCGCCGAACTCTGGGTCCCGAACGAAAACGATGTCATCCTGATCGCCAAGAACTCCAGCTTCGAGGACCTGCGCATCAGCGCGGCCCACAGCACCGTGTTCATGGCCGAAGACGCCCTGAATCGGCTGCGCGCCGGCAGCACGAACCTCGAGGAACTGATCCGGATGATGCCCTACAGCAGCATCTACCGGTTCCGGCAGCTGGCGCGCCAACCCCCGGCCTGACCTAATCAAATCGCCCGCCCGTTCCGAAACAAGACAAGACGCGCCGTCCCGAGACACCGCCCGGACGCCCCGGTGGGCGTTTCGGGCCGATGCGTGCCTGTCACCCATCGTTGACAGTTGAGAGCGAACAGTTCACAGTTTGCCCGTTGACCGTCGAGGGCGACGGCCGACTGTCGATTGTCGACTGTACGGAGTGCTGCGATGTTCGAAGCATTGAAACGGATCGGTCCCGGCGGCAGGAGTGACAAGGGCCGGCATCCGGCCGAGGAACTGATGGCGTTGCTCGAGGCGTCGCGGCGCGAGCGCGTTGAGCTGACGGCCGTGCTCGCGCAGGTCGAGAGCCGCGGAGCGAAGGTGCTCGAGGTCGGGCACGCCCTGGAGCAGGTGGAACGCCAGGCTGCGGCCGCCGGCGATCGGCTGGCGGAGCTCGATGCCCGGCTTGGCGGTCTCGACGACCGCACGCGGGCCATCGAGGACCTGTCGAAGCGTATCGAAACGCTGTCGGAGCGCACCGCGAAGGCCGAGCAGCTGGTGGGCCAGGTGACATCGCCCACGGGCGAGGTGACCAGGCACCGCGAGATGCTGCAGGAGCTGGCGTCGCAGGCTCTCCAGGCGCAGGCTGCGGTCGAAACGCTGAAGCGGGACCGGGCAGCGCTGGACAGCATGC
>Ga0315282_10002054_pt1 | contig 37525 bp, 31 predicted proteins | sample YL17G07_20_MG_FD_203693 | JGI IMG/M metagenome (GOLD analysis project Ga0315282, IMG submission 203693) | Sediment microbial communities from Yellowstone Lake, YNP, Wyoming, USA - YL17G07_20 | ecosystem: Environmental > Aquatic > Freshwater > Lake > Sediment | place: USA: Wyoming | collected... | reverse complement strand
CTTACAACCCCCAGGCCCATCCCTTTGAGTGGCGGAAAGAAGTCGTGCATCCCAAAAACCTGAAACCATATTACGCTAACTTACATAAGTAGGTACTAGAAACCGAACGCGGTCATTTTGCTGATAAAGCTTGCGCGCGAGTTCGACCTGTTCCGGGTCAACGTCTGTTCCCACCACTCTAACGTCGCGTGACTCGGCGAGGGTTTCAGAAACCACCCCAATGCCGCAACCGATCTCGAGCACGTCCTTAATGCGCGATGAATCGACCTTTTCCAGCAGGCTTTCGACGGTCTTCGCATTCCGGCGTCCCTTGCGCTGGCGATTGACTAAAAGCTTTTCAAAACGGGTCATGCGCATAGAGGCATCCTCCGTATCCAAAATTATTTTTACCCGGAATTATGCCGCACTCACCGCTTTACACGTGTTTTTGAGCGTCCGTTGCATTTTTTTGCTTGGTGTTTATCTTTCATCAGCCCTGCAAACCATTTTTCAAAGGCGCTTTCGGAATCAGATGCACCGAAGAAAGCCCGGTAGAACGATTTCCCCAATTTTCAGGAATACTACTCCATAGGAACTTCCGCACTCAATATTTCCCGATCGGTCACCCATGCCCAAAGACCGCCTGGTAGTGATGGCCTGGCCGGAAGGCCGAAGCCACATGAACCCACCAATACCGGCTGTGGTAAGAGAATCAGAATCGGGCTCATGCCTGTTTCTACCCTTCCCCGGGTTTTTCGGTCCGAACCCGGTCGATCAGAGCCTCGGCCGCCCCCTGTCCCTTTTCACGCCAAAACCGGGTATAGGGCTTCCAATGATCGCCGTGATTGGACATGGCCCACTGCTTGAACCTGTCCGCGTACCGCGAATCCGAGTGCGGGTGGCCGAACCCGCCGAAAAAGAGTTTGGCCAGGAGAATCAGGCCGAAGGCCTGCCAGTAGGAAATCGGCGCCAATCCAAAGATGTCCGGCATCAGCCAGTTCCAGAGCCACTTGACGAGGAAACCGAAAATCAGGGCCATCAACGCGGCAAAGGCCACGCCGATGACGGCCAGCCCGACCACGCGGATGATTGTCCAACGACGGCGTGGTCTTGGCGGAGCATATTCGCTGCGATTATTCTGTTCCATGGTTCCATCCTCCTTTGTTCAAGGCTTGAATTCCTTGAGAGAAGTCCTGATTTTGGCCAGGGCGCGGGATTTTCTGGATAAAAGTGTGCCGATGGGAATTTCCCACGCCTTGGAGAGCTCCCGGAAACTCCGTCCATTGAGTTCGGTTTCGATGACCACCGCCTTTTGATCGTCGGGCAGAACATCAATGGCCTCGAAAATATTCCTGCGCAATGCTGAGCGGGCGATTTCCCTTTCGGTGTCGAAAACCATTTCGGAGACCAGGTGCGCCAGGGAGGAAGTCTCCTGATCGTTTATATGCTCGTCCAGAGGAACAAGCAGGTGCTTGCGCCGCCGAAAAATGTCGATGACGCGATGACGCAAGGATTCGAAAACATAGGCGGACAGGTTTTCGATCGGCATGGACACGTCGGCCCGGCTGAACAGGCTCAAGGCCACGTCCTGCACGATGTCCTCCGCGTCCATCTCCGCGGTCTCGTCGATCAAGCGGCGGACATACCGGATCAGACGGCTGCGTTCGGCGGTCAGGAAGTCGGCAATGGACCTCTTTCTGGTCTCAGCGCTCATGATGGTCTAGACGTTTCTGCGGGTGGTTTATTGCCGATGATTTTACCAGGCCGCGAAAAAGTAAAGAACTCGGGCCGATTCTTGTTTCGTTGGCGGCACGGTCGCCCCATCGTCGGAAATAGAAATGGCCGACCATGAAACGGCCGGCCTGGGCAAGGGCGTTTTGCGATCCGGGCGTCTGGGGATCGTGATTGGCCGATGGTTCACCGTTGACTAATCACTGATTTATCATTCGGTGATCGTTATTTGCCGCTTCCCTCTCTAATGGGCTTGGGCCCAAGAGGAGCCCAGGTGGATATCCACGACCAAGGGGGTTTTCAGCGGCAGCGCGGTCTCCATTTCGATGCGCACCAGCTGGGTTAGTCGCTCCGCTTCCTTTTCGGGCACTTCGAAGACCAGTTCGTCGTGCACCTGGAGGATGAGCTTGGCCTTGAGGTGCGCTTTTTTCATGGCGCGGCTGACACTTAACATGGCCCTCTTGATGATGTCGGCTGCGGTGCCTTGGAGCGGGGTGTTGATGGCCATGCGCTCGGCGTTCGACCGCAGGTTGTTGTTCTGGCTGCCCAGGTCCGGCAGCCGACGCCGGCGCCCGAGCAGCGTGGTCGTATAACCGTTTTGGCGCGCCTCCTCGACCGTGGCCTCGATAAAGGCCTTAACTCCGCTGTATCGCTCGAAATAATGATCGATATACTGCTGGGCCACCTTGCGCTCGAGGCCGAGCTGCCGAGCCAGGCCAAAGGCCTGCATGCCATAGATGATGCCGAAATTAATGGCCTTGGCGTTCCGGCGCATGAACGACGACACCTGCTCGGGCGGCACGCCAAAGATCTCGGCCGCGGTGCGGGTGTGGATATCCTCGCCCGAGGCAAAGGCCTTGAGGAGCCCTAAGTCGCCGGAACAATGCGCTAAAATTCGAAGCTCGATCTGCGAATAATCCGCCGACAAGATCAGCCCTCCCGGTTCGGGCACAAAGGCGTCCCGGATACGGAGGCCTTCCTCGGTGCGGATGGGGATGTTCTGCAGGTTCGGGTCCGAGCTGGACAGCCGGCCGGTGGCTGTGCCGGCCTGGTTGAAGGAGGTGTGCACACGGCCCGTTTGCGGGTTGATAAGCTGCGGCAGGGCATCCACATAGGTCGAGCGCAGCTTGATCCTGGTGCGGTAAGCCAGAATCTCCGCCGGCAGCGGGTGGGTTTCGGCTAGTTGCGTCAAGACCTCCATGTCCGTGGAATAACCAGTTTTTTTCCGCGTTTTTTTCCCCTGTTGGAGTTTCAGGTCCTCGAACAGAACCTGCCCGAGCTGCTTGGGGGAGTTGATATTGAATTTCCGGCCGGCCATGCCGTAGATGCGTTCCTCGGAGGCGGCGGCCAAGTCGCCCAATTCCGCGGACAGGGCCGACAGTTTCGTATCCAGCTTGACGCCGTTCATCTCCATCTCGGCTAAGACCTCGATAAGAGGCAGTTCCAGGTCCTCGTAGAGCGAGAGCACCTCGTCCTCGACCAGCTTGGGCCGCAGCGTATCCGCCAGGATCAGGGCCAAGTCCGCGTCCTCGGCCGCGTAATCCTTGGCTTTTTCCGGGCTGACCGTCTCGAACCCGGCCTTGCGGTCGCCGACCACGTCCTTATAGGAGATCGGGTCATGGTTTAGATAAGTGCGCGAAATAGATGCTAGATTATGTCCACCAGCCGACGGGTTCAGCAGCCAGGAGGCGATCATCGAGTCGTCCCCGATGGGCGCCAGCTCGAGGCCGTGCCTTTTCAGCACGATGTAGTCGTACTTGATGTTCTGCCCCACTTTTTGCACGGCCGGGGAGGTGAGCAGGGGGCCGAGGATTTCCAGCACCCGGTCCAGGCGAAGCTGCCGAACTGCCGGTTCGCTGCCGGCAAATAGCCGGTAATCGGCCGGTTCGCGACCATCCAACACCCGTTCCCCAGCCGTCTTCCGGCCGTCTCCAATGTGTCCAACCGGCAGATAAAAGGCCCGGTGCGGCCGGGCGCAGAAGGACAGACCCACGATCTCGGCGCGCATGGCGTCGATCGAGGTGGTCTCGAGGTCCACGGAAAGCCGCCTCACCCCCTTCAGCTCCCTGGCCAGGGCCATGAGCCCCTCCTCGGTGTCCACCAGGTGATAGTCCTCCCGGCTGACCGCGGCGATCGGTTCGGCCTCGAGATCGTCCAGGAAGCGGCTGAACTCGAGCTCCTGGTAGAGGGCGCGCAGGGTCCCGGTATCGGGCGGGCCTACGCGCAGACGTTCCGGGTCCGCGCCCAGGTCCGCGTCCGCCTTGAGCCGGGCCAGGTCCCTGGCCAGGAAGGCGTCGGCCCGGTGCTCGGCCAATTTTTGACGCAGCCCGGCTTGGGGCACGTCGTCCAGCCTCTCATACAGCTTTTCAAGCGGGCCGAATTCCTGGATCAATTTCACCGCCGTCTTCTCGCCCACGCCGGGCACGCCCTTGTAGTTATCCGACGTGTCCCCCATCAACCCCTGAACGTCCAGAAAAAGCGGCGGAGCGAACCCGTACACCTCTCGAAAATCGGCCTCGGTCATGAACCAATCCCCGCGGAGATTGGGGTCGTACATGCTGACTTTGTCTCCCAGGAGTTGGTAGTAATCCTTGTCCTTGGCCACGATGACCACCTCGAACCCGGCGCCAAGCGCCTGGGCGGTCAAAGAAGCGATGATGTCGTCCGCCTCCAGCCCTGGCACCTCGAGCACCGGCAGGTTCAGGGCCGTCACCGCCCGCCGGATAGGCTCCTGCTGCTGGATAAGGTCCTCGGGCATGGGCGGCCGGTTGGCCTTGTACGCCGGGAAAATCGCGTGGCGGAAGGTGGGGCCTTTGGCGTCAAAGGCCATGGCCAGGAACTCGGGCTTCCTTTCCCGAAGCAGCTTATGGAGCGAGGACAGGAAGCCATAGACGGCGTTGGTCGGCCGGCCGGCCGAGGTGGACAGGGGCGGGATGGCGTGAAAGCTGCGGTAGATGTACAGGCTTGCGTCCACCAGGAAAATGGTCTTGCCCATCGCTCTCCGTCCTTTCCGCCAATGGCCCGCCGCGATCCCGCCAATTTTTGTAGGGGCGGCCCCCTGTGGCCGCCCGGAGTCGGGCAACCACAGGGGGTTGCCCCTACGTTAACGCGCAAGCTCCATCTAGCTTAACCGATATTCCCGGCCGTTGTCCACCCGGCGAAGGCGTTGGACCATCCGATGGAGCGCGTAGGGGCACGGCATGCCGTGCCCCTACATTCAACCTATGCCCCGCCTAAGGAGAGGCGATGTCAGCGAAGTGTAGGGGCGGGTTCCTGCTTCGAGCGGAGCCGAGAGGTTAAACCCGCCCGCTTGGCGCCTGGAACCACTAAGATTGAAACCACGAAACACACAAACAAAGAAATAGATTTTTAGTGTAGTTCGTGTATTTCGTGGTTAAAAATTGTCCCTGGTGCGAAGCGATTGATTCCAGAAACCATTCGGCGTATCTTTAAGCCAGATCACCACCTCAAATCCCCAGCCGCGGCCGCTCGTCGGCCATGCGCAACCGCGCAAATTGTAGCATGGGCGTCTCGCCCATGCAGTGTGCCGTAATGGTGACGCCGATGCCGTAGGGGCGAGCGGCGCTCGCAATGGGCGTTCGGCCAGAGGCCTGTATAAAACCGAATGCCCACGCCGACAGCCGTCATTCTGGCGAAAGCCAGAATCCAGTATTCTCTACCTGGGTATCCGGCGTGAAGAGGAATGAAGGTAAAAGCGGCATAGCGTGTTGGGGCGGTTTAACAGAGTTGGGAGCCATTACGCCTGGATTCTGGCTTTCGCCAGAATGACGAGACAGGCTTTTAGGCCGATAAAGAAACAACCTGCAACCTGCAAGGGCATTTTCCAAGGAAGCCGGAATCCAGAGAAACAGGGCCGCTTAAACTGGTTGATTCAAGGGCGCATTCGGCGTATCTTTAAGCTAGATCACCACCTCAAATCCCCAGCCGCGGCCGCTCGTCGGCCATGCGCAACCGCGCAAATTGTAGCATGGGCGTCTCGCCCATGCATTGTGTGGTAATGGTGATGCCGATGCCGTAGGGCGGGGTTGATAAAATCCGCCCGGTGACGCGCGGCGTGATGGGGATGCCGGGGTCTTGGCTTTTGAATCGCGGCGTGTTAGCCTTAGCGTCATCCTCGCACAAGGTGATGAACATGCCGGATATGCGGCATCGGGAAGAAGCGGTCAATACGCAATTGGCGGTCCTTCTCTCCCGCTTTGGGGTCAAGGCGGACGCGGAGACGATCCTGTCCAAGGGAGCGGACCGGCCGGACGTCCTGTTCGAGTTTGCCGGCTTGCGGGTGGCGATCGAGGGGAAGTTCGACGACCACCCAAGTGCGAAAGAGGCGGTGCTGGAAAATGCCAAGGGGCGGGTTGAGCGCGGTATTTCCCACATCGCCGCCGCCGTCGTTTACCCCGGGAGTTTAAGGCTTTCTCCGACTGCTGAACTCCTCACTCGCCTGGAAACAGCCTCCCTGACCTATCGGATTGTCTCCGAAACGGGAGAGACCGAGTGGGTTGAGGGTTCGCCCGCGTCCCTCATGGATGCGCTTCGCCGGGTGCAGGAAACGCTGGCTCAGGACGATATCGTCGAAAAGACGGCCAGGTCCCTGTCGGCCTTATTGGAGATTGTGGCGGGGCTGTGGTTGGCGCAGCCCACCACTTGCGACCGCCTGGCCGGCATCCTCGGCATGTCCGCCCCCAAGGGAGAAACACCCGATAAGGCCGGCAAGCGCCGCGAGACCGCGGCCAAGGTCTCGGCCCTGGTGATCGCCAACGCGCTCATTTTCCAGGAGCAATTGTCCGTAACGGACGCCGGGACCTTATCGCTTAAAAAATTGGAAGGCGAGGGGGACGTGGTCGAAGCGGCGCGGTCGCACTGGCGCTGGATTTGGGAGAACGTCGATTATGCGCCGATTTTCCAATTGAGCGAACGCGTTCTCGAAGAGCTGCCGACCAGCCGGAGCACGACGGCCGCCTTCCGACGGCTGCTCCGGGAGGCCATGGATATTTGCACCCGCCAGTCGGCCTTGCGGCACGACCTGATGGGGCGGATTTATCATTGGCTGCTTCATGAGGCCAAGCATCTCGGAACCTTCTATACCTCGGTCTCGGCGGCCACGCTTCTGCTCAAGCTCGCCCTGGGCCGGGAGTGGGAGATTGACTTCGGCGATCCGTCCGAGATTGCCGAGTTCAACGTGGCCGATTTTGCTTGCGGAACCGGGACCCTGCTCATGGCCTCGGCCCAGGCCATCAGCGACGCGTATATCCGGGCGAGGGCCAAGTCCGGGCGGTCGCTCACGTCGGTCGATCTTCGGACCCTGCATCGGGTCCTCATGGAAAACACGCTGTACGGCTACGACGTACTGCCATCGGCGGTGCATCTGACCGCCTCGACCCTGGCCATGTTGGCGCCCGAAGTCGCTTTCAGACGCATGAACCTCTATGTCCTGCCCCTAGGCATTCACGATAAGGTTCCCCGTCTCGGAAGCCTGGACTTCCTTTTTTTGAAAACAATTAAAACCAATTTCGCGCTCGATTTCAGCCAGGCGGCGGCCAAACGCACGGGCGCGGGCGTGGAATACCAAACTAACGCGATCGTTCCCAGTCTCGATCTCTGCGTGATGAACCCGCCGTTTGTGCGCAGCGTGGGCGGGAACCTGCTTTTCGGTTCCCTGCCCGACGAGCGGGGCGCGTTGCAGGCGGAACTCAAAAGGCGCATCAAAAAGATCGACGCCTCGGCCACGGCCGGCCTGGGGGCCGTGTTCGTGGCCATGGCCGACGAGAAGTTGGAAGAAGGCGGTCGGCTCGCCTTTGTGTTGCCTCACGCGGTCTCCTCGGGCGAGGCCTGGGCCGAGACCCGCCAACTCATCGCCAAGGGCTACCATCTGGAAACGGTGATTTCCAGCCACGATGCGGCCCGGCCGAACTTTTCCGAGAATACCGACCTCTCCGAAATCCTTTTCATCGCCCGGAAACTCAAAGCCAAAGAGCCTGCTGGCGAGACGACTTATGTGAGCCTGTGGAAGAATCCGACCTCGATCCACGAGGCCCTGGACTTGGCGGGCCGCATCGAGGCAACAGAGTCGGGTATCATTCAATCCATATCGGGGAGCCGGGGTGAAATCTTCCGTCTGCCAGCGGCGCAAGGTACGGAAAATTGGCACGGGGCCTTGTTCAGCCGAGGCGCGCTCGCCCAGGCATTCTTATCGTTGGTAAAGGGACGGATCGAACTGCCGGGGCAAAAAAGGGCCACGATCCATGTCTGCCCGGTCGAGAAACTGGGCGAGATCGGGCCGGACCAACGGCGTATTCATGAGGCCTTCGATCTTTCCCTTGACGCCCCTTCTCTCTATCCGGCTTTTTGGGATCACAAGGCGGACATTGTTCGTTCCCTACGCCAGGCACCCAATGCCTGGCTTCACCCCCGGGCCACACCCCGTTACGCCGACCGCAAACCCACTGCGGATTATGCCGAATATCCCTTTCATCTGTGGAACATGTCGGCCGACATTCTGCTCGCGGAACGGCTCAGAACCAACACCCACCGCTTGTTGGCCGTGGGGCTCGACCGGCCTGTGCTCGGCAACACCTGGTGGGCGTTCAAGACCGCCCTTCCCGACCCGCAGAAGAAGGCGCTCCTGCTCTGGCTCAACAGCACGCCGGGCCTGCTTCTTTTTTACGGCCGGCGCGTGGTCACTCAAGGCCCGTGGGCCAAGATGAAGAAACCCGCCTGGACGGCCATGCCGGTCCTGGACGTGCGGCGGCTGAGCGCCAAACCACTGGCCGCGCTGGCCGCCGCGTTCGACGAGGCGGCTGGACAAGACTTGCAGGCCCTTTCCCAACTTACCAGCGATCCCGTCCGCAAAGCTATGGACGAGGCCCTTTCCACGGCGCTCCACTTGCCCGATCTTGCCCCCTGGCGCGAAATGCTCGGCCAGGAGCCGGGGCTGACGGGTAAGCCGATTCTCTAGAACCGGGTGGGTGGAGCGAGTCGGGGTGACCGGCTGGTGTACGACCTGTATGGCCTGACGCCAGATGAAATCGCCATCGTGGAAGGCAAATCGTAGCACGGCCGTCTCGGCCGTGCACTCCATGGGCGAGGACGTCACGCCGCGGCGTGATACAAGAAATCATGGGCGAGACGCCCATGCCACAATTTATCGGCACGGGTTTGAAACCCGCCGCTACCCATTCAACCGTGCGCCGCGCATACCCATGCCGCACCAATGACGATTTGCGAGCATGGTTTATTCGTCTTTGTAGGGGCGTCCGGCTGGACGCCCAGGTCACGCCCGAAGGCGTGATCGCCCCTACCCGTTGCACAACGCACAGCGCACCACGCGGGCGGGTTTGAAACCCGCCCCTACGGCACCGGCGTTACCAGAACCGCGACTATGCAGGGGCGGGACGCCCAGGCCACAATTCCATCTCGTTCCAGGGCTCTGCCCTGGAACGGGCCATTCGATTCGAGGCTCAGCCTCGACACCGCTACAAATTTGAGTTGAGGCAGAGCCTCAAGGCGTTCAGGCGTTCCAGGGCAGAGCCCTGGAACGAGGGAGACCGCGTCCCCTCGGGGCGAGGCATATCCCTCGACTTCGCTCGGGACCGTGAGCTTGCCGAACGGCCTCGCCCGGTAGACGCCGCCCTCGACGTTATGCGCGGGCGACGCATGCGCCGCCCCTACGACCGTCGCCCACCATTTTCACCTCAGCCGGCTCACCCGGCCGTTGTCCATCTGGTACAGGCCCTGGGTGGTCCGATGCAGAAACTCGCGGTCATGGGAGATGATGAGGTAGGGCAGGCCCGACGCCAGCAAAAGGCCGGCCAGCCGGTCCGTGGTCTCCTCGTCCAGGCCGGCGACCGGCTCGTCCAGAAGCAGCATGTCCGGCTTCATGGCCAGAATCGTGGCCAGGGAAACAAGGCGCTTCTCCCCGCCGGACAGCTTGTACGTGATTCGGTCCTCGAACCCGGCGAGGCCGAGCCGCTCCAGCGTCTCCCTCACCACCGCCCGGACCTCCTCCTTGGGCTTGCCCAAGTTGAGCGGACCAAAGGCCACGTCCTCGGCCACGGTCGGGCAGAAAAGCTGGTCGTCCGGGTCTTGAAACAGGAAACCGATCCGGGCCCGCACCTCGAAAAAATCCGCCTCCCGTTCCCGCTCCCGGCCGAAGACCTCCACCCGGCCCGCGTCCGGGCGGAGAAGACCCATGATGAGGTGCACCAGCGTGGTCTTGCCCGAGCCGTTCGGCCCGATCAGACCGGCCCTCTCCTTCTTGGTGAAGCTGAATTCCAGATCGCTGAAAACCGGGTTGGACGGCGTGTAGGCGAATCGGATTTTTTCCAGCCGGATTATCCGATCGAGACCGTTGCAAAACTTCGGCTGCCGGCCGAACTCATTGTCGGGCTTCATCTCGAAGTCCTCGAAATATTTTCCCCCAGCCGGATTATCCGATCAGGTTCGTCCAATGCCCCGCCGCCATGCCCAGCGCCACCAGAACCATGACCCCGAGAAAGACAAGGTCCACGGCCCGAAGCGTGAAATGATTGAGGACCCAGAACCTGCCCTGAAACCCCCGGCAGAGCATGGCCTGATAAATTCGCTCGGAACGATCGAAACTCCGTACCAGCAGCATGCCCACCAGATAAGCCAGGCTGCGGTAGGTATGGCCGTTCGTGCGCGCCTTGAAACACCTCACGCGCATCGCCCCGCGAAGCCGCAGATACTCCTGGTGCATAACATGAAAGTACCGAAAGGTGAAGAACAAAAGCTGGACGAGCTTGACCGGCATCCTCATGTGCCACAGGCCGTGCACCAGGGAGAAGGTGGGCGTCGTGGCCAGCAGGGCGATCATGGCCAGGATGATCGCGTTCGACTTCAAGGTGATGGTGAAGGCATAGCGGACGCCTTCGTACGAGGCCGTGAGCGGCCCCAGCGTCAGCAAGGGCCGGCCGGGATACGAAAAGGGCAGGATGCACCACAGGAGCAGCAGAAAGACGTTGACTCCCAGCAGCCGCCCGGCCACCGGCAGCGGTCTGAGCCGGGCCAGGCTCACGAGAACCAGGCCGACCAGCAGAGCTAAACCCAAAATCCCGAGACGATTGCCCGCGGCCGTGACCATGGCCAGGCACAGGGCCGACACGATCTTGACCCGCGGGTCAAGACGGTGCACAAAAGAGGTACCCGCGGCAAAGGGCTCGACGGTCATGGGATTTTTCCTCTCACGGCTTGGCCCGGCTTTTCATGTACATCACTATGCCCAGGAGCCCCAAAATGTAACCCAACCCTCCCAGGATTTCGGTCAGGCCCGGTCCATGCGGCTCGTTGGCCTGGGCCATGGCCCGGATCAAGGGTTCGAGCTTCCGGTCCAAGGCTTCGTCAATCATGGCCCGCAGCCGGTCCCCGTCGATCTGTGAAACGGCCGGGGCCGGGACAGAGGGCCGGACGGCTTGAGCCGGCTGCCCAGCCGGTTCGGCCGCGCGTTGGGCCTCGGGCTTCGAGGCAGGCGCCAGGGTTGGACGCGACGTCGAGCCGCCGCCCGCGAGCTCATCTGCCTTCAGGGTGTAGTCGCTTTTGTGGCCCATGGAGGCGGTCAGAACGATCTTGAGGTCGGTCTTCTGCGGAATCTTGAAGGAAAACAGCCCTTTCTCATCAGTCTTGCCTTCAAGCAGCTTGCGGCCGTCCGGACCGAAGACCTCGACCAGGCTGCCTTGCGCCTTCTGGCTGCGGTTGAAATACCCTTCGACCTGGACCCGGTCTCCCTCGACCCAGGCATAGACATAGACCTTGTGCGCCAGGGCCGGCGTTGGAAAAAACATCCCCAGCCACAGGCCGGCCAAGGCGGCTAAAATCACCAAGCTCTTTTTCAGATAGCTCTCAGCGCTTAGCATAGATGATCTCCAGCAGTTCGGGGCGAACCTTTTTGAGGAACTGAACGCTCACGGCCACGAACACCCCCTCGATGACCATCACCGGCACATGGGCCGCCAGCACCAGACGGGCCACGGGCCAGAAGGATTCTCCGGTAAAAACCAGGGCCGCGGCCACGAGCAGGCCGCTGAGCAGAATGGCTCCGAACCCGGCCACAAAGGAGGCCGAAATGGACAGATAGCGCATGTTGCTCCGCGCGGCCGCCCCCAGGGCGTAGTGGCAAAGGACCGCCGGCAGGGCCATGGAGGTGGTGTTCACGCCCAGCACGGTCAGGCCGCCGTACTGAAAGAGCACCGCCTGCAAGATCAGCCCGACCAGAATGGCCGGGAAGGCCACCCACCCCAGCAAAAGCCCCATCAGCCCGTTCAAGATCAGATGCACGCTCGAAGGACCGACCGGAATATGCACCAGGGAGGCCACGAAAAAGGCCGAGGTCAACACCGCCACTTGAGGCAGCCGGTCATAGTCCAGCTTCCGCAGCCCGATGGCCGTGCCCGCCACAGCCACCACCGCCCCGGACAAGAGCACCGGCGCGGAAAGTATCCCCTCGGATATGTGCAAGCCAGCCTTCCTTCCTTTTTATCGGAAGCGCACCCAGACCACGGCCCCGATCTCCACCGGCTTGTCCTTCCCGTCTCTCTTGATGGGACGGGAGTCCTTGTTCAACGCGGCAAACCCCCACCATCCGGACCAGGGCGCGGCATAGGTGAACACGCCGTTCGCGTCCGCCCGGACGGTCTGGGTCACCATGTATTCGGTCGGGGCCTTGCGTTTAGCGGTCCGGTTGTCGTACTCGATCTCGACCTCGGCGCCAGGCACCGGCTTGCCGTCCAGCAGCACGCGGCCCTGAAAGGCGTTGCCCGCATACAGGCCGAAGGGCCTGGACAGGGGCACGATCTCCGTCTTAAGGCCCAGCGGCTGGTCCCAGCCCTCCTCGTCCCCCAAGGCGCCGACATAGGTCTTGGTATAATGAATGATATAACAGTCCTCGGCCGGCTCCCAGTACGGCTGGGGCTCCATATAGAAAACATACAGGCCGGGGCGGCCGATCCGATACCTCGCCTCCCAGGTGGTGCAGCCGCTTTTCTTCTTCTCGACAAGTTTACTCAAGAGGTCCTCGCTGCGGCCCTGGGTCACGACCTGACAGACCTTGGGCCGGGCCAGGTCCATGGCCGTATTCTCGAACGGATGCCAAAACAGGAAAGTCAGCGTGATCTCCTTCGGGTCCTCCTTCATCACCATCTCGTTCGAAGGAATCACCATGCCGAAATGGGCCCAGGCCGGGCCGGACCAGGCCGCCAGGGCGCCCACGACCAGAGCCGGCAGCAGCGCGCGCAGCTTCATCGTTGTCCTCCTTGTGTCTTTCTTGGTTCAGATAGACCACAAACCGCGACAGGGCCGCGCCTGGAAAAGAAAAAAGGCCGAGCCCTGTCCTTACTAGGACGCTTGGCAGGCCTTCTTGACGCTGCGATTCGATCGTTCTTGGTTTAAACGCTTAAAGCAAAGGCAAAACGGTCAGGACTTCGTGCCCTGGTTGAATTTAAAATTAACACCCTCCGGCCGCCACTGTCAAGCGCGGCCACGTCTTCTTAGCGGGTCAATCGAGGAATAAAAGCATCTATAACCAAGGAAGCCCAACAGGTCCGTGCCAATTGCAAACCAAGCCCGCTCCAAGTGGCATTGATGATCTTAAGCCCTTTTTCCTGTAAGTTCTTTACCGCCGGTACAAAATCGCTGTCGCTGGAAACCAAAACGGCCGTCGTATAAGCCTTTGCCCAAGCCAGAGAAAACAAATCGGTAACAATGGCGGTATCCACACCCTTTTCAACCGCTTTGCGGAGCGGACGGTTGCAATTGGGACAGGTGGTAATCAGGGTCTTGCACTCACGGCAATGTATTTCAAAGGGCTTGGGCTCTCTTTCGCGGATTTCCACGTTCACTCCGGGCAACCGATCAATGAATGAAACCAGCCATGTGGTTAATTTACGACCGTCGCTGGAGGTCTTGTCCACGGAAGCATATAGCTTTGTACCCTGGTATTCGCACGCTCCCAGCCCGCTAATCTTTCCGGCCTCCTCCACCAGCAAACTGGGCAGCTTCGTCCAATCCAGGGGAGCCTTCTGTGTGCGCTCGTTCCACTGGAGCTGTAGGTTCCAGTAGTCAATAAGGATGCGTATTTGTTCGGACATTGGCGCTCCTAAAAAAAATAAGGGAAGCTTTTTGAGCTTCCCTGGGATAAAATACGGTCTGCGGTAATACTGCAGCCGGGGTTAAAATTCATTATATATATAATACAGTTAAGGCAGGCTGTCAAGTCAAAAAGCTCTTTTTTAATTGGAGACGGACCATTCTTAAAAAATTATAATATTTTCAATATATTAGGTTGTAGATCTGGCTAACACAGTGGCATGATTATTAAATTTTGTCAAGAACAAATCCTTTCCTTTACCCTCTCGTCGCTTATTCGAACTGACCCACCGCCCGAGTCCAGGCTGATCGGCCAGGGCATCCAAGCGATTCTTCTCTTGCATGAAGGGGAATTTTTGCGTAGAGTTGATGAGGAAATCATTTCTCGGGAGGAAGACCATGGCCTATTCCGCATTGGACCTGATGGATCGGGCGAATCAGATTTACGAAATGGACGAGAAAAAATTCGTCGATCAACTGGCCTGCCTGTTGCTGTGGACGGCCGAGGTCGCTCTGATCGCCCTGGCCGTGATCCTTTATTTGTAACCTGAAGCCGGCGACTGTCCCATTGCACGCCCTGAGGAGCTCGCCGGCTTTTTTATCCTCCTGGAATTGAATACGCCTCGGCCTTGATCCAGCCGAGGCGCTTCTTTTTCTTCTCCCCCGTCCCCTGCCCGCGCCGAGCCGATCCTGGCCGCGGCCGGCCCGGCCCGCCGTTCGTTTTGCAGATTTCAAAGCCGTTTCGTCTTGGTTGACGTATAATTTATTAGAATATCGTCAGATGCTTCGTGGGGTCCGTGCGGCCTTGGATTTTTAGCCCCGAGCGACGGCCTGGAGGACAAGGCCTCATGACGCTTAAGAAGAAAATCCTCATCGGGTACGGCGTCGCTTTTGTTCTGATGGGCCTGGTGGTGGCCTGGGCCGTGGTCAACCTGGTTTCTTTGGGCCAGGCCAGCAACGCGATTCTCAGAGAAAACTACCGGAGCATCCTGGCCGCGGAAAACATGGTGGACGAACTGGAGCGGCAGGACAGCGGCATTCTGCTTCTGTTTTTGGGCGACGCCGAGCGAGGGATTTCCCAGTTTCGTGAAAGCGAGGCCGTCTTTTTGAGGTGGCTGGCGCGGGCCGAGGACAACATCACCGTCCGGGGCGAGGCCGAGCTGGTTCAATCCATCGAGCAGGGCTATGCGAAATACCGTGAGCGGTTTTCCGAACTGACGGATCGGGTCGGCCAGGAGAAATCTCTCATTACGTTTTCCGCCGGCGCCTACCATGAGACGATCTACCCGCTCTTCGCCCAGGTCCGGCAGGCCTGCGTCGAGCTGCGCAAACTCAATGAGGCCACCATGTACTCCGCCAGCGTCCGGGCCGGCCGCGTCGCCGAGAGGGCCATTTGGTCCACGGCCATCGTGGCGGCCTCGGGACTGATCCTGGCGCTGATCTTCAGCCTGCTTCTTTCCGAACGCATCGTGAGGCCGCTCCGGCGGTTCATGGAGGCCTCCCGCCGGATCGCGGCCGGCGACTACACGGTCCAGGTTCCGGTCGAGACCGCGGACGAGCTGGGTCGACTGGCCGGGGAGTTCAACCGGATGGCGGCCCAGGTGGCGCGCTACAACGAAATCAACATCGAACAGATCATTTCCGAGAAGAACAAGGGCGAGGCGATCCTGGCCAGCATCGACGACGGCCTGGTCGTCTTCGACATCGACCTCCGGGTGACCGGCATCAACCCGGCCGCGCGCCGGATGCTCGACCTTGAATCCACGGAACACGCAGCGCTCGAATGCACCGACCTGTTGCCCGACGCGAGCGTCTGCGACCTCATCCGGAAGACCGTCGAAACCGGGATTCAGCCCAGTGTGCCGGAAGAAAAGCGGATCGTCACGTTGTCGGAGGGCGAGGACGCGCGCCATTTCCTTTTCTCCATCACCACCATTCGCGGCAAGGAGCGCAGGCTGTCCGGCGTCGTGCTGCTGCTCAGGGACGTCACCCGGCTCAAGGAAGTGGAACGGCTGAAGAGCGAATTCATCATGGCGGCCTCCCACGAGCTGCGCACCCCGCTTACCAGCCTGGGCATGAGCCTCGATCTGCTCGTGGAACGAGGCGCCCCGGGGCTGAACGAAAAGGACCGGGGCCTGCTTACGGCCGCCCATGAGGAAGTCCTGCGCATGAAGGCCCTGGTCAGCGACCTGCTCGATCTGTCCAAGATCGAGGCCGGCAGGATCGAACTCGAGTTGGACAGCGTGGCGGTTCAACCCCTGGTCGAAGACCTTGAAACCGTTTTCAAAAGCCAGCTCAAGCAGAAGCGGGTCGAGTTCGCGGCGGAGCTGGCCGAGGACCTGCCCCGCATCCGCGCCGACGCCAACAAGCTGACTTGGGTGCTGACCAACCTCATTTCCAACTCCCTGCGCTACGTAAGGGAAGGCGGACACATCCGCCTCACGGCCGGCCAGGTGGGGGAACACGTGCAGATTTCGGTGCGCGATGACGGTCCGGGCATCCCGCTGGAGTACCAGGCGCGGATATTCCAGAAGTTCGTGCAGGTGAAGGGCCTGGAGCCCGGTGGAACGGGATTGGGGTTGGCCATCTGCAAGGAGATCGTGCGCGCCCACGGCGGCACGATCTGGGTGGACTCGGTTCCCGGGAAGGGAGCCACCTTCACCTTCACCGTGCCGACGGTCCGCTAGGAGGTATTCATGGAAAGGAAACCCATTCTCGTGGTGGACGACGAAAAAAACATCCGGCTGACCATGTCCCAGTCCCTGGAACCGTTGGGAGCGCCGGTCCAGACCGCGGTGAACGGCGAAGAGGCCTTGCAAAGGCTTGAAGAAACGCCGATCGGGCTGGTGTTCCTGGACCTGAAAATGCCGGGCATGGACGGCATGGAGGTGCTGCGGCGGATCAAGGACCGTTGGCCGAAAGTCCGAGTGATCATCATCACGGCCCATGGGACCATCGGGTCCGCCGTAGAGGCCATGAAACTGGGCGCGGTGGATTTCATCCAGAAACCGTTCAGCCCGGCCGAAATCCGCGACCTGGCCACCCAGGTGTTCGATCGCGAGGCCTTGGACGCGGGCAGCGCCGAGGACTACCGCACCTGGATCGAACTGGCCAAGCGCTTCATCACCGACCGGAAGTTTGGACCGGCAAAGGAAATCGTGCAGAGGGCCATGGCCGCCGATCCAGGCCAGCCCGAGGCCTACAACCTGCTCGGGGCCTTGATCGAAATCACGGGCGACCACAAAGAGGCGCTCAAATTCTATCGCGCCGCCCTGGACATCGACCCGACCTTCAAGCCGGCCTGGGCCAACCTGGACCGAGCAGCCTCATACCACAAGTTCGGCCGGATCGTTCTGGGGCCGGACCAGCCAAAGAGCCCGTCAGAGGAGAAGGACGACCAAGGAACCGAAGATAAAAAATGACCACTGCAGCGCGATCGCGGGGTGCGGGCGCCTGGGATTGGACCTGACCGCCCGGCTCGGCCGGGGGGATTTGCGGCTAGGTGCTCCGCTTTCCATCCTCGATCAAGACCGTCCGGACCGGCGACCGGTTATCTGGGCTTGACGCCGTAGGTGGCCATGTAAACCTCGAATTCCCGGAGCGTGTCCGCGTCCAGGGGCCGGCGCACGCCCCGAATGCGGACCGGAATCCCCTCCCGGCCAAGAAAATCCACCACCTCCCGGATGCCGGCCAGAAAATGAACCGGCAGGCCGGTCCGGCTGGTGAACAGGGCCACGGCGTCCCCGCCCTTCACCCCCTCCTGAAGTCGGCCCTGGCCGTCGTAGACCGCCTCGGTCTGCTCCCGGTCGATGCCCAGCCCCACGCCGAGCAGGGAGAGGCGAAGACCCTGCGCCCCCGCTTCCGATTGGATCAGCCCGATCAACTCGTCCTTGGTGTGCATGGTCGTGGCCACGTCGTCCACGATAAAGACGGAACCGCCGCCGAGAAGCGCACCGGTCACGAACCGCGTCTCCCGGCGGGAGGCCTCCCCGTGCGCCTTGGCCTCCTTGCGGTCATAATCGAACCCAACTTCAAAGCCGTGTTCGAGCCAGAGGGCCTGGGCCACGGCCACGGCAATGGCGCTGCCCTTATACGAAGGCCCGACCAGCGTGTCGATACGGTCCGCCAACCCCCGAGCCGCCAGCATCCGGGCCATGAAGGAACCGAAAATATAGCTCAGCCGACCGGTGCGAAACAGCCCCATGTTCACGAAATACGGCGTGGGACGCCCGTCCTTGAGCCTGAGACCCTCATCGAAAAACAGGGCCCCGCACTCCGCCAGAACACGCGCGAACGCCTGCTGAAAATCGTCCATAATAAAAAAATCCCTTCCCGCCCGGCCACTCGACCAACCCGAGGCGGGGCGTCATGGCCGCGTCCGTTTCCCCGAAGCGCCGGAAGACCCCCTCCAGCCTCGGGCCTGGTGTCCCGTCCTAGAAATAACGCCTAAAAAGAATGCCGCGTTCTGTCATGGCGAGGAGTCACGCCTTGGCGTGACGACGCGGCAATCTCGTTGATTTTCAGCCGGTGCTGAGATTGCTCCAATGAAAGCGACGCACTAAGTGACATAAAGCCACTTTTTTATGTAAACAACTTCTGGGACACGACACTAGCTTTCCGATTGGATCTTTACAAGGAGCGAGCGGGCTTCCTGAAACTCCGGGTTGATCTCGAGCGCCGCCTTGAGCGAAACCGCGGCCTGTTTTTCGTTTTGATCGGACAGGTAGGCGCGGGCCAGGTTGAAGTGCAGCCCCTCGTCCCGGGGCCGGATTTCCAAGGCCCGTTTGTAATTATCAATGGCCTCCTTGTACTTCTTCTGCCGGCGGAAGGCGATGCCCAGCCGGTTATAGGTGTACACCTGTTTCGGATCGGCGTCGATGGCGGCCCGAAAGGCGACCTCCGCCTCGGCCGACAGGCCCTGGGACAGGTAGGACTCGCCGATGTCGGTTTTCCGCGTGGCGTTGTCCGGGTCCAGACGCATGGCCGCGTTAAAGGCCTGCTTGGCCTCCTGGACGCGGCCTGCGCTCAGCAGGGCCTTGCCCAGCTCGGTCTGGCGATCGGGCTGGTTGGGACTGATCTGCACCGTCTCCCGGAGGACCTCGAGCATCTCTTCGGTCCGTCCCGCTTCCTTGTAGAGCTGGGAAAGCCGCTCCCGGGCCTTGACGAACCGGGGGCCGGTCTGCCGGGCGGTGTTGTAGGCCTCGACGGCTTGCTCGGGCCGCCCCTCCCCCTCGAAGACGCGGCCCCGGGCGTAATGAACCCGCGGGCTGCGCGGCACCAGGGATTCGGCCTGGTTCAGCACCGCGTGCGCCTCCTCGAACCGGCCGTTTTCCATGAGATCCTCGGCCTTGTTCAGTTGCTGATCCACCTCAGAGGGTTCGAGCCGCTTGGCCAGGACCTCGACCAGTTTTTCCTCGAGCACCTGGGGCACGAAGGGTTTGATGATGTACCCATCCACGTCCGACTCGATAGCCTGGGCCACGGTGCCGGCCTCGACCTCGCCGGTGACCATGAGGAAGGGCACGTGCTTGAACAGCTCGCTCTCCCGGACGCGGAGCAGAAACTCGTAGCCGTTCATCCGGGGCATGTTCCAGTCGCACAGGATCATGTCGGCCGGTTCGGCCTCGAGCTTGCGATAGGCGTCCAGGCCGTCCTCCGCCTCCCGAAAGCTGTTGAAACCGAGGACGCGGAGCATGTTGCGGACGGTTTTGCGCATGTTGGGCTTGTCATCCACGATCAGGATGGTGAAGTTCATACGGTTCTTGATGAGTCGGTCCAGATCGGACATGTCCGCCCCTCTACGACACGTCGCTGTCCGGTATGGGGAGCTGAGGCAGGAAAACGGTAAAGACCGTCCGCCGACCGGGATCACTTTCCACCGTGATGCTGCCGCCCAGGGCTTCGACGGCCATGCGGCAGAAAGTCAGCCCCAGACCGGAGCCGGTCTTGGAACCCCGGTCCCGCCCCTGGGAAAATTTCTCAAAGATCCTCTCGAGCATCTCCTGGGGAATGCCGTATCCGGTGTCCTCCACGGAAAACCGCATCCCGCCGTCCTCGCCCGAGGTGACATGCAGCGTGATCCGGCCGGACTGCGGCGTGTTGTCGATGGCATTGGTCAGGAGATTGATGAGAATCCGTTCGAGCAACAGGGGATCGGTCCTAAGGGGCTCGAGGCCGGCGGCCGCGTCGGTGGCGATCCGGATATCCTTCAGATGGGCCAGCGGAGTGTACCTTCGGGCCAAATCGCTGAGGAGGCTCTCCGCATGCACGAGGGCGGGCTTCAACTCGAGCCTGTTTTCCTCCATGCGGGAGATGTCCAGCAGATTGGCGATCATGCGGGACATTTCGTGGCCGCCGAACTCGGCCGATTCCAGCACCTCCTGCTGATTGTCCGAGAGCGGCTCGTACTTGAGCATGTCCAGGTTGGACACAATTTCGGCCAGAGGACCCTTGAGGTCATGAATGACCATGTGGGTGAGGTCCCGCTTGAGCCGCTCCAGTTCGTGCAACTCCTTGTTCACCTTTTCGAGCCGGTTGCGCTGATCGGTCAGGACCTGGTTGGCGGCGTTAAGCTCGGCCGTCCGCTCCCGCACTTCCCGTTCCAGTCGTTCGTTGTACTCCTGAATCTGCTTTTCCGCTTCCTTTTGGACGGTCACGTCCCTTTCCACGACGATGACGCCCTCGACCTCGCCGGCCTCGTCCACCAAGGGCATGGCCCGGACCTCGGTGTACCTGGGGGGTTTTCCGTCCGAGCCGGGGATTTCAATCAACCGGGTTTCCAACTGCTTTAAGCGGAAGGCGTCCAGGACCGGGCAGTCGCGGCCGCGCTGGTTGCAGGGGTTGCCTTCGCCGTGGATCAGGTCGTGACACCTTCGCCCCACGATGTCTTTGGGATGCACGCCCCACCGCCCGGCAAAGGTCATGTTGGCCGAGGTAATGACAAAATCCCGGTCCACGAGAAAAATCTGGTCTCCGATCCCATCGACCAGCGTGCGGAACTTGTTGCGGCTTTCGATGATCAGCCGCTCGAGATCTTTTCCTTCCAAGGCCGCCAACCTATCATCGGAAGAGCCGCGGAGAAATCGGTCCCTTCCCGTAAAAGCGGACGCCCGTCCTGGCCGCAGATCTAGGTGTTGTCTCGGCCGCGATGTTTGGGACCTCGGCCCTGACCTCGGTCGCCACTTCGCCTTTCCTGGAAGAGGTCAAGAACAGCGCGAGCGCCCAAATAATGATGTCAGATTATAGAAAGCGGCCGGCGGGAATGCAAGCCTTATCTAAGACTTGCACTCCCGCGTCCCGCCTAGTGTCATGAGTCAGAAAATCGTTGAAGAAATCAATCCTTTTTAGGGGCGGTTCGCCGGACGCCCCTACCATTCGCGCGGGGCGGTAGGCGCGGGCAGGTCTAAGACCTGCCCCTACGAAAAACCAAATAATCGCATTAACCTAGATTGTAGGGGCGGGTTTCAAACCCGCCCGCAAGGTTGGAATACACCCGCGCCCATTGCCCCACCCCGTCATTCCGGCGAAATTCCCATGCCTCGCCCTTCAGGGCGCGGGTCCGTAGGGGCACGGCATGTCGTGCCCCTACATTCATCACATGCTACGGCCTAGGAGCGCGCCACGGGGAATTTCCCCGGAATGACGGAGAAGGTGGTCATGTTATCGGGACCGAGACTGCTGAAAAAGTTCTTTCCACCCTGATGCAATGTTATAAACGAATTTCGGACTCAGAACCCTAGTCGCGCGTGTAGTAAAACTGCTTGAACTCCGCCTCGAACCTGGCCAGATGGCCCTGGTCCCGAAAAGAGAAATAGGCCCCGCCCTTGCCCACGATGAGATGATCCACCACGTTGGCCTCCACCAGCCGGGCCGCGTGAACCAGTTGCCGGGTCAATCGGAAGTCGTCCGGCGAGGGCCGCACGTTGCCCGAGGGATGGTTGTGGGCAAAAACCAGGCCGGCCGCGTGAAAGGCCAGGGTCCGTTCGATCACCTCCCGCGGGTGCACGTCGGCCGCGCCCACCGTCCCCCGGCTTACGTCCTCGATGCCCAGCACGCCGTTGGCGCCGTCCAGAAAAATGACCTTGAAAACCTCCTTGGGCAGGTTTTCCAGATCGTGCTGCAGGTACAGAAAAACTTTCCTCGAAGAAGCCAAATAGTCCCGGCCGATCAGCCCCTGCTTGAGATAGGTGCCGGCCACGGCGGCGATAAACTTGATGGCCACCGGATTGTTCGGCCCCAGGTCCTTGACCTTTCCCAGTTCCTCGAGTTCGGCCTCGAACACCGCCCGAATCGAACCGAAAGCCTTCAATAGCTCCCGGGCCGCCTGCTTGCAATCCTTGCGCGGCGTGCCGAAGGTCAGCAGCAGCTCGACAATCTCCTCGTCGGTGAACTTCTCCAGCCCGTGCCTCAAGAACTTTTCCCTGAGCCTCCCCCGATGCCCCAGGCGCGGGTCTTTCTCCTTCGCCTCGCTCAAGCCTTACACACCCTCTCCGGCCAGGGGGGTCCGGCACTTCGGGCAGGCCCCGCCCTCGAGGCGATTCGCCCGGATGGTGTAGCCGGTGCGGTCGATGAGCAGGGCGCCACAGTGGTGGCAGTAAGTCTTCTCGCCCTCGTCCCCCCAAAGGTTGCCGGCGTACACGTAATGCAGCCCGGCCGCCCGCCCGATCTCCCGGGCCTGATGGATGGACCCCGTGGGCGTCGGCCCGCTTTTCGTGTACCGGTAGCGGGGATAATAACGGCTGATGTGCCAGGGAATGTCCACCCCAACCCCGGCCAGCCAGCCGGCCAGGGCCTTGAGCTCCTCCTCGCCGTCGTTCTCGCCCGGAATAAGCAGCGTCGTCACCTCCACCCACACCCCCCGAGCCTTCATCCGCACGATGGTCTCCTTCACCGGCTCCAGCCGCGCGTGACACAGCCGCCGATAGAAATCCTTGGTGAAGGCCTTGAGGTCCACGTTGGCCGCGTGGAGGTCGGAGCCGATGGTCTCGAGGGCCTCCTCGGTCATGTACCCGTTGGTCACGAAGACGTTCTTGAGGCCGGCGGCCGTGGCCAGCCGGGCCGTGTCCAGGGCGTACTCGAAGAAGATGGTCGGCTCGGTGTAGGTGTAGGAGATGGAGGCGGCGCTGGTTTTTTTGGCCTGGGCGACGATTTCTTCCGGGGGGAGGTCATGGCCGACGATCCGTCCCTGGTTGCGGGGCATTTGGGAGATTTCCGCGTTCTGACAGAACTCGCAGGCGAAATTGCAGCCGACCGCGGCCACGGAGAAGGAGGTCGTGCCGGGCAGGAAGTGGAAGAGAGGCTTCTTTTCGATGGGGTCCAGGTTGGCCGAGACGGCCCGGCCATAGACCATGGTGAACAGCCGGCCGCCCTCGTTTTGGCGGACGCCGCAGACGCCGAGGTCCCCCTCCTTGATGAGACAGCGGTGGGCGCACAGCTTGCACCGCACCCGGCCCTCGTCCCGCGACTCCCAGAGCATGGCTTCCTTCATCCGCCCCCCTCCTTTTCCCCCCGAACCCCATCGAAGGCCGTGGGCGTGGACACCGGCCGGCCTTGAAAAACAAACGACGCCCCCACCGTCAGGTCGCTCGTCCTTAGACCGCGGGAAACCTCGGCCGCAACACCCAGAAAGGCGCCGAACGGGTTGATGGACTGGAGCCAGGGCTGGGACTCGAAGGCGACCGTGTGTTCGCTCCACCTCACGGGCAGAAGCTGGACCGACCCCCAACGCATCCGCCCCGGATCGGTCAGACGGGACAGCATGCCCCGAAGCTCCCACAAGGAAAAAAACCGCGCCCGGTTGTAAAAACTGTCCGTGAAAAGCCCCTCGACCCTCCGCGCCAGCCCGGTGAGAGAAAGACTGTTCAAAACGCCGATCAGAACGCGGCTGCGCGCCACGCGCATGGCCTCGCCCAGCGCCGCGGCCGGGTCGTCCACGAACTCGAGGCAGGTGATGAGCGAGACCACGTCATACTCGTTGTCCTCGAAAGGCAGGTCCTCGGCCCGGCCCGGAAACAGGTCCGCGCGGTGTCCCAGCCGGCGGCGGGCCCGGTCGAGCATGGCCGGCGAGGGGTCCAGGCCGCTCACGCTCACCCCGGCTTTCAAAAAAACCTCGAGGTACATCCCGCTGCCACAGCCCACGTCCAGCAGGCGCTCCCCGGGCCAGGGCCTCAAGAGACGGTACAGCAGGTCCTTCTGCAGGCTAAAGGCCGCCCGGCCCTCGGGCGTCTCGAACCAGACCTCCTGCCGCCTGGCGGCGTCTTCGTTGAAAATAAAACCCAAACCTAAGCCCCCTGGACCTTTACCGTCGCGCCGTGGCCATCTCGTGTCGGGCCGGGGTGGATAAAACCCGCCCCTGCGGCTCCTCGCGGTGCCGCCGGCATTATCCTCAGGCCTGCCTGGCCTGCCGTAGGGGCGACGCATGCGTCGCCCCTACGGGAAAAATCAGCAGCAGGCGCGATGGGTAGGGGCGGTTCGCGAACCGCCCCTGCGGTATCGCCCGCGACAAGCCTCACGTAGGGGCGACCGGCCGGTCGCCCCTACCTGTCGCTGAAAACCCGCCGCGGCTGACAGATCTCTTGCCACCCGCTACTCCTCGAAAACCGCGCCGGTCGCGCCGGACGTCACCAGCCGGGAGTAGCGCAGCGCATACCCATGCTTGATCTTCGGCTCCGGCGGCGACCACGCCTTCTTCCGCCGCTTCAGCTCCGCCTTGTCCACCTCCAAAATCACCCGCTTGGCCGGAATGTCGATGGAGATGAGGTCCCCCTCCTTTACCAGCGCGATCGGACCGCCCAGCGCCGCCTCGGGCGAGATGTGGCCGATGGCCGCGCCCTGGGTGCCGCCCGAAAACCGGCCGTCGGTCAAGAGCGCCACCGAGGCGCCCAGGCCCAGGCCGACAATGGTGCTGGTCGGGGTGAGCATCTCCCTCATGCCCGGTCCGCCCTTGGGACCCTCGTACCGGATAACGACCACGTCGCCCGGCTTGATCCTGCCGGCCAGGATCGCGGCCGTGGCCTCCTCCTCGGAGTCGAAGACCCGGGCCGGGCCTTTATGCCGGAGCATCTCCTCGGCCACGGCCGATTGCTTGACCACGGCGCCGTCCGGGGCCAGGTTCCCCCGCAAAATCGCCAGCCCGCCCTCCTGATGGTACGGCGATTTCAACTCCCGGATCACGGCCCGGTTCTTCACCCGGGCCGGCTTCAGACTCGCCCCAAGCTTCTTCCCGGTACAGGTCATCACCCCCGGATCGATCAGGCCGGCCCGGCTGAGCTCGGACATGACGGCCATCACCCCGCCGGCCTCGTGCAGGTCCTGGAGATGGTGCGGCCCGCCCGGCGAAAGACTCACCAGGTGCGGCGTCTTTTGACTGACTTCGTTGAAGGTGTCCAGGTCCAGCTCGATCCCGGCCTCATGGGCCAGGGCCGGCACGTGCAGCACCGTGTTGGTCGAGCAGCCCAGGGCCATGTCCACGGCGATGGCGTTCATAAAGGCGGCCGGGGTGGCGATGTCCCGGGGCCGGATGTTTTTCTTGACGAGGGTCATGACCGCCTGGCCGGCCTCCTTGGCCAACCTCATGCGGGCGGCATGAACGGCCGGGATGGTGCCGTTTCCGGGCAAAGCCAGCCCGATGGCCTCGCTCAGGCAGTTCATGGAATTGGCCGTGAACATCCCGGCGCAGGAACCGCAGCCCGGACAGGCCTCCTCCTCGAGCAGGGCCAACTCCTTTTCGGACATGGTCTTGGCCTGCACCTTGCCCACGGCCTCGAAGACGGTGATCAGGTCCACCTCCCGGCCCTCGACGCAGCCGGTGAGCATGGGGCCGCCGGAGATGACCATGGCCGGGATGTTCACCCGGAGGGCGGCCATGATCATGCCCGGAATGATCTTGTCGCAGTTGGGAATGAGCACCAGGCCGTCGAAGGGATGGGCCCGGGCCATGACCTCCACCGAGTCCGCGATCAGCTCCCGGCTGGCCAGGGAATATTTCATGCCCTCATGGTTCATGGCCAGGCCGTCGCAGACCCCGATGGTGGAAAATTCCATGGGCGTCCCGCCGGCCATACGCACTCCGGCCTTGACCGCCTCGGCCACCTTGTCCAGATGAATGTGGCCGGGGATGATCTCGTTGGCCGAGTTGGCGATCCCGATGATCGGCTGACCGATCTCCTTGTCCGTGTATCCCATGGCCTTGAGCAAGGCGCGGTGGGGGGCCTTTTCCAGCCCTTTCTTCATGGCGTCGCTTCTCATGAGGGACTCCTTCATCCAATAGAAATACGCATGGACCGCGGGATGAACTCTGGCCCATTGATGTTATTTTATTTATTAAAATGTAAAACCGCCTCTATTTCAAGGGAAAACTCCTGTCTCATGCTTCGCGGTGTCGCTTGGCGCTTCACGAATAAGGCGGCCGGGATGGGTGCCATGGCCGCTCGTCGGCCATGCGCGACGCCTGACGGCGGGCTTGCAAAACCTAGTGCCAAAGTGCGAAGCGCGGCGCGCGGGCCGGGGTAATAAAACCCGCCTGCACCAACAGACGCCGCGGGTCCACGGTGGTTCATGGGCGAGACGCCCGTGCCACCCTAGTGGGGCCGGGTCGCGATTTGTAGGGGCGACCGGCCGGTCGCCCGTCGGATCAGGCTTACGGCCCCAGGCTGCGCGGGGTGCGGGCGGGGCTGATAAAACCCGCCCCTACGCATAAAACCACGTACACGGGGGTAAACCAAAGACCAGCAAGTGCGGCAGGACAGGGCCGCATCGGGCCGGCTGAGCGGTCTTGAAACCGACGCGGTCATGGGCTATGCTGAAGCAAAGGCCGGCGCGCTGGGGCCGGGGAAAGGGGTGCGGTCTGACGACACGCATCGGCGTCATCGACGGTCAGGGCGGGGGCATGGGTGCCGCGCTCATCCAGGGTCTTCGGGCCGCTTACGGCGAGTCCGTCGAGATTTGGGCCCTGGGCACGAACGCCATCGCCACGGCCCAAATGATGAAAGCCCGGGCCAACCGCGGGGCGACCGGCGAAAACGCCATCGTTCGGTCGGTCGAGGCGGTCGATATCATCCTCGGCCCGGTGGCCGTGACCTGGGCCAACGCCATGATGGGCGAGGTTACGCCGGCCATGGCCCAGGCCGTCACCTCCTGCCGGGCCCCCAAGATTTTGCTGCCCCTGTCCCGGGAAAACGTGACCCTCGTCGGCCTCAGCCACGAACCCCTGCCCCATCTCGTGGCCCAGATCGTCGAAACCAAGATCAAGGAGCATATCAGCCATGTGTGAAGCCTCGGCTTTTCTGCTGACGGGGGATCGGGAGGAGCTTCTGCTCGAAGCCGTGGACCTGATCGAACCCGACGGCGCGGACACGTATCGGATAGTCAGCATCTTCGGCGAACAGAAGGTCATCAAAGGCCGGATCAAGTCGATCAAACTGGTGGACCACAAGATCGTCTTCGAAACCTGACCGCTCCGTAATTCCATTTCTAAATCGAGATGGAACCGCGAAGGCAAGCGAGCAGCGACGAGACAGTACATGATAAAGTACGGCGAGGAGCCGCGCAGCGCAGCCGACAAAGTTAACGCTTGATTTAGAAATGGAATAAAACCACCACCCGCATCCGTAAAGGCCGCCGCTCATGGGACGCAAAGACCTGGCCCAGGCCTTGGAAGAAATCGGAGAGCTCCTCGAACTCAAGGGGGAAAACCCTTTCAAGGTCAAGGCTTACGCCCAGGCGGCCCGGGCCGTGCTCAGGCTCGAGCAGGACCCGGCCGAGCTGGCGGCCCGCGGAGAACTGATCAACGTCAAGGGCATCGGCAAGGCCTTAAGCGAAAAAATCACGGAATACATTAAGACCGGCCGCATCGCAACCCTCGAGGACCTCCGGGCCTCTTTTCCGGAAAGCCTCTTCGAACTTTTCAGGCTCAAGGGCCTGGGCGCCAAAAAAATCAAGACGCTGTACGAGGACCTGCATATCACCGGTCTGGGGGAGCTCGAGTACGCCTGCCTGGAAAACCGCCTGGCCGCGCTGAAAGGCTTCGGGCTGAGGAGCCAGGACAACGTCTTGGCCAGCATCGCCACGCTGAAGAAGTACCGGGGCCGGTTTCTGTGGAGCGAGGCCGAGGGCCCGATGCAGGGGCTGATGAGGGCCCTGTCCCTTCTCCCTGGCATCAGGCGGGTGGAGGCGGCCGGGGAGTTCCGGCGGCTGTGCGAAACCGTGGCCGAAGCGTCCCTGGCAATCGGGTGCGACCGGCCCGAGCGGTTGGCCGACCTGCTGGGGGACCTCCCGGAGGTCGAAAAAATCGAGGAGGCAGGGCCTGGCGAATGGCTCCTGACCCACGCCTTTGGCCTTCAGGTCCGGCTCACGGCCGTTCCCGATAAAAACTTCCCCTTGCTCTGGCACCGGCTGACCGGCAGCGAGGCCCACCTGGCCGACCTGAAAAGGTATGCCGCCGGGCAGGGCTGGACTCTCGCGGATGACCCGTGGCTCGATAAGCGCGGCCGGCCCATGGACGTGTCCAACGAAGCCGACCTGTACGCGAGGCTGGGGCTGCCCTTCATCCCGCCGGAGCTACGGGAAGGCCAGGGCGAGGTCGAGGCGGCGGCGGGCGGGGCCTTGCCCGAGTTGGTCACGGCCGGGGACATGAGGGGCGTCTTTCACGTCCACAGCGGCTACAGCGACGGCGGGCTGACCCTGGCCGAGATCGTGGCGGCCTGCCAAAAGCTGGGATACGCCTATGTGGGCTTGTCCGATCATAGCCGCACCGCACAATACGCCGGCGGCTTGAGCCTGGAGGACCTGGACCGGCAACGGGCCGAGGTGGAGGCGCTGCGGGCCGCGCATCCGGGTTTCGACATTTTCTGGGGGATCGAGTCGGACATTTTGCCGGACGGGTCTTTAGACTACCCGGACGAGGTCCTGGCCCGGTTCGACTTTGTCATCGCCTCGGTGCACTCGAATTTCACCTTGCCCGAGGCGCGCCAGACCGAACGCCTGGTCACGGCGGTTCGGAACCCATACACCACCATCCTGGGGCACATGACCGGCCGGTTGCTGCTGGCCCGGGAACCCTACCGTTTCGACGCCGAGGCCGTGCTGAAGGCGGCGGCCGAGTCGGGCACGGCGCTCGAGATCAACGCCAACCCGCACCGGCTGGACCTGGACTGGCGCGAGATGCGTCGGGCCAAGGCTTTGGGCATCAAGACCACGATCGACCCGGACGCCCACTCGGCCGAAGGACTGACCGACGTCCGCTACGGGCTCCAGACGGCCCGCAAGGGCTGGCTCACTCGGGCGGACGTGCTGAACTCGCTCACCGCGGCCGGGATGCGGGAGTTCCTCAAGCGGCGGCGCAATAAAAGAGGGAAGAGATGATGAGAAGCAAGGCCGACGTTAAAAAAATCCTGGCCATCCTGAAGAAAACCTATCCCGAGGCCCGGTGCTCGCTCGACCACCACACCCCGCTCGAACTCCTCGTGGCCACCATCCTCTCGGCCCAGTGCACCGACGAGCGGGTCAACCAGGTCACGCCGGCCCTGTTTAAAAAACACCCCACGGCCCGCCACTATGCCCAGGCCGAGCTCGCCGCGCTCGAGGAGGACGTCCGGCCGACCGGCTTTTTCCGCAACAAGGCCCGCTCGATCAAGGCCCTCGGACAGGCCCTCGAGGCCGAGCATGGCGGCCGGGTGCCAGCCAGTCTCGAGGCGCTGGTCAAGCTGCCCGGCGTGGGCCGCAAGACGGCCAACGTCGTCCTGGGCACGGCCTTCGGCCTCCCGGGCGTGGTCGTGGACACCCACGTGGCCCGTATCTCCCAGCGCCTCGCGCTGACCGAGAATCAGGACCCGGTCAAGATCGAGTTCGACCTGATGAAACAGCTTCCCAAGGAGACCTGGGTCTCTTTCAGCCACCAGATGATCGCCCACGGCCGAACGCTCTGCAAGGCAAGAAAACCCGACTGCCCCCGCTGCCCCCTCCTGGCCCTCTGCCCCTTCGGCCAGGCCGCCTGATTTGGGTTGGTTCCCATCGGTTTTTTGTATATGATCGGACGCGCGCCTTCCCCGGCCAGGTCCGGGAAGCACGGCCCGAGCGCCCGGCGCTCGACAAACGTCCGAAGGAGAAACACATGACGAATCCGCTTTACGCTAATCTGGCCGATCTCTTCAACCGCATCGGTTTCGGCAGCGGGCAGAGTCCCGAGCTCTATGCCCTGCTCGAATCCCTCTTCAACCAGGAAGAAGCCCGCGTGGCCCTGGCCCTGTCGCCCTTTTCTCCGGAACCGCCGGCCCAGGTGGCCCAACGACTGAGCATGGACCCGGTCCATATCGCCGCCCTGCTCGACAAGATGGCCGACAAGGGCCTCATCTATGCCAGCCAGCGCGGCCAGGACAAACGATACAAGACCATCCAGCTCGTGCCGGGCATCTTCGAACTCCAGTTCATGAAGGGCGAGGTCACGGAGAGGGCCAAGGAACTGGCCCGGCTCTTCGACGCTTACTTCCACGCCCCCAGGCCCGAACCCGCCCCCGGCGAGGCCGCGGCGCCGCCAAGGGTCTCGTTCGCGCGCGTCATCCCCATTCAAAAAACGGTCTCGTCCGAAATCGAGATTTTTCCTTACGAGGAGGCGGCCCGCTACATCGACGCCGCGGACACGATCACCGTGTCCACCTGTTACTGCCGCCACGAGCAGCGTCTTTTGGACCACGGGTGCGGCTTCCCGGACGACGTCTGTTTGCAGCTCGGACCCTTCGCCCGGTTCGTCCGGGACCGCGGCTTCGGCCGGGAGATCAGCCGGGAGGAGGCCCACAAGGTCATGCGGCGGAGCGCCGAGGCCGGCCTGATCGCCACCTCGAGCAACACCAGCGACCGCATCGACTTCATTTGCAACTGCTGCACCTGCTGCTGCGCCATCCTGAGGAACGTCAAGGAGCGTGGCGGATACGTGCGGGGCGTGGCCAGCAACTACGCGGCCGAGGTGGACGAGGCTTCGTGCATCGGCTGCGGGGAGTGCGTGGAGCGCTGCCAGATGGAGGCCATCACTCTCACCGACGACGAAATCGCCGAGATCGACACGGCCCGCTGCGTGGGCTGCGGGGTGTGCGTGGTCACCTGCGGCAGCGAGGCTGTGTCCCTCAAAAGCCGGGAGGACGTCGTTCAGCCGCCCCGGAGCTTCCAGGAGTTGATCGAACGGCAGGCCGCCGAGAAACAGAGAAGCGGCCGGGGCTGAAAGCCGAACCCGCCTGCCCGGCCCGGCCCCGATTCGTGATAGGAGGAACGAGGATGAATGCGAGCCTCATGGACCCGAGCGTCTTCGACCCGACCCGAGTCAGCGAAGAAACGGCCCGCCTGAACGAGCGCATCGAAGCGGCCATGGCCGCGGCGCCGCCCATGCACACCCGCACCGCCCAGGAAGTCCGCGACGAGCGGGAGGCGGGCCAGGGCATCTGGGGGCCGATCCAGCGCCTGGACGACCAGGCCGTGATGAGGACCGTGCCTGGCCCGGCCGGAGACATCCCGATCCGCATCTTCCGGCCGGAGGCGGTCCGCGGCGTGTACCTGGACATCCACGGCGGCGGTTTCTGTCTCGGCCGTCCGCACCACAACGACGTGGCCCACGCGGCCCTGGCGAAAAAAAGCCAGGTGGCCGTCGTCAGCGTTGACTACCGGCTCGCGCCCGAGCACCCTTACCCGGCCGGGCCGGACGACTGCGAGGCCGCGGCGCTGTGGCTGGTCCGGGAGGCCAAAGCCGAGTTCGACACGGACCGCCTGTTCATCGGCGGGGCCTCGGCCGGGGCGAACCTGTCCGTGGTGACGCTGCTCAGGATGCGAGACAAACACGGCTACGCCGGCTTTCGCGCGGCCAACCTGGTATATGGCATTTACGACCTGAGCGGCACGCCCAGCCAGAAGCGCTGGGGAGACCGCCAGCTCATCCTGTCCACGCCCATGATGGACTGGTTCCACGACGCCTACGTGCCGGCGGAAAAACGGCGCGACCCGGACGTATCGCCGCTATACGCCGACCTGTCCGGCCTGCCGCCGGCCCTTTTCACCGTGGGCACCCAGGACCCGCTCCTGGACGATTCCCTGTTCATGCACGCCCGCTGGCTGGCCGCCGGCAACCAGGCCGAACTGGCCGTGTACCCAGGCGGCGCCCACGGCTTCAACGCCTTTCCCTTCGCCCTCGCCGGCCAGGCCAATGTGCGCATCCGCGAGTTCGTGGCCCGGGCAGCGGCCGCGGACTGACCGCGATATATAAGGAGAACGTATGCCCGAGCCCTTCGACCCCATCACCCTCAGACGCCTTGAGCTCAAGAACCGCTTCGTCCGCTCCGCCACCTACTTCGCCCTGGCCGACGAGGATGGCTTCGTGGGCCGGCCCACCGTGGACCTGAAGCGCGCCCTGGCCGAGGGCGGCGTGGGCCTCATCGTCACCGGCTACGCCTATGTGCTCAAGAGCGGGCAGTCCTTCCCGGACATGAACGGCATCCAGACCGACGACCACATCCCCGGCTTTCAGGCCGTGACCCGAGCCGTGCACGAGGCGGGCGGCCGGATCGTCATGCAGATCGCGCACTGCGGGGCGGCCAGCCAGACCACGGCCCTGTCCGGCGGGGACTACATGGCCGTCTCCCTGGTGGAGAACCTGCCCAACTACGGCCGCCAGCCGCGCGAGATGACCGAGGAGGACATCCAGGGCATTATCGCCGCCTTCGGGCAGGCCGCGCGCCGGGTCCAGGAGGCCGGCTTCGACGGGGTCCAAATTCACGGCGCCCACGGCTATCTCGTCACCCAGTTCCTCTCGCCGCTGAGCAACCATCGGACGGACCGCTGGGGAGGCCCGCTGGAAAACCGGATGCGCTTCGTGGTCGAGGTGGTCCGGGCCATGCGGAAGGCGGTGGACGATGACTTCCCGGTCATGATCAAGCTCGGCTGCCGGGACTACCTGGCCGAGGGCAAGGGCCTAAGCCTGGCGGAGGGGGCCGAGACGGCCCGAACCCTCGAGCAGGAGGGCGTGGATTTCATCGAGATCAGCAACGGCCACCAGGACAACTCCTTCCGCAAGGAGCGGCTGGGCATCACCTCGCCCGATCGGGAAGCCTATTTTCTCGCCGACGCCCGGGTTATTCGGCGGGCGACCCAGGGACCGCTGGGTATGGTCGGCGGCATGAGGAGCCTGGCCGTGTGCGGGGAGGTCATCCGCTCCGGCGTAGTGGACTGCGTCTCGATCTGCCGGCCCCTCATCCGCGAACCCGGCCTCATCCGGCGATGGCAGTCGGGCGACACAAGGGACGCGGACTGCATCTCCTGCGGCGGCTGCTTCAACGTGGACGAAAAGCGCAAGACCCACGTCTTCTGCCGCCAGCTTAAAAAGAAAACACAATAGGAAGCAAATAGGGGCGACCGGCCGGTCGCCCCTACGAATCGCAACAACCATCGTGAATTCCCGCGGGCGTTGTCACGCCAAAGGCGTGATCGCCCCGACAGCCCTCCTGGCAGGCGTTACGAATGGCCGACAAGCGGCCATGGCAGCCGGCATGAATGAACGGGCCATGTACATTTGTAGGGGCCGTTCGCGAACGGCCCCTACAAAAACATGTCCCCCTACCGTGGCCTGTACCGCAGGGGCACGGCATGCCGTGCCCCTACCAGAGCCGGGCGGGTTTTATCAATCCCGCCCCTGCGGCTCCCCTGGTCGTCGTGCCCAAGAAAGGGTGCGAAAGTGCGTGGTGCGGCTTTGCCCGGAAACACGCGGGCTGCTACAGTTTTTGGGAGGGGGTTTGGGGGAACCCTTTTTGACTAATATGACTATGCATTTCAATCCGAATGATTTGTTATAACCTTGCTTAATACAGGACAAATAGTTAGGAAATGCATGGTCCACCATTCTCGGGGATTACCAATCTCGTTCCAGGGCTCTGCCCTGGAACGGGGAATCGCATCGAGGCTCTGCCTCGACACCTTTGCCATCCGAGTGAATTGAAATTACTGGAAAAAAGTTGTGTTGAGGCGGAGCCTCAAGTCGTTTGGCGTTCCAGGGCAGAGCCCTGGAACGAGAAGAGGGCGCTGCATTCTCGGAGTTAACTCAATAGTCATATTGACTAAAGGGTTCCCCCAAGGCCTTCCGCATCTTTCTCCTTACGACAGCCCGCCCGCATAGGCCGCCACGGCGTCAAGGAAGGCATCCACCCGCATCCTCGTGTCCGCCTCGGAGTAGTCCCTGACGTCGATGATGTCGCTCTCCATGAACATGGTCGGCACCTTGACGTGCTCCTGCACGATGTTCTTGAAATGAATCTGCCCCAAGCTGGTGGCCCGGCAGGACCTGGCCTGGTGCATCATCATGCCCACGTTGCCGTAGTCCTCGAGCAAATCCAGAATCTGCTGCACCCGGGCGTCCCCGCAGCCCCGGTCGGCCCGGGCTTGGGCCCGCTCCACCCGCGTGATGAAGCGGTGCGCCAGCCGTTCGAGGGGATGCGCGCCGGCGCCGAGCGGCTCGACCGGCTCGGGCGGGTGATACGAGGTCTCGATGGTGAAGACCGCGCCCTGCTGCTCGAAGTAGTTGAAGATGCTCAACGTATGCCAAGGCGGCAGGCCGCCGCCCCACAGCAGCCGAAGGCGCTCGTTCTCGATAATGCCCACGCCCCGATCCACGCGGTCCTTCAGCTCGTCGTAGAGCGCCTGGTAAAAGGCCAGCGCCTCGGGCTCGCCCAAGAGATAGTAGGCCGGCACCATGCAGCTGAAGTGGTCCTGGGAGGGCATGGGGCAGGGCCGGGCCTTCCGGAGCTGGTAGGCGTCCCACCAGACCCGGGTCGTCTCGTCGGCCAGGTCCATGATCCCGCCCAGCCGGTCCCAGTCCATGCGCGTGCCCGTCGTCCGCTCGAGGAAATCCACCAGCCCCTGGAACTGCTCGGTCTGATAGCGCACGTAATAGTTCCGCATGTCCGGGCTGAACTGGCGGCTCTGGGGGTAGAGCACGTCGATGCAGTAGATGGGCGTGTCCATGTACCGGCCCAGGGCTTGGTACCACTTGAACCGCGGGTCGCAGACCGCGCTCGAGCCGAGCAGCATGGTCGGGCGGGCCATGCCGCCGTCCGGAGCCCCTTCCGGGACCCGGCCGGTCTCGGCCCGAACGGCGTCGAAGCCCAGGCCCACCATGGCGTACTTGCACAACACGTTGGAAAACCCCTCGGCCTCGGCCCGCGTGATGAAGGGCTCGGCCGCCTGCTTGGCCGCGGTCAGGGCCGCGTAGTTCTCGGTCCAGACCGGCACGATGTCCATGGCCTTGAGAATCTCCTCGTACTGCGAGGCGACCATGCAGTAGGCGATGGGCTTGCCCTCGGCCGCCGCCTGGTTGGCGCGGCCGTACATCTTCTTCACGATGCCGCGCACCTGGCCCGCGGCGCGGGTGGACTTGATGGCCGTGGTCTTTTTCGGCGCCGTCTCGGACATGATGATTCCCCCCTATTCCTCTAAAGGATCATTTCCACAAAGGCCTGGACCCGCGTGCGTAAGCCCTCGATGCCGGCCAGGGTGTAGTCGTCCTCGATGTGCAGCACCGGCACACCCAGGCCGCCCAGGTAGTCCCGCACGCTGGGGGCGTCGAACTCCTGGGTGTCGCAGTAGCGGATGACGTACAGCACGGCGCCGCGGATGCCGAAGGTCTCGAGGTATTCACGCATGTAGCCGAACCGGTTCTCGAGGTCTTCCGCATGGGTGCCGGTGCGGGCCCGGTAGGTTCGCGGGCAGTGCAGCTTCTCGAGGTAGCGCACGGCCAGGCCCTGGATGGGGTCCGGGGTCTCTTCGACCTCCTCCCAGAAGGCCCGCGTGCCGGTGCAGAGATCGTCCATGACCACATCGGCGCCGGCGTCCTCGATGAGCCGCACGAACTCCGGGCTGTCGATCTCGCAGCCATAGAGCATCAGCCGGGGCCGGCCCTCGGCCTCGGCCGCCGGGCGGCTTTGCACCTCGCCGAGAACCTCCTCCAGCAGCTCGATCTGCTCGGACACGGGCAGCACCATGGTCGCCAGCACGATCTTGAGCACCTCTTCCCCGGTCACCGGAGGCGAGGCCTGGCGCCTGAGATCATAGAGCCGCCGCAGCAAGGCGCGGCTTTTATTGTGCAGGCCCACGGCCGCGGCCAGGGCCTCGTCGGTCATGGGCCTCCCGGCAAAGGCCGAAAGCCGCCGCCGAAGCGTCTCGAGCTCGGCGCTAAAAAAATCGAGCGAGGAGGCCTGCACCATGTGGGGCACGTTCAGAAAATAGTAAAAGCCGGGTTTGAGGTAGTACTCCCAGATGGTGGACAGATGCTGGACATTGTCGCAACTGTGCGGAAAAACAACGCCGTCCAGGAAATCGAATTCCCCCCGGAGCGCCTTGTCCAGGCAGCTGCGGACGTACGGGCAGGCGATGGGCTCGAGGTGCGCATCGGCCTTCACCACCGGCTCCCGCACGCTGCCCATGATGCGGTGGGGAACCAGGTCCAGGGCCGTGAAAAACTCGAGCGGCGTGTAGGAACATAGATAGCCCATCACCTTTCGGCCGGCCTGGCGCAGGGCTCTCGCCCGGGCGTAGGGGTCCCGGGTAAGGAATTCGACCTTGGCCAAACCCGCCGTCTGATCCCAAGAGGCGGTCATTGAAAGCTCCTTTCCGGTGGAAAAGGGGTCAGAAATCTTCTTCTGGAACATTACGTCTTTTGTATAGAATCCGGCAAAACCCCGACTAACGGCTGAATGTGAGGCCGCGGCGGTAGGGGCGACCGGCCGGTCGCCCCTACTCGGCTCATTTGAAAACGGTTTCCGAATCCTTTTCCCGAGTTCCCCGCCGGATGGCGGCCAGGGCCGCGCCCCAGGCGGCCGTGATCCGCGGCTCAGGCGGTACCAGGGCCTGAAAACCGCACGTCTCCTCGATGCGCCGAACCAGGCCCACGTCCAAGGCCCCGCCGCCGGTCAGGCCGCAGGCTCCTTCCGGCCGGATGCGCTGCAGCAGGGAATGCACCTTGACGGCGATGGCCAGGTGCACGCCGGCCAGGATGTCCTCCCGGGCATGCCCCTCGGTGATGCGCGACACGGCCTCGGACTCGGCAAAGACCGCGCAGCCGGTGCTGAAGCGGACCGGGTTTTTTGCCCAAAGCGAAAGCGGGCCCATTTCGGAAAGAGGCACTTCCAACACCCGGGACATGATCTGCAGGAAGCGCCCGGAACCGGCAGCGCACTTTTCGCTGATGGCGAAATCGGTCACGTGGCCTTGTTCGTCCATCCGGGCCACGCGGGTGGCCTGGCCCCCGATGTCGATGACCATCCGCGCCTCGGGAAAGAGGTGGTGCAAGGCCAGACCCTGGGCCGTGATCTCGCTCACCCGCTGCCAGTCCTGTTCCCCGGCCGCGTCGTGGCCCGTGGCCGCGACCAGGGAAAGGTCCTCCCGCTTGAGCCCGGCCTGACTCAGCGCCGCCGACAGCGCCATCTCGGCGGCCAGGCTGTAGTCGCCGCCCGAGGCCATGACAAAATAGGCTTTGAGGTCCTCTCCTTCGAGCAGGACCGCCTTCACGGTCACCGAGCCGATGTCGATCCCGGCAGAAAACATTATACCCCGCTAGTACCATGTAACATTGATTATTTCGTAGAATGTGGTATGATCATGGCAAATCCCGGAGGAGGGTTCTGCCATGAAGCCACGCTACCGTGTGACCTTGACGAACCAAGAACGCCAGGAACTGGAC
>Ga0315282_10002053_pt1 | contig 37525 bp, 35 predicted proteins | sample YL17G07_20_MG_FD_203693 | JGI IMG/M metagenome (GOLD analysis project Ga0315282, IMG submission 203693) | Sediment microbial communities from Yellowstone Lake, YNP, Wyoming, USA - YL17G07_20 | ecosystem: Environmental > Aquatic > Freshwater > Lake > Sediment | place: USA: Wyoming | collected... | reverse complement strand
GGGTCGAGGAGCGGCGCCCGCACCCCACCGATCGGGACGCCCCGCTGCGCCAGGACGTACTTATACCAGCCCAGGCGCGCTCCGTTCCCGAGAGCTTCCTGCGTGGCGACGATCCGCGCCTGCGCCGCCTGCGCCTCTGCCAGCCGACCGGCTTTCCAGGCGGCGTGAAGCTCCAGGTACAGATCGGGAAAGATCCCCGCGCCGGACGAGACGATGGCCGCCGCGCCGTCCTGAAACCCGCTCAGGATCTTTTCGTCGTTTCCGCACACCACGTCGAAACCCGGCCCCAGCGTCCGGACCAGGTCGGCGACGCGCCCGGGGAAGCCACTGCTGTCCTTGATCCCTACCACGGTCGGTACAGCCTGGCGGAGTTCCGCCACCAGCGCGGGGGGGAGGTCATTTCGGGCGTGGCTGGGGATGTTGTAGAGATAGAGCGGCAGCGGCTCGGCGGCTTTGCCGATTGCCGTGAAGTATGTCAACAACTCTTCCCAGGTCAGGCTGTAGTAGGGGGGCGGGATGGCCGCCACCGCCGTGGCTGCGGCCTGGACCGTCTGGCGGGCCAGCGCCACGGCCTGGGCCGTCGTGAGCGCTCCCACATGCGCCACCACCGGGACGCCGCGCGCCGCCTTCACGACCGCCCGCGTCAGCTCCCGATGTTCCTCGGGGCTGAGGTAGAGCCCCTCGCCCGTCGTCCCCGCGATGTACAGCCCGTGAATCCCCCGATCCACCAGCCAGGACACCAGTCCCGAGGTCGCCTCAATATCCAGGCGCGTCCCTCCGTCCCGCATCGGGGTCAAGAGGGCCGCGACAATGCCGGCAAGACGTGGTTTCGATGACGAAGGGGCAGGACTAGACATAGACCTCAGCCTCCATTCCCAGGATCTTACAGACCCATTTGAGCTCTTCGACGTAGTCGCCGTAGACCCCGTGGGTGTGGTTGGAGCTGTAGGTGGCGATGAATCGCTCGGGCGGCACCCGCAGCTTCGTGAAGGCGTGCGGCCATTCGCCGGTGGTCGCCTGGGCCTTGGCGAGGGCCTTCTTCTCCGGGAAGGCCAGGAACTCCGCCGGGGCGATGGCCATCCAGTACTTGCCGTTCTTCCGGGTGAGCCGGCCCAGCGTCACCTCGCCCGGGGCCGCGATGTGGTGGACGGCGGCGCCCCCCGCCGGGAAGTAAAAGATCTCCGGGAGCAGCTTCACCTTGGGGAGGTTCACCTTGGGGTCGAACGATCTCCCGGCGAAGTAGGTCGCGTGCTGGCCGGAGTTCACCATGTCCCAGAAGCCCCCCTCGGCGTCGTAGTGCCGGACGTCGGCAAAAAGCACCGGAGTCCCGGCGATCTCCTTGAAGATCTCCATGGTGAGGGCGCCGTCCGAATCGGCCTCGGTGGCGCACACGATCGGCTCGTGCGGCCCTTCCCAGTCGTAGGGGTCGTTCAGGAACGCCTCGGTGAGATCCATGGTGCAAAAGGAGTTGGTCAGCTCGGGCTGCCCCTTGATCCCCACGAAGTCCAGGTCCCACTCCTCAATCAGCTCGCGGACGGCGTGGTAGCTCCGGATCTGCCGCTCCAGCGTCTCGGGCGTGAGGGCCTTGCCGTCGTAGGCCACCTGGCCGCAGTGCTTCTCCAGCCACTTCCGCGCCCGCGTCACCCGCTCCTGTTCGATCGTCTCGGAGCGGCGGACGATCTCCCACTGGTCGATGTGCTCGATGTCCACCCCGAACTCGCGCCGCCATTGGTCCAGGGCGGGAACGGCGGTGTACATCCCCATGGAGCGCCCGCCGAAGAGGCCGTACGTCTTGCCGCGCAGCCGGTTGACGGCCGAGGCCGCGCGCAGGAACGCCATGACCTGCTTGAGAACCTTCGGGTCCTCCACGTCGCCCGACACCCGCCCGTGCAGCACCCCGATCTGGTTCAGGCTCCCGGCGGCCGCCAGCATGGCCACCAACCCCGGCGCCTGGGGATTCACGTTGGAGAGGCAGAGGAAGGGGCCGGGGGCGAATTCGGTGGCGATGGCCGGGAGATGCGGGAAGGCCCAGATGGCGAAATTCAGGATGGTGGCCTCCACCCCGGCCGCCGCGAGCTTTTTCGCCTCGGACCGCGCCAGCTCGGGCGTCCAGATGATCTCGCCGGCCACGCACTCCACCTCGCCGGTGGCCTTCAGCGTCTTCGCTAGCTTGTCCTGGAAGCCCTTGTTCATCTTGTACTGCAGGTCGTGGGCGAACTTCCGCCCGTCGGAGAACGTCAGGATTCCGATCTTGCGTTTGCGCATCGTAGCCTCCTCGCCCCAGTCGACCCGGCGCCAACCTGCCGCACGCGCTGCGATTAAATCGCTGATGGGTGTTCGCTCCTCTGCCCCTCAGCGCCTCTGCTCCCCTGCTTCAACTCAGCTCCCCTGCGTCGCCAGCGTGTGCATCGTGGATCGCACGGCCGGATACAAATCCACGTACTGGCGGTAGAGCGTATCGTAGACCTTCTGCCGCTCGGCAACCGGGGCCACCGCTCGCTCGATGTGGACCATGCGCCCGATCGCTTCCTGGTAGTCCTTGAAGACGCCCGCTCCCAGACCGGCCCAGATGGCCGCGCCCAGGGCCATGGTCTCCTTGTCGCGAGGCAGATGGATTGGAACTCCCAGAACGTCAGCCTGGATCTGCGTCCACAGCCGGCTTTTCGCCCCGCCCCCTCCGGCGTAGATCCGCTCCAGTTTGAACCCGCGGGCCGTCATATCCTCCAGAATCTGGCGTGTGCCGAAGCAGATCCCCTCGTAGACCGCACGGTAGAGATGCGGGAGCGTATGCTTCAGGGTGAGGCCGATCACTGTCCCGCGAGCAAGGGGGTCCTTGTATGGCGTGCGGTTCCCCTGGAAGTAGTCCAAGACCAGCAGTCCTTCGCTTGCCGGCGGGACCGCTTCGGCGAGACCGTCCAGGTAGGCGTATACGTCCTGGCCGCGAATCTTGGCCTGGCTCGCCGCCTCGGCCCCGAAATGCTCGACCAGCCACTGGATGATGCTGCCCGTCGCCGTCTGCCCGCCCTCCAGCGTGTACATCCCTTCCACCAGGGCATCGGGGTACGGACCCCAGATGTTGGCGAACACCGGGATCTTGGACTGGGCCATGTGGCAGGTGGAGCTGCCAAGGATGAGTGCCAACTCTCCCGCGCCGACCGCGCCCAGGGCGATCTCGCCGGCGTGGGCGTCTATCCCCCCCTGCGCGACGATGGTCTCGGGGGAGAGGCCGATCTCGTGCGCCAGTCCTTCACGGATCCGTCCCAGCGATCGTCCGACTGGCAGCACCTCGGTCGGCCACTTGTCGCGGAGGCGCTCGGCCTTGGCCGCCCGCAGAAAGTCGGCGGGCCAGCCTCCCAGGGGGCGGGCGTAGTTCCACTTGGCCGTGGCGTTATCCAGGCTGGCCGTCATGTGGCCGGTCAGCCGAAACGTGAAGAGATCGGCCTCATCTACGATCCAGCGGGCCCGGCGAAACACGTCGGGCTCGTGCCGCTCCAGCCATCGTCCCTTCGGAATCATCCATTGCGGCGAAACCTTTCCACCGCAGTAGCGGAGGATTTCGTGGCCGGTGGCGGAGATCTCGTCCGCTTCCTCGTAGGCGCGCTCGTCCATCCAAAGGAGCGCCGGCCGGATCGGGCTGCCGTCCTCCGTGAGTGCCACCACCGTGCACGCGGTGCAGTCGTAGGACAGGGCGGCGACCTCTTTGGGGTTCACCCGGGAAGCCTGGAGAATCTCTTTCAGCGTCTCGACGGCGGCCCGCCACCACTCCTCCGGGTCCTGCTCGGCCCAGGTGGGTCGGGGAAACGTCGTCGTGAGGGGCCGGCTTGCCGAGGCCACCACCGCGCCTGCGAGATCGAAGAGGCAACTCCGGACGCTTTGCGTCCCCACGTCAATTCCGATCAGGTAAGTCATTGGTGTCCCTCCGCCAGGCGAAGCACGCGGGTCCTCCGACGCGTTACGGTGGAACGCGCGCGCCGAGCGGGTGGTCCGCAGGAGTCTCGGAGGATCAACTCCGGCTTCAGCACCACCCGCTGCGGACGCCGGGCCTTCTCCCTGCTGATTTGCGCGAGGAGCAGCCGCATCGCCTCCCGGCCGAGGTCGTAGACCGGCTGGCCCACCGTGGTGAGAGGAGGCTGAGTCAGCGTCCACCACTCCATGTCGTCGTATCCCACCAGGGAGAGATCCTCGGGGATCCGCACCCTCTGCTCCCGAAGGGTCTGAAGTGCCCCGACGGTCATCAGGTTGTTCGTGCAGAAGAGGGCCGTCGGTGGTGGCGAGATGTCGAGGAGTTGCCGGGTCAGCTCACGCCCGCTGTCCTGTTTGAAGTTCCCTTCCTGGATCAACTCGGGGTCAGGTCGGACGCCCGCGGCCCGGAGGGCCAGGAGATAGCCATGGAGCCGCTCGGCCCCCGTGGATCGAACCACCGGTCCGTGGATGATGGCGATCCGTCGGTGGCCGAGACTGAGGAGGTGTTCGGTCGCCAGCCGGCCGCCGAGAACGCCGTCCACCTTCACCGTGTCGGTGGCCACCCTGGGAAGTTCGCGGTCGAAAAGGACCAGCGGGACGCGCCGCCAGCGGACGTCCCGGACCATCCGCAGGCTGCCGGCCGTAGTGGCCAGGATGATCCCATCCACCCGTTTCTCCATGAGGACCCGGAGATACTGGGTTTCCTTGACCGGATCCTCGTCCGTGTTGCACAGGATCACGTTGTAGCCGTTTTCCTGTGCCACATCCTCGACGGCGCGGACCGCGCGGATGAAGAAGGGGTTGGCGATGTCGGAGATGAGGAGGCCCACGGTGTGTGTCCGGCGGGTCACCAGCCCCCGGGCCAGGGCGCTGGGTTGATAGCGCAGCCGCTTGGCCACGGACTGGACCCGGCGGCGCGTGGCCTCGCGGACCGTGGGCCTATCCCGCAGGGCCTGCGAGGCCGTGCCGACCGAGACCCCGGCTTCCCGCGCCACGTCCTTGATCGTCACCACCATGAGACGCTCTGAGAACTGAAACGTTTCAATCCCGGCGCCGCAATCGGCCGCGATCGGTTGCACGTCGGAGAGAGTTTAGGAGCGCGGCGGGTACCCCGCGAGTCGTTCTCGCAGGATAGCGAGAACATAGACAAGACCGGTTCGCCGTGTCAAGCGAAATTTCTGAAACGTTTCAATTACGCGAAGAGCCGCCAGCCCATCGGACCCTGACCCTCGGCGCAGTCTCCACCCAGAGGCCCAGCCCCGACTCCGCGGCCGCATGACACCAGAACACAGCAGGATTGGGCCTGAAGATAGGCTCCGCAGGCGACCTCAGACTGTTCGTTCCGGCCTCCGCCCGGAACGCTGGCAGCACCCTGAGCGGCGCGTGAGGCAGATGAGGCCGACATGTTTGGCCTCCTCGCTGCTCAACACGTTGAACGATGGGCAGACGCAGGACCGGAGGCATGGCCTCCTGTGTACCCCATGCTCATCCGTGTCCGGGATCGGCCCGGGCGCTCGGCGAGATGGCAGGCCCGTGTCTCCCGGGCCGAGCTGTCATGAGACCAATGCACGGCCTACGGCTGCCGTGGGCGGACCCGCCGGCTCTGGAGATTGTGGATGTGGACGTGGGAGCCCGCTCGGATGGCGGTCGTGGCTTCGCCGATCGCCTCTCCGTATTTCACCACTGCCGCTCCGGACCGGATCCCCGCAATGGCGAGCTTGTGGTTGACCGGGATCGGATCCAGCACTGAAATGCGCCGGACGCGGCCGCGGACAGTGAGGATCACTTCGGCCCCTGGGGCGAGATCTCGAAGGGCGACCGCCACGTTGTCCTTGGGATCGATAACGAGGAGGGAGGGTTCCCTGGCGCGCCTCATACGAAGGGGCCCCGCGTGTAGATATCTAGGGTCCGGTCGTAACGCATTCGCTCGGCCCGTGTTACCTTGCCGCTGGCTGTGGCATACACGGCATCCAGGATCCGCTGGCCCGCAGCCGGCAAAACGCTTCCGCGTGTCAGGACCTCGCTCACGTCCACATCAATGTGAGCGCGGAGGTGCCGGCAGGTTGTCGGATTGCCACTCACCTTGACGACCGGCGCCAGAGGAAATCCCTGCGGCGCTCCACGACCAGTGCTGAAGACGAGGACCTGGGCCCCGCCCGCCGCCAATCCCGTCAGGGCCTGTGGCTCGAACCCGGGCCCATCCATGAGGTACAGACCGGGTCCGGCTGGTCGCTCCGCATACTCCAGGACCCCTTGAATCTTCGCCGTTCCCGCCTTGGACACGGCGCCGAGCGACTTCTCCTCGATGGTCGTGATCCCGCCCTGGATGTTCCCCTGGGATGGCTGGCCGCCCAGCATGTCTCCCCCTGCGGCCAGGGCACGCTCTTGCATGGCCTTCGTGATCCGACGGATAGCGCGCGCAACCTTCGAGGTGACAGCTCGCCGGGTCAGGAGGTGCTCAGCTCCCAGGAACTCCGTGGTCTCTCCTACGATTACCGTCCCCCCTCGGGCCACCAGGGCGTCGACCATTCTTCCTACCGCCGGGTTGGATGCCAATCCTGAGGTCATATCGGATGCGCCGCACTTGATGCCTACGACAAGCCGATCGAGGTCCGCCACGGTCCGGCGCATCCGTCGGCATCTGGCAACGAAGTCACGGCAAGCCTCCCGTCCCTTCCGGACGGCGCGCCGGCTGTCTCCGAGTGCTTGGATGTTCACGCGGGCCACTGGCCGTCCGGTCCGTTCGACGGCAGTATAAACGCGGTCTGCGTTAACCCCCTCGCATCCGAGACTGACCAGGACGACGCCGCCCACGTTTCCGTTCGTCGCCAAGCCGATCAGTGTCCGCTCGACCTGGATGAGGTCCGACAGAAGCTGTCCGCACCCCTGATGGTGCAAGAGGGGTCGCGCCCCCTGAATTCCATCGGCGATTCGCTCGGCGACATCGTTTGCACAGGCCACCGTGGGCACCACCGCGACGTAATTCCGCACTCCCACGTCGCCACCGGCACGAAGGTAGGCCCGGATCATCTTCAGAGGCTCCATTGGGTACCCTGGCGGAGCACGCAAACCCGACTGTTGACGACCATGGCGCACCAATCCGCCCGAGGCGCATCCCCTCGGTGCCCGCGCTTCAAGCTTTTCTCGGACGCGCTTCAAGCTTTTCTCGGATGAGAGGTGATGCCCGTATTACAGTGCGATGCGCTGGGCATAGGCGGGATCCAGCTTCACGGAATCCACCGGGTTCCGCAGGACGCCGATGCCCTCGATCTCGGATTCAATGACGTCGCCGGGGTAAATCGGGCCGGCCATGGGGCTGGCGGTGGTAATGAGGTCTCCCGGCTCCAGCGTCCAGAATGTGGAGATGAAGGCCACGATGTCGTCGAAGCGGAAGATCATGTTGGACGTGTTGGACTCCGCCTCGACTTTGCCGTTGCGCCGCCGCAGGATGCGGAGGTTGTAGAGATCCTTCGGCATCTCGTCGGGCGTGACGATCCAAGGTCCCATGGGGCCGTAGGTGTCTATGGATTTCCCCCAGGGTTGGAACTCCCGACTCTTCGCCTCCAGGGAGCGCCCCGTGATGTCGTCGAAGATGGTGTACCCGAAGATCACCTCCGAGGCCCGCTCCTTCGGGACCCCCTTGCAGCGCTTCCCGATCACGCAGGAGAACTCGTACTCGTGATAGACCTCGCCATAGCCCTCGGGGATCTGCACTGGGTCGCCGGGCCCGACCACACAGGAAGGGGCCTTGAGAAAAATCAAGGGCACAGGAGACTTCGCCAGGCCGATAATCTGCCGGTAGTCCTCGTAGTTGGTCCCGGTGCAGATGATCTTCGGCGGGCGGGGTACCGGTGCGCGGAGACGGACGCGATCCAGCGGAAAGACGGCGCCCGGGATGTCCAACCCCCGCTCCCGGGCGAACCGCACCGCCTCCCGTGCCGCAGCCATAGCCTCGGCGCCACCGCCGATAAAGCCGAGCATGTCGGCCGGCAGGGTTTGGTCGGCTTTCTCGGCGGATTCCAGATCGCCGTTCGCCGCGAGAGCGGCGGCGTAGGCCGCGTTGAGATCGACCAGGTGCGTATCCACGACAGCCCCAACCCGATCTCGGCCTGCTCCGGTGAAGGTCACGAGCTTCATCCGGGTCCCCCTTGTTCGGGCAACCAGGCAATCTGGCGATCAGGCAATCCGGCAGTCAGGGGCTCCGAGTTGCCGGGTTGCCCAGTTGCCCGATTGCCGCTATCCCTGCCCGCTTTCCCGTGATGCCGCAGCCACCGCCTCGGCCGCTAATTTCTCTTCCAGTTGCAGCGCCTGTCGCTGGCGCCGAATGCCGGTGATGGTGGTAACGGCGGCCAAGATCAAGATCGTCACCGCAATTGGCCGGGTCACCAGGATCGAGAGGTGATCTTGCGACATCGCCATCGAGCGGCGGAAGTTTGACTCCATCATCACCCCCAGGATCTGCGCCAAGACCATCGGCGAGACCGGATAGCTGTATCGGATCATCACGTAGCCGACGAATCCGAAGGCCACACAGGTGATCATGTCGAAGATGTCGTTGTCGATGGCGTATGAGCCGACCATGCACGCGATGAAGATCAGGGGAACCAGGAAGCGGCGGTCTATATTAATGACCTTGGCGAAGAATCGGGCGAAGGTGAGCCCCAGGATCACGAACACGGCGTTGGCCGTGATCATGCCGGCGAAAATCTGATGGACCAGATCGGAGTGATCCCGGAACAGGAGCGGCCCCGGCTGGAGGTTGTGGATCGTGAGCGCCCCCATGAGCACGGCCGTGGCCGCATCCCCCGGCAGCCCCAGGGTCAGCATGGGCAAGAGGTCTCCGCCCGTGCTGGCGTTCTCCGCGCACTGGGGCGCGGCCACACCCTCCAGGATGCCAGTGCCAAACAGTTCGGGATGCTTGGAGGTCCTCTTGGCCTCGCTGTATCCAACGAAGCAGGCCGTCTCAGCCCCGATGGCAGGCGTGATCCCGACAATCAGGCCGATGATACACGAACGCACGAACGTCTTCGTGCACTCCCGAAGCTCGCGCAGCCTGGGGATGATATTCGTCAGGACCGCGCTCACCTTTGGGGCGGTGAGGATGACCTCGACCTGGCGGAACCCCTCGGAGAGGGCGAAGAGTCCGATCAGCATCGGGACGAAGGAGAATCCGCCGGTCAGTTGGGTCGTGCCAAAGGTAAACCGCGGGAATCCTCCCATAGGGTCCAGGCCGATCATGGCGATGAGGAGGCCGAGGCAGCCAGAGATGATCCCCTTCAGGGGGGACTTGCCAGTCAGGCTGACCGTTACTGAGAGCCCGAAGACGGCCAGGGCGAAATACTCGGGGGCGCTGAACCGCAGGGCAAAGTTGGCCAGGATCGGGGCAAAGAACGTGAGGCAGAGCGCCGTGAACGTCCCCCCGATCCCTGAGGCGATCGTCGCCATGCCGATCGCTTTCCCGGCCAGGCCCTTTTGGGCCAGCGGGTACCCGTCGAACACGGTTGCCGCCGCCGCCGGCGTCCCCGGCGTCCTGATCAGGATGGAGGCGATGCCCCCGCCGTAGATCGCGCCCGTGTAGATGCCCAGCAGCATCACGATGCCTGTGAATGGATTCATCCCGAAGGTGAAAGGGACCAGCAGGGCGATCCCCATCGTGGCGGTGAGCCCTGGGATGGCTCCGATGATGATGCCGAAGAACGAGCCCAGGACCAGCGCCACGATGTGGTAGCCTGACAGCACCGTGGCGAAGCCGTGGAACAAGAGTTCGAGATCAACCATGAAAGAGCCCCCAGAGAGAAACTACCGGAAGATGAACGCAAGGCCGTGGTCGCGTAGGGTGCTTTCAAGCCATCCCCGCGGCAGGGGCACGTGCAGAGTAGTGGAAAAGAGCGCATACGCGACGACCGGGACAAGGACCGCAAACAGAACCAGGCGGAACCAACGCCGCTCACCCAGCACCCAGCCAAAGAGAAGCATGTACGAGAACGTCGTGATGAAGAACCCGATTCTTTCCACGATGAACAAGTACCCGAAGGTGAGCACGGCTACGCCGGTGACGCGTCGGAGGTCCGCCCCCTCCAGTCTTTTCTCCAGCTCGAGCGCCCGACCGGTAAGAGCTCGGTAAAGGAGTAACAAAGCAGTCACCAGAAGGAAGGTCGCGACCCCGCGCGGGATGATAAAGGGCCTGCCGAGCAAGGCTGGTACCGGCCACTTTCCCGACTCGTAGAACACGTAGAGACAGATCGGGATGACAATCACCGCCGCAATGATGTCCGCTTTCTTCATCGTCAAATTGGCCATGGGAGGCTCCGGAGTACGACGAGAGTGCCGAAACTCCGGGAGGGAGGGTCACATCCCCTCCCTCCCTTTGCTTCTGCCGTACGGGCGTCCTACTTTTTCAACAGGCCGACCGTATCCAGGACGGGCACGAGGCTCTTCTCCATGCCCGCCAGGAACTCCCCGAACTTGTCATACTCCATGTACGCGCGGGGGAGCGTCAGGTCATCCATCAGCTTGATGTACTCCGGATCCTCCGCGGCCTTGCGGAACCCGTCGCGCAGCACCTTCAGAATCTCGGGCGGCGTGCCCTTGGCCACGCCCAGGCCGCGCCAGTCGAAGATCGGATTCTCTATCGGATAGCCGGCCTCGGCCACGGTCGGGACGTCGGGGAAGAACGGGTTGCGGGTCGGGGTGATGGCCGCCACGATCCTCACCTGCTTCGTCTTGTAGAACTGGAGCACCTCGTCCATGCCGGTCGAGGCCATGGTGATGTGTCCGCCGACCAGCGCCACGCGTGTCGGGGCCGCCCCGTCAAAGGGCACAAAGGTGAACTTCACGTTGTAATTATGGGCCAGAAGGGCCGCGGAAAGGTGCCAGGCCTGGCCCGGACCCGCATGGCCCACGGTGACAACGCCGGGATTGGCCTTGGCGTACTCCACCAGGTCCTTCAACGTCTTGAACTGCGAATCCGCCTTGACCGAAAAGCCCGCCGGGCTTCGGTTGAGGAGGGCAATCAGGTCGAAGTCCTTGTAGGAGAGTTCGGCAAGCCCGATCATCCGGTACGCGCTCAGATGGAACGTGATCACGCCGACGGTGTAGCCGTCAGGCCGGGACGTCGCCACGGAGTTCATACCGACGGCGCCGGTCCCGCCGACCTTGTTCACCACGTTGATGTTGACCCCGAAATACTTCTTGCCATTCTTCGCCAGTGTTCGCGCGAGGGTGTCAGTGCCGCCACCCGCCGCCCACGGGCAGACGAGGGTAATGTCCCTCTCCGGGAAGCTCGCCGCCGGCGCCGGGGACGGGAGCACCAGGGCGAGGGCGAGGACGCCAACGCATAAGAAACTGAATTTCCGTAACATGACAGCCTCCTTTCGGTGTGCCGGCGCACCGGCACAGCCTATAAACCCATTGCCCTGACGACTTCGGGCGACTCCCACCTCCTCTCTACCACACCCCGCTGCCCCGGCGCAAATCCCCGAGCGGGTACAACCACAACCGGATCGCGCGAACAGCGGCTGCCTCAGAACTTGCCGTGCTTCTTGTACACGTCGGAAACGGTCACACCCTTTGCCAGATCGGCCCGCATGCCGTTCTCTCGCTTGACGGTCTCTTCCGTCTTCAGCAGAACCTCGGTCGCGAGGGCCTTGGGGATGATCACCACGCCGTCGCAATCCCCGAAGACAAAATCGTCGGGGTGGATGATCGTGTCGCCGATCGTGACCGAGATCATCCACTCCTTAATCTCCCACCGGCCGATGGAGCTGGCCGAGCATCGGAAGCGGCAGAAGACCGGGAACCCCATCTCCAAGACAAAGCGCGTGTCCCGGAGGCCGCCGTCCACCACGGCGCCGGTGCAACCACGCTCCCTGGCCGCGTTGCTCATGATCTCGCCCCAGTGGGCCGACTCGAAGTGTCCCGCCGATGCCCAGACGGATACGGTCCCCGGCTTGATGCTCTCCAGCATCCGGATCCGCCGATCCGAATCGTCGTTTCTGATGTCGCTCACCGGATAGCCCTGTCCCGTGAACGCCGGCCCGGCCACCACCATGTCCAGCGTGAGGGGCATGATGTAGTGCGGCAGCGCCTGCTGGCGGAGACCCAGGCTGTCCAGGACGTCCGACACCGCGCCCGTGTACAGGGCCCTGTAGCGTCGAGCCAGTTCGTCCGGAGCCATCGATCCCGGGGTCATGGGTGATCTCCCTCAAACCTGGCAGCGGGAGGCGTGGAATGCGATTCCGGCCGAGGGCGGACAGCCGACCCGCCCGGCCTTCGCCGGAAGGATTCTCCGGGGGGACTCGCCAGACCACACCAGGACCGCGCGTGTTCCATATCTGGAACTAAGTTCAAGGATGCGAAACTTCGTATCCCAGATCGGCAGCCGGGTCAAGCGCAAAATGGCGCCGTGTCCCGGAAAGCCGACAATCGTTCGGATGACGGGGACCCGTCGCCGGGCTCGATCGATCAGGTCTGCCGGGCGGTCCGGAGTTTCTGCAGTCGCTCCGCGGCGGCCCGGAGTGTTTCCTCCTTCTTGGCGAAGCAGAAGCGAGCTAGCAGAGGGGCCCGCGCCGGGTCCGCGTAGAACGCGGACGGGGGAATGGCCGCCACGCCGATCTCGGTTGTGAGATACCGGCAGAAGCTGGCATCGTCCGGAAAGCCCAGACCCGCAACGTCGACCAGCAAGAAATAGGACCCCTGGACGGGAAGGGTCGGGAGCCCCGCGGAAACCAGGGCGCCGGCCAGAAAATCGCGACGGGCCGTGTATTCCCGGCGGAGCTTTTCGTAGTATCCGGTCCGGGCGGCCGTCTCCAGCGCCGTCGCCATGGCCTCCTGGAAGGGGGTGGAGGTGGAGAAGGTGACGAACTGGTGGGTCGCCCGGACCGCCCGGTTCAGTTCCGGCGTCCCCATAGCATACCCCACCTTCCAGCCGGTCATGCTGAACGTCTTGCCGGTGCTGTTGATCGTGAGGGTGCGTTCCCACATCCCGGGGAGGGTGGCGATGGGCACGTGCTCCACCCCGTCGAATCGGATCTGCTCGTACACCTCGTCGGTGAGAACGAGCGCGTCATGCCGCTGGCAGAGGGAGGCGATGAAGCCGAGTTCTTCCCGGCTGAACATCTTCCCGGTGGGGTTGTGCGGCGTGTTGATCAGGATCAGCCGGGTGCGGGTGGTGAAGAGGTCGGCCAGCGCCTGCCGATCGAAGTGCCAATCGGGCGGCTGGAGCGTGATGGTCCGGGGGATTCCGCCCGCCATGAGGATGTCCGGGAGGTAGCTATCGTAAAAGGGCTCGAACAGGATCACCTCGTCGCCGGGGTCCACCAAGCCTAGGATCGCATCCAGGATCAGCTCGGTGGCGCCGCTGCCGACGCTCACCTCCGTCTCCGGATCTACCGTCCGGCCGTAGGCTCGCTCCCAGGTCTCGGCGATGGCGCACCGCAATCGCAGGGCGCCGTGACTGACCGCGTACTGGTTCATATCGGCGCGGATGGCCTGGATCGCCGCCTCCTTGACGAAGTCCGGCCCCGGGAAATCCGGGAAACCCTGGCCCAGGTTGACGGCCCGATGCCGGACCGCCAGCCGGCTCATCTCGGTGAAGACCGACGTCCCGAACCCCGCCACGCGCTTGGCCAGATGCTCAGCCATATCTCGTCCAACCCTCGGACCCGGCTGCGAAACGTGGAGGCCGGCTTTCCCGTCCCGGCCGCCAGGCTCCGTGATCCCCCCCGACGCCTTGTCATAGCACGTCCGCTCCCCCCTCGCCAAGGGCGATCTTGCATCCGTGCATGCCGCGCGTCCTCCGCCTCCCCCTTCAGCCGATCCCTTCGATGACCCGAGCTTCTTTGGCCTTGAATGAAGGCTGCCGGCATCAGATGCCCGCCGAGGGGATAAGGACGACGGATCCCCCGGGCAAGATTGCCTTGACAATTCCCCGGAGGTGGTCTACTCCTCCACCGTATCCAGCCTCGCCGGGGATGCTGATCGAGGGGCCGTGGGTGCTCGACTAGTCCGGGCGATCCTTTCGGAACGAGCAGGGCCGTCCCGAGCATGGGGCTTCCAGATCGGCCGCACGTCGCCGGGACCCGGTTGCGGAGTCCTACCATGCGCCTGCCAGAGCGTTTCGCCGCTCGGGCGACTGAGGGAGCCCCGCGACTTCTTCTCGGGAGTTCGAGGTGCTTATCCTGATCGTCGAGGACGACCTCGGCGTGGCGGTCGCCCTGCGCGAGGCCCTGGCCAGGCACAATCACGAGAGTCTCACCGCCTCCACCGCCCTGGTCGGTCTCGACCTTCTGCGGACCCATCCGATCGATCTGATCCTGCTGGATATCAACCTGCCCGGCGGCCTCTCGGGCTACGCGGCCTGTGAGGTCTACAGGAGCGTCCGGCCCCACCTCCCTGTCATCCTCATCACCGGCGCCTTCACCAGCGATGCCGATGCCCGCCTGGCGAACCGCCTGGGCGCATCCGGATTCCTGCGAAAGCCATTCGCCTTCGAAGAACTCCTCGCGATGATCCTGCGGGCCCTGGCGGCTCCCAAGGCCAAGCCCCCGGACCTCTATGCCTTTGACTGCGAAGAATGCGGCGCGGAAAGTCGGGTGCGCCAGCAGGTCGGAGACTCGCGTCGCCTGCGGTGCCCGAACTGCGGGGCCATCCGCGTCGTCAAGATGGAGGACCTGAGGCCCCTTCCCGAGCCCCGGTCGCCCCGGCCCCCCACGGCCTTCCAGCGGCGCATCCTCGTGGTCGACAACGCGGAGCACTTCCGGCTCTACCTCCTGGACCTGCTGACGGACGCGGGCCATTACGTGGTCACCGCCCGGGACGGGCAGGAGGCCTTCCGCCTGGCCCAGGAGTGGGCGCCGGACCTGGTCATCACGGAGATCTTGCTGCCGGGGATGGATGGCCTCGCCCTGTGCCAGCAGATCAAGGCCCACCCGCGACTCAGCGGGACCCCGGTCCTCACCGTGACCGGTCTGAAGAGCGAAGACTATCGCCTCCTCGGACAGCAGGCCGGGGTGGATCTGTTCGTGGTGAAGCCCATCCGGGTCGAGGATTTCCTCGAGAAGGTCCACGCACTCATCAGCCGCAGCTCCCGCTGAAACCGGCCCCCGCCCAGCCTTAATCCAAGAACTTGAACCGTCGGTGTTAGCAGCGTCCGCCTCGGGCGGATGGGTGCGCCGAGGCCGCCACGGAAGCGTAGAGGAAAGGGCGGGAGATTTCCGGCCGGCATGGCCGCCGCCAGAGCAAGGCTCGCAGCCGGCTCACTTCTCAATGGGAGCGCCGGGATGGGCGCGGCGCTGCGTCGGCTCATTTCGCGCGGTAGCCGACCAGGCCGGCCTCCAGGGCGCGTCGGTCCGCCCGGGAGAGGCTCCGCTCCATGCCCGGCGCGAGGAGATGCGTGTGCGGGATGCGGACGAGGTACTCGGGGATCCACCAGAGGTCCGCCTCGGAGGTCATCCACCCCGCGTGCAGCCGGTCGAAGCGGGCGAGGTCGACGGGACGCGAGTAGGCGCGGAGCGTCCGGTCGCCCCGCAGGTTGATGTAGTCCTCGAAGTAGCTCATCGTGAGCTCGCGGAGAGCGCGGTAGACCGGCGCGCGAAAGCGCAACCCGGAGAAATTGGACTTGGCGATGGCCCCCCAGTGGCCGTTGACCCGGTACACGGCGATCACGTGGTCCGTGTCCTGGACCGCCTCCAGGTCCAGCAAAAGCGGCGGGAATCCCAGCACGCGCAACGCGGCCGCGGCGAAGATGGCCCCCTCCAGGCAGTGCGCCGTCCGCTCCTGCAGAACGCGCCGCGGGGACCACGCCGTCTTGGCGAGATGATATGGCATGGCATCCAGCGCCCGCTGGATGCCCACGGGCGAGCGTAGCGCACGCAGCCTGCGCACCTCCTGCCGGGTGAAGCCGAGGTCACTCATGGCTTCAGGACCGCCTGGAAGACGCGAAGGAAATTCTCGCCCATGATCAGGTCGATGGTGCCCGGCGGGTAGCCCCGCTCGTGGAGCAGAGCGGGGATCTTGGGCACGTCCTGATCGCCGGCCAGCCCGTCCACCGGCAGGTAGGCGCCTGGCCGCATCCCGGTCCGCTCCACCGGGCTTTTGTGCTCCAGAAGATACGCGCAGAAGTCCAGGCCGAGCCCCACGTGCTCTCGCCCGGCGACCTTGACTAGGCGGTCGATGTGGTCCATCAGGCGGGGGAGAGTCGGCGGACTGACGAAGGTGGCGATGGAGTTCACCCCGACGACGCCGCCGCTATCCGCCACTGCCTTGATCTGCTCGTCCGTCAGGTTGCGCGGATGGTCGGTCAAAGCCCGGCAGTTGGAGTGGGAGGCGATGACGGGGCCCCGGGCGAGCTTGACGACGTCCCAGAAGCCCGGGTCGTTCAGATGGGAGACGTCGATGAGCATACCCATGGCCTGGGCCTGCTCGACCAGCGCCACGCCGAAGTCGCTCAGGCCTCCAACCAGGCCGGTCTTCTTGGGCGTGAAGAACGCCCCGTCGGCGGCGTAGTTCCGCAGGGCGTGAGTGATCCCCAGCACCCGGACGCCCAGCCCGTGAAAGACGCGCAGCAAGGCGAGATCCGCGCCCAAGGGCTCCACCCCCTCCATCCCGAGGATGAATCCCCGCTTGCCGTCGGCCTTGGCCTGCTGGATGTCCGAATAGGTAGTACACAGGCGAGCCCCGGGCGATTCTTCCAGCTCGGCGAAAAGCGCGGCCACCTGGTCTAGGGCCCTCCGCAACGCTAGCTCGGGGACGAACTGGGCGGCGCTGAAGATCGCCGCCACCCGCACGTCGATGCCGCCTGCCTGCATGGCCGGCACCCAGACGGACTCCAGGACCGCCTTCTGGCCGGTGGCCCGCCGGCCCAGGATGTCGTTCAACAGATCCGAGTGGGCGTCGATCACGATGCCCATGGGGTGATCCTCCTCCGCCTGCCGGCCGGCTCCGCGAGAATCGGGGACGCCCATGAAATTATGAGATTCTCTTATCCGGGAAGGATGCCTTGTGTTCCAGCGCGTAGCGCTCGCCCCGCCCCCTGCGCATCGAGAGTTCCCCCCAGCCGCCCGCGCTTCGGACGAGACCCCCACCAGTGAACTCGGGGCGTCGGCCCAGCGCGATTCCCTCCGCCACGAAGGCCTGATAGCGTCGCGGTGGCAGGGGGACAGCCGCTGTCTGCAGGAGGAGCTGGACGTGATTCGGCAGAAGGGCCCAGGCGTGACAAGCGGTCCCCGCGGCGGTCAGCACCGCCCCGAGGCGGTCCACGAAATTCTCTCGGTCCGTATCATCCCGGAAAATGGGCTGCCGCTCGATGCCGCGGCAGACGACATGGTGGAGCGCTCCGGGCGCATCCAGGCGGGCCCGACGTGGCATGAGGGGCTTCTATCACACCCGCACGAGCGAAGCAACTCATAATCTCATGCCCGTCCCCCTTCGCACTGGACAGAAAAAATCCGACTCTGATAGCATGATCGCCGTCAGCCCGGATTCTTGGATCCTGCATGGTCGCGCGAGGTACCCTCGCCTGTCTGGCTTCGTGGAGGAGATCCCCATGCCCTTCCAGCTTTTCGGAACCTCCGGCGCGGTTTCGTCCGCCGCGCGGGACAACACGGCCCTCGCCTTCTACTCGCCGGACGAGGTGGTGCTGGTGGACTGCCCGGGGAGTCCGTACCAGAAGATCCTGAAGGCGGGGCTGGACCCGATGCGGGTCTCTTCCCTGATCGTCACGCACCGCCACGTGGATCACGTCTACGGCCTCCCCTCGCTGGCTCACAATGTGGGATTGGCCGGGCGCCGGACGACACTTCACCTGTATGCCCTCGCCGAGACGATGCCAATCCTCCGCGGGTTCCTGAACCTGTTCCCGCTGGAGGCGAAGATGCCCTACCGGATCGAGTTGCACGAGGTTCCAGCCAAGGAGGGGCATGAGGTCCTCAGGGCTAAAGGGTTTCGGATCTTGTCTACGCCCGTAAAGCATGGCGCGCCAAACATCGGTCTCCGGGTGGAGTTCGATTCGCCGGGCGAATGCGGGGCCGTCGTCTATAGCTGCGACACGAGCCCCTGCCCGTCCCTCATCGCCTTGGCGCGCGGCGCCGACGTCCTGATCCACGAGGCAACGTTCCCGCACTCGGACGCGACGCGGGCGGCCTCGGACGGCCACACGACGGGCTATCAGGCGGGCGAGGTGGCGAGGCAGGCCGGTGTCCGGCGCCTCTTCCTCTGCCACTTCAGCGCCGATGTGCACGGCCACGTGGACGAGCTGCGCCAGGAGGCCATGCAATCCTACGGTGGTCCGGTAGAAATTCCAGAAGAATTGAAGGAGTACCGGATATAGAGTCGAGAGCCGAGTGCCGGGAGAAGGTGGGGCGGAGGTTACGCAGTTATGCAAGCCTGGCCCCATCTTCTGAATCTGCAGAATCTGCGGATGCATTGGTCCCCTTGGCGTCTTGGTGGTTGAAGGGTTCTACCCGGGCTACACCATCCGGAAGAGGGAGCCGAGGGTGCGGCCCAAAAGCCTGTTGGCGAGGAGCATGGAGGTGAGGACGGCCACGGTCAGGAGCGTGCCCAGGGCCGAGGCCGGCCCCAGGAGGTCGGCGATGAGGTACTCGTAGATCGCCACGGTTATCGTCTTCCAGCGCGCGGAATAGAGGATGATGGTGGTGGACAGCTCGCCGAGTAGCGTCGAAAAGGTGATGCAGGCGCCGGCCAGGACGCCGGGGAGCATGAGGGGGAACGTGATCCGCGTCGAAGTCCGGAGCCACGAGGCCCCGCAGGTCGCCGAGGCCTCTTCCATGGCCGGGTCGATCTGGGTGAGCGCCGCGCTGGCCGACCGGAAGATGTAGGGCATGCGCCGGATGACGTAGGCCACAGCCAGGATCATCCATGTCCCGCTGAGAATCAGGAACCCCGACGAGAACCCGCTCAGGATCGCCACGCCCACGGCGATCCCGGGGAAGATGAAGGGGAGCGTAATCGTGAGATCGAGAATCCACCGCCCCCGCCCCGCCTTCCGGATCGCCACATAGGCCATCAGCGTCCCCAGAACCGCTGCCGTCACCGTCGCCACCATCGCCAGGAACAGGCTGTTCTGCATCGGCCCCCAGGCGGCCGTGAAGACACGCCGGTAGTTTCCCAGGGAGTACACGGTGGGGAGCGCCCCCCTCCCCCATCGCTCGGCGAACGAGGTCAGCAGGATCATCCCCTGCGGGATCAGGGCCACGAGGAGAACCACGAGGCAATAGGTCATGGCCAGGCAGCGGATTCCCCGCCCTTCCAACTGCCGCGCCGCGTAAGTTCGCGCGGTCACCGTCACGTACCCACGCCGCTCGGTGAGGCGGTACAGGAGGAAGAGCGACACGGCCGTGAACGCCACGCTGACGAGGGCGATGGCTCCCCCGGCATTGAGGTCGAAGTGGCCGACGATCTGGAAATAGATGAGCGTCGTCAGGACGTAGTATTCCCCGCCCAGGACCGCGGGCACGCCGAAGCTCCCCAGCGACTGCATGAAGACGATCAGCATGCCGGCGGCGACGGCCGGCGTGACGAGGGGGAGCGTCACCGTCCGGGTGATCCGGAAGCGTCCGGCCCCCATGATCTGCGCGCTCTCCTCCAGCGAGGGGTCGGCCGAGGAGAGGGCCCCGTAGCCCAGGAGGAACACGTAGGGGAAGTAGCCCAGGGTGAAGGCCAGGATGATCCCTGGCGCTCCATAGATCGAAGGGAGCTCAACGCCGAGCGTCGCCTTGAACAGGGAGGTCAGGATCCCGTTCCGTCCCAGGAGCAGAATCCAGGAGTAGGCCCCCAAAAACGGGGGCACCACCAGCGGGAGCGTGCCGAGGGAGAGGATGAGCGTCTTCCCCGGAATCCTCACGCGCGCCACGAAGAAGGCCATGGGAAGGCCGAGCGCGAGGGCCAGGACGCTGGCCGCCAGGCTGACCGTCAGCGAGTGCAAGAGCGCCTTCCGGTGCAGGGAGGACGCAACGAAGCGGGCGAAGTGTTCCAGCGTGAGGGCGCCGAGGCCGAACGGTGTATCCAGCGGCAAGAAGCTGTTCAGGACGATCCGGGAGATCGGATAGACGAGGAAAGTCAGGAGAATCAGCGCGGCCACGCCGTGGACGACCGTGGCCACGGGATCCAGCCGCCACCACCACCGGCCGGAGGCGGACCTCACTGGGTCTCCCCCCACGGCCGCTGGCTGCCCGGATACGCGCGCAGATCGGCGGGGAGGATGTGAACGGCAACCCGCTTCCCAACCTCTGCCCCGGAAAGGAGCCGCTGCAGGTCCGCCAGGATTGGCCGTGTCCCGCCCGCATCCAGCACGTACCGCACGATGCCCCCCAGGAAGGTAAACCGCGCCAGCGTGGCCTCGATCCGCAGGCTCCCTTCCCCTCCGTCCGGTCCAAGCTGCACCCGTTCGGGACGGACGAAAAGGGTCGCCGCTTCGCCCCAGGCAGGTTCCCAGGTCGGATCCCCCCGCGGGATCTCCACCACGGCGCCGGAGGAAAGGCGGACGCGGACCAGCCCGCCGACGCCGGCGATGACCTTGCTGTCGAGGAAGTTCGCACGCCCCAGGAAGTCGGCCACGCCAACCGACGCGGGCGACTCATACACGGCGCCAGGCGTCCCGACCTGCACCACCTCCCCCTGGTACATCACGGCCAACCGGTCGGAGATGGAAAGGGCCTCCTCCTGGTCATGGGTCACGTAGATCGTCGTGATCCCCGCCCGTTGCTGGATCTTCCGGATCTCCTCGCGCATGAACACGCGAAGCTTGGCGTCGAGATTGGAGAGAGGTTCGTCCAGGAGGAGGAGCCGCGGCCCGTACACCAGCGCCCGTGCCAGAGCAATCCGCTGCTGCTGCCCCCCGGAGAGCTGGGCGGGCCGCCGCGCGTCCAGTCCCGCCAGCTCGACGAGGTCCAGGGCCTCGTGGACGCGGCGCCGGATCTCTCCCTCCGGGAGGCGGCGGGCGCGCAGGCCGTACGCCACGTTTTCGAAGAGGCTCATGTGGGGATAGAGGGCATAGCTCTGGAAGACCATGCCCAGGTTGCGTCGGAAGGGGGGGAGGCTGGTGAAATCCTGACCGTCGAAGACGATCGTGCCGGCCGTGGGGGTCTCGAGACCGGCGATCAGGCGCAGCGTCGTCGTCTTGCCGCAGCCGCTGGGGCCGAGCAGCGTGAAGAGTTCTCCCGCCTGCACCTCCAGCGACACGCTACGGACAGCGGCCACCCGCTCCGCGCCGGCGCCGAACTCCTTGCAGAGCTCTTCGATGATCAGGCTGGCCGGCATTTCTCCTCTTGTTTCATTTGGCGGCCATGACTTCGTCGAATTTCTTCAGGTTCGCCGCCTTCTCCTTGGCAGCCTTCTCGACATCGTAGTCGAAGAACTTGATCTCGGCCGTGGGCCGGAGGCCTGGGGGCGGCGCCACATCCTTCCGGACCGAGCGGCGGAAGAAGGGTTTGCCGGCGGCGATGCTGTGGCCCTCCTTGGAGTTGATGAAGTCGAGGAACAGCTTGGCGTTCTCGGGGTCCGGTCCGCCCTTGATGATCCCCACGGCGTCGTAGCGCAGGCCCGTCCCCTCGGCGGGATGGACCGCCTCCACCGGACGCCCCTCCTCCTTCAACTTGAAGACATTCTCCTCGCCCGTCAGCCCAATCACGAATTCGCCCGTGCCCACCCCCTGGTAGGCCAGCTTCGAGGAGGACGTGATCGTGGCGTTCTTCACCACCGCCTGGACCAGCGGCCATCCATGGAGCTGGATCATCTGGGCCAGTTGCGCATAGGCAGAGCCCGAGAGGGCCGGGTTGGCCATGATGATCTTGCCCTTCCACTTCGGCTCGCCCAGGTCCTTCCACGCCTTGGGCGCCTCGGCGGGCGAGGCAAGGCTGGTGTTGATGATCAACACCTGGAGCGGCATGCTGAAGCCGTAAAAGCGCCGCTCCCGGTCCTTCATCTGATCGGGGAAGTCCGCGTCCAGCTTGGAGGTGTAGGGCTGAAACAGGTCGGCCATCTGGAGGAAGGATTCCTTGCTGGCGGCGAGCATGATGTCGCCCTGGGGCCTCGCCGCCTCGGCCTTCACCCGGGTGAACAGCTCCCCCACCCCGGCCGAGATGATCTCCACCTTGACGTCCGGATGCTTGGCGTTGAACGCCTTGGCGAAGGCCTCGCCGAACTCGGCCGTGTCCGCGTTGTAGATCACCGCCTTGCCGGCGGCAAACGTTGCCGGCGAGGAGGCCAGGCCGGCCATCAGCAAAAGAGCAAGAGCGACGCCGAGAATGATGTGCGGTCTCATGGCTCAACCTCCTCTTCCCGTTGGGCGATCCCTCGGCCGGAACCGGCCGCACGATCGTGGCTGGCGCCCCATCCTCAGGATCTGAGCAGGCCTCTCGGATGCTTCAGCGGTATCACTTCGCAGGCGGATGCCAGTTGTCAAGGAAAGCGAGGGATGGGGGATGGATTTCTGAGGCGTCCCCAAAACCCCTTGCCCGACCCTCGGCCAGGGGATACACTCAGTTGGTCCCAAAGAGGTGCGCTCGCTGACAACCTGTCTCCGGGAGTCACGTCTCGTCATGCCATTTCGCGCCGACCCGACCAAGGAATACTACGCCATCCTGGGCCTGAAAGAGGCTGCCTCGCCCGAGGAGATCCGGCGGGCTTATCGCAAGCTGGCCCTGCACTACCACCCCGATCGGAACCGGGGCGACGCCGGGGCGGAAGAGCGGTTCAAGGCCATCAGCGAGGCCTACGGCGTCCTGATTGATCCCGAGAAACGCCGGATGTACGACCTGTCGCACGGGGCCGGCGTCGGGGCCGCGGCGGGCGATCGATCCGGGCCGGGCCCGTTTTCCAGTCAGGAGGACATCCTCCGCGACCTCCTTCATAACCGGGAGGCCGCCACCATCTTCGAGGAACTCACCCACGAGTTCCAGCGCATGGGCTTCCGCTTCGACGATGGATTCGTCCGGCACGTGTTCTTCGGCGGACGGGGGATCGTCTTCGGGGGGATCTTCTTCGGCGGGCCGTTCACCTGGGGTCGCCGGGCGGACCGCGAGTATCCCGGCCGCTTCGGCCGGCGGATCGAGCCGTGGGGTCCCTGGCTCCGACACAAAGAGACGGCCGAGGGCGAGCCCCCGGGCCTCTTCACGCGTCTCGGTCACGCCTTGCGTGGCGTGATCGGCGGCCTCGGGCGTGCGGCCCGCCTCGCCCTGGGGGTCGGCGAGCCCGGGGTCGATCTTCGCCGCGAGCTCGCCGTCACGCGGGAGGAGGCCAGGCAGGGTGCCAAGAAACGGTTCCGCTTCGCGCGGGGCGCCGAGATGGAAGAGATCATCGTCACGGTGCCGCCGGGCGTGCGGCACGGAACCCAGCTCCGCCTTCGAGGCAAAGGCCTGGTCGGGAAAACCGGCGTACCCGGCGATCTCTATCTCAGAATCCAGCTCACAGAGTGAACACAGCATCCGCTGTCAGCTCTTGGATTGGTTTCCCCATGGCTCGACGTCGTCCCGCGTCTTCAGAATGCCGGGCACTGAAGCCCTGATGGCACAGCAGCGCTTGACGATTCCCGTGGACGGGGCAAACCTCGCGGCCGTCCTCCATCTCCCCGAGGCCGGCCAACGCTGGCCCTGCGTGGTGGCGGCGCATGGGCTCCTGAGCTCCAAGGACAGCGGCAAGTACGTTCGGATCGGCGAGGCATTCAGCCAGGCCGGGCTCGCCGTCTGCCGATTCGACTTCCGCGGCTGCGGCGAAAGCGACGGGAGCCTGGCCGAAACGACGGTGGCCCAGCGCGTCGCCGACCTTCGATCGGTAGTCGAGCGAATGCGATCCCACCCCGCCCTGAGCGGCCGCGTGGCCCTCCTGGGAAGCAGCCTGGGCGCCTACGTGTCGCTCTTCGTGGCCGGCCAGGATTTCAAGATCAAGGCGGTGGCTGCCTGGGCGACGCCGGCAAACCTGGACGATCTCGCCGAGCGACCCGAGGCGGTGCGTGCACAGGGCCTGGGCGATTCCTTCATCGCCGAGTTGCTCTCGGCCCGCTACCGTCGCGCTCCGGTGGGGGCGCGCTACTGCCTTTTCATCCACGGGGATCAGGATGAGCTGGTGCCCCTGGACCACGCCCGGCATCTGTACGAGGCATCCTTGAACCCCCGGCAACTGGAGATCATCCCGGGCGGGAACCACCAGCTCACGGATCCGGCCCACCGGGACCGCGCGATCCGGATGAGTCTGGATTGGATCGGCCGGTATCTGTGAGGCAACGGTCAGCCCCCCACCCCTTGCCCTCCCCCTCTGTGAGGGGGGAGGGGAGGGTGGGGGTGCGGCTGAGCGCTGACCGCTGACAGCTCCTCTTGTCGAGGAAATCCGTGAACCTTTTTTCTGCCTTCGAGGCGGTGGCCGCAGGGCAGCCGGACCGGCTGGCCCTCCAGATCAGGGAGGGGACAGGGTATCGCCGCCTCACCTATGGCGGGGTCGCCCGTCAGGCGCGGGCGCTGGCCGCGGCCTTGCTCCAGGCCGGAGTGGCGCCCGGGGATCGCGTGGCCCTCGTCAGCGAGAATCGCCCGGAATGGACCGTGGCCTACTTTGCCGTGACCGCCGCAGGCGCCACCGCGGTGCCCCTGGACGTTCAACTGAGCGACGGCGAGCTGGCCATCGTCCTCGCCCACGCAGGCTGCCGGATGGCCGTCGCCTCGGGGAAGCAGGCGCCGCGTCTGCTCGCCGTGAAGGCCGGAGGCGAGGCGGCGCTCCGGGTGGTGGACCTTGACGCCGACGCCTCCACCGAACGCGCCCTCGCCTTCCGGCCCATCCTGCGGGATCACGGGGAGACTGAGCGACCATCGCTCCCAACCGTTGGCGACGGTGCCCTCGCGTCGATCCTGTACACCTCGGGCACCACCGGCACGCCCAAGGGAGTGATGCTGAGCCACGGGAACTTCCTGGCCAACGCCCAGAGCATCCTGGAATTCGGACTGGTGAACCGCCGGGACAATCTCCTGGGCCTGCTCCCCATGCACCACGCCTTCGCCTTCATGGTGCAACTCATCATCCTCTACTCCGGCGCCCACATCACGTTCCCGCCGTCGTTGAAGGGCCCGGACCTTTTGGCCTGCATGCACGAGACCGGCGTGACCCTTCTGATCGGCGTGCCGCAGCTCTTCTACATGCTGCACAAGGGGATCTTCGACGAGATCGGCCGCCGCCCGCTCCTGGTCCGGTTCCTTCTGAAGGGTTTGCTCCGCCTCTCCGGTGGCCTGCATTCCCTCGGCATCAACCTCGGCCGGATGGTTTTCGCGCCGGTCCATCGGAGGTTCGGCGGCCGCCTCCGCATCCTGTGCAGTGGCGGCGCGCGCCTGGATCCCGTCATCGCCCGGGACTTCCTGTCCCTGGGGTTCACCATGACCGAGGGGTACGGCCTCACCGAGACGGCGCCGGTGGTCTGCTTCAATCCGCTGGATCGGATGCGGCCGGGATCGGTCGGGGTCCCGCTGCCCGGCGTCGAGGTCAGCATCCTCAACCCGGATGCCGAGGGCGTGGGCGAGATCGCCATCCGCGGCCCCAACGTCATGCGGGGCTACTATCAGAATCCCGCCGCCACGGCCGAGGTCGTGCGGGACGGATGGTTCCTCTCGGGGGACCTCGGTCGCCTGGATGCCGGCGGCTACCTCACCATCACGGGGCGGGCCAAAGAAGTCATCGTCCTGAGTTCAGGCAAGAACATCTACCCGGAGGAGGTGGAAGAGCAGTACCTGAAGAGCCCCTACATCAAGGAGATCTGCCTGGTCCCGCAGACCTCCGAGCGGGGCGGGGCCGCCGTCGAGGGTCTGTTGGCCCTGGTCCTGCCGGACCTGGAGTACTTCCGGGCCCAGGGCATGACCAATATCTTCGAGACCATCCGCTGGGACATGGAAAACGTGGGGCGGGATCTGCCGGCCTTCAAGCGTCCGACGGGCCTCGCCATCGTCAAGGAGGGATTCCCGCGGACGCGGCTGGGCAAGATCCAGCGCCACCTGGTGCGGCAAAGGTTCCAGGCCGAACGCGCGCAGGAGACGGCAGCGGCCGAGGCGCCGCCCTCGGATGCGGACCAGGCCCTCCTCGAGGACGAGGTGGGTCGGCGTGTCCTGGCGTACCTCCGGGAGGCGGTCGGCAAGCCGGCCGTCCGACTGGACGACAACCTCGAGCTGGACCTCGGCATGGACTCCCTGGCGCGCCTGGAGATGCTGGTCGGCCTGGAGGAGATCTTCAACGTGAAGATCCCCGACGAGGCGGCCGCCGAATGCTTCACCGTCCGGGAGGTCATCCAGCGCCTGCAAACGCTCCGGGGCGCGCCGGCCGGTCCCGCTGCGCCATCCCGCCGGCGGGGCTGGGGGGAGATCCTGATGGCATCGCCGCCGGCCCAGGTGCAGGCCCTGGTCGAGGGAAGCAGCCGCCCATCGGCGAACGCCATCACCGCCACCACCCGGGGCCTCTGCGTCGCGCTGTTCCGGACCATCTACCGCCTGCGGGTGGAGGGGCTCCAGCACGCGCCAGCGAGTGGCCCGCTGATCCTGGTGGCGAACCATTGCAGCTTCTTCGACGCGTTCATCCTGGCCGCATCCCTCCCGCTCCGAATCTGCCAGCAAATGTTCTACATGGGATTCGAGTGGTTCTTCCGCCACCCCCTCCTGGCCTGGTGGGGACGCGGGGTGCGCGTCATCCCGGTGGATATGGACACACTCCTGATGCGGGCCCTGCAGGCGTCGGCCGTCGTCCTGCGGCAGGGCAAGATCCTGTGCGTGTTCCCCGAGGGAGAGCGGTCGGTGGACGGTCGGGTCCGGCCCTTCCGGAAGGGGGTCGGTATCCTGGCCAAGGAATTGAAAGTCCCCATCCTGCCCGCCTACATCGCCGGCTCCTTCGAGGCGTGGCCCCGCGGCCGGTCGTTCCCGCGCATCCATCGGCTTAGGGTGCGGTTCGGCCCGGTGGCGACGCCCGAAGCGCTCCTCGCCGCCGGGGGGCCGCGCGGCGTGGACGAGTACGAGACGCTCGTCATGCGGCTCAGGGAGCGGGTGGCCGCCCTCGGCGGCCAGACCAGGGGCTCCCCTTGACCGTTGACCGCATGGCCTCGGTGTCCACAGCGTGGGCGGCATAGGGACACGAGGGCGCGGATTGGGGCCAGGCTTGCGTAATTGTGTAACTATTCAGCGATCAACTTCGAAGGGAGGCTCCAGATGGCGCGCAAGCCCCGCATTGATACCGTTGGCGTCTTGTACCATGTCATCACTCGTGGAAACAACCGGCAGGTTCTCTTTCGGTCGCGTGCGGATTGGAATCGCTACCTGGCGATCCTGGCCGACGCTCAGCGCCGCTTCGCGATTCGGCTCTACGCGTATGTGTTGATGCCGAACCATATCCATCTCCTCCTCGAGTTGACCGCGGGGAAACTGGCGAGGTGTCTGCAGGTGATCCAACAGCGGTACGCCCAGTACGTCAACCGGAAATACCGGCGGGTGGGTCACCTCTATCAGGGTCGGTACCGCGCGATCGTGTGCGAGCGGGATCGTTTTCTCTTCGCGTTGGTTCGATACCTACACCTGAATCCAGTACGTGCGGGCCTTGTGCAAGATCCGGCGGACTATCCATGGAGCAGCCACGCGGCCTATCTGGGCCGTCAGTTGAGCCCTCTCGCACTAACCACAGGACTCGTCTTGGGAGCGTTGGACCCGAAGATCGCCAAGGCCAGGAGAGCCTATGCACAATTCGTCAAGGAGGGCTTGGGGGCTGGGCACGCGCCGGAATTTTACGAGGTGCAGGAGCAGCAGATCCTGGGTAGCGAGCGATTCGCCGAGAATATTTCGCTCTCCTGTGGAGCCTCCAGCCGGAAACGCGGCAAGGTAGCATTGGGATTGGAAGAGCTAATGGTACGGGTCAGCCTCGCCACCCGCGTTCCCCCCGCCCTCATCAAAGGAAGAGGCCGGGCCGAGCAAGTCTATGCAGCCAGAGCGCTCTTCTGTTACGCCGCGATACGCGTCGCGGGCGTCTCCGCGCGAAGGGTGGCAGAAGCGATAGGCCGTGACCCCTCCAACACCACAAGGGCGGTCGCATGGGTGGAGCGGATGAACACACGTGAGCGTAAGAAGCTACTTCAACGAGTCTTCGGCCAGGATTGAGATACGCACTTACGCAAGCCTGGCCCCAATAGCCAAGATCACCCGAGAAAGTGGAGCAGGTGGCGGGCGCGCCGGTACCAGGGGCGATCCTCGGCCCGCCGGTACCAGGGTGCGGTGCGGTAGGAGGCAACGGCTTCCTGGAGGGCGGCTCGTGCCTCGTCCCGCTTCCCGAGGCACTCCAGGGCCTGGCCGAGCTTGAACCAGCCCTCCACACTGGAGCTGTGAATCCCCGTGGCTTGCCGATAGCGCTCCGCCGCCTGCTCCCACTCTCCGCGCTCGGCGCGGAAGTCTCCCAGCCGCAGGTACGGCTCACCATAGCCGAACTTCGGATTCAGGGCCAAGGCCCGCTCGACGAGTTCTCGCCCCCGCTCGAACTCTCCGTCGTGGAGCAGGCACAACCCCAAGGTATAGTTCGCCTCGGGCAGGTCGTCAGCCCTCGGCATGGCCTGTGTGAGCTCGGCGCGCGCCTCGCGGAAGCGTCCGTGCCTCACCAGGATCGCCCCGAGATTCGTCCGGGCCTTCACGTCGTGCGGGTTCACGGCCAGGCTGCGGCGCAGCCGTCCCGCCTCACCCTGGGCCCGCACCCACCGGTGGAAGCGCCAGGCATAGCGCGAGCCGGCCAACCACCCGGGCAGGGATAGGGCGATGATCACGAGGAGCGCCAGGAGCGGGTTCCCCGTGATCCAGCTCAGCAGCGCGAAGAGAAAGAAGCGGCCCACTACAACTCCTGGCTAGAAGGCTGGGAAGCTAGCCGCGTGTGTCCGAAATCCGCCCGCATAACCCGAGCCCCGGGGCCGCTCCAAGACGCCGGGCCCGCGGGCCGGCCGGTTCTCGACGAGGCCCCAGGCGTCGCGGAGGGGACTCGGGGCGAAGGTCGGCAGACTTACGACACACATGACAACTAGGCGGGCGCGGAAGCATCGAGCGTCCTAGCCTTCCAGCTTCCAGGCATCCTAGCGGAAAAGAAACGGGGGGCGAAGGCGTCGCCCCCCGAGCGTGATCCGCGCCCGCCACACCTCACACGAGCTGCTTCAGCCGCTCCTTGGATTGCTCCAGGACCGCCGCGTGTAGGCTGTTGCCGTGGGAGTCCATGGTGACCACGGCGGGGAAGTCCTTCACGCGGAAGGCCCAGATGGCCTCGGGGCTGCCGAACTCTTCCAGGTACACTCCCTCGACGGCCGTCACGCACTCGGCGAGCACTTGAGCCGCCCCGCCGATGGCGTGCAGGTACACGCAGCCGACCTTCCTGCAGGCCTCCAGCGTTTTGGCCCCCATCCCGCCCTTGCCGATGACCGCCCGGAGGTTGAACTTCTCGATGATGTGGCCCTGGTAGGGCTCCTCCCGGATCGAGGTGGTGGGGCCGGCCGCCTTCACCACCCACTTGCCCTTCTCCTTGATCACCACCGGGCCGCAGTGGTAGATCATCTGGTTCGTGAGGTCCACGGGGGGCTTTCCCCCCTCGTGGAGGAACTTGTGGACGGCGTCCCTTCCCGTGTACACCATGCCGGACACGTGAACCATGTCCCCCATCTTCAGCGCGCGGATCTTCTCCTCGGTGTACGGCTCGACGAGCTGGATCATGTTCGCCCTCGTTTCGACTTTCGATTTTGGATTGCGGATTGCCGATTGACCGGACCAATCGAAAATCCTCAATCACCAATCGAAAATTCCCCTAGTACAGCCACTCCACGATCTTGCCGCTGTCGTTCAGGACGAAGCCCTGCCGCCGGTAGGCCCAGCACATGTACGAGATGGACACGAAGTAGCTCGCCGGCAGCCGGTTCAGGGCGCCGATCTTGCACCCCAAGAGCGTCGCGGCCCCGCCAAAGCCCATGGGGCCGATGCCCAGCTTGTTGGCGCTCACCACGATGTCCTTTTCCAGGGCCGCCAGCGTCGGGTTGGGATTCACATCGTCCATCGTGCGGAGCAACTGCTCCTTGGAGTGGAGGTAGCCCGTCGCCCGGTCGCCGCCGATGCAGACGCCCAGGATCCCCGGGCCGCACCCCTTTCCCTGGGCCTGGAGCACGGCGTCCAGGATCGCCTTGCGGACGCCCTCCAGCTCGCGGTTCGCGTTGATGCGCGTGTCGGGGAGCGAGTACTGCGCCCCCACGTTCTCGCACCCGCCGCCCTTCAGGATCAGGCGCACGTCCGCCCGCGTGCCGCGCTGCTGGTGGAAGTGGATGCTGGGGCTGCCCGGACCCAGGTTGTTGCCGGTGTTCTTGCCCGTGACCGAGTCCACCGAGTTCTGGCGAAGGTACCCTTTGGCCGTGGCCTCGGCCACCGCCTCCGCCGCCGCCTTCTCGAAGGCGAGCTGGTCGAACCCCTTGGGGGATCGGACGAAGAACAGGATGCTGCCGGTATCCTGGCAGAGCGGCGCGGACTTCAGCTTGGCCATGTCGATGTTCTTCACGATGATGTTCATGGCGTACTGTGCATTGCTGCCTTCCTGCTCCTGCTTGGCGTACCGGGCGATCGTCTGGACGACGTCGTCGGGCAACTCGGCCGAGGTGCGCCGGACCAGTTCGAGGAGATTGGCCCTGAGGTTCCGCATGACGGACACTCCCTTCTGAGCGGCCTGGATGGCCAGGGTCCTCGCACAACCCTGGCCGACGGGCATCGCCCGATTTCTCACGACTCTCGGCGGATTCTAGTCCCGCCTCGAAGCCACTGTCAACGCCCAGGACTGGAGAACCGTACCTTGTCAGTCCAGACGTTAGTATGCTACAGTGCGCCACGTTCCGGCGGGGCCGCGCGGAACGCGCGGTCACAGGTCCTGGAGGAACGGGTTCGTCCGGCGCTCCTCGCCGATGGTGGTGCTGGGCCCGTGGCCGGGCCAGACCTGGGTGTCGTCGTCGAGGGTGAGCAGCCGCTCCTTGATGGACTTCAGGATCTGCTGGAAGTCGCCCCCGGGCAGGTCGGTCCGGCCGATGCTTCCATTGAACAGGGTGTCGCCGGCGAAGAGGGTGTCCTTGGCGCCGCCCGGGACGTGGATGGAGAGGCTGCCCGGCGTGTGTCCGGGCGTGTGGATGATGTGGGCGCCGATCTTCCCGACGGCGACGCCGTCGGCGTCCCGGACGAACTGGTCCACGGCGGTCATGCGGATCGGCGGGACGCCGTACATGGCGAACAGCTCGGCCTGCCGCGGGGCCGTTTCGTAGATGGGCAGGTCGGCCCTGTGCAGCCAGATCTGGGCCCCCGTCGCCTCTTTCAGCTCGCGGCAGTTGCCCACATGATCGAAGTGGGCGTGGGTGTTGAGGATGTACTTGGCCGTGAGGTGGTGCCGCTTCAGAACCGCCAGGATGCGCTCGACCTCGTCGCCCGGATCGATGACGATGGCCTCACGCGTCTCCTCGTCGCCCAAGATGGAGCAGTTGCACTGCAGCGCCCCGACTACCAGGACCTCGTGGATCATCCGACCTCCCGGTCTAATCTCGGATTGCCGATTGCGGATTTCGGATTTACGGGTCTCGCGAACACGCTACGTCTCGCCAATCGAGCCTAGCACATCAACGGGCGGAAAGGAACGATCACGTCCATGGCTATCCTGAAAGTGTGCGTCCTCGGCAACCCCGTCCTGCGGGTTCCCGCCGAGCCGGTGAAGAACATCCAGGCCCCCGAGATCCAACGCCTGATCGACGACATGATCGAGACCATGCGAGAGTATCGGGGCATCGGGCTGGCGGCGCCGCAGGTGCACCGCTCTCTCCAGATCGCCGTGATCGAGGAAGAGAAGGCGCCCGAGGCGTCCCAGGAACCATCCTGGCCGCTCCTCGTACTGATCAATCCACGGATCATCCCGCTGACCGACCAGATGGCGGAGGATTGGGAGGGCTGTCTCAGCATCCCGGATCTGCGCGGGAAGGTCCCCCGCTTCCAGGAGATCGAGGTCCAGGCCCACGACCGGCGGGGGAAGGCGCTGCGCCTCAAGGCCAGCGATTTCTTCGCCCGGGTGATCCAGCACGAATGCGACCACCTGACGGGCACCCTGTTTTTGGACCGGATGAAGAGCTTCGAGACGCTGACCTTCCCGGCGGAGTACGCCCGCTTTTGGGCCCCCCGCGAGGACGAGGGGTGAGCCAGCCTCCCGACTACCGGTTCTGCCCCCGCTGCGCGGGGTCCCTTGCATGGCGCACCCTCAAGGCCCGCGAGCCGTCCCGCCTGGTCTGCCAGACCTGCGGCTTCATCTTCTTCCTCGACCCCAAGGTGGCCACCGGCGCCATCTTCTCCCTGGACGGGGGCATCCTTCTGATCCAGCGGGCCATCGAGCCCAGCTACGGCAAGTGGGTCTTTCCCGGGGGCTACGTGGACCGCGGCGAATCCCCGGAGGCCGCGGCGATCCGCGAGGTCAGGGAGGAGTGCGGACTGGATGTTCGCCTGGCCCGGCTCCTCGGCGTGTACTCCTCCCCCGGCAATCCCGTGATCCTGATCGCCTACGTGGGCGAGGTCACGGGCGGCACCCTCGCGGTTGACGAGGAGGGCCTGGACGCCCGCGCCTTTCCCCCGGCCGAAATCCCCTGGGATCAGCTCGCCTTTCCCAGCACCCTGAGGGTCATTCGCGATTACCTGACGCTCATGCCTCACGGTTGAGGACGGTCACAGGATGCGCGAGCGGTGCAGGGATGCCTTCACCTTCACCCTCCTGGCGGCGCTGCTGGCAGGCTGCGCCTCGACGGAGACCGGAATCCCGCAGGAGGGACGGGTCGTCCTCCAGGCGGGCGCTGCCCCGTCCGGTTCGCCCAGCGCAGTGGTCGTCCCCGGCCGGCAGATCCGGCGGCTGGCCGTGCCCGTCCCCGGCGTCGATCCTGTCTGGCGGGTTGGCTGGCGGGAAGCCAAGAAGGAGACGCAGGGAGCGGGGGGAGCGTATTCCGGCCTCATGACCGGGTTGATGATCGTGCAGTCGGTCCCCTTCCTCATTGGGTTCTGGCCCGCCGCCGTGGGGGTCGTGGCGGGAACCACCGCCATGGGCGCATTCGGGGCCCAGTTCGAGGCCCAAGCCTTCACCAAGATGACGACCGACGATCGGGGAACGATCGTCCAGGCCGCCACCGACCTCAACCCCGACCCTCTGCTCCGCCAGTCCACGGCGGCGGCCCTGGCGGCTCGAATGGGCGGACCGCCCCTCACGCTTGTCTGCTACCCCACCTACGGTCCGGATACGCCCGGGACGGATCCGTTGGCCGATGCCCGCGGGCAGGGGGCCGACGGGGTGCTCAACGTCTCGCTGGAGGCCTTTGGCCTGGCCATGGGAGAAGACGCGGACATGTTCGGCGTCTTCGTCCGGATCCGGGCGCAACTGGTCGAGTCCGCGGGGGGCGGACTCCGCTACGAACGCGTCCTGGAGTACGGCCCGGGCCAGGCCCTCCTCGGGCTGCCGAGGCCGGCGGCGTACTCGCTGGAATTCCTGGCCCTGGATCAGGCGCGCGTCTTCCGGCACGAGCTGCAGCAGGTGATCGCGCGGATGGCCAGGGTCGTGGCCGAGGATCCCGCCCTGCCCCTCGCCGCGCGCTGATCAGGTCCCGGGCTGGCGCGGGAGCAGGTGCACGACGGTGGCCCCCCAGCCGCCACGATCCGGCGGCGCGTCGCCGAAATCCAGGACGAGGGGATGGGTGCTGAGGAGCGATCGGATGATGGCCCGCTGGGTTCCCGTGCCGCGGCCGTGGATCAAGCGCACCTCGCGGAAGCCGCGCCGGGCGCACTCCTCGAGGTACTCGGTCACCACCGCCGGGATGTCCTGGGGCGCGAAGGCGTGGAGATCCAGCCAGTCCTCGATGGGCACCACGACCTCGCGTTCATCATCTCGCCCATCAATGGGATCTTCGGCCATCGCGGCGTGGCCCTCGTCAGCATGCTGGATGCCGCCCAACACGCTCGGCCAATGAAACATTTCAAACGGACGATGCAAAACCGACAACGAAATAGCGCCGGAGATCGACACGTGCCCGGCGTCGGTCAGGTCGCCCCTCATTGTCAGTTGTCGGTTGTCGGTTTTCCATTTTCAATTTGCACGAGGCGCCTCACGCCTCTAGTGGCGGCCGGCGCCCTCGTGCCGGGCTCACCGCCTCGAAGGCGTGACCAATGCGAAGCAGCATCGCCTCGTCGAAGTGCCGCCCCACGACCTGGAGGCCGATGGGCAGGCCGCCCGCGGTGAAGCCACAGGGCACAGATAGGGCCGGGTGCCCCGTGACGTTGATCGGCCGCGTGCACCGGATGAGCCACCAGCGCACGTCCTCGGTCAGACCGTCCACCGTCGCCTCCCGCGCCTCGAGCCGCGGGGCGGGGATGGGCGTCGTCGGGAGCAGGAGGGCGTGCACCCGTCCGAGGACTGCATCCACCTCGGCGCGGATGACCTGGCGGGCGCGCTGCGCCTTCAGGTACTGGGTGGCCAGGACGAACTGGCCGGCCGTGAGGCGGGCGCGGACGTCCGCGCCGTACAGGGCGGCGCGGGTTTTCAGGTAGGGCTCGTGATAGGCGGTGGCCTCGGATGCGATGATGGCGAAGGAGGCCGGACCGGCATGCGGGATCCTGGGCAGCGGGACCTCCTCCACGGAGGCGCCCAGGCCCTCCAGCAACCTCGCCGCGCCGAGGACGGCCGCCCGGACCTCGGGGTCCAGGCGTTCGAAGAAGAGATTCTTGGGCAGTCCCAGGCGGAGGCCGCGGACCCCTCCCTCCAGGGCGCGGCGATAGTCGGGCACCGGGACGTCGGCCGTGGACGGGTCGGCGGGATCGCGTCCCGCCAGGATCTGCAGCAGCAGGGCCGCATCGGCCACCGTGCGGGTCATCGGGCCCACGTGATCCAGCGACCACGCCAGGGGGATCACCCCGGCGCGGCTGACGCGACCGTAGGTGGGCTTCAACCCGACGATGCCGCACAGCGACGCCGGGATCCGCACCGAGCCTCCTGTGTCCGTCCCCAGCGCCCCGGCGCAAAGGCCGGCGGCCACCGCGACGCCGGAGCCGCTGCTGCTGCCGCCCGGCATCCGGGCGCGATCCCACGGATTCTTCGGCGTGCCGTAATGCGGATTCACGCCCGTGGGGCCGTAGGCGAACTCGTGCATGTTGAGCTTGCCCAGCAGGATGGCGCCCGCCGCGTGAAGGCGCGCCGTCACGGCCGCATCGGCGTCCGGGACCCACTCCTTCAGGATGCGGGAGCCGCAGGTCGTGGGGATGCCGCGGGTCATGACCAGGTCCTTCAGGGCGATGGGGATCCCGTGGAGCGGCCCCCGGTAGCCTCCCCGGGCGATCTCCTCCTCGGCCGTGCGTGCCGCGGCCAGCGCCGGGGCCGAGAAGACCGTGATATAGGCCCGGAGGGCGCTGTCCTCCCGCTGGATCCGGTCCAGGTGGGCGCGTGTCAGCTCCACGGGGGAGAGGGCGCGGCGGCGAATCTGCTCGCCGGCCTCGGCGATGCCGAGTCGGGTGAGCTCATCGGGCGCCACGGTTTGCCTCCGCCGGCGGGAGGAGCACGGTCGCCGGCTCCACCGCGAGAAGATCCAGGTCATCCAGGCGGGCCAGGCCGTCCTGCTGGGCGCCGATCTGGGACGCCGCAACGGTCAGGTCGGCCGGGTCGGCCGGGATCCGCGAGAGTTCCTGACTGAGGGCCTGCAGCAACTGGGTCGAGATGTCGGCCATGATCTCCTCCCGGGACATGATCGTTGAGAGCCTCTACTTTAGCAGGGGCCCGTTCGCACTGTCCAGCCGAAAGGCCGGGCCGCCGCCGTCTTGGCCCCCGCGGGTCGAGGCCATCTGATGGCGGCCACCCATGCCGGCGCGCGGCGGGCGGCGTTCTGGCAGGCCGTGTTCCTGGTCCTGGGCCTCCTCGTCTTTGCGGGCCTGATCTACGGGGTCGGCCCCTGGGCGGTCCTCGACGCCCTGCAGCCTCTGGGCTGGTTGACGCCCCTGATCGCGCTCCCCTACTTCGCCTCCTACTTCGTCGACAGCATCGGCTGGTGGTGGATCCTGCGGCGTGATTTCGATCCATCCCCGGAAGACCGCCGGCCCGCGCCGCTCCTGCTCCAACTCTTCAGCATGCGCGCGGCCGGGGAGGCGGTCAATGCCATCACCCCCACCGCCTATCTGGGCGGCGAGCCCGTCAAGGCCTGGCTCCTGCAACGACTGGGCATCGCCCTTGCCCCGGCCCTGGCGTCGGTTCTGGTGTCCAAGACGGCCTTGATGCTCACCCAGGGCGGCTACGTCTTCCTGGGCCTGCTGGTGGCCTTGCATGGCTGGCGGCCCGCCGTCCCGCTCCCCCTGGCGGCGGGGGTCGGGGTCCTCCTCGGCGTCCTGACCTTCGGTTCTCTGATCGGCCTGCAGCGCCGCGGCCTCTTCGTTTCTCTCCTGGGCCTGTCACGCCGCTGGACCGGGCGCCAGGCGCTCCTGGCCGCGTGGGAGGCGGACGTGCGCGCCCTGGATGCCCGCCTGCGGGAATTCTACGATAGGCGCCTTGGAGACTTTTCCGTCTGCTGCGCGCTCCACTTCCTCGGCTGGGTGGTGGGATCGTTCGAGGTGTACGCGGCCTTGTGGCTGCTGGGCCACCCGGTGCCCTTCGCCAGCGCCTTCGCCATCGAGGCCCTGTCGGGTGTGGCCAAGATGGCCGCGGTCATCGTGCCCGGCAGCCTGGGAGTGCAGGAGGGCGGCCAGGTCCTGATCTTCGTGGCCTTCGGCCTCACGGCGCCTCTGGCCGTGACCTTCGGCCTCCTGCGGCGGGGGCGCGAATTGCTCTGGATCGGCTTTGGCCTCGCCGTCCTGATTCATCATCATGCGTTGGGCCGGCTGCGCGAGCGGTGGATGGCGGGAGGGAAGCCCTGAGGGGAAAAGAAAAAGGCCTCGAAGGTTTCACGGCAAGCTGGCCGCCCCGGTGGACAAGGCCGGAGACTTCGAGGCCCGGCGATTGCTGGGATTCCGCAGACGAAACCCCGGGCGTTCGCCTGAGCGGGGAGACGCCTACGTTACAATCACCTCACCTGTCCAGTGTAATATGCCCACTGGATCACCTCCTTTCTGGTGTAGGCTGAACGTACTCGCAGATTTTCCGGGACGCAAGAAAAAAATGTACGTCGGGGGGGAAATTTTTTCGGTCGCGACCAAAGGAGGCACCTCATGAATGGCTGGTCGGAGCGGGTGAAGCGGAGGAAGCGGCTGAACGGGCAGATCCTGCGGAGCCGGATGCGGGTCTTTCCCGGGTTCCAGGAACTGGGAAACCAGGTGTTCGCCGACGGGGCCATCAGCCGGAAGTTGAAGGAGGTCATAGCGCTGGCCGTCGCCGTCGCCCGGAACTGCTTCGACTGAATTGACCATCGCGTCGAGGAGGTCCTCGACCTGGGCGGGACCGACGCCGAATTGGCGGAGGCCCTGGACGTCGGCTTGCTGATGGGCGGCACCCTCGCGGCCAAGTCGGTGCGCCACGCCCTCGAGGTGCTGGCGGAGATCCGCGACGCGAAGGGGAAGGGCCG
>Ga0315282_10002052_pt1 | contig 37540 bp, 26 predicted proteins | sample YL17G07_20_MG_FD_203693 | JGI IMG/M metagenome (GOLD analysis project Ga0315282, IMG submission 203693) | Sediment microbial communities from Yellowstone Lake, YNP, Wyoming, USA - YL17G07_20 | ecosystem: Environmental > Aquatic > Freshwater > Lake > Sediment | place: USA: Wyoming | collected... | reverse complement strand
TGACAGACTTCGCAGGCAACGCCTTCGGCCTTAAGATCGGGGGCCTTCTCGAAGAGCGGGGCATGGCATTTCAAGCACTTGGGATCAGTCGCCGGGTCTTTGACGCTGAGAGCCTGGGCGGCCGCCGCTGCCTGCGCGGAGCTCAACGCGGCAAAGGACTTAGAATGATTGCTTCCTTGCCAGATCGGGTATTGTTTGCCTTTGGCTTCGGAATTGTGGCAGGGCATGCATTTTTGGGCGCCGACATAAGTGAAATTCTGGCTCATTACGGCCGCAGCGAAGACGATGATGGCGATCATAACGCCGGGGATCAGGAAGCCGGCCATCAGGGCCTTCTTCATGGGCTCCTCCTTTGTCGCTTTGAAGAGTTCTCCATTATATGCGAGCGCTACGATGTTGTCAATTCTTCCATCGAGTAATTCTATAAGATTTATAGAGTATTGACGTCAAGGCGTCTCCGCCTTCGGTTTTCGGCGGAAAATTCTATGCCTGTCGCCCGATACTTAGGCGTAGCTATGCAGGCCCGTCAACAAATAGTTGACCCCGAAATAGGTGAACAGGGCGGCCAAGAAGCCGATGATGGCGATGATCGCCGAGCGTTTTCCCTTCCAGCCCATAACGATCCGCGTGTGGAGATAGAGGGCGAAGACGATCCAGGTGATGAGGCTCCAGACTTCCTTCGGATCCCAGGTCCAGTAGGAGCCCCAGGCCTTGTAGGCCCAAACCATCCCGAAGACGAGCCCGCCCAGCGTGAAGAGCGGGAAACCGACGGCCACCGAGCGGTAGCTCACGGAGTCCCATTTTTCCTTTTTCTCCGGCTCCTTGGCCGCAAGATACATGATGCTCGTGATGAAGGCGACGGCGAAAAAAGCCTCGCCCAGGAGCGTCACCGAGACATGGAGCCAGAGCCAGTAGCTCTGGAGCGCGGGGACGAGCGGCGTCGCCTCTTTGGGCATGAGCGGAGATGAGGCCAGGGCAACGAGGCCGATGACGATCAGCATGAGATAAGGCCCGATCTTGGAAATTCCGAATTTTTTATCGATGATGACAAAGGCCAGGACCGAGGCCCAGGAGAGGAAGGACAGGGATTCATACATGTTGGTGAAGGGGGCGTGGCCGCTCTCCATGGTCCGGAGGATGAGGGCGAAGGTGTGGCTGACCAGGCCGGCGATCGCCAGAGCGGAGCCCATTTTGGCCCGGCCGGGCTTTTTTGAGAAAAAGAAAGTCAAATAAAAGAGGGCCGATAAAATATAAAGGATAAACGCGACCAGGAAAAAGGTGGATTCGTTCATTTTGATCTCCTTAGCGCTGCGGCGATCTTTTCGAATTCGGCCGCAAAGTTCTCCCGGCTCTTGACGGCGAGGCCTCCCAAGATCGTGTCTGTTTTCCCCTGGCTCTCTTCGAGGACGGCCTTGATTTCCCAGGTCGGCCAATAGAAGGCAAGTCCGAGGCCGAGCATGATGAGAACGCACCCGATCCAGATCAAGGAGGCACCAGGATCTTTGGCCGCTTCGATGACCGAGTACTGGCTTGCCTCGAAGCTTTTGAGCTCGAAGGTCAGGTCGGTCTCTGCCGTTTTGTCCTTGGCGGCGTGCATCTTGGCGAAATCCGGATAGTTGGCGAAGATCCAGCCTGAAAAGATTTTTTCCCCACCGCGGAAGCCTTCGATCAGAGCGGCCGGATTGTTGGGCTGGAGGGAGCGTGTTTCGGGCTCGTTTGTCTCGCCCAGGACGAAATCCGGGATGAACTTCTGGAAGGCGATCGAGGTCTTGTCTTTGTCTTCGAGAAAGGCGCGCTCTCCGACCTTGAGTTTGAACTTTTTGAAATAAGCGGCGTCGCTTGTTTTTTTGGCCCAGACCTCGAAGACCGAGCTGTCCCAGTTATCCCCGTAGTCCGTCTGATAAAAGGAATAGCCTTTGTAGGTCAAGGGACGGTTGACTTCGACGACTTTAGTCAAGACAGGCTTTTTGAGTTCGAGGACGGTCAGGGTGCTCTTCCAGGCTTTGACGTTGCCGTCCGGGTAATATTCCGTGGCAAATTTATCCAAGCGCACTTCGAACGTTGCCTTGGGCACGGGCCGGATATCGCCTTCGTTCAGGGCGATGTGCTCGCGGATCGTGCCCAGGCCGCTGATGATACCGCCGGCCAGGATGATGAGCAGACCGACATGGACGACGTCCGAGCCGAACAAGCCCCAGATTTTTTTTCGGGCCAGAAGGCAGAGGCGTTGTCCCTCGGCCGCTTCCTTGGTCTTGTAATGCGCGGCCGACAATATTTTTTTCATCTCGGCCGCGACATCGGCCAAGGGAGCGTTCTTTTTAATGCGGTCTTTGGCCTTCAGGACGAGGAGGCTCTTGGGATCGCTTGTGACGTGTGGCTTAAAGGCCCGGCGGTATTTGCCGGAGAGCCGGGTGAGTGTGCAGACGATGATGTTGAGGGCGAAAAACCCGAGCAAAGTTAGGTACCAGAAAGAATGATAGAGCCCGGTGAGTTGAAGAAAAATCAATTTTCCGGCGAGGCCGCCGTAGCGGGCCGAGTATTCCTCAAGGGTCCTACCTTGGGGGATGAGTGTTCCGAGGACCGAAGCGATCGCCAGAAGGATAAAAAGGGCGATGGCCAGTCTGATCGAAGTGAAAAATTTGATGGGGTTTTTCATCGTCAGCAAAGGCCAGCGGGTCGAAAAAGGGAAAGCGGAAGCAGCCGGGCGTCCGGAGCTACTTCGACTTGCCCCTTTTCTTGGGGATTGCGGTCTTCTTTTCGCAGATGTCCAGGACGTCCTGAAGCGACATCCGCTCGAAGTAGCTCTTGAGCAGCTCGGTCGCCCCTTTCCAGATCTCGTACGTTCCGCAGGTTTTGATCTTGTTGCAGAAGGTCTCGTCTTCGAGGCATTCGACCAGGCTGCACGAGCCCTCGAGGGCTTGAAGGATATCACAGAGTTTGATCTCGGAGGGATTCCTGGCCAAGGTGTAGCCTCCGCCCGCGCCGCGGATGCTCTTGACGAGTTTGTTGATTTTGAGGGGGATGACGATCTGTTCGAGATAGCGGATGGAAATGCCCTCTTCCTCGGACACGTTTCTAAGGATGACAGCTTCATGATCGTTTTTATAATGGCGGGCGAGGTTGACCATGAGTCGAGTTCCATAGCGTCCTTTGGTTGAAAGCTTGATCATTCCGTTCTCCTTTTATGAAGTCGGACCATTGGAATAAAGCCCGATTTCCATCTTAGCCCAGAAAAATAAATATTTCAACATAAATATATAGGAATTATCGAAATAGTTGGAATTAGCCATCTTGACCTTTTTTTCCCATGGCTGTATCCTAGCTCATCATTCTCATGATTAAAGAGATATTGCTCGGCGATGAGGCGGTGGCGCTCGGCGCCGTCCACGCGGGGCTGACGGCGGGATACTCGTATCCCGGGACGCCGGCCTCGGAGATCATGGAATATCTGGTCAGGGTGGCCCGAGAAACGAAAACGTTCATCGCGGCCTGGTCGGTCAACGAAAAGACCGCTTTCGAGGAGGCGCTGGGAGTTTCCTTCGCCGGGAAACGGGCTCTGGTCGCGATGAAGCATGTCGGACTGAACGTGGCCGCAGATCCTTTCATGAGCGCTTCGCTCACGGGCGCCAACGGCGGGTTCCTCGTCGTCGTGGCCGATGACCCGGGCATGCACAGCTCCCAGAATGAGCAGGACAGCCGGTTTTACGCCCAGTTCGCCCGGATCTTCTGCTATGAGCCCGCGGATCACCAGGAAGCTTACGACATGACGCGCGAAGCATTCGACCTCTCGGAAAAAATGAGTATTCCGGTCATGGTCCGGATGGTGACGCGGTTGTCGCACAGCCGGGCCAGCGTGGAACCGCGCGAGTCGCGGCCGCAAAACGAGCTTCACTCCGGGGCGCGGCAGTGCTGGACGCTCCTGCCGACCAATGCCCGGGTCCAGTTCCAAAAAGTCCTCGACAGACAGCCCGAGCTGGCCGAGTTCGCCGGCGCGTCGCGGTTCAACAAACTCGAATTGAATCCGGAGGACAGGTCTTTTGGGATCATTGCTTCCGGCATCGCCTCCAACTATGTTTTAGAGAATTTTAGAAACGCTGCGCACAGGCCGTCCATCTTGAAGATCGCGACTTATCCTCTTCCCGAAAAGCTGGTCAAAAAGCTCATCGCCCATGTCGACACCGTTCTCGTGGCCGAAGAAGGCTATCCGCTCGTCGAACAAAGCCTCAAAGGGTTCCTAGGCCTTCCGGGAAAGACGCTCATCGGCAAGCTCAGCGGCCATCTCCCCCCGAGCGGAGAGCTTTCGCCGGAAAGCGTCCGCCAGGCGCTGGGCATGAAGCCGCTCGAGCGGCAAACACTCGGCGACTTCAAGCTGGCCGGGCGTCCGCCCCAACTCTGCGCGGGATGCCCGCACGCCGACACGTTCAAAGCGCTGAATCGAGCTTTGGAGGGCTTCAGCCGATCCAATGTCTCGAGCGACATCGGCTGCTACACGCTCGGCTATTTCCCGCCATACAATGCGCTCAACACCTGCGTCTGCATGGGAGCGAGTGTGGGCATGGCCAGGGGCGCGGCCGAGGCCGGCGTTTTTCCCTCCATCGCCGTCATCGGCGATTCGACCTTCGGCCATTCCGGGATCACCGCCCTCCTCAGCGCCGCGGCTTTCAACACGAACATGGTCGTTCTCATCCTCGACAACGGTGCTGTGGCCATGACCGGCGGACAGCCCAGTTTCGCCACGGGCGACCGGCTTTTGAAGATCATCGAGGGCCTGGGCGTGCCGAAGGAGCACATCCGGGTGATCGAACCTCTGCCGAAGCATCATGAGACAAACGTCCGTATCATAAAGGAAGAAATCGAATACCCGGGGCTTTCCGTGATCGTGGCGGTCCGGGAATGCCTCGAGGAAGCCCGGAAGAAAAGGTAGGAGACGCGCCATGCCGGCGAGCCGCAAGCAGGACATCATTCTGGCCGGGGTCGGGGGACAGGGGATCCTGTCCATCGCCTTCATCATCGACAATGCCGCCCTCAAGGAAGGATTCCAGATCAAACAGGCTGAAGTCCATGGCATGGCCCAGAGGGGAGGAGCAGTCCAGTCTCACCTCCGGCTTTCTAAGGACCGGATCTGGAGCGACCTCATCCCCCGCGGAGAGGCGGACATCGTCCTCAGCGTCGAGCCGCTCGAGGCCCTCCGCTATCTGGATTTCCTCCGGCCGGAGGGCTTGGTCGTCACGAGCAGTACGCCTTTGGTCAACATCCCCGATTATCCCGACAAGGAGAAATTGATCGGGCGCCTCCGGGAGATCCGAGGCAGCGTCATCATCGATTCGGAAGCGCTGGCCAAGAAAGCTGGGACGAGCAAGGCCCAGAACACGGTCATGCTCGGGGCCGCCGCCAAATACCTGATCGTGACCGAGGGCAGCCTCCTTGAGTTCATTCGGCGGCTTTTTGCCCCGCGCGGCGACAAGGTTCTGGAAGCGAATCTCAAGGCCTTCGAGCTCGGCCGCACGGCCGCCCAATAAGGCTATGACCATCGATTTTAAATCCATCGACGCCATTTTCGAGAAGGCCGAAAAAGACGGCCGTGCTTTCCTCTTCGAGCACGAAGTCTACCAGATGCTCAAGGCGGCGAATTTCCGGCCGCCCAAATTCAAGTTCGTGAGAAAGGGCCGCCGAGTCCAGGCGGAGGATTTAGCCGGTTTCAGGACGCCCGAGCTTGTTTTGAAGATCGTCGCCCCGCTCATCCTTCACAAGACCGACGTCGGCGGCGTTCAGTTCGTCAAGAACGGCCCCGCGGCCGTCCGGGCGGGAATAAAAAAAATGCTGGCCGAAGTCCCGGGTCGATTCCGGGATTGGTTGGAAAAAAATAAACAGCCAGGCGCCGCGAAAACACCCTCCCTGCCTGAGATCGTCCGGGACATCCGCGGCATGCTCATCTGCGAGAAGCTGGATTACGAAAAAATCGGGTTTGGGACGGAGCTGCTGTTCGGGGCCCGCAATTCGCGGGAATTCGGCCCGATCGTCACGATGGGCGCGGGCGGTGTCGAAGTCGAATATTTAAACGAAAGGATCGAGAAGGGGAGAGCGATGTCGATCGCCTCGGCTCATCTTCTCCATAAAAAAGATGTTTTGGACCACTTGGAGCCGCTCGCTGTCTATGACAAACTCATCAAGCCTTTCCGCGGCAAATCGCCCGTCCTCGACGCTTCCCAACTCCGCGAGGCGTATTTCGGGCTCTGCGAGCTGGCTGCCCATTATTCGCCCTTCAAGGCCGGCGGACGGTACGTCATCGAGGAAGCGGAAGTCAATCCTTTCGTCGTGTCCGCCGGGAGGCTCCTACCGCTCGACGGGCTATGCCGCTTTTCAAGGCAGCATATCGACGTCAAGGGCCGGCCGTATCCGGATATTCGACATCTCCTCCATCCGGCCTCCATCGCCGTCATCGGCGTTTCCGAGAAGATGAATCTTGGGCATATCATCCTCGGCAATATTCTGAAGCAGGGCTTTCCCCGCGAAAAAGTGTATGTCGTCAAGCCCGGAGCGGAACAGATCGAAGGCTGCCGCTGCGTCCCGGACGTCGCCTCGCTGCCCGAGACCGTGGATTTGTTTGTCCTGACGCTCGCGGCCGAGAAGTGTTACGACGTCCTGACCGGCCTCATCTCCCATGGCAAAGCCCGCTCGGTGATCATCATCGCCGGCGGCATGGGAGAAAAGCGGGGCGCTCAGAGCCTGGAGGCGCGGATCATCGAACTTATCGCCGACGGCCGGAAGCAGGGCAAGCTCACGCCCATCATCAACGGCGGCAACTGCCTCGGCATCTATTCGAAACCGGGCCGCTACGACACGACCTTCATTCCCGAACGCAAGCTCAAGTTTCCGAAGACTGAGCGCTCGAACTTGGCCTATATCAGCCAGAGCGGCGCTTTCATGGTCAGCCGCATCAGCAAACTCCAGCGTTTCGAACCCTTGTACGGCATTTCGCTCGGCAACCAGATCGATCTCCGTGTTTCGGATTACCTGAATTTTTTGAAGGATGAAGCCGAGGTCAAGATTTTCGCGATCTACATGGAGGGATTCAAGCCGGGCGACGGCTATCTCCTGGCCGAAGCGGCCGAAGACATTTTAAGGGATAAGGAACGCTCGGTCGTCGTTTACAAGAGCGGCCGGACGCCTGAAGGACGGCTGGCGACAGCGAGCCATACGGCCTCCGTGGCCGGAGATTACAGCGTCTGTCAGGCCGTGCTGGAAGAGTCGGGGGTCATCGTTGCCGACAGCATTTTCGAGTTCGAAAACTACATCAAGGGCCTGAACGATCTGGCCGGAAAAAACGTTCGCGGCAATCGGATCGGGCTGATCAGCAACGCCGGTTTCGAGAGCGTGATCATGTCGGACAGCATCAAGAACGGCGAGACTCTCGAGCTGGCCGCGTTTACCGGAGCGACAAAGAGCCGGCTGGCCGGGATCCTGACGCCGCTCGGCATCGACAAGCTTCAGGACATCAAGAACCCGCTCGACCTGACGCCGATCGCCGACGACGCGGTCTTTTGTGAAGCGGCGCGGGCGGTCCTGGAAGATCCGACCGTCGACTGCGCCGTCGTCTCGCCCGTTCCCATGACCCCGGCCATGCAGACCCTGGCGCCGGGAGAAGGGTATGCGGAGAGCATTTACGACCCGGGGAGCACCTCGTCGAGGCTCATCGACCTCTTCCGCCGGACCGACAAGCCGTTCCTGGTCAATATCGATGCCGGTCCGCTTTATGATCCCATGGCCGAGCAGATGGAGGGTGCCGGCCTTCCCGTCTTCCGCCGTTCGGATGACGCCGTCAAGTTCCTGAGGAAGTTCGTCCATTCCCTTCTTAAACGGAAATAGGAGAAGCACTCGCGACCTTTAAGATAAAGCGTTGAGGCCCGCTACCTTATGGATTCCGTCTGGTCGAAAAGTTTTTTTTCATCGAGGCCTGGTGGTTGAATGACCGTAGTACAGTTTGGGCCGGGTCCTGTCGCCGACCAGCCCCAGAGTTCTTGCTCATCACCCACCTTCGGGGGGTCCCATTCGCTACGAACTCTGGGGCGCCCCGGTCAGCGCCACCCGATCTCTTTAAAAAAACCAAACTGTACTACGGTCAGGGTGGATAAGTCTTGTGTCCTTGGAATGAGATTTGATAAAATCCGGATGATGATAAGAGTCGCCCGGCTTTCTGACCGTATATCACTTTTCAAGATAGGGGGACACGATCCGGAAAATTCGGGACATAATCCTTTTCTCTCGAAAAGGGATTGTGTCCCATGAATTTTTCGGTCATGTCCCCGAAAAGTGATAAACGGTCAGCCCGGCTTTGCCTTGTTTTTATCATGATCGTTCTTGCGGGGAGGATTGCCGAGATGAGCGCTTCACAAGACGCCGCCGCCCTTAAGCTCGAATCATTCGTCCCGAAAGAGGCCCTGGGATGGAAGGCCGAAGCAGTTGACCATCTCTACGACCCCCAGACCATTTTCGACTATATCGACGGCGCCGGCGAAGTCTATCGAGCCTTTAATTTCCGGCAATTGCTGTCCCGCCGCTTCAAAAAGGAGGCGAAACCCGATATCATCGTCGACCTCTTCGACATGGGATCCTCGAACGATGCCTTTGGCATTTTCACCCATGACCTGGAGGGAGAGAATCCCGGCATCGGACAGGGCGGGACTTATGACGGCGGCCTGCTCTCGTTCTGGAAAGGCCGGTATTTCGTTTCGATCTATGCCGAGAACGAGACAGCCGAAACCAAGGAGGCGCTTTTCTCCCTGGGCCGGTCGATCACCCGGGCTATCGAAGAGACCGGCGCAAAGCCGTCGATTTTGGGTCTTTTGCCCGCCGAATTCGCCGTTGAGCGGGACGTCCATTATTTTCATAATTACATCATCCTCAACCGTCATTTCTTCGTCAGCCAGGAAAACATCCTCGGCCTCGACCAGACGACGGAAGCGGTGCTGGCGAAATCAGGGCCCAAGGGTGAAAACGGCGTTTTGCTCGTGATCAAATATCCTGGAGCGAGGAAGGCCTCGGAGGCCTATAAAAATTTCACGAAGATCTACATGCCCGACGCCAAAAAGCCGGGCCTGGTTCAGACCGAGGACATGAAATGGACGGCGGCCGTGGTCCGGAAGGATTTGATCGCGATCGTTTTCGGGGCCTCCTCGGCTGAAAGCGCGAACAAGATATTGGCCAAGACCGGAGAAAAATAATAAGGAGAACGAGACGATGGCAAAAAAAATCATCACCCGCCGCGAATTTCTCAGAGCCGCGGCCGTGACTCCCATTGCGGGAGCGATCGGTTGCTGTTGCGCGGGCTCAGGAGCCGTTGCCTCCGGGCCGAACGCCGGGAGCGCGGGCGGTTCCGCGAGGATCAGTTCTACTGTGCGCCTGCCTTCGCTGTCCCGCGTCGTCCTCATCCGGGACGATAAGGCTGTGGACGCGGAAAGAAAGTTCAGCGCCGAGGCGATCCAAAAAATGTTGGATGATGCCGTGGCCGCGCTCTTCACCGAGAAAGACGCCGTGGCCGCCTGGAAAAAGATCGTCAAGCCTTCCGACACCGTCGGGATCAAAACCAATACCTGGAACCTTCTGCCGACGGGCAAAGAGGTCGAACAAGCCATTCAGCGGAGGGTTATGGACGCGGGCGTGCCGCCGGAGCGGATCGCGATCGCCGATTGGGGCGTCCTGAAGAACCCGATTTTTCAAAGCGCTACGGTCCTGATCAACGCCCGGCCCGCCCGGGTCCATTACTGGGCGGGCATGGGAAGCTGCATCAAGAATTATATCCAGTTCGTCCCTAAGCCGGCCGATTATCACACTGACGCCTGCGCCGACCTGGCCACGATCTGGCAGTTGCCGCACGTCAAAGACAGGACCAAGCTCAACATCCTGGTCATGCTCACGCCGCTCTTTCACAACATCGGGCCGCGCGGCTTCAGCGAGAAATACCTCTGGCCGTATAAAGGACTGATCGTCGGGCAGGACCCCGTCGCCGTGGATTCGACGGGATACCGTGTCCTCCAGGCCAAGCGGCTCAAGGAATTCGGCGAGGAGAAGCCCCTCGAGACGTCGGCTCACCACATTGCCCTGGCCGATACGCGCCATAAGCTCGGGACGAGCGACCCGAGCCAGATCGAGCTCATTAAGCTCGGCTGGTTGGACGGCGCTTTTATTTAATAAAATGGGTGACATGTTCCGAATCTCTTGATTTGGTACGTGTCACCGGATTATATATGCCATGCCCATCTATGAATATCGATGTCAGGACTGCGGGAAAAAATCGACCTTCGTCACTCTTTTGGCAAATGCGGCCCTCGAGCCGAAATGCAAACACTGCGGAGGCTCGAAAATGCGGAAGTTGGTCTCCCGCGTGGCTATGTTCCGCTCGGAAGAGAGCCGGCTCGACAGCCTGGCTGATCCGTCGAATCTGGCCGGCCTGGACGAGAAAGATCCCAAGAGCGTCGCCCGCTGGATGAAAAAAATGGGCAAGGAAATGGGTGAGGATTTGGGCGGGGATTTCGAGCAAGAAATCGACCAGGCCGTCGAGGAGAGTGAGGGAGGCGAAGAACCGGGAGAAGATGGAGGGGGATCTGAGTGAAAATCTAAATTCCTCAAGGCAAAATACGGTCATGGTTTCCGGTCAAGAAGAAAAAGACTCTCGCTTGAATCCCGTTTCGTCCGGCTCAAGGGAGCGATCTCTCCTGCAGAAACTGGTTCTCCTCATCGTGGCCTTTTTGCTGCTGACCTATCTCCATGATGTCGTCAAAATGCTCGTCGTTGAAAAAAACTTCGGCGACTTCGCTCACTATTATTTCTTTTCTCAACAATTGAGTCGGGGAAAAAATATCTATCGCTTCGAAGACAACACGGATCCGGAAAGCCTGAAGCGCAAGGAACTTATTCCGACTTATATTTGCGGCTCCTTGAAGTCCAGTTACTCCCCTTTCTTTTTCTTCCTCATCAGTCCGCTGGCTCATCTGCCGTTTTGGCCGGCGAACCTGCTGTGGCTGATCTTGAATCATCTGGCCCTCCTTGCTTGCCTTTGGCTTTTGGACCGCATTTTGAGGGCTCAAGAGCCGGATCGCTTCAGGCGCTGGAGCGTCATCGCGGTCATCTTTTTCGCCTCTCAGCCGTTGCGGGAGAACATCGGCCTCGGGCAGGTCAACCTTCTCATTCTTTTGGGATTGATCCTGATTGTTCACCTGGAACTCACGTCCCGGCAAAAATATCTGGGCGGAATATTTTTGGCTTTCATTCTGTTGCTCAAGCCCCAGTTTGTTCTCGTCTTCTTTTATTTTCTATGGAAGAGAAAATATCCCTTTTGCCTGTCAACCTTCGTCTCCTACATCCTCTTCCGTTTGGCGGGGTGTCTCCTCTATGGTTTCCCTCTCGAATTGGCTTATTGGCAGTCGCTCTGGACGGATTTAACCCAGATCAGCGCGGCCGTGAGTTCCTTGAATCTTGGCCTCAAGCCCGTCATCAATCGCTTGTTTTCCGGGCTGTTCTCTCAAAATGCGACGAACCTGGTTTTCGGGGCTTTGGCCCTGGCCCTTTTAATTTTGACATTCCGGCATATGCCCCGCCGGAATTTTAAAGCATTTCCGATGGAATATTCATCCCTCATTTGTCTGAGTTTGCTCGTCTCCCCTTTAACCGAGGAACATCATCTCGTCCTGCTGGTCTTGGCTCTTGTTGTGGCCTTTTATCAGGCGCAGCGTCCGCGATTAAATTTTCCCCTCCTTGTCGGAGCATTCCTTTTGATTTCGCTCAGATATTCCCTGGTTTCCTTCGGCCATTTAGGCACAGGAATCCCGTCCCTCCTCGCCGCCGGCAAGACCCTGGGGATTTTTCTTTTGTGGTTCTTGTTGCTGAGGGCGCTATCTTCTCCAGCCGACGGGCCGGCACCAGAACTCCATCCCGGGATCGGTGGCCGAGGATATCCTTTTCTCGTGAAGGCCGGTACCGATTCCGAGCTTAACGGCAGGGATCGTCGCGTTGCGCGAAAAATTAAATCCCCAACCTACAAGGTGCCCGCGATGAAAAAAGCATTTCTCCCCCTAGCTTTCCTTCTCTTGAGCGTAATAGCCGCCAGCCAGACCCAACAATCGTCTCCATCTCAATCGCCGGCCGGCCGCCGGGTCGAAGCCTACGTGAAGGCCTTCAATACCGGAGAGGCGGCCATGAAGGACTTTTTCACGGCGAACGTGGCCAAGGACTCGCTCCTGAAGAATCCCGTCGAGACGCGGTTGGCCCGCTACCGGCAGATGCGCGAGCGGCTGGGGACCCTCGAGATCCGCAAGGTCGTCGAAAGCCGGGCCGATCTGGTCAGCGTCGTCGCCCGCGGCTCGAACGGACCGGTGGTCAGCCTCGACTTCCAGTTTGAGGCGAAAGAACCGTTCGGCCTCCTCGCCATCCGAGTGATGGACGTCGGTGAGGAAGGCGGCCTGCCCCCCGATCCGAAAAAGGACGATGCCGAGCTCGCCGCGACGGTCGGCGAGTACGCCAAGAAGGCCGCCGCGGCGGACGTCTTTTCCGGCGTCATCCTCGTCGCCCATAACGGAAGGTCCGTTCAATTCGAGGCCTATGGCCTCGCTGACCGCGAGGCGAAGGTCCCCAACCGGACGGATACGAAGTTCAACATCGGCTCGATCAATAAATCGTTCACCAGCCTCGCCGTCCGCCGGCTCGCCGCCGAAGGGAAGATCAACCTCGACGATCCCATCCGGAAATACCTTCCGGATTATCCGAACGCCGACGCCGCAGCCAAGGTCACGGTCCGCCACCTCCTGGATATGACCTCCGGCATCGGCGATTTCTTCGGCGAGCGCTACGAGGCGACGCCCAAGGAGAAGATCCGGTCACTCAAGGATTATCTGCCGCTGTTCGCCGACCGGCCGCTCGAGTTCGAGCCGGGGACGCGGAACATGTATTCCAACGGCGGATACGTCGTCCTCGGCCTGATCGTCGAAAAAGCCTCGGGCACGGATTATTACATCTATGTCCGCGAGCATATCTTCAAACCGGCCGGGATGCTCGATACGGATTCCTTTGATAAAGACGCTTCCGTCGCGAACCGGGCGGTCGGATACACGGGCAGCGGCGCGGCGCGGAAGCGGAATTACGACACCCTTCCTGGAAAGGGGAGTTCGGCAGGGGGTGGTTACTCGACGGCCGCTGATCTTTTGAAATATGTCATCGCTCTGAACAAGGAGACCTTCGGTTCGGCCGCCCCCGAACTGCAGGGCGGATTCGGCATCGCCGGCGGCGCCCCCGGCCTCAACGCGGCGGTCGAATGGGACCCCCAAAGGGGCTACGCGATCATTGTCCTGGCCAACCTCGATCCGCCGGCTGCCGGGAGCCTTGCCCGCCAGATCCGGACCTGGCTTCCGCGCTGAAAGCCGGTCGAGCCGCAGGATCAGCAGAGGGCCATGGAGGCCTATATTGGATGCTTTTCTATCATTTCAAGCGTTTTGTCGTAAAATACGAGGAGCGTTTCGAGCCCCCTCAATAATCTTGAATGAAACAGCCTCCGGAAAATGCAGGGGCGCCGCTCGCGCGCCGGGATATTTCGGGAAGGGTTATTCCTTCACGCGCTTTGCGACGATTTCCCGTGGAGGATTGTCACCGAATGTGATGCTCAGCTTGAGCTCGTCTCCCACAACCTTGCCCTTGTACTGTATCTTTCTTTCTTCCCCACCCATGCTGCGGACCACGACAAAGGAGATCTCGTCGCCACTGATTTTGCCTTCACTGATGGCGGTATCGCTCTGACGCCCGCTGATGGTGCCCGTCAGTTTGTCGCCGTCCACCTTGAAGGTATAGATAGTGACCTGAGGCGTGCCATCTCGTGCGGGGAGTTCGGACTTCCATTTACCCGCAATTTCGGCCGCCATGGCAGCTACAGCCAGAATACTAACCAGCGCGAAAGCTACTAACACCTTTCGAATCTTCATGTTACATCCTTTCTGACGAAACGTCCGGCGCACTTGCGCCGTGGCGCCTCCGTCTCAAGTTTATTATTGATCAGGTTTCCCTGTATCCAGCACAGCGCAAAAACAAACGTATTTTGCGATCGAGGCCCGTCCACGAATTGTCGTCGGCTCTCGAGTTACAGTTGCCAAGGCAATTCGACCGGCTGCTCCGGAGCTCGTGCACTTGGAAATCATACACTAAAACAGCCCCGCGAAGGAATGGGAGCGTTTTCCCACAGCGCCCGTGCAAAGAGGCGGGCCAGAAGCGGCTCATACGTGCGGTACAGGAGCCTATCCGGCTCAACCTCTTCCAAATCTCTTGATTTGGCATGTGTCACCGGATTATTTTTTTTGGGGAATTTTACCATGCCCATCTATGAATATCGATGCCAAGACTGCGGGAAAAAATCGACATTCATCATGCTCTCGGTGAAAGCGGCCCTTGAGCCGAAAGGCAAACGCTGCGGAGGCTCGGAAAGAACCACTCCAGATGAAGCTGATGATTATTATTGCGGTTATGGTAAAATATTTTTAGGAGAGACATGTGTAGAGGAGGAGCCATGAACAATAAAACGAAGATCAAAACACGGTTCATCCTTTTTGCGGCATTCATAATTCCGATCTCTTTTCTTTCCGCCTTCAGCCAAGGCCAAAAAGCGGCCTGGAAAGGCAAGATCGAAACCGAAAACGGGGTCAAGGTCGTCAAGAATCCGACGGAGCCGGTCTTCGGCGAATTCGCTTTTCAGCTCCAGGAGGATTTGAGTATCGGAGGCAATCCCAACAACGACAACTATTACTTCCCGAAGGGCGCCTCCCTCTCCGTCGATGACCAAGGAAACCTCTATGTCACCGATATGGGAAACGTCAGAATCCAAAAGTACGACAAAACTGGGAAATACGTTCAGTCCATCGGCCGAAAAGGCCAGGGCCCGGGGGAATTCCAATTCCCCGGCGCGATCCGTTTCGACGGCGAAGGCAACATCTGTCTCATCGACTTGCCGACGCGGGCCCTCAAGGTGTTCGGCCAGGACGGGGCGTACAAAAAAAGCGTCGCCCTGAGGACGTTTCTTCAGCCGAATTTTTATGTTTCCAAGGAAGGCTTCGTCTTTGGCCTGGAGGTCAATTACATGGCGCAAGACGGTCCTCGACTTGCGGTGGTCAAAGTGAGCCCGGACGGCCAAACCACGGAGACCATCGCTCAATTTCAGGGCGAATTGAAGGCCAACCAGCCCGCCTACGCGCTTCATCAATATACTAACGGTCCAGTTTTATGCGGCTTGAGCCCGTCCGCGTTTTGCTACGGATTCTCCGCCGAATATAAAATTGTCCTCGCCGACGCGACAGGAAAGACCGTGCTCGTCATCGAGAAAGACGCGAAGCCCCAGTCCATCACGAGCGATGAAAAAGAATTCCTTTTGAAGAAAAGCGGCGGTGTGATGGGCGGGATCGCCCGGGCCAAGATCGAGAAGATCGAGGACGCGGCCGTCTTCCCTGCCCACCGGCCGTATTTCAGCAGGATCCTGGCGGACGAGGTCGGCCGGATTTATGTCGCGAGGCGCCCTTCCGTGCTGGACACGTCCAAGATCCAAGAGTTTGATGTGTTTTCCAAGGAAGGGATTTCCTTATGTAAGATCAAACTCCCGTTCATGCCCGAAGTCATCAAGGCGGGCTCGGTTTACGAAATCCGCCGCGATGAGGAGGGTGAAACCAGGATCATCCGGCAGACTATCAAAAATTGGGAGCAGCTGAAGACGGGTTACTAAAGGACAACTCGCTCTTTTCATTTTGCCTCTTCTAATGTTTTCAAGCTGTTGCCGTAGAGAGGGGCGAACGAGAGGTCGTGGAGCGTGCCGATTGAAGAGCTCGAAGCTAAGAATTGCGACATCAAAGCCGTCAATCCGAATAGAAAAATGCAAGAGGACACGTGAACGTCGGAGGAATTGATCGCCATTATTGAAGAGCAGCAGGAAGAGATTGCTAAAGCTATGGCCAATCTGAAGGCGAAGTTGTAGTTTTGTTAATAAAATATCTAGCCATATAAAAACAAATAATATTATAAATAGGTGAGAGCGATGGAAATAAAAATTGGCGGTGTTACCATCGAATGCGTCCAGGGGGATATCGCAGCCCAGGCGGGAATCACGGCCGTCGTCAACGCGGCCAACGCCCAGCTCCGCCGGGGCGGAGGTGTGGCCGGAGCGATCCACCGCGCCGCGGGGCCGGGGCTCGAGGAGGAATGCCGGCCGCTGGCGCCCATCAAGCCGGGGCAGGCCGTGATCACGGGCGGTCACAACCTGCCGAACAGCCGTGTCATCCATTGCCTCGGCCCTATTTACGGCCTGGATAAGCCGGAGGCCGAGATCTTAGCGAACTGCTACCGCAGCGCTCTACGGCTGGCTGAAGATTGTCAGGTCGATTCCATCGCCTTTCCGGCGATTTCCACGGGAATTTTCGGCTATCCTATTGAGGAAGCGGCTGAAGTCGCCTTTCGCACCATCTTGGACACGGCGCCCCTCTTAAAATCCGTCCGGCGCATCCGGTTCGTTTTATTTTCAAAGTCTGATTTCGATATTCACGCCGAAGTCCTGTCCCGCCTAGGAAAATGAGAATCAACCGAAAGGAGCTTCCGATGCGCAGATGGGGATGGATTTTCTTTGTGGCATTTCTGGCCGGCTGCCAGTCAAACCCCGAGGTTCATCTTAAAGCCGGCCCCCGCAAGGAGCCCGAGCGCAATGCTCTTCTCGGCAGGTTCGCGGGCGAAGGCCTTCCCCTATTCCGTCCGCTTCTCGGGGATTATGCCAACATCGGTGCGCGGACGGATGAGGGCCGGACGGACATCCCGAAGCTCATGGCCGCGCTCCAGTCCATGGGGGCCAAGGACTATTTGCACCTCGTCTGGTCCAAGGAGAATTACCCCTCCTCCTGGGAGGATTTCAAGCTCCTGGCGCCGGAATTCCAGAAGGCGGGTCTGCGGCTCTGGCTCTATCTTACGCCTCCGTCCGAGCCGCCGGCCCCCGAGCCGTTCGGCTTCGATTACGTGCGCTGGGCCGAGGAATGCGCGGCCGTGGCCGCGGAATTTCCGTGTGTCGCCGGGCTGTGCATCGATGATTTTAACGGCAACGTCGATAAATTCACGCCGGCTTATTGCCGGGATATGATGCGGGCCGCGCGGGCCATCGCCCCGAACCTGGCTCTTCTGGTCACCAATTATTTCGGCTATTACGAAGGCACCATGGCCGAGCATATCCGGACGAAAGCCGTGGACGGCGTCATCTTTCCCTATTTTTATCCGCAGAAAAACCACTCGGACACGACTCAGCTTTGGCCCCAGATCGAAGCCTACCGCCGCTGGCTGGATGAGCAGACGCTCAAAGGCAAGCATGCGAAAAAAATGCCCCTCGTCATCATGATCTACGCCCTGAAACATTCCCAGTCCCCGGATGATCCGACCCCGGAATTCATCAAAAAATGCCTCGAAATCGGGCTTGAGGCGACAACACGAGGACTGGCCGACGGCGTCGTCACCTACTGTCTGCTCAAGGATAAGCCGGAGTTCTTGGAAGCCGCGGCCGCGGTTTATAAATCGGAGAAAGCCAGGGTCCTTAAATAAATGCGGGATCGAACCTGCACAGGAAAATGGGGACATGTTCCTAATTCTCCGGAATTAGGTACGTGTCCCCATTTTTTATATTTATGATCGCGGGCCGAAGATTTTCGTTCCGATGCGGACCATATTGGCCCCTTCCTCGATGGCGATGCGGTAGGAATTGGTCATGCCCATCGAGAGCCATGTCATCTCGACGCCGGGCAGGCCGGACGCCTTGAATGCCTCAAAGAGCTGTTTCGTGATCTTAAAATAGGGCCTGGCCTCTTCCGGATTGCCTTCGAAAGGCCCCATCGTCATTACTAGGACGTTCTGCGAACCAACAGAGACCTTTTTGGCTTCTATGAGTCCAAGAAGTTCTCCCCTAACGAACAGGGCGTAGTCAGCGGGGCCGTTGTCTGTCGGGAACTCTTCGACGGCGTGGCGGTTGCATTGGGCGAGATTCAGGCTAGGATGGTATTTGACGAGTTTCCAGGGCTGTGGGAGCGATACGAGCTTGCCGTTTATCCGGTCTCGCCGTGTTTGCCATTTGGATTCTTCAGGATTCATGGTTATCCTTAAAAAGGGGAATGAGATAGCTTTTTCCTCGGAGATTATACATATCGTCCATCAGCCCTCGTCGATATGACTCCCCATATAGCGGGTAGGATTATTATCACTGTCTTAGCGGTAAGAATCAAACAAAATCCACGCCTGAAAACCCCTAAAATCCTATGATGCCCGAGGAAAAGCCTTATCGTTCTTCAAGCCAGAGGTGCATATCCAAATGAATACGAATGATACCTTTCTTCCTGGCAATTTCATTTGCTAAGGATTGGAACTGAGAACTGACTTCAAACGATAGATTTTTAATCCCTGGCCAAATCGGAGATTTGAATGGAGTTTTTAGCTTCCTCGATTCTCGCAATAGGCCTTTGGCAACCTTGCTATCGTGCGGGATTTCCAGCCATGGTTCGATTAAGTCTAGATGGTATCGTTCGGCCAAATAACGATTGTAAAGAGAACTCCTTAGAAAGAGATTTATAGCCTTTCTGGCCGCTCCCCAGTTCCGTGCTTTTTGGGGGAGAAAATGAGCCAATTTCTTTGTCGATGAGTTTAGAACATTCTCGAATTTCTTTCTATCTCTGACAATAAAGTCGGAGCAGTCTAGGCTGGCAAGGAAATCTCTTGCCGTTTATATTACGCCCGATGCCCCTTGATTCCTTAGCGACGACGGCCCTATCGCAGTAACGGCCACGTATTGTTGTACCGTAGACAAGAATCCCTTTGGATGTTTCATGACATGTACGCCCCTCCTTCTATGGCCATAATACTAACTAAGCTCTATAATCACAAGCAAGCCTTTAGGGGAGCTTAAGACGGAGCTACTGATGCCTTGGATGCCCCCAGATGGCACGAGGTTCATCCAGGAATGGCTTTCAGCGGGCAGATGTTGAGAGGGGATATTCGGTAAGCAAAGCACCATGAATGTTGAGTTTATGGGAAGTCTGGATTCTAAATATTTGCATAATCAAACATTTCAAAAATTGTTTCTTCATCTTCTGTCCGCTTTTCGACAGATTTTAGTTTATCAATTTTCTCCTTAATTCTATTCTCTTCCCAGAGCGAAAGTACTTCTCTGGAAAAATTATAACTAGCTCCGACATCGATATTTTTAAGTACATCAAAAAAATCGTGCTTTCTCTTTCGTGCCCACAATTCAATCCATTCATCTATTTTCTGACTTCCATACAATTCATATGCTATTATTTTTGATTTTCTTTCGGCATCATATTCAACTGGAGTTTTTAATTCTGGTATCTTATCAACAAGTAGAAATCTGATTATGCATCCAAAAAAATAAGCTTGTTTATCATTGATATATTGCGAAATGTGTTGAAATTCGTGGCTAATATTAATTGCCTGAGCGATTTCATCAAGCTCAAATAAATCACTCCTTAAATAAATGGCGAAATGTAAATCACCTTTAAGCTTGCATGCAGAAGAAAGGTCTTCATATTCCGACACTCTCGAATTTGGGTAATCTAAAGGAAACATTGTCGCTATAGCGGAGTTGAAAATCCCGGTATCATCATGAGTAGAAAATATCATTATTCTATAATCGCCAAATTCAGGAAAAAATGAATTTATTTTCGCTACAAGCTTTTCAAATTGTCCTTTATCCCAATTTTTCGACTCTAGATGTGTTAAGAGCAAAGGCGAATATTGAAGGAGCATATTGACCATCTCTAATCCTTCGATATCATTGATTCTTCTCAACGTTCATACAATTATATGCTCTTTCGAAACTCTTTAAATAATTCATCAAGCTCTTCCGCTGGAATGGCTTCTGAGGGTTCTATTTTGAACTCCCTGGGAACAAATAAATCTTTTAAAACCATTTTAATTCCTGGATTACTATGTGTTGCGATTAATAAGCTTTGAGGATGAACTATTTTGCGATACTTTCCAAGTTCCGCAACGATTACAGAAAATGGAACCGGTTGTTTTGTTTCTTTAAACCTTTTTTGCACAATATCTTCAATTGTTTTAAAAAGAGTATTAGATGGACGTTCAAAACCCCATTCTCTCAATGCAAATGTTCCTTTAATTCCTATCCATACAATATTATTTCCTCTTTTGCTGAGACAATTATGGATGTTTATTTCAGATATTTGATTATTTGGCCAAATAGAATTAAACCTTTTAGTTATTTCTGAGTAATGAGCAGGTCGGCCAATTGAACGAAGTGCAATATATGCTTTTTTACCAAGGCTGAGATACTTTTCTCTAAATTGTACAATTTTATAAGCTAACGTCTGAACATCGATTTTTGATAAAGGTAATCGCAAATTGAAATCAAAATAATTAAATATTTCTGATTTATTAATCCATGGCAAATCCCATTTCTCGTTTTGTAACAATTTGGCCTCTTTCGGGAGTAATCCAATAATAGAAACGTTTAATCGACGCAGTTCAAGACATGGAATTCCTATACATTTAGCAAGAAAACTACGAAATGCCCCCTTTGGAGATTTGTTTTCTATTAAAAGATTTCCCGATTCGTGAAAGAAATCATAAAAGAACGCCAAATAAAAAGGAAATCTTCGATTTAATCTTCCCCGCCAATCCCAAAACTTCGCTTCAAGTTGACGAACCCGTTCTCTCGATAAATTAAATAAGGAGCCTAGCTCTTGAAGTGTATCTATCTTTCGGTCGGATAGTCCTTCTCTACATTGAACGATATATGCAATGTTTTTGTTATATCTAGCAAAACCCTTTTCTATTTGTTCATTTATCAGTTTTGAAAGGGGAATTTCCCAGATTCGTAATTCACAGTAATTCATTATTTGTTCCGAATATATATAGGAAAGATTTCTGTTATTTAACCTAAGTATTCGTGCCAGGGGGAAAACATATTGCTCTTTATCATGACAAGAACTAATTAATCCTAGAGCCTCGCCCCATTTTATTGCTTCGGACGGAGCGTCATTCCATTTGCCTTTACTTAGGAGATTACTAATTAATGAAGCTACTTGATGTCTAGTTAGTCGGAATTGTTTGTATTTTGCCAGTCTAAGATTAAGCCGACTAAACCACATAAATAATTCTGAATCGAGAATATATCTGTCTTCATCAGGATACGGGGAGCATAATTTTAAAAACTTAGAATTAGCTAATATTTGTCTAAGTAACTCAGGCTCAATGTCGTTCTCTAAAAAGGCTAAAAGATCTTCTGCTGTAAAGGCCCGAGGCTTTGAGGCATAAGAATAAAGTTCATCAATAACTTCTTTTGCGTCCATTGTTACTTATGATGGAAACAATCCTATCTTAATCCTTTCTGCTACTCGACGTGTACCTTTCTCACACTTCCCCCAATTCAAAGATTTTGGGATTAGGCCTATATTGGGGATATATCGTCTAAAAATGACTGCCTTTTCTAGCCATTTCCTTTTTACAACTAAGTCTCTCTCCAGATGGTCATAAATGCCATCGATTTGTAAGCCAAGCGATTTCAAATCATCAAGCAAAAGGAAAACAATATTTCCAATCTGCCACATTTTACGAGCCGTAACATGCTCATGTTTTTTTCTTAAACTCTTTATTACATCTAAAATTGAAACCATCCTTCCTATTGCTTTAGCATACTTTTTAGCGGCCCTTCGCAATAAAGCTCTCGGTTCTTTATCAATGCTAAGGGCGTCTTTCATCGAAAAGAGGCCTCTAAATTCCCCGTTTATCATCTCAAAAGAAATGAAAATTAGCTTTTTCGCAATCACTTCTGGCCCCAAACTGACATCATTCTATCAATGAACATTAAATCTGGATTTATTCCTTCTGCCCCTTTATATCTTTGAATTACATCCGCAATCGTAAAAAGGCTATGAATTTTTCTGGTTTTAGGATTAGAACTTACTTTAATATAAGACGGATGCCCGCTATTAATAACAATATTGTTACCTTCAATCCAACCCAAATCTATTCGGTCAGGTGCATCTATAAACGCTATCTTAGGCCCTCCTCGTGCTTTACGGCTAATCGGGCTAGCATTCGTATTTCCTTCTTTATCCTCAACATTTGTTTTTCCTGCAATATCGCCTTCATCGTAAATGCCTTGACCATCTGCTTTCTTTCCCTCTCCAATTGGAAACGTGCTACTTATCCCTTCTTTCTCTATGGAAGGAATATCTCCTTTATAGTCTTTTTTAAGGATGTTTTTTCTGTGCCAAAATCCAAAGAACTCACTGAGTTCTGGAACATCTTCAACTAGTTTTTTGATTTCTTTTTCCAGCTCAAGAGACTCGTCGGTACTACTAATTTCCGGAGATTCAATTCCTATTGTAGTGAGCCAATCTTTAAATTCTTTTCGAATTGGGTCATATAATCTTTCAAATTCTCTGAAGTTTTTTCTTTTAATAAAGTCAGTCTTAGAGGTCGTTAAATATTTTACAAATTCGGGAACTTCGACTATTCCGAATATTTTTGTACCTACGCTTCCTGGAAATTGATTGAATAAATCAGCCTTAATAACTTTTCCGTATGTGCAAAGCATAACTCCACAAACATCTGATGCTACTGGATACTCCGATTCAGAAACGCCAAAATAGCCATATCCGAATAGCTTGTCCTTTCGTTCTGGAAAGAACTCTCTAATCCCTGTCAAATTAAAGCTTTCTGTTAATCGTCCAGGCTGAACCACTTGACTATTAGCAATAAAACGAATATTTCTCGAGTATAGATTTAACCGCTCGTATAATTCTAATAATTTCGAATCAAAGAGAGGCATAAAATGTCTTTGAAGGAGTTTAATAATCGTCTCAGTTGAACCATATGAAGCTATTACATCGGGTTTGAAATGAACCTCAACTCTCGTTCCTTGTTGTTCAAGGTTAATTGGCTTAATATCCTCCCATAATAATTTTTTCTTTGATTGTAAACTCCAATTTGAGCCGCTCGAAAAAGATTTGCTCTTTGTTTCGGTTATTACTCTATCCGCAATATTAAAGCTAACTTTTGCACCGAGGCCTGCAAATCCGATTCCTGTACCTCTAGTTTTCAAACCTGCCGCAAAATCGTGATATTCATCAAATTCGGAAACACTCATTCCTTTGCCATTATCCTGAACTACAAGAACCTTTTTTTGTGGAGAATACTCAATAGATATTTTTGTTGCTTTTGCATCTAACGAATTTGCGACTAGCTCTACAACGACAACATCTGCAATATCAAATGGATACATTTCTGCTAAATCACGAATAAGATTCTGAAAATTTACACTGCTCTCATGTAAAGGCATGACATTTCCCTTTATTCAGATTAATATTTCAATAATTCTTTCTCTACATTCTTCAGTTGTGACCATCTTGGAAATACGCTTCATCCAATAAGAACCTAAGAATTTGTTGTTGATATTTAATCCAATTAACTAATCGACTCGGAAAAAATGGCTTATATATATGGCTTTTTTTCCGAAATGTAGACCAAAATATAAAATCGTCTGGATATCTGGATTTTAAAATATTATTTGTTTCCGCCAGTTTTTCCTTATGTTTTGTTCCAAACAGATGGATACCCTCCTCAAGAGCTTCCCAGGAATCCCATCTAATAGATAATTCCGGCTGGTTTGAGCCACAATTCAAACATAAATCGCTAAATGCGAAAGCTGGAATAGTGTGACGAGATTCTTTATATTCAAGAATAGTATGATGAAATTCATCTAATTTAAAATCTGTGTATTGTCCGCAATACTTACATCGTATAATATTTTTTTTGAATGCGATTTTTGCATGTTTTTTCAGATAGCTGATTTTATCAATAAATCCCGTGGATTTTACGTCATTCTCACTAATTGGCGTTTTTTCTAAGTATTCGCACATAGACAAATAAGGGATGAAATACGTATAGAATCCTTTATGGAACTCTATGAGTCTTCTAAATCCTTTTAATGCGTCAGAAAAGTTTTGATTTTCATACAACAGGGCAACGACAGAATAATATTTGCAAAAAGTATCTATATTAATTTGGTTATCCAAATAAGAGGATAAAGTCCTATCTACCCTATCTCCCAAATTCAAATACTCCTATTGGGATATACTCTCGGCCGTTACGGGTTTATGTGATTTTAAATAAGAATTTGGTTTTTGGTTGCGCTGGCCTAGTGGGCATCTTGACTCAACTTTCCCATCAATCATCGAGGAGAATGGTAAATCAAAACTCGAAAATAAGTCAAGGACGGGTTGAGAGCCGGAGGATGTCTCCCTGATGCCGTTCGAGGCGCCAAAAGCGGCGGAAATCACCCAGACCTCCCCCTGGTCAAAGTGAAGATCATGAAAAATATTCTCCGCTGGCCTCAGCGGCCATCAGGACTTCCTGATAGGCGATGTGGGGTGGGGGAGGCTTGTCGGCGACAAAGATCAGCTTTGGATTCTCTGTAAATAAAAGGAGGGTCAAAGCCGCGGGCCGAAGATTTTCGTTCCGATGCGGACCATGTTGGCCCCTTCCTCGATGGCGATGCGGTAGGAATTGGTCATGCCCATCGAGAGCCATGTCATCTCGACGCCGGGCAGGCCGGACGCCTTGAATGCATCAAAGAGCTGTTTTGTGATCTTAAAATAGGGCCTTGCCTCTTCCGGATTGCCTTCGAAAGGCCCCATCGTCATTAAGCCTTGGATTTGTATGTTCTCAAGTGGCGCAATTTTTAGGAGGAGCGCTTCGGCTTCCTTCGGCCGCACGCCGAATTTCTGCTCTTCCTCGCCGCTGTTAATCTCGATCAGAACGGGCATGACTCGGCCTGCGTTCCGGCTGCGTTTGTCGATTTCTGCGGCGAGCTCCGGAGAATCCACGGTTTCGATCATGTCGAAGAGCTCGACGGCCTTTTTGACTTTATTCGTCTGAAGATGGCCGATGAAATGCCATTTCACCCGGCGCCCGATGGCGGCTAACGCTGCGGCGGCTTCCTGGACATAGTTTTCACCGATCGTTTTGACACCGGCTTCGACGGCCTCGAGAATTTCGGCAGGCGTCCTGGCCTTGGCTGCCGCCACGAGCTCCACGCCCGCCGGCAGCTCGGCCAGAATTTTTGCGACGTTCTCCCGAATACTCATGCATCGTGAATTTTATCAGAAAAAAAAGGAGAAGCAAAATTCGGCGACACGAACAGAATTTGATTTCCCTGCCTACCAGAAAGAGGAAACGCGAAGCGGTTCCCCCCAATATTGCCGATAGAGCTGACAAGTCGTTGATATTCGAGTCATTGCGAGCGCCCCTTGGGTGCGAGGCAATCTCCAAAATAAGAATCTTTTGTGGAGATCGCCACGTCGCTTCGCTCCTCGCGATGACAGGCGTTGTCGGCAATTTTTGGTTCTCTCTCCGAGTTGACCCAGGAAACGAATTCCCTCATACTCTCCTCCGCAAAAGCGAACGACCGAGCGGCGGATCGCTCGCCGGCGTTCCGCCTGGAGAGGGAAGGAGAGGGCCTTGACTAAAGCTTCGCGCTCATTTCAAGTCTTCGCCAAACCGGCCGGGCCGGCCTGCAACCTCGGTTGCGATTATTGTTATTATCTGAAGAAGGAAGGCCTTTATCCGAAGGGGGAGTCGTTTCGCCTGCCCGAGGAGATCTTGGAAAAATACATCGTCCAACACATCGATGCCTCTCCCGATGAAGTCATCCGCTTTTCCTGGCATGGCGGGGAACCGACCGTCCTGGGGCTGGACTACTTCCGTAAGATTGTGGAACTGCAGCGCAAACATCGGCCCGCCAAGCGGCGAATCGCCAACGGCCTGCAGACAAACGGAATCCTCCTCGATGAGGAGTGGTGCCGTTTTCTGGCGACCGAGAGTTTTTCCGTCGGTCTCAGTTTGGACGGACCGCAGCCTGTCCATGATTGGCACCGCCTGACAAAGAATCGGAAACCCACCTTCGAGCTGACGATGCGCGGCTATGAACTCTTACGGCGGCACGGAATCAGCTGCGATCTCCTGTGCGTGGTCCATGCCCAGAATGCCCGAACTCCCGCCGAGGTCTATAGGTTCTTCAAGCAGATCGGGGCAACCTATTTGAGCTTTCTGCCTCTCGTTGAGCCTCAGCCGGATTCGCCGGGAGGCGTGAGCTCTGACACCGTGCCGGCCGAAGCCTGGGGCGTTTTTCTGTGCACGATCTTCGACGAGTGGCTGAGCGGGGATATCGGCCGGATCAAAGTCCAGATCTTTGAGGAGGCGACCCGAACCGCCTTCGGGCAGGAGCATTCACTGTGTCTATTTCGGCCGACATGCGGTGACGTGCCGGTCGTCGAGCACAACGGAGACTTCTATTCCTGTGACCATTTCGTTGACGCCGAACACCATCTCGGGAATATCCGAGAAACCCCTTTGGCCGAACTGCTCGAGAGTCCGGCGCAGAGAGCTTTCGGACAGTCCAAACTCAAGACGTTGCCCCGCGATTGCCAGACATGTGAAGTCAGGGAGATGTGCCATGGGGAGTGCCCGAAGAATCGTTTTCTTCGTACCCCGCACGGCGAACCGGGATTGAATTATCTATGTCCAGGCTATAAGCGATTTTTTAGCCACTGCCGGCCTTTCATTGAAGGAGTTGCCGAAGAGTGGCTCAGGCAGACGGGCGGACAGCAGATTTCGCCGCCATCCAAGGCTTCGCCGAAGATTTATCAGCCGGGCCGCAACGACCCCTGCCCGTGCGGCAGCGGCCTGAAATATAAAAAATGCTGCCTGGGCAAATGACGGAAACGCGGCCATCAGGCGGTCGGCCAAAGATCACGTTTTCAGTTTCTTGTTGAAAAACTCTATCGTGCGCTGCCAGGCCAATTGGGCCGCTTCCTTGTGATAACGGGTAGCGTTTGTGTCGTTGAAAAAGGCATGGCCGGCTCCCTCATAGATGAATATTTTGTAATCCACGGAAGCCTTTTTGAGGGCGGCTTCGAAGGCTTCAATGCCGGCGTTGATTCGTTCGTCCTGCCCGGCATAGTGGACGAGCATCGAGGCTTTTATCTTGGAAACATCTTCAGGCGCAGGCTGAGCGCCGTAGAAAGGAACCGCGGCAGCCAACTCGGGAGAGTTGACGGCCACTTGATTGGTGACGCCTCCTCCCCAGCAGAAGCCCATGCAGGCGACCTTTCCCGTCGATTGTGGATGCGTCTTCAAGTATTCGACGGCCGCCACGAAATTCTTGGTATTCGACCGGCTGTCGAGCTTCTGGAAGAGGGGCCGAGCTTCATCGGGATTCGCCGGAGTTCCGCCGAAAGGCGACAGGGCGTCCGGCGCCAAGGCCAAATACCCCTCCAATGCGACGCGCCGAGCGACGTCCTCGATGTGGGCATTCAGACCCCTGTTTTCGTGGATCACGACGACGCCAGGCCTTTTTTCGGACCCTTTCGGCTTCGCCAAGTAAGCCCGGACTTCGCCCGTTTCCCCGGGATAGCGAATGTTTTCCGTTTGAAGTCGGGCGTCGTCCTTGGGAACGACTTGGGCTAGGACGGAGCTATTTCCCAGGAAAGGGAAGAGAGCGTAAGCGGCGGCCGAGCCGCCGGCGAGCAAAGCCAATTTGCTAAAAAATTCGCGGCGACCCAGGGATCCGTTCACGTATTGCTCGCATAAATCCACAAACTTGCGATCCATCGTCTATCCTCCTTTCAAATCGTTCGTTTTCTCGAAAGAATCCGGCAGGAGAAAACGATGATGGAAATATAATTCGTCTCAATCAGATATGTCAAGGAGCCCGGTGGAACCCAAAATTGCCGATAGCCGCGAGGCGGAATTCCGGGACATGACCGGAAAATTCATAGAAATGACAAGCCGTTGATCTTCGAATCGTTGCGAGCGCCCCTTGGGTGCGTGGCAATCCGGCCTCTTGGTCGTCCCGAGGAGCAAAGCGACGTGGGGATCTCCACAAAAGATTCTTATTTTGGAGATCGCCACGTCGCTTCGCTCCTCGCGATGACAGGTGCTCACGGCAATTTCGGCCCGGAATCTCTGTCCGAGAATTTATTTGACAGGCCTTCGGCGCAGATTGTATATTCCCCTTCGCTAAATTTGCCGGAGATCGATTATGCGGAAAGCCTGGAGAAAAAGGACGACAATTTCCGATTGCAGCCGGAACCGAAGATTTGTTCCTTTTCTGGTCACCGCAGGAACGCTCATTTGCCTCCTCCCAGCTCGTCCTCTATCGGCCAGCCAAACCGGATCTCAAGCGATCGACCTTCTCAAACTTCCGCGCACCCAGCGGCTTGTCATTTCCCGGTTCGAAGGGCCATTCAACTTCGACGGTCTGAGCGATGAGCCCGGATGGCAGGCTGTCCGGCCGTTCCCCTTTATTCAAGCCTCACCCCAATTCGGCGCGCCGCCCACGGAGAGGGCTGAAGCGCTCCTTGCTTTCGACGACGAATTCCTTTATGTCGCCGGCCGCCTCTACGATGCCGAACCCGGTAAAATCCAGGCGCCCACCAAGAAAAGGGACGCCATGGTCGCCAGCACCGAATGGTTCGGGCTTTCGCTCGACACCTTCAACGACAAGGAAAACGCCCTCCTTTTCATGACCACACCCTCCGGCCTCCGCTTTGACGGCGCCGTGTTCAACGATGCCCAAGCCACAAACCCGGCTGACCCCCAAGATGTGCCGCTGAACCTCAGCTGGAATGCGTTCTGGGATGTGGCCGTGGCCGTGACCAAGGATGGGTGGTTCGTCGAAATGCGGATCCCCCTCTCCAGCCTCCGTTTCCAGGACAAAGACGGCCGGACCGTCATGGGGATTTCGTTCATGCGCTGGATCACCCGGAAGAACGAAAGCGATGTCTTTCCCGCCATTCCGCCCAACTGGGGCGAAATGAGTTTCTGGAAACCTTCCCAAGCCCAGGAAATTGAATTCGAGGGTCTGAAGCCCCGCAGGCCGCTCTATATAACGCCCTACCTCCTCGGCGGCCGCAGCCGGAATTACGACCTCAACGATACCGAAACAGCCTACTTCCGTACGGACACGCCCAAGTTCGAAGCCGGCCTGGACGTCAAGTACGGGCTGACGAGCAATCTCACCTTTGACCTCACGGTCAATACCGATTTCGCTCAAGTCGAAGCGGACGATGCCCAGGTCAATTTGACTCGGTTCTCCCTCTTTTTCCCTGAAAAGCGGCTTTTCTTCCAGGAGCGGTCGAGCAATTTCGATTTCAACCTCATCGCTCAGAACCGGCTTTTCTACAGCCGCCGGATCGGACTCTATGACGATCAGCCGGTGCGGATTTATGGGGGAGCGCGGGTCGTGGGCCGGGTGGGCGGCTGGGACCTCGGCTTTCTCGACATGCAGACCGCGGCCTTCGAGGATTCGCCCTCCGAAAATTTCGGCGTCTTCCGGCTCAGGCGGCGCGTCATCAATCCCTATTCGTACATCGGCGGGATCGTGACCAGCCGGATAGGCCTCGACGGCGAATACAACTTGGCCTACGGCCTGGACGGTATCTTCCGTCTCTTCGGCGACGACTATTTCACTTTTCACTGGGCCCAGACGTATGAAACGGACGAGGCCAACAAACCGTTCTCCATGGATCCGTCCTGGATCGATTTGACCTGGGAATGCCGGACCAAAAAGGGGCTGGGTTACAATTTGAACTTTTCCCGGGCGGGAGAGGACTTCGACCCGGGGATGGGTTTCCTGATGCGCGAAAATTTCACGCGCTTCGAGGCCCGGGGCCTGTACGGCTGGTTTCCAGGCGAGAAATCCCGGCTCTTTTTCCATGACGTTTTTCTGAGCGGTTGGACGATCATTGACAACGGTTCGAACAAGGTCGATTCGGTGCAGTTCGGACCGGGCTGGGAATTTTCATTGAAGTCCGGCTGGTCAGGATCGATCAGCCCTACGATTTATCATGAAAACGTCCGGGAGGAGTTCTCGTTTTCCGAGGAGGCCGTCGTTCCCGTCGGACGGTACACGTTCGGCGGCCTGACGGGATATCTCGTGACTCCTCAGGGAAATCTCCTCAGCGGGATTTTCTTCTTTGACGGCGGGACATTTTATGACGGACGGCGGTTTTCACTCGGAGTCATGCCCCAGTGGAGTATCGTCCCCGACCTGGAGCTCAGCGGAATGTTCGAGTACAACCGCGTCACGTTTCCCAAGAGAGGCCAGAAATTTTTCGCGCCCCTCGCCCGCCTCCGTCTGCTGTGGACGCTCAGCACAAAATTTTCGGCAAGCACGTTCGTCCAGTACAGCGGCGGGGACGACGCCGCCATCGCCAATGTCCGGCTTCGCTACAATCCCCGCGAGGGTGTCGACATCTATCTCGTTTATAACGAGGGGCTCAACACCGACCGCCTGCAAAAGACGCCCCGGCCGCCGGCGACGAGCGACAGGACATTGGTCCTGAAATTCAACTACACCTTCAATTTCTAATCAAGTGTAATCATGGCTGAATTGGGGGACACAATATTGTGTCCCCATATTTAGATGACAAGGGAGGCCGATTTCAATAATATATATGTCAGCGAGGTGAGGATTGGCGAATATTCGGGAACAACTTGAAGAGACAGAAGCCCAGACGCTTTCTCCTAAGGCCTGCCTGAGCCGGAATTCCAAGGGAAGAGTCCGCCCGGAAGCCCTGCACTCTTTTCGGACGGCCTTCCAGAGGGATCGCGACCGCATCCTCCATTCCAAGTCGTTCCGCCGCCTGAAGCACAAGACTCAGGTTTTTCTGGCCCCCTTCGGCGACCATTACCGGACGCGCTTGACGCACACGCTCGAGGTCTCCCAGATCGCCAGGACAATCGCCAAGGCGCTGCGGCTGAACGAAGACCTGACCGAGGCGATCGCCCTCGGCCATGACCTCGGCCACACGCCCTTCGGCCATTCGGGAGAGGAGACGCTGGCCAAACTCCTGCCGGGAGGGTTCAGCCACTACGAGCAGAGCCTGCGGGTCGTGGAGAAACTCGAGTACGAGGGCAAAGGGCTCAACCTCACCTTCGAGGTCCGCGACGGCATCGGCCGTCACTCCAAAGGCCGCGGCAAAATCCTGGACCGGAAGAAAGAGGACCTGCCGGCGACACTCGAAGGACAGATCGTGCGCGTCTCCGACGTCATCGGCTACGTGAACCACGACATCGACGACGCGCTCCGGGCGGGCATCATCAAGGAGAGCGACATCCCCCGCCATCTCGTCGGGGTTCTCGGCCGTTGGCACGCCACGCGCATCGATAAAATGGTCGTGGACGTGGTCGAGGCCAGCCTCAAGATCGACCTCGACAGGATCTCCATGAGCGAAGAGATCATGAAGTCCGTGGTCGAGCTCCGGGATTTCCTGTATGAGCGAGTCTATTACAACTCCTCCGCCCTGGAGGAGCTTCGCAAAACAGAGAAGATCATGCGCGATCTTTATGAGTATCTGCTCGAGCATCCCGAGGGCTATGTCAAAGACTATCCGCAGGGCGATGCGCTCGAGAAGCGCGCCGGAGATGTCATCGCCGGCATGACCGACCGCTATGCCCTGACCTTGTACGAAAAAACCTTCTTTCCGCGCTCCTGGCAGAGCTGATGTCACGGCAATAAATTATTACGGAGAGCACAAAATAGGTGTCGTTCTGAGCGAAGCGAAGAATCTCGTTTTTATTACGGCCATGAGATGTTTCGCTACGCTCAACATGACAGGGGTATCACCTATTATCTGCTCTTGTTAATAAATGACTGTGCAACAAATAATTTAGGCGCTTGGATTAATATCCGCTGGGAGGCCGTTCATGAAGAAAAAAATCATCATTTTGATGGTTTTATGTTTTATCGGTCGGACAACGCTTCTTCACGCCCAGTCGGTCGTCCGTGTCTGGGAAGAACCGCTCGTCCTTCCGACATATTTGGTCGAACCTCCCGAGCCCAATCCGATTTTTTTTGGCGGACGCGCCTACCAGGGGGCCAAGGGGCCGATTTATCCATATCCGTTTTTAGACCGGCTGACGGACAATCGTGTGGACAAAACTTACCGAGCTGTTTATCTCGAGAATAAATATATTAAAATCTGTATCTTACCTGAAATCGGCGGCCGCCTCTTTTCGGCGCTCGATAAAACGAACAATTACGACTTCATCTACCGCCAGCACGTCATCAAGCCGGCTCTCATCGGCATGCTGGGCGCCTGGATCTCTGGCGGCGTCGAATGGAATATCCCCCACCACCACCGGGCCACGACATTTATGGAAGTCGACCATTCGATCATCCGAGATCCCGACGGAAGCGCCACGGTCTGGGTCGGCGAGATCGAGCTCCGCCACCGGATGAAATGGCTCGTCGGCCTGACGCTCCATCCCGATAAATCTTTTATCGAAGTCACGATGAAGGTTGTTAACCGCACGCCGCTGGCCCATTCCATGCTCGCCTGGGCGAACGTGGCTGTCCATGCCAACCCGGATTATCAAATCTTTTTTCCTTCGGACGTGGAATTCGCTACGTTCCATGGGAAAAACCAATTTTCCCGCTGGCCCGTTTCGACCGAGGTCTATAACAGGCAGGATTACACGAAAGGCGTGGATATGAGCTGGTGGAAAAGCCACGCCGCGCCGACCTCGTTTTTCGCCTGGGAAGCGCAGGGCGATTTTCTGGCCGGCTACGACCACGGCCAAGACGCCGGAGTGGCCTTTGTCGCCGACCACAATTTCGTCCCCGGCAAAAAGCTCTGGACATGGGGCACGGGAAGCGAGGGCAAGCTTTGGGAAAGGATCCTGACCGAGACCGACGGCCCCTACGCGGAACTCATGATCGGCGCCTTCTCCGACAACCAGCCCGACTACAGCTGGATCCAGCCTTATGAAGTCCGGACGGTCAAACAATACTGGTATCCGATTCGAAAACTCGGCGGAGTGAAAGCGGCGAATGAGAACGGGGCCTGCAATCTGACTGTCGACGATAAACACCGGGCGCGGATCGCCTTGCAGATGACGCACGATTTCGGCGAGGTGCGCGTCACGCTCAAAGCCGGCGATCGGATTTTCTTTGAAGAACTCGTTCCGGCCCGACCCGAGGCGATCTATTTCAAAGACTTGCCGCTTCCGGCGGACGTTAAAGAGGAAGACCTGAGGCTGGGCATCACGACCGTCGACATGGGATATGGGCTTTTGACATATGCCTCGCCGAAAAGAGAAAACATCCCCCTGCCGCCGGTCGTCACGCCGCCGCCTGCGCCCAAAGACATCGCGACGGTTGAAGAGCTTTATCTTACCGGATTGCGCCTCGAACAGTTCTACAATCCGGCCGTCGAGCCTTATCCTTATTATGAAGAGGCTCTGAAGCGCGACCCGGGCGATTATCGCACGAACACGGCGCTCGGACTTTTGTATATGAAGCGGGCGATGTATCGGGAAGCCGAGGAGAAGCTCCGGCGAGCCGTAGAGCGGGCCTCCAAAAATTACACGCGGCCCAAGGACGGGGAAGCGCTCTATTATCTCGGCGTCGTGTTGAGGGCGCAGGGGAAAATCAAGGAAGCGGAGGATTCCTTCCATCGAGCGGCTTGGAGTCTGGCTTGGAAATCGGCAAGCTTCCAACAGCTTGCGGAGCTGGCCGGATTGTCCCGGAATCTCGACATGGCCTTGAAACTCGTCGACGGTTCGCTCGAGATGAACGGCCTCAACGGCAAAGCCTTGAGCCTTAAAGCCGCCATCATGCGCAAGTATTTCAATCCGGTCGAGGCCGAAGCGATTCTATCCCGGATTTTGGCCCAGGACCCTCTGGACTTTTGGGCTCGGAATGAGTTGTATCTCTTAAAGAAAGAGGGGGGGCACCAAGAAGACGCCGGTCGAGTCGGCGAGGACCTGGCGCGGTCGATGCGCGATTCAGAGCCGAACTATCTTGAATTGGCCGCCGACTACGGCGGCTGCGGCTTCTATGATGAGGCGATCGATGTTCTGGAACGATTCGTCGATATGAAAAAGAACGGACAGGAGAATCCCCCCTTGCCCTTCTATTTCCTCGGCTATTTTTGGGACCAACGGGCGAAGTCGGTGAAAGCCGACGTCTCGGCGAAGACCCTTCAATTCGCTGAAAAAGCAGCCGGTCAGCCGCCTGATTATGTCTTTCCCTTTCAAGTGGAATGCCTCGACGTCCTGCGCTGGGCCCAGGGTCGGAACCCCAAAGACGGCCGCGCGCCGTATTATCTCGGAAACTATTTATTCGACCTCCAACCGGACGCGGCGATGGAGGAGTGGAAGAAAGCCGTAATCCTGGACAGGACGAATTCCATCGCCTTCCGCAATCTCGGTCTGGCCTACGCCCGGGTCAAAAACGATCTTCCGCAGGCTGTTTCTCTTTACGAAAAAGCCGTAGCGACGAATCCCAAGGATCCAAAGCTCTACTTCGAACTGGATCAACTTTATGAGGCGGCCCGGGTGCCCATGGAAAATCGGCTCGAACTTCTCGAAAAAAATCATGATGCCGTCGCCCGCAGGGACGATTCGCTGACGCGCGAGATCTTGCTTCTCGTTCAATCGGGAAAATACGACCGGGCCATCAACCTCCTTTCGTCCCATCATTTCCATGTCTGGGAAGGCGGAGGGGGAATCTATAGCGTTTTTGTCGAGGTGCAGCTGCTCCGTGGGCAGAAATTCTTGGAGGACGGGAATTTCCGGGCGGCCCTCAAGGACTTTGAGGCGGCCCTGGCCTATCCGGCCAACCTCGATGTGGCGGAGCCTTCGTCGGGCGGCGGCTCGGCGAAGATCTATTTCTTGATCGGGAGCGCCAAGGAAGCGCTGGGTGAAAAGGGCGAAGCCAGGGCCGCTTATGAAAAAGCGGCCGGATTCCGGCACGGCTGGTCCGAGCCGAGCTATTATCAAGCCCTGGCCCTGCGGAAGCTGGGCAGAGACGCGGAAGCGGCCAAGATTTTCGACGGCCTCATTCGATTCGCCGGCGAGCGCCTGAAGTCTGCCCCGGCCATGGACTTTTTCGAGAAGTTCGGAGAGAAGCAATCGGCGATGGCCCAAAGCGCCCAGTCTCATTATCTTCTCGGCCTGGGTTATCTCGGAAAGGGGCAAAAAGCCGAAGCCAGAGCCGAGTTCGAAAAAGCCCTGGAGCTCAATTCCGGCCTGACCGGCGCGTCGCGGATGCTTAAAAAAAATGGGGACAAAAAAAGGGGGGACATGTGCTCGAATTCTCTTGAATTCGGTACGTATCCCCGTTTTTGATGGTCACCGAGAGCCCGGCCGGAATATGCCCTAGGGAATCGACGAGGAGAAAAAGCTTAGGCACGCATGAGAGAGTGCTCAAGGATGTTGTCGAGCTGGGGGTATTTGTGACAGACTGATAAGCTTAAAAGAGAAACGAGCGAAGGAGGTATCATCATGAAATTTCAATTGAGTCTATTCACCCTGATCTTTCTTTGTTTCATGATCTGTTTTTCAGGTCGAGCGGATGGCGCCGGGACCACAACCGATGGGCCGAAAGCGCTTATCAGCATCGATACCCGAAGGAATTGCGTGGAATACAGCAGGATGATTTTTGGCCAGTTCATCGAGCATTTTCATGACCAGGTATACGGGGGAATATTCGACCCCCATTCGCCTTTGTCGGATAAAGATGGTTTTCGGCGCGACGTCATCGAAGCCCTGCGGGAGCTGCACGTCCCTGTGGTGCGCTGGCCCGGGGGGTGCTTCGTTTCAGCGTACCACTGGATGGACGGCGTAGGACCCGAGAGGAAGAGTACGTTCGACAAGGCATGGAGAGTCGAGGACAGCAACCGGTTCGGCACGGATGAATTCATCGCCTGGTGCAAGAAGATAGGGGCGGAGCCGTATATCTGTGCGAATGCAGGAACGGGGACTCCGGAGGAGATGAGCAATTGGGTGGAATACTGCAACCTGAGAGATGAGGGAAGATATGCCGAGCTGCGCCAGTCCAACGGCTATGCCGATCCCCACCATGTCAAATACTGGAGTATAGGGAACGAGAACTACGGCTGGTGGGAAATGGGTGGCAAGACCCAGGAGGAATTCGGGGCTTTTGCGCTCGAATCGGCGAAGATGATACGCCAGGTGGATCCTTCGGTGAAGTTGTTCGCCGCGTCGAACTACGACCTCGACTGGACCTTGAACCTTCTCCGGAAGGCGGGAGAGCAGCTGGATTATATCTCCATCCATGGATATTTCGACCGGCTGCAGAGCAAGAACGAACCGAGCGATTATCTGACCTGCATGACAAAAACGATAATCCCCGAGAAGCAGATTGTGAAAACAGAGCAGCTCATCGCCCTCGCCGGATTCGAGGGAAAAATTCACATCGCCTACGACGAGTGGAACCAACGCGGTTGGCATCACCCCGGCGTGGGGAGGAGGGATATTCCGATCGAGGAGATGATTCGGGCGCGGGATAAAAACAACCTGAATTCGACGTACACGATGGCGGACGCCGTTTTTTCCGCATGCTTTCTCAACACTTGTTTAAGACACGCCAATACCGTGAAAATGGCCAACATGTCCCCCGTTGTGAATACGAGGGGCTCTCTTTTCGCCCACAAGGGCGGGATCGTGCGGAGGACCACTTTTCATGTGTTGAAGATGTACGCCGACCTGCTGGCTCCGTTTGTCGTAGATGCCCAGGTGGAGTCGGATTCATTGACCCATCAGGACAGTACTTTTCCGGTTGTCGATGCGGTTATCACCTGCGATAAAGAGAAAAAAATATTTTCGATGATGCTCATCAACAAACATCCGAACGAGGAAGCTGCCTGCACCGTGTTTATCGACGGCAAGGAGCTGGAAGGCGTGTATGGGGCAACGATTCTTTCGGGCGACTCGCCCGATGCCTATAATGATGTTCAGAATCCGAACCGTGTCGTCCCGGTCGCCGGCCAAATCGCTTTTAAGAAAGGGAAGGTCTTGTTGCCGGCCCATTCGATCACGCATTGTCGTCTCGAATACAAAGGACAAAAGAATTGACTAAAAAGGGAGCGAGGGAATAAATGAAAGTCCAGGGCCAGTCACGGCGTGAGTTTATAAGGTTAGTCGGCCTGGGAACAGCATCTGCGGTTTTACCCCAATTCATGGGATGTTCCGCTTTAAGACCAACAGCAAAACGGCCTAATATCATCATCATATTTTGCGATGACCTCGGATACGGAGATCTGGGTGCATTCGGTCATCCGACGATACGCACTCCGAACGTTGATTGTATAGCGAGAGAGGGACAGAAATGGACTAATTTTTATGCGGCAGCCAGTGTCTGTACGCCGAGCCGGGCTGCTCTCATGACAGGCCGTCTCCCCGTAAGGAGCGGGATGTGCAATGACGGTGAAGAACATCGAGTCCTCTCTTCCGATTCAAAGGGAGGGTTGCCGGAAAGCGAGATCACTCTTGCTGAAGCTTTAAAGACAAGGGAGTATGCAACAGGGTGCATCGGCAAGTGGCATCTCGGCCACTTGCCTCAATATCTCCCTACGAGAAACGGTTTTGATATGTATTTTGGCATCCCTTACAGTAATGACATGGATTTTGTCGGTCCAAGTGGGCAAGG